>ENA-UOXG01000103-UOXG01000103.1-mixed-culture-metagenome-genome-assembly--contig:-NODE-103-length-46993-cov-41.510695_pt1 | contig 46993 bp, 22 predicted proteins | sample MGYA00238159_ERZ761634 | MGnify/ENA primary metagenome ERZ761634 (study PRJEB28908, sample SAMN08776845) | mixed culture metagenome | isolation source: Freshwater growth medium | place: USA... | reverse complement strand
CCACCACCCACGCTGCCACAGCCGCCGATGCTGTTGCCGCCACAGCCGATGCTGCCACCGATGCTGCCGCCCATGCCGCCTCCCATGCTGCCGCAACCGCCAATGCCGCCTCCACCGCCAATGCTGCCGCCACCGCCAATGCTGCCGCCGCCACCGCTGACGCTGCCGCCACCGCCGATGCTACCGCCGATGCTTCTACCGCCACCGATGCTACCGCCGATGCTTCTACCGCCACCGATGCTCCCGACACCGGCGCTCTCGTCCGCCAACGTGCCCGCCTCAGCCACGGCCAGCTCGCCCCGAGATCTCGCCTCAGCAACAGCCGGCTCGCCGTACTCTTCGCCGACACGCGCTTCGGCTCTGTTGGCATCATGCGCACTGGCCCCCGACACGTTGCCTTCGTCGGCCTTGGTACCCAGTGGCTCCAACGGCGCCGACGGGTCTGGGTGCGCAGCTCCGGCCGCCGCCGACTGCTGCGACGCTGGCCAAGCCGATTGACCTCCGCTCACCTGAACCGAGCTGCCTCGCGGTGGCTCATCCCCGGACAGCGCCTCAGAGGTAGCCAGCGACTCAGAGCGGGGCGGCATCCTGCCACTGGCTACCTCGCCCGCCAGTGCAGGCAGCGGCAAGCCTACCTGTCCTGTGGGCTGTTGTTGTCCATGGGCGTGGGTGCGCATCTGGGCCTGCAGCAGTGCAAACTGCTCCGGGGTTAGGTTCGCGGGGATGCTGGCGTGCATCGGCAGCGGCGCGTGCTGCTGCTGCTGCATCGCCATCTGCTGCTTCTGCTGCTGCATCCGAATCTGCTGCTGCTGCTGCAGCTGGAGCATTTGCTGCTGCTGCAACTGCATCTGCATCTGCATCTGCTGCTGCTGCGCAGTTGGCATCGACGCAGCCGCCATCACCATCTGCATCTGAAGCTGCATCTGCTGCTGCTGCTGCTGCTGCATCTGCATCTGCTGCTGCTGCTGCTGCTGCTGCATCTGCTGCTGCGGCTGCTGCGGCGGCGGCGGCGGCAGCTGCGGCGGCGGCGGCGGCGGCGGCGGCTGGCCCATCGTATGGTGCTCGCCCCCTGCGCCACCACCCACCGCCTCGGCTGCCGCTTCCTGCGCCTTGAGCACCGCCTCGCGCAGGGAGCGGTTGGGAAGCACCTTGGTACCGTTGGCTTGCCAGTTGACACGACAGCTCGGGCACTCGCCTTTCTGCTTGATGTACTGCTGCAGCGGCTCTTTGGAAAATGAGGTGCCGCAGCACGTGGTGATGACCGCATCGACAAAGACGCGCCCGCTCAGAGGATCGATAAGCTTGGTGCCGTACGAGCCACCACCCGCCCGCGCTGCCGCCGCCGCGCGCGCGGCGGCTTCGGCGGCTGCGATGCCCGGCACTGGGAGCATCGCTGCTGCCGCCACCACGTCCGAGGAGTCGGCATTGCCTGCTTCAGACGGGTCGCCAGTGCCTACATTACCGCTGCCCTGACCCGCGCCCTCCTCGTCCACGGCTGTGCCAACGATGGCCTCGCGCCGCAGTTGTGGAACGCGCTTGACGAGCACGGCCGTATTGCGAGGGATGAGCGCGTTCTCCTCGTACACTTCACCCGTCTGCGCGTTGGACAGTTCCAGCACGAACAGGTCCTTGCCCTTGACGATCTTCTGCTCTGCGACGATCTTTTCGCGCAGCTCAATGAGCGGGATGTGGGGGCCGTCGAATTTCACGCTGAACGTGTCGTTGCTTGACTTGAACTTGTACTGCGCCATGCCGCGAAGTCGCGGGGTGTGCACGAGGCCTCCCGACGCGTTGGGCGTCGTTTTGATCACACAAAACTTAGGAACAACCTGGGCCGGTTTACGGGTACCTTCAAACGCGCTCCATCCACTTTGTTGACACTTCCAGGCATGCAATTGGGATCTATGTATTGTTCTAATTTGGGTTGTCTTCTTCCCGTTTCTTTTGCGAACCTAGGTTCCTACACGCTGCAGACCTGCAGTCGAAAGCTGCAACGACGGTCTGGTTGGGAGGAGAGGAGAGCTTCTCTTGGTATAGGGCCTGCAGCTTCTGACGGTCTGTGCCCTTACCGGCGCTCGAGCGGGCGGGAGATGTCAGAACTTGCCACCACGAGTGTGCTTGTGCCCCCTATTGGCGCGGGACCTGAGACCAAGGCAAGGAGTCCGCGTGTCACCATCTTGGAGAGCCCTCGAGGGCCTGGCCTGTATTCAAGGACCCGCATCAGCTGCGACAGCCCTCGCCACAGCCCTGGTCTTAGCCTTCGTCGGCCCAGTGATCGGCCCAGCAAGGAAACTAACCTGAGCCCTGACAGCTCTTCCCCTCGGAGCAGGAGCCCTTCGCTCCAAAAGTTTGACCCTTTCAAGAGATCGAAATCGCCAGTAACCCCAGCGGCCCAAGCGGCCCTTGCAAGCTTTGAAGTGGCGCACACTCCGGAGCTTGTGCGGGCTCAGTCTATGGCGAGAAGCATGCTTGCAAGGAAGAAAGTCAAGGAGACCCTCTCTGCTCAAAAGTCCACATCCTCCTTCCGCGACCTGGACAGATTTTGCAATGCTACGAGGAAGGAGCTCTTAGAGCTCTTCGTCGAGCCGAACGTGCCTATACGCATTCGCGTCGCATACCCCCCGACAGGGCACGAGAGCCGGGCGGGCTCGTTTCAGATGATTGGACCGCCGGCCAATCTTGCGACACTACTCTTGTCGTTTGGGCTCAAGCCAGACGCTGCGGCGCCACAGGGAGTCATTTCGCCCAAGTGCCAAGTGACTCTGCCCGACGAGATCAAGCTCGCCGTGGGAATTCCTCTCGCGGCGACGCACTTTGCCTTCCTCTACCCTTTGAGGCAGTTTAAGGATATGAACGTCTCGACCGGCATGAATCTCTCCGAAGAGATCTGGTGCTTCGCCCTCATCCTCGGCGGCTTCGCATACTTTGCGCACGACGGCGAAATCCTCGCCATCAATGCGATGACCATCGTCCCCTCGGCGGTCGTCTTGCCCTTCATCGGCCCGTATGCGGTGAGCGCGCGTTCCTCGCTGAGCCTCATGAAGCACAAGCGCCTCACACACGTCACCGTGCACGGGCTCCTTGACGTGGGCTTCAAGCGTCTTGCTTGGGTGCATCCGGGCGAGCAGCTAGATGTCGAGCACCCGAGCACCGAAGACGAGCACCACGGCGGCCATCCGCACGGAGGCTTCGTGTACGAGATGAGCGACGGGCGGGTCGTGCTATTCAGCCTTGTGGCCAACGTGGGGGCACTCAAGGAGGACGAGATCAACCGCAACGGCGCCTTTGTGAAGGCGTTCATCAGCGTGCGAAAGCTGTTTGTCGACTCGGTGGACCATCACGAGATGCTCAAGGCCAACCGGTTCCTCTTCCGGCGTCTGCTCCGCGAGCTTGGAAAGCTGACGGTCATCCTAGGCATCTATTTTGGAGTGAGCTGTGCCTTCTTCTGCCCTGTCCAGAAGTGGACTGCCCTCGAGGCCATCTACTTTGCATCCGTCACCGCTTCGACAGTGGGGTATGGCGATCTCGTCCCAACCGAATACTGGGCGGCGCGGGCCATCACGATCGTCATGATCTTTGTGGGAGTCCTCGTCATCCTACCATCCTTGTCCGCGGTGATGACGCTCGCCCTCAAGCAGCTCTCGTACGAAAAGTGGGTTCGCAAGCTGACTCGGGCAGCCAGCTCACTATCCAGCTCACTCTTCAGACGTAAGGCCCCCATTCTCGTCCGTCAAGAAAAGTCAGTCCAAGATCTTCTTGCTGGGATTCCGGCGCGAGGGAAACCCAAGCCGAAGCTTAAGCCGAAGCTTGCTCGAAGCCCTCGAAGCCCGGCTTCGAGCACGAACAAGCTTCGGCTTCCTCTGCGATCTCCGCATGACGAGGAGAAGGGGACGCCGATCAAGCCGAGGCTTGTTCGGCGTCCAACCCTCGAGGAAAAGGAGAAGGCGGTGCGGCTTGACGCGACCGGGCGCGCGCTCCTGGAGTCCAGCTGGCGTTTCTATCCGAAGAACCTGGCGCCCTCGCTCTTCCTCAATGTGGTGCTGCAGCTCTGCTCCGCGTATTTCTTCGTGCTCATCGAGAGGTGGGATTACGGCACCGCCCTTTATCATTGCCTCGTGACCGCCTCCACAGTTGGCTATGGCGACGTCCGTATCAACACCACGGAAGGGCGCTCGTGGGCGGTCGTTCACGTCCTCTTGTCGTGCGCGCTGCTCGGCAGCACCATCGAGATCTTTGATGACCTGCGCTTGGAGCGCATCAAAGAGTCAAAGATGATCGCGGCCCTCAACCAGCAGCTCACGCCTACGCTCCTAAAGCGCATCGAGATCCACTCTGCGGCGCTGCGCCCCGACGTGCGACGCGACGCGGCGGGCGTGACCGAGCTTGAGTTTGTCATCAGCATGGCCATCGAGCTTGGAATGGTCGACCTGAAGCAGCTGCAGCCCTTCATTGAGCAGTTCCGGCTTCTCGATGTGCAGGGCGATGGGCGCGTCGGCATGACCGACCTCAACGCGCTGGTGGCGCTTAATGAGGCCATTAGGAAGGGCTCGGGCGCCGATTCCATTCGGTCGATGAATGATCTGCTACTCAAGAAGAAGCACCAAAGTGAAGGCGACGTGACTTGGTGCTCGGCCAGCAGCACAAGGGGCAAAAGGGGCTATGCCCAAGAAGGCCATTGGGGCAAGAAGGTCGCTGCCCATCTAGGGAGCACAGGTCTCAGAGCCCCGCCTCCGAAGAAAGCCGACAAGGTGCTCTTTGGGAGTTCCCTCGTGGCCATGTGGATAGCCCGTCGTAACCGACGAATCCGCGAGAATCACCGCGAGAGCACGTCGAGTAAGGTTCACCCAGGTCCCACCGCTTCACCAGGACCACTGCCATCGCCGACATCATCTTCTCGCAATCTTTTGCCTCGCTTCAATATCTCTCCGACATCATCTTCTCGCAATCTTTTGCCTCGCTTCAACATCTCTCCGACATCATCTTCTCGCAATCTTGTGCACTCTCCTACCTTGCACCCGCAAGTGCCTCCTCTATTTCCACCCGTTATTCCACTTGTGGACCCAGCCGAGGATTCAGCGGAGGGCGTTGGAATTGCACCTCACGTTCCCGCGCTTTCGATCCCAGCCTGCCGGCCATCCGACGCAGCAACAGGTGGCGGACCGTGGGGTCAAACGTCAAAACGGTGGTCTCCAACCTTGTCTCGAGAGACATCGGAGCCATCGCCACGTCCAGTAACATCAGCGAGAGTGGTGACCGTTGGTAGCCCAACCCCAATGCCGCCGTCGCCCGCCGTCGCAGTGGCGCCCGCCGTCGAGGGCCTGGACGACGGGCACGCGTATGTACGGGTGCCGCTCGCTTTACCCGCACGTTCACCGCTCGCGCCCGAGGCGGCGCACAGCGCCGGCCACGCCCAGCCTTCGGTGCGTAATTCGATGTGCGAGGGCCAGACACGCCGGCACGCCGACGAGGCGACACCTCTGCCAGAGACGTCGCCACGTTGGGCGCAGGTGTCGCCACGTCGGTCCGCGGAGGAGGTAACTCGCGAGTTGCCTCGCGAGCCGCCCGAGGACACGGTGCTTAACCTTGGCGCCGAGTCTGCCTTTTCGAACGAGCTCGATGGCTCTGTAGCTCATGCTACTGTGCCAGTACAAGACATGTAGCACAGCATACTTATTTGCATTTACATGTACTCGGTAGTCGGTAGTTGTCACGACGGGCGGTACAAGACATGTAGCACAGCATACTTATTTGCATGTACATGTACTCGGTAGTCGGTAGTTTTTACGACGGGCAGTACAGGACTTTTACGACGGGCAGTACAGGACATGTAGCGCTCCTACAAGTAGTCGGTGGGATCACAAATTCACACACACATTCACACACATTCCCTGGGCGAGCGGAATCGTGGCGCTTCTGGTGCTGGGATGTCGACGTCCGTCGTCGACGAGCGTGATTCAGACGGACGGACTGCGCTACACCGTGCGGCAGCGGCGGGGCGCTTGGATCTTGTCGAGGATGCGATAAAGCGCGGAGCAGCCACCGACACCAAGGATGATGGTGGCTGGCGGCCGTTGCACTCGGCGGCCTCAGCTGGACACACGGAAGTGGTCGCCTTTCTTCTGGGTCCAAGCGGCGGCGATATCGAGGTCAACAGCCGGGTGGACGGATCCGGCTCGACTGCACTCATTTTTGCCGCGTCCAAGGGCCACGCCGACGTGTTGCGCGTGCTGATCGAAGCAAAGGCGGACCTGCTTGCGCGTGACGCGTCCAAAGCGACCGCGTTGCATCGCGCCGCTGGTCGTGGGCACGCCCTCATCATACCGATACTCATAAATGCCATGCGTCACCACGCTGGCACCTTCGAGGAGCGCGACGGCAACGGCCAGACGGCCTTCCATGTCGCGTGTACCATGGAGGAATGGAATGCGTGCATCGCACTCGCGGAGGCGGGCGCCGACATCACGACGGTGGATAACGAAGGCAACGCAGCAGCCATGTTGCTCTCGCCGAGCCTGCGCAACCAACTCGGGCTCGTGGAGAAGGAAGCGGAAGGCGAGGCGATGCAGGAGTAGGCGCGGGCCAATCTTACCGTCCTACCGTCCTACTTCCTACTGGCGATCGCGCAATCGGGCGGCGGTGGAGGGGTCTTGTGGTTCGGGCGCGCGTGTTGGCGGATGCGGGTGCTTCCAAAAGTACCGGTAACAATCGACACAAGTCTCCCACTCCGAACACCTTATCGGGGCGGACCCACCCCCCCGCCTCCCTCGTCCCTGTCGGGTTGGTTTCACACCAGACACATAGCGAGGCGCTCCCCTCTCGCCTGTGGCGTCTGAGCGACAAGCCAGGAGATCTCACCTCCTTAGCGGCGCCCAGCTTGCTGGCCTCCTGCCAGTAGTCACCGGGCGCGCTCGCATGAGGCCATGAGCGCCATAGATGAGAATCGCAGTACTTTGTCGACCCGTTTGAACTTTTCACACATGGTCGAAAGACGCGCGACAATAGAGACCACGTAATGGCAAATAAACGTGATCGTGAGCGCGGCTCGAGAGTTCGTCTAAACGCGCCCGGCGCGACGCGTGTGTCGGCAACATGGCGTCAGCCACGGCGGCTTCGGCTGCTGGTCCTGTGACATCAGCAGCTGCTGCTGCACTGCTCAGCAATGATGGCCCGGCCTGGCAGGCGGCCGCTGCCGTGCTCATCGGCCAAGTGCTCACGGGCGACCCTCGGTACAAGTCGGTGGCCGCGATTGGCGATATCCGGCGTGCGGCAGCCTCGAGCGCAACAGCCCGCAGTTTGCTTGTCGGCAGCACTGCGTTAGTGACGGGTCTCGCTGGTGTGCTGCGGCCGCTTACCGATCGGTCATGCTACCAGCTGAGCCATCAGCTGCCATCAGCTGAGACCATGGCTGCCGCCGAGGTTGCTGAAGCTGTCGTGTGGCTCTTTGGCTGGCTGCTGCCCGTTCCGCAGAACGCGGCGGTGCTGCACGTGCGCGGCGACGCCGCGCTGCTGCTACGGATGTCGCGCCAGGGCGCCACTCGCGGGCTGCGCCATGCGGCCCTCGTCGCGTACACGATCCTTCACGTCGCCGACGGCTCGGCGACGGACGTCGCCTCAGCCATCGAGGCTCTCATCGCGTCGACGAGAGAGGGCATCGCGCTCGTGAGGGCGCGCGTGGCGGGCGCCGACACAAATGATGCGTCGTGGCGTGTTGTCAGCTGCCTGAGCGCCTTGTGGCACCTGCTCGGAGGTCGGAGCATGCCCCATCCCGACGGCATCAGGCGGGATGTGAGCGCGCCTAGTTCGGTGTTGGCGATTTCGTCACTCCGGCGCGCGGCGCGCGAGGCCTTTGAGCGGGCCGATGGGCTGCTGCGCCTCAAGGAGCTCATCGGTGCGCTCGACGCCGCATTCATTGGCGACGCCATCGATGCGTCTTCCGCTTCCCCATCCGCCGCGCAGGCCACCGCGCAGGCCGCGGCGCATTCACAAGCGCATTCACAAGCGCATTCACAAGCGCAGGCACAAGCGCAGGCACAAGCGCAGGCACAAGCGCAGGCACAAGCGCAGGCGGAGGCGCTCTGGCTCTTGCGTGCGGCGCTGCGAGTGCTCGGCGCGTCGGTGCGCTCGGAGCCCGAGCTGGCAGCGCGCTCGTGGGCGTTCTTGGGCGGCACCGAGGGGGTCGTCGCCCTCTTGGGCGGCTGCGGCTTGCTGCACAGTGGGCACGCGATCTCCGTGCTCGAGGAGATCCTCGAGCTCACCTCGGGATCGGAGGCGCAGCTCTGGGCAGCGGCGGCGGTTGTGCTGCGCCTGCTGCCGCGGCTGCTTCGTGACGTGGCGGCGGCAGCCTCACTCCTCGAGGCAGTCGAACGACGAGCGCTGAGCAGCGAGGCTACTGCGGTGCAGCTCTCCCGCGCTGGCTTGCTCTGCGCGGCCGTCCACCTCCTACGTCAGTTGTGGAAGGGCATCGATGCGTCGTCTTGGGCGGATCGCGTGCACGATGCAGCAGCGGACGACGAGTCGGCTGCCAACGAGGAGCCGCGCCCGAGTGCAGCCGTGCCCGAGCACGTCGCGGCCGGTGCAGCGTCGCGTCCAGTTTCGTCAGCTTCGGCGGGCTCGCCACTGCTGCGCACGCTGCTGCGCTTGACGGTGCGCCTGGCGCGTGCGTGGAGCTCGCCGCAGGAGGTGCGGCTGCTGCTGCAGGCGGCGGCGGGCGCCGACGACGTCGCAGCTGGGGCTGACGGAGCGGCCAGCCCGTCGTCAGTGCGCTGGCTCGCCCTGCTCGTCGCGGCGACCCGTCCCGTAGGCCCATCCCTCCCCTACATGCACCTCTCGCCGCCCGACGAGAGGGCTTCCAAACATGGATTGGTGGCCGAGACGGCGCTCCTGAAGGTGGGGATGCTCGAGCGTGCGTGGCCACCCGCGGCGGGCTATAGCGCGGGCGCGTGGGTGCGTCGGCCCCCGCTCCCATCCGGCGCTCAAGGTGGCGCTCAAGGTGGCGGCTCGTATGTGGACGAGCCGCCTTTTGCGCTCTTCGCGTTTGAGACGGCCGATGGGAGGAGCCGTGTCGTCTGTGAACTACATGCTGCGGCAGGTGGGAGTGCAAGCCTGACGCTGGTGACGGGCTCGAGCGCGAAGACGATGCGTAAGGGCGTCGCGCTGCCGTTGGTGCCCGGCAACTGGCATCACGTGTGCCTCGTGCATGAGCGGCGTCGACCTCTCAACGCGTCCCCGCTCGTTGTCTACGTCGACGGCGTCGCGCACTTCCGCGGTACCTTTCAGTTCCCTCCGTTTGACTGCTGCCACTCCGTCGACGCCAAGGTGGGCTATGTCAACGCGGATGAGCTCGGCGGCGGCGGCGGCGGCGGCGGCGACGGCGAGGGCGGCGGCGAGGGCGGCGGCGAGGGCGGCGGCGGCGGTGAGGGGGGCAGAGGCGGCGCACGCGCCCTGGGATGGCACCTCGGCCCCCTCTTCGTCGCGGAGGTGTTGCTGAGCGACGCGCAGGTGCGTGAGGCGTGTGCGATGGGGTGCTCGCCGCCCTGGGTGCTTCCACAGCTCGGTGAAACGCAGATCGACGAGCTGCGAGTCGAGATCATGACGTGCTGGTTGCAGTCGGCGATGGCCACGTCAGCGGCGGCCATCGAAGCGGCCGTGAGCTCGAGTGGTGGCGGCACAGTAGAGAGCCACGAGCTTCGGATTCCGCCCGCCAAGATCCTGATGCTGCTCAACGGCCACTTTGACGAAACGCCATTTGACCAGAGGGAGCCGGCGCGCGTGCGCCCGCGCAGCCTGCCGCAGTCCCTCGCGGCGGCGGGTGGCCCCGCAGCGCTCTTGATGGTGGTCCGCCACGCCAACGACACACGGAGTCTGGTGCTCGCCCTGCGTCTCGTGGGCCACTTCCTCACGCTGCATCCGCTCAACGTGCGCGCGCCTGATGACGGACGAGCATGTTCTGATGATGACCTCTGACGACCTCTGATATGACGCCCTTGATTGCCTCCCTCATCAGTTGCGCCTGATGACGGACGAGCATGCGGACTTTGGGTTGCGCTTCCTCTTACGCGCCAAAGCGCAGCCCTTGCTCGCCGAGGCGCTCTGCGACGCGTTGCTCGAGCTCTGCTGCAAGCAGCACCCACGCACCGCCGCGGCCGCGCGCGCGTTTGACGAAGCCCTTGAGGGCCTTGCGGCGTCCGCGGGCGCGCTGGCTGACGAAACGGACGAGCTCGCTGAGCACCTGCTCGCCGTGCACATCTCGCCCACATCTCGCGAGCATCAGCCGGTACTCGCCAACCGCTCACTGCTCAAGGTGCAGCCGCTCGATAGCGCGCTCTGATGACCTCTGATGACCTCCGATGACGCCATGGATTGCCTCCCTCATCAGGTGCTGCTGCTCGATAGCGCGCTCTGGGCGCGCGCGACGCCCAAGGCGCAGCGCCACTGGCTGCAGCGGCTGCATGGGCTGCTGTCGGAGGACGAGGTGGGCACCTCCAATGCCAGCTACCTTGTGGATGCCGGCATGCTCGACAGCATGATGACGCTGCTGGCTTCGGGTCGGCTGCTCGCGGGTGGATGCCATCTGCTGGCTGCGCGGCTCGTGCTGCGTACGTGGCACTCAGTCCAGTTCTCGATGGAGGTGACGCGGCGAGTGCATGACTTCCTCGCGGCCACCGCCCGCCCGCAGCATGCGGACGTGCAGCTGCTCTGCGTGCGCATGCTCGCGCGCATGGTGGAGCACGCGAGCACTTCGCTCGGGGAGGTGGTTTCGTCACGCGCCGCCGCGAGCGCTGCCACGCGCGCCGTGGTGGCCACGCCGGCGGCAGCCGGCGAGCCGGCGCCGCCGGCCGAGTCTGCGGGCGTACACGCGGGCGCGAGGGCGGTGCTGGCGGTACTCCAGCCGCCGCTGCTCCTCTCGTTTCTGCAGCCCGAGCACGGCGGACACAACAAGGTTCTCGTCGCGGCGGTCATGCGCTTGATCGTCAATCTGCTGCTGCTCTCGCAACGGTACCCGGAGCATGTCACCTTTGCGAAGCAGATGGGCGAGTCCCGAGGGTTTGAGAAGCTCTTCGGCGTTCTCCCGTTGCATGCGGGGGTACCGGACGTGTACCTATCCCTCCTCGCGCTCGCCACCAGCCAGACGCTCGACACGGTGGAGAACAAGGCGCCGCCAGAGACGGCGGAGCAGCTGGCCGAGGCCTGTGCGCTGCTCCAGCTCACCTGATGACCTCTGATGACCTCGGATGGCCTCTGATGACCTCAGATGACCTCAGATGACCTCTGATGACATCTGATGGCCTCTGATGGCCTCTGATGGCCTCTGATGACATCTGATGGCCTCTGATGGCCTCTGATGACCTCTGATGACCTCTGATGACATCTGATGGCCTCTGATGGCCTCTGATGACCTCTGATGACCTCTGATGGCCTCCCTCATCAGGTGCGCTGCTCCTCGCCACGCCCTCCGCCTCGCCCTCGACGCCCCGACGCCCCAGCATCTCGTCGCCGCTCGGCACGGCGCTCGGCTTGCCCCAGGGCGCTCTCGCGCGCGCCGCCGCCGAGGCAGCGGCGCGGCTGCAGCAGCGTGCGAGCGGCAGCAGCAGCAGCAGCAGCGGCGCAGCCAGTGGCACGCCAAGCGCTCGGGACGTCGCCGAGGATGGCGCGGCTCCGGCGATTGAGTGGATCCCGATCAGCCTCGGATTGATAGCCGTCATGTGCCGTGAAGCCCTTCGCACCAAGCGCGCCCCTCCGAGCACGAGCGCCGCATCGAGCGGCTCGACGAGGGACGAGGGCGCCGTACCGAGCGCCGCCGACGGCTTTGAACTCGTGGGTGCCGAGGCGACGTCCACGGAGCTCACCGTGAGCAGCAGCAGCAGCAGCAGCAGCAGCCGCGAGGGTGAGGCAGCTGGCACACCAACGGTCGACCGCGCCGTCCCGGTCGACCGCGGCGGCGGCGGCGGCGGCGGCAGCAGCAGCGGCAGCACGGCCGCTGGGGTGTCGAGCGCACACATGGAACGCGAGCAGGCGGCGGCGAGCGCGTTGCATCTCTTTGTGGCGGTGCTGCCCTCGCTCCGAACACTCGTGATGACCTCTGATGACTCCTGATGACCTCTAATGACGCCCTTGATTGCCTCCCTCATCAGGTGTTGCCCTCGCTCCGAACACTCGTGATGACGGCGTCCATCTTCGAAGGGGTTCTCCTATCTCCCGCCTCCGAGCTCCTAGGCCGCCTGTGTGCCTCGCTCGGTGCTGTGTGGCTGAGCACCTCCGCCTCGGGCGCCGCCGCCTCGTACGCTGTCACCGCCGTTCCCTCGTCCGCGCATTCGGGCAGCGCGCGCGCGCTGCCGAGCGCCGTGCCGAGCGCCACGACCGCCCCGACCGACCAAGGTGGCAGCGCCGTACTGGGCAGCTCGACACCGCGCCCATCGACGGACGTGGTCAAGGCAACGGTCGAAGGGGACGCGGCGCTGGATGCCCTCGTGGAGATGCTCAGTACGGCGCTGCTCGATGTGCCGTCGACGCTCGTCTCAAGCGCCGGCCAGACGAGCCTCGATCTGCTCATGGATCCGCTCCCCTCCCTCGCTCATTCACGGATCGCCTTTGACGTGTGGCTGCGCTTCCGCTGTCTGCTGATTCGAAAGCTCTTCAGTGCGCTGCACCAGGGGCTGATGAGTCGTTCGGGACCCTTGACGGAGGCGCATGCAAAGGCGCTTGCGCTCCTCTACCGGCGTGTCCTCCGGTTGCAAGCGATCGTGATCCACCCCGTGGACGCGGCGACGCCATCTCCCTCGAGCTCCTCGATATCTTCTTCGATCTCATCGAGCACCCCCGACGCTGCCACGTCGAGCACAAGAGACGTCACGTCCCCGGCTGGCTCTGCTGACGCGCCGCCTCCACCGCCACCAGTGCCCCCAGCACACTCAGCACCCCCGCCGCCCCTGCCGCCTCCACCGACGGCGCCACGGGCACCGCAGGCCCCAGATCAGGCCTCAGAACAGGCCACTGATCTGCTGCCGCACGCGGAGATGCTCGCCGTCGTCCTCATCCTGCTCGAGCGCGGTGTGGGCGATGAGCGGCACCGGCTCGTCGCGAGAGCGGCGGAGGTGGCGGCCAAGGTGGCCGAGAAGAAGGAGGAGGCCAGGGCGGCCGTTTCGAGCCTCGTCTCCTGGGTCAAGGCCAAATCGGGCAAGTTTGCGGTGCCCGAAACGGCCGCCGAGACGGCGCCCAAGCCGACGCCGAAGCCGACGCGCGTGACCGACGTGCCGACGGTGCTCGCCCTCGCACTCCGCCTGCTGTGCGCGCGCTTTCCGCCACGCGAGCCGCGTGCGTCTTCGGAGACGTTGCTGCCGCTCCTCGGCGACGTGGCGATGGTTGTGACGACCCTCTCGATGGGCCGCGACGAGGAGTCGCTCGACCACGTGGTGCTCGCGCAGCAAAAGGAGGTCGTCGGCGTGCTCGCGTGGCGCCTCTTCTGCCTCTTCGACCACCCCGACCGCGACGTGCAGCGCGGCGCGATCGCCCAGTGGGTGGCACTGCTCAACACGGCGCGCTGGCTCGAGCGCGAGGCCTTCGGCGAATCGCCCCTCCTCTTCAATTGGCAGCCGTTGCACGCGGGCAACCTCACGGCCACCTCATACGGGGCCTTCGTCGAGGCGCACCACGCGGATACGGCCGCACTCTTCCGAACGAGCATCGAGCTCTTCTCGATGCACGAGGAGGAGAGCTTGCGGTCCGAGGCGGATGCTTGGGTGGCGACGTTTACGCGTGAGCAGGGCTCGCGCCTTGCCGTTGAGCATGGCATGCGACGCGCCGCCGCCAAGTTGCTCGACGAGTGCCGTGCCTCCTCCGCTGGGCTCCTCGAAGGCTGCACCAACGCTTTCGAGCGTCGGCAGCGCGCCGTCGCGAGCGCCGAGATGGCGCGCGACGCCGACCACAGCCGAGCAGTCGGCCTGACGTTGCAGCGCTACGAGCTCGCCGTGGCCTGCTACACGCCCGCGCCGGACGACGTGCTGCGCCGACCTGTCAAGTGGGCTCTGGACGTGCATTGCGTCTCGGATCAGGGCATGCGTCGCAAGCTAGAGCGGCTAGTCGAGCCCATTGAGGTGGTGGCACCGCCAGCGCCGCCGCTGAGCGCAGCGCCGTCGCGGGCGCCGAGCTCGCCCGCCACGCCGTTGAAGGCGGTGCCTGTGACGGCCGCAGCGGCCTCGGGCGCTGTCTCGGGCGAGGCCGACACAGCACCGGCCGACGATCATGGCGCCGCCGCCATCCCCGTCGCCGGCGCCACCCCCGTCGCCGGCAGGGAGCCCGTGGGGGCGAGCGAGGACAAGGAGGCTGTTGACAAGGAGGCTGCTAACAAGGAGGCTGCTAACAAGGAGGCTGCTGACAAGGAGGTCCCTGCGAGTGTGGAGCGTAGCTTGACCCTTCCCCGCATGGCTCGTGGGCTGACCTTTTGGCTCGCGCCCAAGATCGAAGCTCCGGTAGGGGTGCCTGCTGGTCCGCAGGGTGAGCGGCTGACTGAATTGCTCGACTGCCCCTCGCTTCGCAAGCCGTCCGACGTGGTGAGCGTCGCGCACGTTCGCGGCCTCGATGCGGCCAAGGCCCTGCTCGCTCTGCTCCCCGGCTGCATTGCCCTCCTGTACGGATACACGCTCGGCACGCCCGATGCCGATGGCTTCCTCACCGCCATCCCGAGTGGCAACGCTGGCAACAGCGCCGGCGAGGCGCCCACGTGCATCTCGACGCCGTCGGCGGCGGCGGCCTCGGCCGAGGCGTTGCAGCAGCACCTCGCGCGGCTCGATGACGTGGCCGCCGTGCGGTTCGGGCTCGCGCCCCACGCGCCCAAGTACCGGCGCATCTCGTACATGGAGCTCGCGGAGGTGGCGCGACGGCGCTACCAGCTGCAGCCCTGGGCCATCGAGATGTGCCTGCATGATGGCGAGACGGTGCTGCTGTACGTGGTCGAGGGGGAGGCGGCGCGCGACGCGCTCTACGCACGGCTGCTCGCCATCGTGCCCAAGAACGGCGCCGCCGACGGCCTCGCCGAGCCTTCGTCGGGCGTGAGCGCGCTCGGTACGGCGCGCTCGTTGCTCTCGTTCACCTCCGAAAAGGCGGAGCTCATCGACGCGTGGCAGCGCGGCGCCACCAACAATTTCGAGTACCTGATGCAGCTCAACACGCTCTCCGGGCGCTGCTTCGACGACCTGATGCAGTACCCAGTCTTCCCGTGGGTGCTGCGCGAGTACGACAAGCCGGCGATCAACCTTCGCTCGCCCGCGTGCTACCGCGAGCTCTCGCAGCCGATGGGCGCCCAGACGGACGCGCGGGCGGCACAGTTTCGTCAGCGCTACCTCGACTGGAGCTCGTCGGGCGAGGACACGCCGCCCTTCCACTACGGCACCCACTACTCCTCCGCCGCGGCCGTCAGCTCGTACCTAATTAGGTTAGAGCCCTTCTCGGCCCTCCACTGCGCGCTCCAAGACGGGCGCATCGACCTGGCCGACCGGCTCTTCCACTCCGTCGGCGAGGAATGGAAGCTTGCGAGTGGCGAGAGGGGCTCGGACACGGGCTGCGTCAAGGAGCTCGTGCCAGAGCTCTTCTACCTATGGGAGGCGCTGCTGAACCTCAACGGCCTCGAGCTCGGCCGTCGGCAGGACGGCACCGCACTCAACCACGTGGCACTGCCGCGCTGGGCGCGCGGCTCGGCGTGGCGGCTCGTGCGCACCCTCCGGCAGGCGCTCGAGGCGCCGCACACGAGCCGCGAGCTTCCACAGTGGATCGACCTCATCTTCGGGTGCATGCAGCAGGGCGAGGCCGCCGTGGGCGCTCTCAACGTCTTCCTGCCCGTCACGTACATCGGAGCCGTCGATCTCGCGAGCCTTGACGAAGGGCGGCGCGCCGCGGCCCTGTCGCAGATCCAGCTCGTCGGCCAGACGCCCCAGCAGCTGTGGACCAAGACGCCCCATCCGGCCCGCCAGGCGGCCGCCGCGCTCAATACGGTGCCGCTCATCCCCCTCCTTGTCGCCCTGGCCGCCAACCAGCACCTCCTCGCCACCCGAGAGACCTCGAGCGAGCCGCCGGCCAAGCTGCCCGTGCTAGGGATCCTAGTGAGCCCGGGCGGCGAGCGCATCACGCCCTTGCCGCGCCAATCGGCCGCGCTGCCCCGGGCGTCACTCATCGTACGCTGGGGCTTTGCGGATGGCAGCCTGCGTTTCTACCGGCGTGAGAAAGGGAGCGCCACCTTCTTCACGCCCAACGCCGCCGCGCAGCCGACGCCCTCGCTGCTCATGGCGCGGCTGCACGGCGGCGAGGTGATCGATGCATGCTGCGTTTCGTCAGACTCGGGATGGCTCGCGACGGGTGACCGCACCGGCGGCGTGGCCGTGTGGCGCCTCAAGCACCGGCAGACCGGCGTGGCGATGCGCGCGCACGGGCGGCTCGCGGGGCATGCAGCCCCTATCGTGCACCTCGCCATCTCCGTGGCGCACCGCGCCCTCGCGAGCGTGGCCGCAGACGGCGTGATGCTCCTCTGGGACCTGCGCAAGTGCCTCCTCATGCATGCGCTGCGCGTGGCTCCGGACACGTCGGCGCCTCTCGGCGCTGGCGCCGCGCGCAGTGCAGGGGGCGGAGGGGGCGTGCACGGCAGCGGCAGCGGCGGCGGTGGCGGCGGTGGCGGCGGCGGCGGTGGCGGCGGCGGTGGCAGCGGCGGCGGTGGCAGCGGCGCCGGTGGCGACGGCGGAGCAGGATGCGGTGTCGGAGGCCTGAGTGGCGGTGGCGAGCCGTGCGCGTCGTCTCGCGGCGCCGTGGCGGGCGCCGTGGCGGCGCTGTGTATGATCGAGGAGACGGCGGAGACGCTCGTGGCGACGCCCACCCAGCTGCAGCTTTGGTCGGCCAATGGCTCGTTGCTGGCGGCGAGTCGCGATGCCTTCCCCCGCCCCACGTGCCTCACGCTGCTCCGCACGCCTGAGTGGATGGTCGAGACACTGCCGATGGTGGCGAGCGGACACTTGGACGGCACGGTTCGCTTCTGGACCATCCGCGAGCCTCAGCAGGCGCCGACGCTGCCCGAGCTCCCCCGCGCGCTCTCGCGCCTGCCGGTGCGCGCCTTTGGCCTGCCTGCGTGGGAGCTGAGTGAGCTCCGTCCTCTGCGCCTCGAGCGCGCCATCTCGAGCGCCGAGGGTGCCGCGGCGGTGGCAGTCACAAGCGTGGGCGTCGGCGAAGGCTACGAGAAGCTCCTCTGGACCGCCGATGCCAGCGGCGGCGTGCGTTCCTGGCGCGTTCCCGGCGCTGAGGCCGCTGGGGTGGATGGAAGCACCAAACCGCCGCCGCCGCCGCCGCCGGATGATAGCCCATCCAGACCCAGGCTCGTGAGCGTGAGCATGAGCGAGGCCAGCGAGAAGGTGACGATGATGCAGTTTTGAACTGGGCGTCGGGGCGTGGGAACTGTGGTGTGTTTGAAGAGGTGACTCGTGCTCTGTGGGGCACGGCAACACCCCAAGTGCCGCTGCCGGCGGATGTGGAAAGCAGTGGGGTGCCGAGCACGCGGCAGCGGCGCCCCTGGCGAGTGGCCCTGGCCAGTGCGCGCCACGCGCGGCCCCGCGGACCGCGGCGGTGAGACGGTGAGACGTGACTCAAACACGATTCGCATGATTTTGTATGCGCTACTTCGACAGGATTGGGCGCGGGCGTGATCCGTTGATCGTCGGATCTGCCGAGTGCCGTGGGTGCGCGCCGAGCCACGAGCACGATCGTGCAGACGCTGCGCGACTCTGTCACACCGACGTTTGGCCTCGTCCGACGCACCCGCTCCCGGCTCCCCCGCCGACGGTGGACGGACGGCAATGAGGAGTGCAGCCTCAGTCTGCGCTCGAGACTCGCACACGAAAACGCGCTTTCGAGCAATCGAGGCAGGGTGGCCGAGGCACGAGGGACAAAGGGGGAGAGTCGGACCGGTCCGGCGGGGCCGGAACTTCGGACCGTTTCATTTGCCGGTTTGCGTTTCGGTCACTTTTCTCCCCTCACATCAAGGTTGCACGCCACAATCACACCACATCAAGCACACTCACGCCGCGCTCGCCTACGCCACTTCACAGCACCCCTTTCCGTATTCCGTCCGCTACGCTCATACCGAGATACACAGGGCGTGAACGCAGTATCATTACCGCTCGCTACACACTAGTTCGCTCCGAGTGCCTTCAAGCTTCATGCATTGGCACACATCTCACAGTTGCAGCTGAAAGCCAGCCTTTCCTTGCACTGCTTTACGAATCGAGGCCTCCCCTTCCTCTTTGAGATAGTTGTCACAAAGACTGCGCGGCACAAGGGTCGATGTCTGATCAATCACTTTGGAAAAGCAGGGGAGTTCGAAAAACAGGGGAGTCGCAAACTTACTCCATTTTTGTCAGCGCGCCATTAACGCGCAGGGCGTCGGCGATTGCAGTGATGCCCTCTGCAGTGTAGGTGCCGCTGACGCGGCCGGATGGATGTTGGACCACTCCGCAGAGAGCGGTTTTGGAGAGGTCCAGGCTCGTCAGCCCGCCGTTGACGCGCAGAGCGTCGGCAATCGCTGTGATGCCCTCTGCAGTGTATGTTCCTTGGCCATATTCATTGATGCCGCACAGGTGGTTGCCTGAGAGGTCCAGCTGCAATACCATTCAAAGCAAGCAAGGGTTAGAACATAGAAAAGGCTCATCTAGGGGGGTCAGAAAGCGAGCACCTGTGTCAGGGCGCCTGTGACAACGGCCTGTGACAGGTCCGACGCCAGCAGGATTGCATCAGGCGGCTTGAGGTTCTGCTTGGAGAAGTCAGCGGTGGTCTGGTCGCGCCGGATGCCGCAGAGCGAGATGCCCTTCTGCTTGGCGACCTCAGCGAGCATCTTGGCGGACTTCTTATTGAGCCGATTGCCCAGGAGGTTGGTCACCGTCAGCCCGCCGTTAACGCGAAGGGCGTCGGCAATCGCTGTGATGCCCTCGGCGGTGTAGGTGCCACCGCGATAGATCACTCCACAGAGTGCGTTGTGCGAGAGGTTCAGCTGCAATACCATTCAAAGCCAAGGCAAGGGTTAGAGAACAAGAAAGGCATCTCGAGGGGGGCAGAAAGCGAGCATCAGCGAGCACCTGTATCAAGGCGCCATTGACGCTGATCAAGGAGGCGATAACAACCAAAGAGGCAACGCCAATATTCTTGCGAGAGAGGTCGAGCGTCTCGACGGGGTCGGTGCCCTTGAGCTTCTTGACAGAAAGAGCATACCCGTCCAAGTTCACCTATGCACGAGGGACCTCCAGAAGTCAGTGCATGTGCTGAGGGAGCACAGCTGAGCTCAGCGTACCTCCGTCAGCGCGCCTGTGACAACGGCCTGTGACAGGTCCGACGCCAGCAGGATAGCATCGGGCGGCTTGAGGTTCTGCTTGGAGAAGTCAGCGGTGGTCTGTTCCCGCTGAATGCCGCAGAGAGAGATCCCCTTCTGCTTGGCGACTTCAGCGAGCATCTTGGCGGACTCCGCATCCAGTTGATTGCGCAGGAGGTTGGCTACCGTCAGCCCGCCTGTGACGGCCACCATGGCCGCCACTGACTTTGCTCCCACTGGACCGATGCCGTTGTCCTCGAAGTTGAGCGACGCGAGCTTGATCTCTTTGTTGCTCTTGATGGCCTCGCAGACTGCGTTTACGCCCTCATCCCTGAGGCTGTTGAACGACAAATTCAGGGCCGTCAGCGCGCCGTTGACAACAAGAGCGGCGGCGAGCTCCTTGATGCCCGTCATGTCCCTACCACGGTTAGTGAGATGATTTTCGGACAGGTCGACGCTCGTCAGCGCGCCGTTGACGCGAATGGCGTTGGCAATCGCTGTGATGCCCTCGGCGGTGTAGGTGCCTTGTTGGTTGTGAAAGCTGATGTCATTCCAGATGCCACACAGATGGTTTCTGGAGAGGTCGATGCTTGTCAGCCCGCCATTGACGCGCAAAGCGTCGGCAATCGCCGTGATGCCCTCTGCAGTGTAGGTGCCGCCGTAGGCGTTCACTCCGCAGAGTGAGTTGTTGGAGAGGTCCAGGCTCGTCAGCGCGCCTGTGACAACGGCCTGTGACAGGTCTGACGCCAGCAGGATCGCATCGGGCGGCTGGATGCGCTTGTTGTGGAAGTCAGCGGTGGTCTGGTCGCGCTGGATGCCGCAGAGCGAGATGCCCTTCTGCTTGGCGACCTCAGCGAGCATCTTGGCGGACTCCGCATCGAGCTGATTGCCCAGGAGGTTGGTCACCGTCAGCGCGCCGTTGACGCCAAGAGCGGCGGCGAGCTCCTTGACGCCCGTCATGTCCGTGCCGTAGTTTGTGAGGTGATTTCCGGACAGGTTGATGCTCGTCAGCCCGCCTGTGACAACGGCCTGTGTCAGGTCCGACGCAAGCAGGATCGCATCAGGCGGCTTGAGGTTCTGCTTGGAGAAGTCAGCGGTGGTCTGGTCGCGCCGGATGCCGCAGAGCGAGATGCCCTTCTGCTTGGCGACCTCAGCGAGCATCTTGGCGGACTCCGCATCAAGCTGATTGCCCAGGAGGTTGGTCACCGTCAGCGCGCCATTGACGCTGATCAAGGAGGCAATCACAACTGAAGAGGCAACGCCAAGAATCTTCCACGAGAGGTCGAGCATCTCGACGGGGTCGGTGCCCTTGAGCTTCTTGACAGGGAGAGCAAACCCATCCAAGTTCACCTATGCATGAGGGACCTCCAGAAGTCAGTGCAAGAGGGAGCACATCTGGGCTGAGGAGCTCAGCGTACCTCCGTCAGCGCGCCGTTGACGCCAAGAGCGGCGGCGAGCTCCTTGACGCCCGTCATGTCATCACCGTAGTCGGTGAGATTGTTATCGGACAGGTCAACGCTCGTCAGCGCGCCCATGGCAGGAATGAGATACGAAATGAGCATGACCGCAGGCCCACGGAGCCCCTTATTGCACAAGTCCAGCACTGGCAAGGTGTCCTCCCGCATGTGCTGCACCGGAATGCCGAATGCCACACCTGAGCCCGCACATGCGACGGCTGCGATCGTCAGCTTCAACGGTGCCTCTCCGTCGCCTGAGATGCAGCTGTGCAGAGCAGCCTTAGCAGTTCCACGAAGCAACGAAGGCGGCGGCAGCGGAACGTCAGCAAAGCCGAACGGGGGCGGCGGCGGAGCGTTAGCAAAGCCGCCGAACAGGCCGCCATCAAAAGGATTTGGGGCACCAAATGCATCAAAGCCGCCGAAAAGGCCGCCACCAAAATGATTCGCCTCCTGGACGCCCAGATTTGCGGCCCGTACTTTCGCCACGTCCACCACAAAGCCGTAGCCATGGAGGCGCGCCAGCCCTGGCAGCATCCGCCCCGCAAGGGCCGTGTCCCCGGGACGGCCGGCCTCGATGAGCAGCTCAACGTCCAGGTCGGTGATCTCTTCCAGATGTGTGGGTGCCGGCTGCCCGCGGCCGCGGCACAGGCGCGAGCAGAGGACACGCCGTGACAGCGCACGCCAAAACCGATTCACGCCCTTGAGCTCGCACAGCGTGGCCACGTCCACCATTCCCAGAGCAGCCTCCCTGGCATCCGTAGTGGCTGGCACCCCCGAGAGCGAGGGCTGCCGCAGAGGTGCGAGTGGTGCCGTGGAGCTGGCCGCGCCGAGCTGCTGCGGCGCCTCGTAGCCTTCTGGCAGAAACGCCGACTCGGCGAGTGCCGCCTCGAGCTCGGCGCCGTCAAAGTCGCTACCCGCGCCAAGCAGCGCACGGAGCTCGTCAGCATTCTTGCCGTTGACCCGGGAAGCGATGACAAACTGCATGTGCTTGAGCAGCATAGGGGCATCCAGAAACAGGGCACCCTGGACGTGTTCCATGAGCTGCAACAGCGAATACTCGTCAGAGCTCGGCGACAATGGATTGCTGGCGTAACCCTCGCTCCGGAGCTCCTCAAACGACTTGTTTTGGAATTGCTCCATCCGATGCACACCGGGGACGCTACGTGCGATCTCCGGCATGCAAACCAGCGCACGAAGCGTCGAGGCTGTGACAATGGGCACCGGATACACGCCGTCCTCGGAGCTGGCATCGTCCATGAGATCCTTCAAATGACCAGCGAGTCGAGCCACCTCGCGCGACATCGTGACCTCCTCTCCGTCTCGCGCTCGCACGCGGATTGGCTCGTCATCACGTGTGGCCTTCTTCGCCGCGGGCGCCTCTTCCTGCTCCTCGGCCGGCGATCCAGCGACGATCGTCTTGCCCGAGAGGCTCATCGTGCGCACACACTCCTACAGGCCGCGCGCTCTCGCGCTCTTTCGCACGTGGTGAGCGGCCGGCGCTGCAAAGTGTGAACAATTGGCTGTGCATGGTGCAAGCGGAACTGATGTGCATGGTGCAAGCGGAACTGATGTGCGAGTCGTCTTAATAAGAGTCGTCGGTAGCAGTCGAGTACGAGCACAGTAGTTGCTAGTTCGCCCCAACCAAGTAACCAACCCCAACCCCCATGCTTGTGGACGCGGTTGTTCCTCGACCGCTCGTGCTTCCACACGCACTCGGCACTGACACTCACTTAGACTCACACGTTACGGACGCGAGGGTCTCGTCTAGAGGCGCTCGTAAGTCGTATCGGGCCCAACGCTTATCATTGTTTTGTCACCGACTACCACCCTATGTCAGTATGTCTGTTTCACGCCGTTTCAGATCTGTTTCAACCCCTCGAGCCGCGCGTGGCGCGCCGCAGCTACGTGCATAGCGCCGACGAGGGCGCCGAGCAGTCCAAGGTCTGAAATGGGCCGCGCGTGCGAGAGCAGCAGCGGCACCGAGTTGATCGGGATGCAGCACGGGACGAGCAGCCCAGGCCGCTGGCGCCCGCCCCATAGAAAGCGGCAGCCGAGCGTGAGCGACGGCACGGAGCATCCCGCGAGAAGCACGCCACGCGCCACCACGTGCATCGGCATCGCCTGCCAGACGCGCCGAACGATTTCAGCCGCGGCCGCGGCGCCCAAGGCGAGCGTGGCCGCGCTCACGACGGGCGCGTACCGGTTGGCCGCATGCAGGCGCTCAAAGGGCGGCGAATACGGGTGCAGCAGTAGCATCAGCGGGGCGAGAGGCAGCGCGCCGCGCGCGGTGCCGTCGAAGACGACGACGTGGAGCGCGAGGAGGAGCACAAAGGCGGCGAGCGTGCACAGGTTGCCAACACTCGCCAGCCAGTCGAGCCCGGCACGGCGCGCGAGCTGCTGCCGCGCGAAGGCCTCGGCGCGTAGTCCCACGCCCGTGCTCGCCGCAGCGCTCGCTACAGCGCTCCCCAGCCACCTGTGCCGAGGGGAGCGTCCGCCCTCGACGACGCCGCCCGCGACGACGCCGTCGATGCCCGCGACGGTGCTGACGTGCGACTGCGCGCCGATGACGGAGGCGCTGAGGAGCCGAGCGAGCAGCGCGCCCACGCCGCAGACACCCGCGTAAAGCGCCAGCCAGGCGGCACGGTAGCGCGGTAGCGCTCCGTAGGCACGCGCGGCGGCCGAGTGCTCGAGCAATGCATGCTGAGCGGCGAGACTGATCGGCAACAGGGCGAGGAAGAGGGCGAGGAGGGCGGGCGGCGCGCGCGCGGAGCGTACGAGCGCGCGAGGCCATACGAGCATCGCGAGGAAAGCGGCCCCCAGAGCACATGCGGCCGCAGCGAGTAAGAAGAGGGCGCGCTCGAGCGGCAGTACGGCACCGAAGCCGGTCAGCCCGGCGGCCGCGCCGAGGAGGCCGATGGCGCCGAGTTGGGCGGCAGGTGGCAGCACGCCGATCGGCACGAGGCGGAGCGCTGCGGCGAGCGCCCCGAGGCACAGGAGGTAGAGCGCCCACGGCGGCCAGAGCAGCAGCCGCGGCGTACCTCCGAAACTCAGGGAGGCCGTCGGGTGGACGAGCGTCCATATTAGGGACTCGAGGAGGAGCGCCATGTCGGGCACCGGCTGCAGCGCACCGAAGAGCACGCCGGCCGCGAGCAGCCATGCGCACACCCGTACCGCGGGCGCGCGCGCGGGCGCGGGCAGCTGCATTGCGAGCAGATGCATGCCGCTCGCGAGCACCGCTAGGCTGCCACCCACGACAAGGGGCCCTGGCGGCGCACCGACGCACAGAGGAGCGAGCAGACGAGGGAGAAGGGACACGTGCGCGCGTGCGGCGCCTATGATGACAAGGCCGACGCGCATGCTCCCCTCGATGGGCCCGCCGATGTGCCCGTGGGTGGCGGTGGCCTTCGGCACGCCGGCTAGGCACTGCCGGCGCTCGTGGAGCCGCATCGGGAGCACCTGGGTGAGAGCGCCCACGAGGAGAGCGCCGTCGAGCCACAAGCGCACGGCATCCACGCCAGCCACGTCGCTGTTGCCGCCGTTGCCGCCGTTGCCGTTGCCGTTGCCGTTGCCGCCGCCGCCGCTGCCGCCGCCGCCGCCCGCGCCGCCGCCGTCGACCCCCGTGTTGAGGAGAAGTGCCGCCCGACCGCCGTGCGCGGCGAGGAGCAGCCACCAAAGAGTGGGCGGGGTGGGGGCATGCGCTCCGCCTGTGGTGTACCGGTCGCACGCATTGTACCGGTCGCACGCGGCAAGTCGCTCGCAGAGCAGCAGCCCCGCTCCGATGGAAGCGAGGAGCACCAACGGAGGGTACACGGGCGGTTCGGAGGGCGTGGCGGGCGGCTCGTTCGTGAGAACTGCCTCAACGAGCGCGAGGAGCACTGCGTGGCCTAGCAGGCAGAGCGCGCGCACGCCCGGCAGGACCTGCAGGTGCGTCAGGCCCGCCGCACAGAATGCGAGCGCCCCCATAACGACCAGAGCGCTGCAGATGGTGCTGAGCGAGACGCCGAGTACGAAGAAGGTGTGAATGACGAACCCCGTCGCTTGCTCGAGCACCCCGCGCAAGAGGACGCTGAGTCCGATGACGCACGCAATCGTCGAGACCACTGTCAGCGCCGACCGTCGCCGCGGCGCGCTCGCCCGAGCTGCTGCCGCGTGTGCACCGGCGAGCGCCGCGAGAGCCCCCGAGGCGCGGTACGTCGGCGGCAGGGAGAGGAGGAGCGACCCCCACTCGAGAAGTGGTGCACGCGCGCCGAGCACCAGTCCAGCGCCGCCCAGGAGCAGGAGGAGCGGGCGCACCCTCCCGAGCGAGCGCGTGAGCGGCGAGGGTCGCACGTGCTCGCCATGACGCTCGGCGGAAGGCATCGCCACGACCAGCAGACCCGCACTCACCAGTGTGCGTGCCTCGAGCCACAGCTGACGCGACGTATCGGGCACACCGCTCCGTAAGAGCACGCTCGGCAGGTGCAGCATCGGCCGGTGCAGCACCAGGTGCACGAGTGCCGGCAGCAGCAGCACGCATGCCGCGAGCGCCGCCGCCGCCTCGCCATCACCCGCAGTCGGGCGGCCAGTAGCCACCCCATCGTCGTCGTCGTCGCCGCCGCCGCCGCCGCCGCCGCCGCCGCCGTCGTCGCCGCCGCCGCCGCCGCCGTCGCCGTTGTCACCCCCGGCGGCGCCGAACTCGCGACGGCGGCGCCGCGGCGCGCAGCGGCTCGACTCATCGGATGCGGACTCACTGAACGAAGCGGGGTGCTCGAGGCCCAGCAGCAGGTACGACGCGCCGAGCGCGGCGAGGAGCACGGCGGGTGTGTCCTCGGCACCCCATGCGACGCTCGCCGCCCACGTGACGATGCTTGCCGCAGGCAGTGGCGCGACGTTGAACAGTAGCCGCTCGAAGAGCAGCGCGAGCTCCGGCTGGTCGAGTGGCAGCCACGGGAACTGCAGCGAGAACCACGCACCGACAAGGACTGCTTGCAGCGCGACGAGCACGATGAGGCCGAGGCCACGCGCGCCGAAGCCAAAGGTGTAGAAGGCGGAGCCGGCATGGCCGATGGCCTCGAGCAGCACGGTGGCCCACAGCACTGTGAAGCATGACTGGTCGAGGCGTGCCGCGTGCAAGAGGTAGACAAGCATGACGCCGAGCGCAGCGAGCCCTTGCAGCGTGCCACCCCCAAAGTCTAGAAGGATCACACTCGGCAAGAATAGCACGGCGAGGGTGCGCACGGAGTATTTGAAGCTCGGCGGTCGGCGTCCCAGCATGGAGCTCCATGCGGCTCCATGCGAGAGCTCCATGTGTCGTCTTGCCGATTGTGCGGCCGTCGCGCGAGTCTCGGGCCTGCAAACTTACTGCACAAACTTACCAAAAAAGCATTGACAGAGGAGAAAACATTATCCGACCGTCAGTCAGTTTCGCAGCGCCGGCCTAGTCTCAAGCCTACCGGTTGGGTAGTGTGTGGCATTCGGTCCGTCCCACAGGGTCTTAACAGGGTCTCACGGACGGCTCCGCACCCCGCTCGGTCAACTCAAGTACTGAGTACTCGCTATCTCGGGCTGCTCAAACTAACCCTATACACCTAAATCCTAAACTACCTTGCCTACCATCCTGACACGCTAGCCCTTTATTATGTTGTTATCGTGTTATATACGCCGTTTACCTTCTTTTTATTCGCGATTCGACGACGATTCGACAGAGATCCGATTCGAATCTATCTGACAATCTAACTGAGTAGGAACCTAAAGAGAGCTAACTATAGTTTTGTCATCTTCTGATCGGCATCCTTTGTTCTCTTTCTGGATAAAACGAGGCCGCGTTGCTCTCGCACGAGGTCCGCCTTCGACTTGTTCTGCGTGTACGGAGAGGCCTGGACGTCGTTGGCGTACACCGCGAAGGCGACGCCCTCTTGGAAGAAGTCAATGTGGCGCACGCCCGGGAACGGCACATAGCCCTGCAGCATGTCTCGCTGCCAGTCGATGACCTTCGCAAAGAAGGTGGCGTTGCCGTTACGGTCAAGCAGGCAGCTCGAACCGCGCCCTGACAGACATGAGCCCCCAGTGTCCTCCACTATGTACACGCCGCCGGGCGCCACCCATCGCTGCCCCAAGGCGTGCTGCAACGACACGAGCTGATCCTGAGGTCTGTGAGAGCCGTCGTCAGCCAACACGTCGAATGGCAACGCGCCCGACGCCGTGTACAGCTGGTCGAGGTCAGCCAGTGACGATTGGCTGCCCACGTGGACTATGGCACGCGAGCTGTGTGCTGCTGCCCAATCGTCAGAACACTGCCTGTCGAGCTCGAGGATGTGCAACTCTAATTTGAGCGGCGGTCGAAACAGGGCATGCCACATCTCGACGCTTGCGCCCGGGCCCCATGACATGCCGCATCCCAGTCCAATCTCAAAGAACCGGATGGGCTTGCACTCCGATGTCGTCGTGCGTGCAGCGTCCTTGTTTGTAAGGCAGTCGCACGCGCGGAGTGCAATTGGCGCCAGATAGCGATGGTAGAGGTACTCGTACGAGTGAGCGCGAGCTTTGTCAGTCTTGCTGCTGCTGCGCATGATGAATGCAAGGTTCTCCACGCTCTCGGTCCATCGCAGCGCCTGAGTGGAGCACCCGTCGCTGACCAGCATGTTTTTGATTTGACACAGAGCTCTGGCACCAGCGGCACCGACCGGTTCTGCAAGCACCTCGGGGTACAATACATGTAGTACAGGACACTGTTTCGTTACTTTAGCAAACTAACGAAAGCAAACTTTAACCAAAAAAGCAATTAAGGGAGGGGGGAGGGGGGGGGAAGTAGGACCTTTTTCGCATGTTAATGTTTAGAGTGCTACCGCCGGCTTCCCCACCCCCGTTTGTCGTTTCTCATTTCGGGGGTGTGTAGCCATGGTGAGTAGCTCTTACCTTAGTTATCTGCTGGTCACACACACCTTGCTATTGGACCGGTCACATTCTAATTCTTTGGCGCGGATGCGGGCGCGACACACTAACAGGTGTCCTATAACAGGGACACGGTACTACACGCCTGGAAAACTGCGAGCAAGTAGGGTGCCGTGAGTTGCACCGCAGCAGAGCAGTGAGCATCTCATTGTAGCACGTCATGCGCGAGTTGGCGCATAGCAGCAGCCTGAATACGTCGAGAATCTTTCGCATCATGTGCTCCTCCTTGCTTGCCACTAACTGGCTCAGATCTGCCTGGTCCAGCGCCTCCAGCTTCTGCTTCACCTCAGCCCACTCCGGCCTGTTGAACTCGTCGCGCACCACCTGGTTGCCTCTGACACGTGGCCACTGGACACTGGCTGTGACTCCATCATGAAGTCTCATCTTGCCGTTGTCAGACACGTCAACACGGAGTTGCGCTCCGTCGTACGCATTGACGGCGATGAAGCCTTGCGCGTCGCGCTCCTCGCGCATCGACATGGGCCCGGCACTGGAACGCCAGGGTTCTTGCCCGGGACAAGGAACCCTGGCTGACGCCTGACCGGTCACCGCCGTCGAATACCCCCAGCTGCCCGGCGCCGAGTGGGCATGAGAACATTGGTGAGCGGAGCCTGGTCCCTGGTGGCCAGGGAGCAGCGAAAACGCGCACGTATGTGGGCACGTTTCGCGCTTTGTGCCCACACATTCCGCCGCCTCCGGCTGGACAAGTGCAGCGAGCATCGTGCCAGCAGCGAGCATGCGCAGCACAAAGGTGGCTGGCTCCCGATCGGTTGCGCTGACCACAGTCGGTGGAAACGCGACGCTCGTGCCAAATGTGCAAGGAGGGCCTCTTGTGCAAGGAGGTCCGGCCCGATGGTGATGCCGCCGTATTCCTTGAAGGAGAGGATAGCGGTGAGAGCATAGCCAATGCGTGCGGTGATTGGCATGTTTGTCTCGAGTACAAGGGCTCGAGTACAGGTACTCAGGTAGTTGGTAAGGTAGTTGGACTGTGTTCCTTGCTCTCGTTATGCTCAAGGGTTTCATAGAGCACCATACCTGACTGTTGAAGAAGGTGGCCATTCTGTTCTCCAAGGTCATGACGCCATACGTTTCAGCGTCCAATCGATCCTCGTGCGTTATTAGGTAGACACGCACAAACGCACAATAACATCAGGTCGCGCCACCTCGAGGCACACAACACGTAAGCAGCACAACCGTGAAAACAATACAGGACTTTCCTTCCTTTCACAGATTCCATGAGTGTGAACGACGTTCTTGGAACTTGCCAAAACAAGACTTGACTTTTGACGAGCCTCTCTTTCTTGGGCAATATGAGCGCGGGATCAAGGCGAGTGGCGGGAGGCAGCCAGGACGTGGTGGCGGGCGCACGCGTGTACATTTCTGGTTTGGTGCGACGTACTGACCTGAATGGCTGCGTGGCCGAGGTTGGCAGCTGGCTCGAGTCCGAAGGGCGTTGGAGCGTCACCTGCGCCGGAGCAGTCATTGCAGTCAAGGAATCGCATCTGACAGCAGCATCGCATGCCGGCCCGTGCGGAGCCTTAGGTCGATGGTATGAGGTTTATCTCAACCACGCCGCGGCCGAAGCCGCCACCTGTGCCGCGGATGCTCTTGCCGATTCGAACTCGATCTTGGTACAGGGCAACGTCGCAAGCCCGGCCGAGTGTGAAGTCCTAAAGGCGTTCGCGGCTTCAAACTACGACAAGCTTTACGGCAATTCCTCACCTGCATCCTGGGCTGGACCCGGAGGAGCCTCGGGCACGGGGCGTGCGCGCATGGCCCTCGCACGTATGGGTAGCACCAGTTTCATCGATGCCGAAGGACAGCTGCTGTGCGAAACTCTGCTCGTACGCTCTCTCAAGCTCCTCGATGCGCAGCTACCAACGCTTCACAAACGTCTCTTTTGCGCGTGCCCACAGACGTGCGTGGCCAACGCGAAGCTCACGTTTTCGCAAGGGGAGCCTGCCATCAACATTTACGATCGAGGCGGGGCATTCGACGCGCACACGGATAAGCAAGCGCTGACCATCTTGATCGGGCTCTCTGAGGGCGATGAATTTGAAGGCGGGGGCACCGCGTTCTATGCAAATGACCGTGTGGCGAGCGACCAATCTAACTTGGCCGAGCTCGATCGTACCGAACCCTCCCTTATACTACGTCCACCCGCTGGCTGCGCTCTGTGCTTCGGCGGGCAGGCGGTTCATCGCGCCATTCGGGTGGAGTCGGGACGGAGAATCATGTTAGTCGCGAGCTTCACATGACCGCTCATGAATTGAGGCACGATGCTCCCTTTTAAGTAGACTAACTTGGCGTCACGCGCGCAAACTATAGCCGCGGGTATTCAATGGACAACACCGTGCTCAGTGAAAGCCCGACGCTACCGGCCCCGCCGGATGTTGTTCCATCGAGGCCAACTAGGCGCATGTGCCATTGCCGTTCGCCGTGGCTCGGCTCGGGTTGGGGTTCAGGACGCGGCGGCGGCGGTGCGGGCGCCAGCGCTGGCGGGGTGGGGCGCGGCGGGAAAGATGCACTTCGGTAGCTCACGCCGCATGCACGGCTCCCAAACACATCGCTCTGATTCACAGCGATCGTGCCCCATCCGCTGTGCACGGGTCGTGCGACGAATGCTCGCCGAGCACTGGATCGCCGACGCGGCGCAGCAAGGCCAGGATTGCCGCCAGCCTTTGCACGGAGGGGCGTTGTCTGATCCATACGATTGTGCTTCACATAGGCTGCTGGGCTCACACAGTGACGGCCATCTGTACGCTCGGCGTGCCAGTGTGGGTTCGTGTGCGAACCACCAGCTTCCCGACCCGTGTCCGCCATCTCAATCTCTTCCATTTCATCAGCATCGGCTGTCGAAGTCACGACAAGGGGCAACTGGTTCACTCCTTTGCCCGCGGGGTCGAACCGGTACCAAAGTCCCTTGTACTGCAGCCCAATCGCGGGTCTGATAGAGCTTGACGGCATCTGAAGGCGGCGGGCAACTGGTATGCTTCGAGTTGGTGGTCGGCTGGGCGTTCTCATGACGGTGGCAGGTGCTTTTCGGGGTTCATCGGTCAGGGTAGCTGGTTGCCATGAATGGCGGAGGTCCCTATGTAAGCCCCATTGTACGTACGTGCCTTCGACTCGGCCTAGCAGAGGTGGTATTGGGTCTGCAGCACGAATGGGCTTCTTAGCGAGCGTGGCAGACGGAGCCTCAGCGACTCGGACGATTGGAGGGTCGGACTCCATTTACCGGTACATGTTCTCCCGGCGTCTCGTTACCGTTCAGCGGAAAATGGGTGTGATGTGTCCCGTGTTGTTATGATGTGTCTCGTGTGTGCACCGGCTCCCAACGGTGTTTTTGCACGAGGTCAGTACGGGTTCCGGGAACTTTGTCTCAAGTGCTACGGGTACATGGACGACCGGCTGGGTGTGACCCGCTCCCGGCAAACCGCCCGCGCGGTCATCGCTCGCGTCAATCCGGCCAAGGGCATGACGTTCGACGCCTCAATGTGCAAGTACCGGGCCGTGCCGGCGGTGGCCGCTGCGCTCGGCTATACGGTGTTGACTGCGGAGGATGAGCGGGATCCCAATGCGCCGCCGGGCTGGAACCTCTTCTGGACAGACCTTTCGGTCAGCCACCAGCGCGTTGCTGCGCTGCTCCCGCTGCAGAAAGTCAATCATTTCGCGGACATGACGACCTTGTGCAACAAGGCAACGTGCGCCAGCGTACTCAAGCGCGTGAGCCGCTCCTTCCCGCTCGAGTACAACTTCTACCCGCGGAGCTGGAAGCTGCCCAAGGAGGCGGCGGCGCTCCGCAAGCTCATGCTCAGCCCTGAGGCGCCGCGCGTGCTCATTGTCAAGCCCAACCGCGGTTGTCAGGGCGTCGACATCTCCATCTGCTGCACGAACGACGAGCTCGACACAGCGCGTCAGGAGATGGGCCAGCAGTGCGTGGCGCAGGAGTACGTGGACAAGCCGCTGCTGCTCGACGGGTACAAGTTCGACCTGCGCATCTACGTGTGCGTCACGTGCTGCTCGCCCCTGCGCGTGCACTTGTATCGCGAGGGCATCGCGCGCCTGTGCACCGAAAAGTACGAGGCGCCCTCGGCGGGAGGACCGGCCATGATGGCGCCGCCGGCTGCCGCTGCGAGCCAATCTCCGCGTAGCTCGGCCAGTCGGCCAATGTCGGCGATCTCGGCCGCCAGGGCGGCGGGCAGGGTGGCTGCCAAGGCGACTGGTAAGGCGGACGCCAAGGGCAGTGCCAGCAGCAGCAGCGGCAGTGGCGCGAGCAACAGCAGAAATGAAAGCGGCTCGTCAACGGTCGCCCAGGCGGGGATGGAGGGAGTGTCCCCGTCAGGCAGCACCGCCGCGGGTGCCCCGGGAGCCGCAGCGTCGGATGGCGCGAGCTCGAGCGGCGCAGGCGTGCGCGCGCCCAAGACGGCGTCCAAGGTGACGGCGGCGGCGGCGGCGACTGACTGGCGCTACCGGCATCTGACGAACTATGCGATCAACAAGACGCATCCCGACTTCGTTGTGGGTGGTGAGGACGGCTCCTCGAAGCGGCTGCTCACCGAGCTGCTCGACACGCTCCGCCGCGACGGCTTCGACGTGGACATGCTCTGGGGGGAAGTACAGCAGCTGGTGGTCAAGACGCTGATCGCCGTGCAGCCGCACATAGCGCATTCGTATACGAGCTGTCGGCCCGCGACGGACACGCACCCGTTCTCGTGCTTCGAGCTCCTGGGCCTCGACCTGCTCATTGATGAGAGTGGGCGCCCGTGGCTGCTCGAGGTGAACCACTCGCCCTCGCTCGAGCGCTGTGTGCTGATGACCGATGATGACCACTGATGACCAATGATTGCTTCCCTCATCAGGTGAACCACTCGCCCTCGCTCGCGACCGACACGCCCCTCGACCGCGAGCTCAAATCTCGTCTGCTCTCGGATACGATTCGACTCTGCTCCTTCTCGGCCGCCGAGGCGCGCTTGGTAGCACGCGCGGCGGAGCGGCGCGACGCGGCGCCCGCCGCGATCCCGAAGCTGCGCCCCATCGCCGAGCCGGGCTCCTCGGAGCGCTCACGGCGGCTCAGTGCTGACGGCGGCATCTCGACGCTGCGTGCACGCCTAGAGGTCGCGCGTGAGCGTTCGAGGAGCGCTACGAGCGCTACGAGCGGCTTCAGCTCGGTCGCGGCGTCCTTTGGCTTCGGCGCGCGCGGGCTGGAAACACGACTCGGGATGCCCGGCGTCAAGCAGCAGCTCGTGCAGCAAGGCCTCGCGGAGCGCCGCCAGCAAGCAGAGCTGACCCAGGCGGAGCTGCTACGGTTGCGGGAAGAATATGAGGCGGCCAATTCGAGCTCATTCGAGCTCGTCTTCCCGGCGCCACATGAGAAGCTCCAGTCTCTCTATGAGATGCTGCTCAACGCGTCGCTGCGCGCGTACATCGAGGAGTCCCCCGTCAACTTCAACGGCGGTGCGCGCGTGCCCATCCCGCCGCTGCTGCCACCCGACGCTGGTGCCGACTGGTGGTCGATGATCAAGCTCGGGCGCGTGGGCGAGCGCATCCTGCAGATGGGCAGTGACGCACCCAGCGCCATCGCGCGCTCGGCACAGCGCGACGCGGTCGCTTCGCGTACGGCGCGTCCGGGGGGGGAGCGCGAGCACTGCCGACCGACGGGCGCGCCGCCGGCCGACGAGGAGGACGGCGTCGACGGCGACGACGCCTCCGCTGGCCACTGTGTGACCTCGGAGATGTGATCTCGGAGTGATCTCGGCCAGCAGGCGTCGTGCTGGGCGATTCGGAGCTGCCACCGTCCATGATGGTTGATGTACGGTAGAGGCGGCTGCTCCATGTATTCGTGGACGGAGGGAAATGCAGGATCAACTGGGCGGCATCGAAGATATGGGGCCCGGCCATTCAAAGCTGAGAGCTGTATTGCATCGTTGGCAATCGTTCGAGACGTTCGATCGGATCGTTGATCGTCGTCACGGGAAGCTCGGTGCGTGCCCGGGTACCGACTTATCTTCACCACTTCAGTAACTTTAGTCTGTACATCCGCTAAGTACCGTATCCCACAATCGATCAAGAACCGCCCGTGGCCGTGCCGACTTACACATGCGCGATGCTCGAACCAAATTCGATTGTTCATCCGCGCCCCCCTCGCGGCCGGCCGGACTTTATTCGGTTGGCGTCGACAATGATCGGACTTGCCGTGGCCCCGTGGCTGCACAGGACGCCGAATGGACCACGTAATTACGTTCTACCGCTCCACCGGCGCACCGCCGACCCAACGGCATTATGGATTCGCCGCCTGGGCGCTCAGCCACTGGGCCAGTGACTGGGCGCCAAGCCGATACCTCGACCCCGTCTCCGTCCACACGCACGAGGCAGGGTAGTCACGACGCTCGGGCGGCACAAAGCTCGTAGTCACCCACTTGCCGTCACCCACGCCCGGCTTGCCGTACACGCGCCCTCGGAAGCGACCGTCCGCAGTCAGGCTCCACTCCTCGAGCAGAGGGGCAGCGCTCGGGGCAGCGCTCGGAGGACGCACCACCTCGGAAGACGATGAGGCAACGGAGGTGGGTCCCGCGCCAGTCGCAGGCACGGCAGCCGTGACACCAGCCCTCGTGGCAGCGGAGGCCGATGCGCTGGCTGACGCGGCGGCCGGAGCAGCGCGCAGGGCCGCCTTACCCTTGGGTGGTGGTGCGCCGAGCGGTGGAGGCGCCGTGTCGAGCGGTGGAGGCGCCATGCCGCGCGGTGGAGGCGCCATTGACAGCTGCGGCGCCATTCGTGGCGCCTTGGAGGCAGGAGCCGCATCCACGGCTCCCGTCACGGCGCCACTCGTAGCACCTCCATCCCTGGCGGCAGCCACGGCAACGCGCTTCTTCCCAGCGCTCGGGGCAGGTGTGCCTTCGCCCGGCGCGACGCCACCAGGCGGTAGCGACGGTGGTCCGGTTCCAGCACTCGCACCGGAGTCGAGACAGCACCAACGGCCGTACTTGATCGGAACGGGTACGTGCGGAGCGGGTGGAGGCGCAGAGTCCGCCCTCGGTGCGCTGAGGTGGGCACTCGCGCCGTAGTGAGCACTTGCATGCGAGCCGGCCCTGGGTGCGCCGGCGGAGGCCTCGTTGCTCGCGTCGGTGTCGGCTATGCGTTTGTCTCGGCGTGAGGGCAGGCGGGCAATGAGCGGGGCGGGTGCGACGAGTGGCGCCGAACCCGCCGACCCTGCCGAGCGGTCGACACACTGCGGACCATCTCCAAGCTTGCTGACCATTCCCATGCCTGCCGTTACAGCCGCCGATGAAGATGCCACACTCTTCTTGCCCGCGGCCGCCGTCACCGTCGCCGCCGGCGGCGGCGGCCTTGCTGCGCCCACAGCGGCCGCGCCCGCGCCCTTGGGTGCGCCGCGGCCGGAGGTGGCTGTAGGGGCGGCGGGCGGCTCGACGAAGGTTGGGCTCTCCGGCTGCGGCGGCCGCGGTCGCTTGCTTGAGAGCTCGCCGTCGAAGGAGCCGTCTAATGAGAGTCCATCGACAGAAGCGTGATCGACCTCGTGACGAGATTGTCGAGATTGACGAGACTGATCGGCCTCGCGACGACGGCGCTCGGACGCACGGCGCTCCGCCTCGCGCGGCGGCGGCGGCTGCGGCGGCGGCGGCGGCGGCTGCAGCTGCGGCGGCGGCTGCTGTCTCTTCTCCACTCGCTTCGCCTTGCGCGCCGAGTCCTTCTCGGCCTCGACCTCGCGCTTGAGCCGCTGCGCCTCGGCTCGCTCCTTGTCGCGCGCTTGCTGCTGCCGGCGCTGCTGCATCTGCTGGAACTTGGCCCAAAAGTCGGGGTCGTCGAGTGGCAACTCCTCTCCGTCTCCAACGGCCGCCCGAAACGAGGCGCGTGCAAACAGCGACGAGCCGCCGCTGCCACCTCCGAGGCCGCCGCCGCCGCTGCCGATCACGCCACCGCCGCCCATACCGGCCGAAGAGCCTTTAGAGGTCGATGTGGCAGCATCGGCCGCTGCTTCCCTCTCTGCGGCATCGAGCATCTCGTCAAGGTCTTCCTCTCCGTACCCCGGGTCGTCCGCGTCCGAGCGGAGCAATCCATAGGCGCCCCAGCGCAACAGGTCCTCGATTTCGGCGCGGCTCAGCCCGCTGCGCTCGCTTGCGCCCCGGGAGAGCGGACGCGCCGCGCCGCCGCCGCCTTCAGCGGGCACGGCGACAAGGTCGGCATCCACCAGGTCGCCGTCCACCAGGTCGGCATCCACCTTCGCATCCGCTACCTCCGCATCGTCGGCCTCGCCGCCCTCGCCGTCGGCGCTCTCGCCCATCAAATCGAGCTTCGGGGGCCGACGCGGGTGCGTCTCGGCCTTCGCCGTTGCAGCTGGCCCGACGTCAACAAGCACCTCGTGCGCCGCGCCGAAATCTCCCCCTTGGAGCAGCGCGTGGTCAAGGGAGAGCTTCTTCATGGCCCGATCGAGCATGCGCTCCTCGTACGTGCCACGCGTCACGAGCCGGTAGACTTGCACAGGCCGCTCCTGCCCAATGCGGTGCGCGCGCGCCTGGCCCTGCATATCGCCTTGTGGGTTCCAATCGGAGTCGAAGATGATGACTGTGTCGGCCGCCGTCAGGTTGATGCCCTGTCCGCCCGCGCGCGTCGTGAGCAAGAAGACGAAGCAGGCCGCGTCGGATTGGAACCGATCGATGGCCCTCTGGCGCGCGTCCCCCTTGACGGTGCCGTCGACGCGCTCGTAGTCGCCGAGCACCGGTGCACGCAGCTCAAGGTAATCTTCGAGTAAGTCGAGCATGATCGCAAACTGCGAGAAGAGGAGCACCTTGTGCCCGCGCGCCTTGAGGCGTGGCAACAGCTTGTCGAGCAGAACCATCTTGCCTGAGGAGTCGACGAGGGTCCGTACACCCTGCTCCACCGTCGCGCTCAGCCTCGATCGACGCTCCTCGAGACCCAAGTTGAGCGCCGAGTTGAGCGCCGGGTTGAGCGCCGAGTTGAGCGCCGAGTTGAGCGCCAAGTTGAGCGCCGAGTTGAGCGCCGGGTTGAGCGCCGGGTTGAGCGCCTCGCTCGCCGACGCCGCAGTCGAGGCTCGAGCGATGCGGGGTCGGTTGCCTGCCGTGGCCTTGGCATCAAGCTTGACGCTCGCCGGCAACGCGGGCGCGGGCGTGGGCGCAGGGGCGACAGGTGCCGGCGGGGGTAGCTGGCAGAGCTGCTCGGCGGCGAGCTGCGCACTCACGAGGGCAGCCTGCTCGCCCTCCGTGCCTCTCTCTAGGAGCATCGGGTGGTTACAGGCCTTGCGCAGCTGCATGAACACGTTGCGCAGCGACGAGCGCGGGTTTTGGATGTGCTCCACCGAGCAGTCCATCAGAGCGCGGTACACGCGCATCTGCGAGGGCGTGAGAGACACCTTGAGCAGTGTCTCTCTCTTCGTAGGAAGTGGCTGAGTGAGCTCGGCCTTGGTGCGACGCAGCACGTACGGGCGTAGCATCTGCTGCAGCTCCACTACCTGCTCCGGTCGCCGCAGGTCACCGTACCGGCTGAGTAGCTCGGGACGACGCGCCTCCCCGAAAGCCTCCTCGTCCAAAAAGGACATCAGACCGAGGAGCTCTGGTACGTCATTTTGCACTGGCGTGCCCGTGAGCAACGTGCAGTGCGGCACCTGCAGCGCGCGCAGCGACGCGGCGAATTTGGTGCGTGGGTTCTTGAGCCGGTGCGCCTCGTCGACGATCAGATACTGCCATGGGATGGCCGAGATCGCTGCGAGCTCAGCCGTGAGCCCCTCGGGCGCCGTAATGAGCACATGGTACCGCCGGCAGCCGGTGCGCCGCTGGCGCGCATCCGTGTGGTGCTCCTCGTTCGCAAGCAGCGAGTGGCGCGCCTCGGCGGGGCCGGTGAGCACCACGCCGCTCAGAGAGGTCCAGGCGCGCACCTGAGGAGGGAGGCAATCATTGGTCATCAGTGGTCATCAGTGGTCATCAGTGGAAGAGGGCCGCATGCAGCGACGTCCAGGCACGCACCTCACGCTCCCAGTGTGCGAGCGTCGAGACGGGCGCGACGACCAAAAAGGGACCTTGCACGTTCCGATGGCGGCTCAGCCATTCGAGCGTGAGCAGCAGCTGGCATGTCTTACCCAGCCCCATCTCGTCCGCCAGGATGGCGGAACGGCCCGCGTGCCAGCATGCCAGCAACCAATTAATGCCCTCGAGCTGGTAGCCACGCAGCGCACGCCCCGGAGGCAGCTGCAGCTCCGGCTCGGTCTGGGGTCGGAAGGGTCGGCTCCTCTCAACAGCCCGCATCTCATCGGAGGGCGCAGGCAGAGGTGGGCGCACCAGCAGCGCGTGGCAGCGGCGCCATGCCTCAGCGGCGCCACATAGCCGGCGCGCGCGCGCCCACGGTAGCCAGGAGAGCTGCGCATAGTCAAGGCCACGCCACTTGATCAGCACTAACGAGCGCCGGCGAGGCGGCGTTTGTGCGGCAGCAGCGGCAGCAGCGGCAGCAGCGGCAGCAGCGGCAGCAGCGGCAGCAGCGGCAGCGGTCGATGGCACTCGCCCGGCCTCTGCCGCTGGACCGGCAGAGCAACCCCCGCTCGGGCGCCCTTCTGGCGCGCCCTCCCGATGACGAAAGGGCGTGTCGTTGTCGCCGCCGCCGCCGCCGCCGCCGCCGCTACCGCCGCCGCCGCCGCCGCCGCCGCCGCCGCCGCCGCCAGAGCCAGAGCCAGCGCCAGCACAGCGGCCGGGTTGGCTGGCTCGACGGCGGACAGCGCTGCGCCGCCCGTGGCGCGGCTTGACAGAGATGATGCGCTCGATCATGAGGATCTCGGCCAGCTCAGGCAGCACGAACTCGCACACGCACGCCCCACCACCACCCCCGCATGTACCGTCGCTGCCCTCGCACATGCGGATGCCGCGGCCCGCCGCCCGCACTGCCTCCTCCTCGATGTCCTCTTCCGCCGCCGCCACGGCATCGCCGCCGTCCTGGGCGCCCCACTCGGCGCGCCATCGGCTCAATTGGCGCTGCGCACCAGCCGCGATGAGCTCGTCTTCTCGAACCCATGAGCACAAGCTTGGGCACATGTCGCGCCAGCGCACCAGGAACAGCTCGCCACGGCGCTCGACGGTCGAGGAGCCTCGACCGTCCACTGATGCGGACGAAGCAATTGACGAAGCAATTGACGAAGCCAAGGCTGCCGAGGCGGCCGCCGCGCAGCTTGCGCCCTTGGTGCCTTTGCCCAACGTGCCGCTCGGCGCGCCCTCGAAGGCGAGCCGGCGCCAGCCGTAGATGCGCTCGACACGTGCGCCACGCAGGACGCCTTTCCCAAAGTGCACGCCAAGCCGTCGCTCGAGCGGCGGAGCGGCGGTGGACGACGCAGGCGCTCCTCCTGTCGCTGCTGCCACAGCCTCCTGCACCTCGCTCTCCTCGTCCTCGTCCTCCGAGGACGACTCAGAAGATGAGGCGGCCGCGGCCGCAGCGGCGGCGGCGGCGGCGGCGCTGCGCGCGTGCACGTGCACGGCGGCGCAGCGCACCCGCGACAGATCGCCCCGAGACTCTCTGAACGACGTCGCGCCGCGCCCACGCTTAGCACCTGTCGAGGCGGCTGCGGATGCGGAGCGGGACGTCGAGGGCACGGGCGATGGCGATCGGTCATTGCCGCGCACAAACTTTGCTCCATCGCTCCCCGGCGCTCCGGCCGTTTCAAACTCGCCCTCCTCCTCCTCCTCCTCGTCGTCGTCGTTGTCGATCCTGTCCGTGTACGAGATACGAGCCACGCCAAGCAGCCGGTCGCTCCGTCGGCCAGCGTCGCCACCTCGTCGACTGCGCGGCCGCACGGCCCTATCCTCATCGTCGCTGCCGCTGCCGCTGCCGCTGCCGCTGCCGCTGCCGCTGCCACCATCGCTTCCGCTGCCGCTTCCGCTGCCGCTTCCGCTGCCGCTTCCGCTTCCGCTGCCGCTGCCGCTGCCGCTGCCGCTCGCGCCGCTGTTGCCACGGCCTCGATCGCGACGTCTAACCCCAGCCTTGCTCGACGACGTGTTCACCGGCACTCGCGCCTTGCCTTTCGACCGAGCGCCGTCCCGAGCGTCGTCTGCGCTGCCCTCGTCGTCGTCATCCGAGTTCGCACCGATGGCGTCGTCGTAGGCCACCCGAGAATTCGTACGCGGCCGCAGCGCGCGCGAACCCGCCCGCGACGGCGCCGATGGCCGCGCCTCGGGGCCGCGAGCGCCTACGAGCACGCCGTCGCCACGCACGAGCCGCCCGCTGCTGTGCTCAGGACGACGCGACGACTCGAGGACGCCACCACCACCACCACCACCACCACCACCACGAGATGCGAGGCCGCAGCGACGGCCGCCGCCGCCGTGTTCGGGTTCACCCTCGTCGCCGGCGAGCGGCACGCGACGCAGTTGCCGGGCGAGGGGCGCAAGCGCACGACGGAGCTGCGTCGCGTCGGTCGCCCGGCGCAAACGGGCGAGCCAACGTGCACGTCCCTCGCGCCATTCGGTACCCAGGGCGAGCGGCGCCATCCCCTGCTGCTCCAGATACTCGACCATCTTGGCCAGCGCCTCGACCGTCTCGTGCTGGGCCACGCGAAAGCGCCACGTCTCGCGAAACTGCGCCCAGCTGCGTTGGTGCGAGGCCATCGGCATCGCCGCCTCCACCTCAAGCAGCTCGCGCTTCAGCGCCTTGAGGTCGGAAGTGCCCGCGCCGCCAGCCGCAGCTTCATCGGTATGCGGCTCCTCCGTCTCGGGTGGCATCGGCGGCGCGTCGGCTGCACGGGCTGGGATGGCGGCTTGCGCTGTTCCACTCGCTGCGAGCGCGATGGGTGGGATGGCCTCGTCATCGCTGTCGTCAGCTGCCGCAGGCGCCACCGCCGCCTCCGCATCGCCGTCCTCGGACAAGTCGGAGACCTCGTCCTCAGACACAATCCTGCCCGGCGGGAGGACTTGCGATGGGGCGCCACGGACGAGCCGTCGCAGCGTGGAATGGCTGGCCGGCCGTGGCGGCGCATCTGGGCCTCGCACGACCTTGTTGAGTGGTACGGTCCTGCCGCGCACGGGCAGCACCTCATCATCCCAGAGCTCGTCGTCGCTCTCGATCTTCTGGATGGGCGCCTTCCGTAGGAGCGAGGGTGCAGGCGCCGGCGGTCTTGCAAGCGAAGGCAGGCGACCAGCTGTCGACATGTGGCGGATTCGGAAGACGCGCTTCGCCGTGTGAACGTTAACACGACCTCCGCGACAACCTGGTAGTTGTGTATCCCGGCTCCCCCGGTGTTTTTGTACCGGTGTGTGTCCCGGCTCCCCCCGGTGTCTTTTTACCGGTAAACACTATTATTGCCGTGCGTCTTTTGGGTGTGAGGTCGAGGCGCTCTCTCGAGCGCAAGCCATGCCTGACATGGAGGCTGTCGAGGCAGCCGCCAATGCTGGCGTGGCATCGCGCTTGCTCGAACTCGAAGAGGAGAACCTGACATTGCAACGGACCTGTCGAATGCAGCAGGATGAGATCGATCAATTGAGTGACGAGATCTATGATCTGCGCTGCGCCCAGGACAGCAGCGCAGCCAACGAAGAAGATGTTGCTGCCGCGCCAGCGGCACCACCAGCAGAGTCGCTAGCGCTCGCCACCGTAGAGATTCGCAAGGCCCGACAGCACACCGTCGCTATGCTGCGAGCGATCCGCACGCTCCAGGCCGCGGCCGGACTGCCCGCTGAAACGGACCCCACAACCATGGGTGCAGGCCTCCGCAACATGGCTGTCGCCGAGCTTCGCCACCTAATGCGCCTGACCGAGGACGTGGTGCGCCACTCCCAGAGCGCCGTGGAGGCCCTGTCGATCGGCCGGCCTTTGACCTCGCGCGCACGCTACCTGCAGCCGCTAGCGGAGCTCATCGGTCCACCGCCGGCTACACGCACCTGGGAGGACGAGTGGATCGCCCTGAACGTGGAGGCCTTCGCGATCGCCGGCCGGATGGAGTGCGCCAACGAATTTCACGTCAAAATGCACGACACACCAGAGAGACTGCGAACCAACTTTAGCCCAACCATCGACGACCTGCTCCGCTCACCCTCGTGGACGCGTGAGCGTGCGGAGCTGTACGTGTTGCTCGGAACCGCGGCAGGATCCATCAGCCGCGCGCTGCGCGGCCGCGATTCGTGCTACGTGGCCAGCACGTACGCGCTTTGCGAAGCTCTGTTTGAATCGCGCCCCGACTCGAGGAGCAAGCTACCACCGCGGATGTTCCGCAACATGCTCGGCGAGTGCAGCCTCACCGAGGCGGAGCCGAACTGGAAGCAGCTCGAACAACCGGACGAGACGGGCTTCTGCGGCCTCACGAGCATGGCACTCACGCTCGTCGACTGCATGCCGCAGAGTTTCACCGAAACCGGCTTCGCTGTGCGCGTGGCAGCCAAGCACCGCGTTGAACACAAGCCGGCTCCAGGAGACGTGGTTGCCTTCGACTCAGCGCCCGATGACGAACACGGCGCCCACACCGCCATCATTACTACCTCCAACAGACAGGCGTGCTTCCCGCCGAACACGCAATTCCGCCTCAAGGAAGTGTTCGGTGCTGGCGAATGGGAGGCGCCTGGAGGCAAGTTCCCACAGCAGCGTCTCCTTGTCGTGACCGCCACTTACCATCCGCCTCGCTCGGATGTGGTGGGCAAGTTCTCGCAGCTCTTTGCCGACCAGCAGCCGAAGCTCTGCGGCAGTCGTGAAGCACTCATCTTCGGGCGGCCCGAGGCGTGCGCGCTAGGCCTCGACGGCCTAGCTGACAACCCAATGCTCTCCATGGCGGATGAGTTTGCGCGCGACCTCGAGTGGACGACGTGGGAGGGCGCCAAATACACGCTCCGAAGCGAGTACGAATATGTTACGGGGTCGGCCGTGTCGGCGCCCTGCGGTGCGTCCGGCACACGAGACGAGGCGAATGACGGTAAGACGCTTGCCGACTTTCAGGCAGCTGCCAACGCGTGGATCGCCGACCGCCGGCGTAAGGGTCTCGGCACAATACCCGGAGAGAGCGCCCTGTTGACGCGTGACGAAGTGCTCGCCGTGCGACTGATCACGGGGCCCGCCCACCATCCGATCAACGGGTTCCTTCGCCAGACTTCAAAGGTCGTTGGCGAGCACCGGCGCATTCTAGCGCAGCACCCGAGCCTCACCTTTGCCGCGACCGTCGGCCACGTGTGCCGCGCCCTCCGCAAGCTCGCTGATGTGGCATCGGAGGAGGAGATCAGCACTCCCCTGTGGAGAGGCATGCGTGGAGCGGTGCCGAGCAGCTTCTGGGAGGAGGACTCGGGATTCATACCCACCTCGGCACGGCAGGGAGTAGTCGTCGAGCCTGCCTTTATGTCCACGTCGCGTCTAGAGCAGGCATGCATCGATTTCATGCAAGCCGATGGCCCCAATGTGCTGTGGGTGATCCAGCCACAGCCGGCGACAGGGGGCGTCGATTGCGCCTTCCACAGCGGGGCGAGTGTGAGCATACTTTCGCAGTTTGCCCACGAAGATGAAGTGCTCTTTGCGCCAGGAACGATGCTGCGTGCCACACCTGAGTCCACCACCGCGAGGGCGAGCGCTCCCTTCGAGGAGGCGGGTAAGAAGAGGTATCGCATGATCAAGGTCGTGCCCTCGGTGTTTTGAAAGTTGACACTAAGTTGACACGGGGGCGGGGTCTCTGACTCTCTGTCGAGTGCCGAGTGCCTCGGCCCCGCGAGCCGTGCAGCGTGTTCGGTACGGACGTACGGTAGACGGTGTACGGCTAGTACGGGCGCCCCGCGCGCACCGCACACGACAATCAGCACCGGGATACGATACAGCTTACTAGCAATCACCGGTCCGCGCGTGGCGTGTCGCGGGCGTGAACTGATCGCGGGCGTGATCGCCAGCCGTGTATTCCCCGCCGAGCCGCTGAATCACCGCTCGCTCGCTACCGCGCGCCGCCAGATGAAGCGAAGTGAAATTGGTACATTAACCATCATGGTTCGACGAGTCCCCGTTATACCGGTCGATCGCGGGACGCCGTAATCATGGTGATCGGAACGATCGTCCGTCCGGGTATTCGTCGGCGCGGCGAAGCGTGGACGCCAGGACGGTCCGCGGCGTCCACCGGCGAGTTCGCACGGAGCTGGGCCGGGTAAATCGTTCGATGAGCGCGTCACCGCGTCTATTTTTACGCGCGCCCGACCGCACTACGAGTACTAATTTCCGCGCGCCTCGCCCGGCCGCACGTGTTACTCGAAAGCGATCGTACACCAACGAGAGACCGCTGCCCATTTAATAGCCCGCCCGCGCCGCACGCGCACGACTGTGTGCGCGGCGAGTTGGCGTCATGAAGCGCATGCTGCAGCTCCCGTTCGCACGGGGATCCCGCTCCGCGGCTAAAGCGATGCGTGGCCCGTGTGCTCGTGCCCTATCCACCGGTGCCGTTAGGCCAGGTCATCTGTGAAGGTCATCTGTGAAGGTCATCTGTGAAGGGCATCCGCTTCACAGGCGCAAGGACCTGCGGCGGACCGCTACCTGGACCTCTGCTCCATCCCCAGCTCCTCCTGGGACGTCTTCGGGGCGCCGACTTAGGCGCTTACCGGCGCTCGTGGCAGCTCCTGGGCTTCCGCTGCCCCGCCCTGCTTTGCTCATACGCCGTCGATTCGTCGCACCTCATGGCGCACCCCCTGTGAGTGAGATGGTGGCTGCAAGCAGCGAGCGCACGTGCATGTCGAGCCGGATGAAGGTCTTGGGCTCGAGCGCGTCCACGTCAATCTTGATTTCGCGCCCGTCGGCGCACGTCTCGACCGCATGCGACGAGAACGCCTCGGCGAGCCGCCCGATCTGCACTCGCTGGTCGTCGCTCAGCTTGACGACGTTGTCAAGAAGCTGGTGGCGCATCTGCGGCGTGATGAAGAAGGGCGCTCCGCTCTGCACAGGCACGTTGCCCACACCACGAATGGACAGAGGCGGCGCGCGCGTCACGCCGGACGGCTTGCGTGCGAGGCCAGGAGGACGAGATTCGGCCTCCGAGAACTTCTTGGACGCAATCGAGCGCATCTCGTCAATGTACTTTTTGATCCACGAGTTCGGGCCGTTGTAGGTGAGTGCGTTCTGCCAGACGAGGTCGACGTCCGCGCGCAGCGCCGCCACAGTCTCGTACTCTAGGCTCTCGAGCTTTCGAAGGATGGTGCTCAAATCCATCGGATGCTCGATCACCTGTGGGGAAGGGGGGGGCGCCGTGGTGAGCACTTGCATGCAGGGCCGGTGGAGCTCAAATCCATCGGATGCTCGATCACCTCGAGGTAGTTCCACAACTGCAATTTCTGCCAGTCGACCGGGTCCTTGAAGTATTTGGCCGACGGCTGCTGACGCAAGAGCCTGATCACCTTGTGGTACCTGCTCGCTACCTCCTCGCGCCCCTCGAGGTACCTGGCACCGCCGCCGCCGCCGCCGCCGCCGCTGCCGCCGCCGCCGCCGCCGCCGCCGCCGCCATCGTGGCCGTTCGAGGCGCCGCCCAACACGACGCTCCTGCTGTTCCCGCCCGCGCCCGGCGCAGCGCTCACTGGCGGAGCGGCCCTGTAGGAGGACGGGGCCGGCGCCGGCGCCGGCGCCGGCGCGGGCGCGGGCTCCAGCTTTGCGGCCGGTGGTGGCCGCGGCTTGGCGGCTGGCGGGGGCGCGGCCGGCGGCGCGGTCGGTGGCGCAGCCGCGGGCGGCCGCTCGCGCGCCGCGGGCGCCGGCGGCGCCCCGAGCGCCGCCCCGAGAAACTCTTGCGAACCTCCGATGGCTTGAAGGGAGGCGGGCATTGGGTTGCTCGGCTTGACGGCGGACCAGAGCTGCCGTTCAAAGATGCCTGCGAGCTCAAGCGCCGCCTGGTGCACGACGGTTGCTGCCGCGTTGTACAGGCGCGCATTGCTCCACACGAGACGCACCTCGTCCACAAAGTCGCCCGGTGACGTGTACGAGCCCTCCTGGAGCTTGCCCTCGATGGTGCCCAGATCCATGGGCCTCTTCACGATCACGAGGTAGTCCGGGAGCTTGAGAGCTACCGGGTCCACAGGCTGTAGGAAGAAGCCCGCGATCTTCTCTTGCTTGAGCGGCTCGAGCAGGGCCCGGCAGCGCTTCATAGGGAGCATCACCTCGCTCGAAGAGAGCATGTCAGCACGTGCCGCGTCGGCCGCGGCAGCCGCTCTCTGCGCCGCCGCCACCAAGTCCGCACTCAGCGGAGCGTTGCCATCACCGGCCAGGGATCGCTTGCGGCTCGTGTCGCGCGGCGGCGCGGGCGCTGCCGGCGCCGCCTCCTTGACCGCCGACGGGTTGCGCACGATCGCCGGCCCGGGTGGCAGGATGGGCGCCGAGGTTGGGAACCCCTCCTGCGCAAACTTAGTGGCCGTGAATCCGCGCAGCTTGACGGCCTGGTCGCCGATGAGCGAGGCCTCGGTGTTGAAGGTGACCGCATTGTCCCAAATTAGGTCGAGGTCGTCGCGCAGGTCGCCTACGGTCGGGTACTGGCCGGCGTCGAGCTTCTTGGCGACGGTCGAGAGGTCCATCGGGCGCTTGATGATGTCGGGGTAGTTGGGGATGCCCTGCTTGATCGGGTCCACGGGAATGCGGAAATGGAGGGAATGCTGATTCTGCTGCAGGCTGCGCACGATCGCCTTGGCATTCTTCGTCGGCATGACCCCGCCAATATCGCTAACCGTACGCCCGCCACCGCCCGCCGCGGCGGCGCCGCTTCCAGACGCGACCAAGTTCTTGAGCATCTCCTCAAAGGCCGCCGACATGCGGGAGGCTGCGAGCGCGACCGGTGTGCCCTGCGGATTGTAGATCAGTGCATTGTACCACACCAGCCGCACATCCTCGACGAAGTTATCGGCACAGTAATTGCCGTCCGCGCTGGCGAGCTTCTTCTCGATGGTGCCCAGGTCCATCGGGTGCTTCACATGGTGAAAGTAATCGGGTATGCCCAAGCGAACGGGGTCGACCGGAACGAGGAAGTTGGCCCCATCGGGCAGCTTCTTGAGCGGCTTGAGGAGCGTCTGGCACTGCCGTAGCGTCAGCATGTGGAATGTGCCCTTGGAGACGTGCGGCCGCTCCAACGGCATGCCGATCGCTCGTGTGCGAAAGAATAGTCTCGACGTGCACGCTCGATCGCAACCAGATAGGGTGGCCAAACGCGTCGTTTTGGGCATGAATTTGCGTTTTGTCGAGCAAAAAAGAAGTGCCACAAAGCGTCCTTTCGAGCCTTTTTCAACCGATCGCGATGGAGTGACCCCAGACGATGAGGCTCGGCCGCCTCGTCCGTGCGTGAGGTGCGTGACAC
>ENA-UOXG01000101-UOXG01000101.1-mixed-culture-metagenome-genome-assembly--contig:-NODE-101-length-47343-cov-37.379251_pt1 | contig 47343 bp, 23 predicted proteins | sample MGYA00238159_ERZ761634 | MGnify/ENA primary metagenome ERZ761634 (study PRJEB28908, sample SAMN08776845) | mixed culture metagenome | isolation source: Freshwater growth medium | place: USA... | reverse complement strand
ATTGGACTCCTAAGGCAACCGCGCTGCTCATCCACTGCCTCGGACGGACCTTGGAGGCCCGACGAGATGATATTGGATGGGTGGACGCGTGCCGGGCTCAGACTTTCGCTCAGGTTCTCTTCAGTTAACTTTGTGCGTGTGCTGCATGGACGCGCGGGACTCGCGGTGACTCACCTCGCCGCTTGCACGCGTGAACGTTATTCCTATTGCGTTATTCACGGCCCCTCGCGCGCGTCGGCGTCGCCGCGCCGCCGCTCGAGCCGCCGCTCGCGCCGCGGGACAGAGTGCAGTGTGCTCAGAACCGAATACACTTAGTCTGTACCGACCGTACACATGTCGAGCGGGCCCCGTGGGGCACTATCTCGGTATCTTTAAACCGCACCGCTCGAGACTCGAGAATGATTCTTATGTTTACGGTTTTTTAGCTCGAAGCTCCGAACAAATAATACGATATTTAGTGTGTGTGGCATCACTTTCAGGGCTAAATCGTAAATATGTCATGCTCATGGTTTACACACGCAGCCTGAGACCCCTGACCTGTGAGCTGGAGCCTGAACCAAATCGACAAATCCCTGTGCGGGCCGCGCGCAACGGCAGCGAGAGCCGAGACCGGAGGGGGCTCCGGGGGGGGGGGGTACAACTCGGCAACAACACCCGTTACGCGCGACGGTACCCCGGAAGGTTGGCCTACCAAGGAGGAGCAAGGGTTGCGCGCCGTGAGCGAGTAATCAGTACTTCCGAGGAGCGCGCGCGGTTGCGGCTGACAGCCGGGCGGACATATGGTCCCTGTGACGAGTACATACAAGTGAACTTGAACTTGAACCTGTGACGAAGCGCATTTCAAGGACGAAGTTTTCCAAAGTGAAACTTGCGGGCCTAGACGCGTCCGCCGCATTCTGCCCCATGGGCTGCGGGGGAAGTAAGGCTGGTGGCGACAGGAACGAGAGGCAGGAGGATGAGCAGCCGCCGCCGCAACAGGAACAAGGAGCAGGATCATCCGAGGACGTATCCATGCCGGCACCTGGCTTGCAAAGGAGGCGGTCCAGTATTTCTCATAAGGCGGCCGAGCTAGACGGCAGCGGGCGTAAGGTCTCGACAACCTTCGACTCAGCCAAAATCTGTGCACTCACGTGCCACGGCATCGCGCCGGCCCGCGGCGTATCCGGCGTGAGCTCGAAGGCGAAGATCAACCAGGACCGTGGCGTTGTGTGCTGGCCGTTCAACAGCTCGCATAATCAGGCGTTGCTTTGCATCTTCGACGGCCATGGCCTGCAGGGCGAGGTGGTCTCGCAGTGGTGCATGACGCAATTGCCCATCCGGCTCGAGGCAGTGCGCGATGTTCTCGCGACTAACCCGCCGAGGGCGCTCTCAGAGACGGTGATCGACGCCACCTCCACCTCCACCTCGAGCCACGTGGCAGCCACTTGCCAGCCACTTGCCTGCCTCTTGGCAGCACACCTCGCCGCTGCGTGTGCGCCAGCGAGCGCGTGTCCACCATTGCGCCGGCAGCTGGCGCTTCCCACTGCCAGAGGCTTGCCTTGTCCGTCGACGGGTGATCTCACCCTTGTTCTATCTCACCCAGGCTCCCGCGTGCTCGATCGCGCCGCTCGCAGATCATCAGGATGGACAAGGACTTGATCAACCACCATCGCATAGGTCACTTGGCGCGTGGAGCGGGTAGCACCTCGAACGTCCTGTACTTTCGGGGCGACAAGCTGTGGGTGGCATGCTCAGGCGACTCGCGAGCCGTCATGGGGCAACAAAGGAGAGGGGAGATAACTGCCCTCGACTTGAGCAACGACCACAAGCCGGACTTGCCGGTAGAGCGCAAGCGCATCGAGGCGGCGGGTGGCGTTGTCTCGGCGCCCGGGCCGCGCGGTCTGCCGCCCTCGCGCGTGTGGGTCAACGGACGCGTCGGGCTTGCTATGTCGCGTTCGATCGGGGACGGCGAGGCAAAGGGCTTCGGAGTGGTCCCAGATCCAGAGATAAAGGAGTACACGCTCAAACCTTCCCATGCTAATGGCGACGGCGATAAGTTCGTCATCGTCGCCTCCGACGGCATCTGGGAGTTCATCTCCTCGCAAGAGGCATGCTCCCCCCCCCCCCTTCCTCCCTGCCCCCTTCCCCGGAGCCAGTAGCATGGGCGCTCTCGAGTGGTCGTGTTACCCGCCTCGCAGCCCGCCTGCCAGATCTCGGATCCCGGCACCCGAACCCGGCACCAGATCTCCTGATCCAGATCAAGATCAAGATCTGCTCCCGATCCCGGCACCAGATCCCGGCGATCCCATGCTGTTGAGGCGTCTCGCCCTGCTTGCTCCCTCCCTGTGGTCATGTGGTCGCTGACGCCCTGCTTGCTCCCTCCGGCTCCCTTCCGGCTCGCCCTTAGGCATGCGAAGTGGTGCACCGACATATGAACGCGTCCGAGGGGGTCGCGGAGCTCATGGCATTAGCCGAGGTGCGCTGGCGGGACGAGGAGGGCTCGTACCGGGACGACATCACCTGCATCTGCGCCTTCCTGCCGTTCCTCAAGGAGCATCCCGATGACCGCGACCCAAACGTCTCTCTTGATTCGAACATGCTTGACATCGAGCTCGGTGGGGGCGACGACGGATACGATGACGATGGTGATGACGATGGCTCACAGTTCGCCAAGCGGCGCCTCTCCATCGCGCATCAAGGTGGCGAAGACGATGATTACAATTCATGAGCGCGTGAGCGCCATGGTGAGCGCGTGGCGCAGCAGGCTCGTGAGATGTTCACAGCGATGGGCTCTATTCACAGCAGGCTCGTGCGGCGTTCCTCCCCGTTTGATGACTAGTGTAATCCCCCGGGCTTGGACCTTGCTCCCTGGCGTGAACTCTAGGTCTGCTGGCGCGATGGTGACGAAACCCGCAGGCAGCTCCAGTCTTGGTGACGAAACCCGCAGGCAGCTCCAGTCTTGGCAATCCTTTCAGATGGTGTGAGCCGAACAGTCGGGCGTGAGTCGGAACAGCACGAAGATCACGAGCAGTCGTGTGCGCGAATCGCAACACATTTTCGCTGGTCGTGTGCGACCGAAGAGCGATGTGCGACAATCAACATGATGTGCGCGATGATGCATGATCACGGTGCGTGTGCGGTCATTTTTTACAATAAACCGCCCGCGTGGTCCTCCGGGGCCGTGTGACATGCGTGTACACACCGGAAGTACGGTAACCGTAACGCGTAAGGCCGTACACGCGCGCGCCGCCTCTCACCCCGGCAAGGCCGCGCCTCTCAAGTCTCATGCCATCGGAGCCTGCCATTCCGGTTCGGAGCGCGAGCCTGCCATGCACTCCACTCGCATGGGCACACACCGCACGCGGGCCACCTTTTTGCGTCTTCTACGTCTGCCGCCGCCGCAGCCTCAGCTGCTGCTTCTCTGTAGCCTGTTGCCTGCGCCAATCGACGCTCTTATTGGAATGCATGCTTCTCAGCGCTGGCGGCGACGTGCGTTGAACGCTGACGAGCGCTTCGACGGAGCCTCCTCCTCCAGGTCGCTGCCGTCGTCCCCATCGCCGCCGTCCTCGTCGTCCTCATCATCGTCGAAGTAGGTGCGCTCATCCTTCGCACGCTTGGGCCGCGAGGAGGACGCAGCGGCCGCGGGCGCGGCGCGCTTGCCCCCAATCGTGGGCGCCGTCGTGGGCGCCGGTTCGTCATCGTCCTCTAAATCGACGACATTGCCGTTCGACTTGGCCGCCCAGCCGCCGGACACGGGCAGCGTAGTCTGTCGACCGCCAGCACGCCCCGCGCGCCCCGCGCGCCCCGCGCGCCCCCCGCGCGCCGCCGCGCCGCCGCGCGCCGCCGCGGGCGCTTTGGCCTTCGACGGCGCCTTGGCGGCAGCCTTGGGCACGGGCCGTGCAGGCGCCTCCTCGTCCTCCTCGTCGTCCATCTGGTCGTCGGAGCCCAGGCCACCGCCGCGCGATGGCGCCGATGGCAGGCCGGAGAGATCCTCGTTCTCGAAGTCATCCTCGAGGTCGCCGGCGGCTGCGGCGGCTGCGGCGGCTGGGCGGCGGCCCGCAGGGGCGCTGCCCACGCCACTCGGGCCCGCGCCGCTGCTTCTGCCGCCGGCCGCGCCCGTGCCGACGCCCTCGGCCGTGGCGGCCGCCTCAGCAGCTTCAAACTCCTCCTGCGCGATCTTCTCGAGCAGCTTCTCGTGGTCCTTACGCGAGCTGAGGTTCGGGGCATCGCCGTCGGCGCGCGCCATCTCGGCGGCCATGCGCCGCTGCATCTTCTTGCGCGTCTCCTCGAGCCACTGGTCGGTCTGCTGCTGGATGGCGCCCTTCTCCTCCTTGCCCACGAAGCCCTCGAAGACGGCCGCGTCGAGCATCCTCTGCGGCAGCAGCCGCAGCTGGTCCTTTGTGTTGCCTGCGAGCATCTCGCTCACGAGGCCCTGGATCTGCTGTGGAACTTCCGAAGGCAAGGCTTCCTCGTCGAGCTCGCTCGCCATCTTGCGCTTGCCACCCTCCTTGCCGCCCGCGCTCTCCTTGGTTGCTTTCGCACCCTTATTGGAGCGGTGGAACTTGAGCATCGACGAAGGGTTGGCCACCCGCTCGACGAAGCGAGCCCCAAACTTTTGCGGGTTGAGCGTCGAGAATCCCGTGTAGTCGACCTTGAGCCTAAGCAGCGGATACTTTTGGCGGTTCTCGTCTGCAGCGGTCAGCGGCGTGGTCGGGAACTTGGCGTGCACTTCCGCGAGCATATCCTCCACCTGCTCCGCCAGCAGCTCCGCCAGCCCCTCCTCGCTCTCAAGCTCGCGCTCGTCGGCGTGGCTGGCGAGCACCACCTCACGTAGCACGAACGGGCGCGCCGTCTGGAGCTCGATCGGCTCGAACTTGTAGTTGTCGCCGCACACCTGCAGCAGCGCGACGCACTTCTTGCCCGCCTCCGCGTCCGCGAGCTCCGTCGCCACCGTCGCGCCCGGCTGCAGGACGGCAAACTTGACCCCAGGGTCGACCGGCGCGTCAGCCACGCTGCTGGGCAGCGTGCACTCACGCTCATGCCCCCAGAGCACGAGGTCCATACACGAGGGCAGGAGCGCCTCCTTAACGGCACCCGCGGTGCCCGTCGAGGTCTTCGCGCGGTTCTGGTGCAGCGCGAGTACGTTGAACCACGTCTCCGGATCACTCGACGGCCGCGCTACGTTGAACTCCTTGCGCTCCAGAGCGCGCGTCAGCTGGTCGTTGTTCACGTGGCCCATGCCGTAGAGCGCGAGCTTGGTTGTGCCCTTGCGGATGAGCAGCGGCGTGAGTGCGATGTGCGCCGTGTTCGGCACCTTGCCAAAGTAATTGAGCAGGTTGGCCGACGCGAGCAGGTCGAGCGCTGATAGACCACCCTCGCCGCCAGGGTCATCGTGGTCGCCGTGGATGGCAAACACGGGCAGCTGCACGTTGTAGTTGGGATCCTCGTAGTTGACCGACTTGTAGTTGCCGTGGAAGGACGCGCCCTGGTCGGACAGGATGTCCAGCGAGACGTCGCCGTTGCCGAGGCAATGGTTGCGCAGCACCTCGATTGCCGTCTGCATCGCCCGGCGCGAGGGCTTGTTCTCGTGGAAGAGGTTGCCCGTGAGCAGCACCATGTCGGCGCGTTGCTCGACGGCGATCCGAAAGATCTCCTCAAAGGTGTTCTTTGCGTCGTCCTTGCGGATTGGGTCGCGTTCGTTCAGCCCGAGGTGTGTGTCCGAGGCCAAAAGGATGCGTATCACACTGTCGGCAAGGTTTGCCGAAGCGGTGGCCGTCGCAGCCGAACCCGCAGGAGGCTGCTCCGTCTTTGCAGGTGCCTTGGAGGATGGCATGTCGGCGGAGCTGCTCTCGTCGCGCGCGCACCGCCCACCCGAAGTGCGGCCCGCGCGTTGTGAATGGCAAACAAGTTTCGTCTGAAGGCCGAAGCGGATCCCAGTGTACGTTCGACATAGTCTTTTGCACGGCTACGTGTCGTCGCGTGTCCTCGCGGGGTCGCGGCCACACCCGCACACCGCCCGTGGTCCCCGCGCTCAAACCAGCCGCCGTCTCAGTTTCCCGGATTCCCACTCCGCTCCGCACACTCGTCCAGACCACAAAGGACGGCGCTCCGCGGTCAACACTGCGCTACATTCACAGGTCGTACCTCAACGTTAAGGTATGCTCGCCGAGAGAGGGCTAGACCGCTCGCTCATTGCTCATCATCGCGCTCGACGCTGGGCGCACGATCGCACTGCTCGAGCCCGACGAGGTCGAACACCGCGCCGGTTTGACGGCGGTACTTGCCGTGCGCGTGCACGATGCCGCTCACGTCGTAGTTCTCGACGCTGTCGCAGCTGACCTCGCCGAGCCCGGCGACGCCATACGTCATGTTGGCAGCGCGGTGCACTATCAAGAGCACGAGGTCGTTGGGCCGGTAGCAGTTGACGATGCGCCCTGCCACCACGAGGCGCAGCCCTTTCCACACCTCCGGATCGGCCGTTGCAGGCAGCCCCATGAGCACCACGTGCTGGATGACGCCGGCAGCGCGCACGTCGCCTCGCTTGAGGGCCTCGGCAAGCACGAGGAGGCAATCGAAGATGACACGCGCACCGAGCCCGAAGCCGCTCAGGATGACCGGCCTCTTGCCATGAGTGCGCTCGAGCAGCACGTGCGCGAGCAGCGCGCCCGCCTTTTGCGCGCGCTTGAAGCCGATGGCCCAAGGGTTGTCGATCACGTCGCACGCTTTGACGAGGTAGGCGGGCATGGCGACTGCGGCCATCAGCGACGCGAGGAACGTGTAATGGAGAGCAGCCGACGCACCTGTACTCACTGCCATGCCTTTCCAGTCAATGTGGCCGAGCGCGTTGCCGAGCACGCGTAGCTCTTTACTCTCCCAGAGCAGCACGTGGTGCTCCGCGTGCGGCAGACACTCGAGCGCGCTGCGCCCTGGCGCCTCGTCGATCTGTACGAAGCTCGTCACGCCCAGCCCGTTTTCGGCCTCGCCCTGCTGCTGCCCTCCCGCGCCCTGCTCGGCCGCGCGACTCGCCGAGGATGCGGCGGCGGCTGCCTCCGGTGTGGCCGCGGCGGCCACCACGCCATCCATGACTGCAAAGGGGAGCGGCGGCGGTGTTGGCGGATCGAGCTGCCTGCTCGCCATCTTCGCGCCGAGGGACATGCGGCGTAGCGCCGCTACCTCGCCCCCTTGGACCGGCTCTCCTGTTGAAGTCAGGGAGGGCTTGAAGCCGTTGCCAAGCAGCTCCTCAACGATCTCCTCGAGGCGCACGTGGCGCGGCGCCGCTTCGCGCGCGGCATGCTGTGGGAAGCCCATCTCGACGAGCGCCGAGATGAGCTCCTGCTGCCGGCGAGCCTCGAGCTCCGCCGCACTCGCCCGAATCTCGTGCGCAGCGAGGGCGGCCGGGGTGGGCGGCAGCGCTGGCATGGGCTCCGGCCACGAAGGGCGCGGGGGGAACCCACTCGCCACCGGCGCACCCGCGGCGCCCGCGGCGCCCTTGCCCTCCTTGCCTTCCTTGCCTTCCTTGGCTTCAGAGGGAACCTCGGCCACGTCACCCCACCAGTGCTGCTGTGGGGTGTCCGTGTCGCCCGCGAGCCACCCCGACACACACACGACGACCACGAGGCCGTCGGTGCCGTCGAAGGCGGCCTCAGCGGCCTCATCCACGTCCTTGCCGCCCTCGGGATCGCCCTTGGCATCGACGAGCGCGCTTGCTGAGGACGCGCGGCCCACCATCTGGCTTTCCTCGCTCATGCGCTTAGCGTGCCGCTCGGCGGCGGAGGGCGGCTGCGCAAACTCAAACTCCTGCACGTCGCCGAGGCGTCGGTTGAGCTTGAGCGAGGCGAGCCCGGCGCCAGTTGCGCCGAAGAGCGTGGTCACCACCGTCACACCGATGGACCCCTGTAGCACGGCGGTGATGCCAACGATCGAGGCGCCCACAGCGGTCGTCAGCGTGCCCGAACCGACCAGGCCGGCCGCACCGACCGCGCCCCCGATGCCCGCGATGCCCGTGCCAACTGCGCCGAGGCCTGCGAGCACCGCAGGCGCCGCGAGGCCCGCGGTCAAGCCTATTGCGAGGCCGGACGCGACCCCGATGCCTGCCACCGCCGCGCGCCTGCGCCACTTGGCCGAAATGTACGGCTTCTTGCCCGGCACGCAGGCCGCGCTGCCGGCCGCGCCGGCGGGGGCGCGGCGCTCCATCTCGGCGCTCTCTTGCAGTGCGGCCAGGCTCGCCGCCTGCGCGCGCATCGAGTCGGCGAGCTGCCGCTCCATCTCCGCCATCTTCTGCCACGGCACGCCGAGCGTATTGGCCAGCTCGACGAGGAGCTGGCGCGAGCGCGCGTCGTAGCCCTCCGTCTGCGCATCCTCGGAAAGGATGGTGACTGCGAGAAGCGCGAGCAGCAGCGCCGCGCGCTCCTCCTCCTCCGCAGGCAGCAGGCTGATGAGCGCCCGTTTCGCATCTTCTTTCGCGGTCGCATTGTGCTCGTAGATGGGCAGGAGCGCCTCCAAATGCTCGACGGGCAGCTTGAGCGCCGAAAGCGCGATTTTCCGCAAACAGCCACGGCAGAAGGCGTCGCCCCAGTTGGAGCCCTTGGAGCCGAGCAGCGCGGCTATCAGGCCGCCCAGCGCAAACTGGTGCTCGTGCGGCAGGCGAGAGAGCAGCTCAGAGGCGGCTTGGCTCGCCGAGGGCGGCTTCTGCGGCTGGGACGTCCCGCTGGCCCCGCCGCATGGCTGCGCCTCCCACTGCGGCGGGGCTTGCGGAGATGCTGCAAAACCGCGAAGCAAATGCATGTGGCACCTCAAGCGCAAATCAACTAGGCACGCAAACACTCATGATAGGTTCGGAGGAAAGTCATTACGACGTGCGAAGTTCGCGGACCACCATAGCGCCCCCGCGCCACGGTGGGCGCGCGCATGCATTTGATGGGGAAAGGGGGGAACGGGGAGTGTGCTTTTTCTATGTCCACGTGCCTTGGCCGACACCGCCCGGGCACATGAGGAAGGAAGAGGTCGCCCGGGCGCCGCTTTCGTCCGGCTGCACACGCTGTCCGTTCCGCGTCCAACTCGATCCGAACCCTTGCGGCATCATCCTTGGCCGCGTCGCGCTCGGCGCGGACGGCTTCCACTCCCAGCGAGGCCGCGACGGTGGCGGCGGCGGCTGTGGCCTGTCTGCGGCAGCCGCTCGGTCGTTGGCGGCTAGAAGTCATTCTTGTGACGGTCCGCGTGGCCTTCTCGACCGCCACCACCTTGCACCGCAGCCACCTAAAATGGGAGGCTCCCCACTTCCGCTTCCCACGGCGCGAGGTCTGAGACATGCCGGGGCTTCCGGAACCCACCGGAGCATCACCGGAGTACCGACCTTGAGCTGCCTAAGCACGCGCTCCGACCCCGAGACGTCACGGTGTGCGCCCTCCTTGCCTTGTGCATGACGCATGGCGATGGACGCACTCGCGCGCCCGGTACCCCCGCGCTTCGCTCCGCGTCCCCGCTCTACTTCGCCTTCGGACGGGCGGACATGCTGGGCAGATCCTCGCCATCGCTGGCCCAAGGCGTCTCGGACAGCTCGGTGTTCCAGGCCGAGAGGGCCGTCGCCAGGTGTTCGTGGAGGCCCAGGCGGCCGGCTCTCTCGACGAGGGCCCTCGCGTCCTGGTACTTGCAGTACATGATGTTCTTGAACTGGCGGACGATCGCGTCGGAGGTGCTCCCGATGGTGCACAACTTGAATCTTCGCCTTGTGGCGATGGACGCACCGAAGATCAACCTGAACGTGGCCGTCGGGAGCGCAGCGAATGAATCTGTGTTATCGTAGTACCCGTTGACGATATCGCGTGCTTGTTTGTGCTTCGCCGCATGCAGTGGCTGCTTGCCAAGCGCTTTCTTCACGTGAGTGTAGAATGTGGTCTTTCTCGAGGACGAGATTTCAAGGGCGATGAGACTGCTGATGCCCGCGAAGATCTGTGTGTTGTACGGAAGTGTTCCGTGGCGACTGGACAGCGCCTTCAACCCCATCACGAGTTCCGGGATGCGCTGAAAGTGCTGTGGTGCAACAAGCACTTAGGAGCGCCGCCGCGCTCGTCACCTCGTTTCTGATGTCGCTGGCGACTAGAACAGTATGATATGTCGACGTTGCCAGGCACCCTTGCTTCTTGTTGAGGAGGTCCGTGAGCTGCCTGCTTGCCGTCATGCCGACGTTGAGGAAGATGAGCTGGAAGTTGGCCTTGAGGAGGTAATCGATGACCTTCATGTTCAATCTAAAGCCGTCAGCGCGGATCTTCAGGGTCTTCCCCCCAGTTGGATGTCGGAGGTGATGACGTCGGACAGCGGGTAGGCTGACCCTTCGAGGGCGGCTGTCAAGACCTGTGGAGGCAAAGGGTCAGGATGTGAGTGTTGTAGGTGACGGGGAAGAAGGGCATGGGCTCAATCATATGGTGCCCAACTTCTTCGCCTTGTAGGCGGCCGTCGCCACCGACCCGTCACCACCGACGACATCCCCGATGCATTCGCCGCCGCCGCCGCCGCCGCCGCCCTCAAACCCGCCGCCTCCGCCACCTCCGATGACCTTGTCGCCGCCGCCGCCGCCACCCTCGCCGCCGCCGCCGACGACATCGCCGCCCTCTTCGCCACCGCCGCCTCCTCGACCACCGCCGGTCCGCCGCCACCTCCGTCATCTTCCCCGTTGCCTTCGCCGCCATGGCCGCCGCCTCCTCCGCCTCGTGTTCACATGAGCAGCGCCTCGTGGCACAGTCCGGGGATTTGTCACCAACTAAATTTCACAGATGGTTTTTTACATATTCATACCACATTTGGAAATTGCGACGGGCGAGCGGCTGGAATGCAAAAGTCGCAAAGGCCGTCGCCCTCGTGCCGCTTCTCGGCCGAGATATCCGGCTTTCGCGTCGGCACAGACCGCGCCTCCGCCACCACATTCAGCACCTTGGACGCTGCGCAGCACGCATGCCTCGAGCTGGGCGCCGAGTGCGGCGGCGTCACCAGCTCAAAGCACGACACCTTTGAGGCGCGCAAGGGCAGCGAGCCGACGCCCTCGCCGACTGGCGCCGGCGCGTGGATGAAGCTGTGCGACGGCGGCACGTGCGAGCTTGAAGACGGTGTATGGTATTGGGGCGCTCACCTTCGCACGGTGCCACATTTGGCTGACGCCTCGAGCTGCTGCGACATGTGCATCGCATCGCCTGCATGTGTCTCGTTCAATTATGAACAATCGGGCGGCGGCAACGAGAAGTCGTGTGCGCTGTTCGCCTCGCGCACGGAGCGACACGCAGACGCTGGCTTTACTGCGGGCACCGTCCTGCGCAGCCCGAGCCCACCACCTCCGTCGCCGCCGCTCCCGCCGGCGCCACCGTGGCGGCCGCCCTCGCCGCCACCGACGCCGTCACCGCCGCCGCCCTCGCCGCTGCCGCCACCGCCCTCGCCGCCGCCACCGCCGCCACCGCCAACGCCGCCACCGCCGTGCCCGCCTTCTCCCTCGCCGCCGCCGCCGCCGCAGCTTGCGCTCCAGCCGGGCAAGCCGATGTTGTTGCAGGCCTCGTGCTCGTCACTCACCGTGCAGTGGGCGGAGGCAGCGCTGCCCTCGCGCGTGCTCGAGTACGTCGTCACGTACGGCCCCACGGAGGAGCGGAGCGGTGCGCGAGCCACCGTGCGCGTGGATCCGACCAAACGCAAAGGCGGCGGCGGCGGCGACGGCGGCGGCAATGGCGGCCGCAACGGAGCGGGTACTGGCGGCGGCAGCGATGGTGCTGGCACTAGCGACGCCGGCGCGCTCACCAACCGCGTGGAGCTCATCGGCCTGCACGCGGGCGCCAACTACACGATCAGCGTGCGCGCGCGCACGGCCGAAGGATCTGGCCCAGTCTCGGAGCTGCTGCTCGCACGCACGATGCGACCGGCTGACTTTCCGATGCCCTTGCCGCCGCCGACGGCCGTGCAGTCGGAGGGCTGTACGGCGCTCCGGCTGCAGCTGCCCGTGCTCTGTTCGTGCGCGCCCGAGCCGCGCACCACATGGGACCTCGAGCTGGCGCGCGACGGCTCCGATGACTGGCGTGTGCTCGTCGCCGACACGGCAGGCGGCAGAGTCTCGGCGTTTGGACTCGATCCTTACGGCTCGGTACGCTTCCGGCTGAGTGCGCGCACGCCCGTGCCGTCGCGCCCGGAGCCGCGCGTTGTGCTGGGCGATGCATCGCCACCAATGCTCGCCGGCCTCGGTGCGGCGGCGCTGCTCCGCCCGCCAGTCGCCTCGGTCACCTCCTCGGCCTCGATCGAGCTCTCTTGGAGCGGCGCCTTTGACAGTTGCCGCACGCTCACGAGGTGGCAGATCCAGTACACGCGCTCGCAGGTGAGCGAGGGCGCAGGCGAGGCCGAGCCGGGCGGTGCCTCCGCTTGGGGTGCTCGCCATCTCGTTTTGGGAGGGCTTCGTGCGCCCCCCTCGCCCCCCTCGCCCCCCTCGCCCTTCCCGACCTTGCCGCTGCCGCCGCCTTCACCGCCGACCCCGCCTTCACCACCGCCGCCTTCACCGCCGCCGCCTCCGCCGCCGCCGCCTCGACTCGAGACGCCGCCGATTTCGTCACTCGAGACGACGCCGATTTCGTCACCCGAGACGCCGATTTCGTCACCCGAGACACCGATTTCGTCACCCGAGACGCCGATTTCGTCACTCGAGACGCCGCCGATTTCGTCACCCGAGACGACGCCGATTTCGTCACCCGAGACGCCGCCGATTTCGTCACCCGAGACGCCGCCGATTTCGTCACCCGAGACGACGCCGATTTCGTCACCCGAGACGCCGCCGATTTCGTCACCCGAGACGCCGCCGATTTCGTCACCCGAGACGACGCCGATTTCGTCACCCGAGACGACGCCGATTTCGTCACCCGAGACGACGCCGATTTCGTCACCCGAGACGCGACGACTCACAGACGCCGTCGCGAGCACGTGCTCGGGCGTCCTCTCTGCCGATGGCGCCGCGTGTTGCGCGAGCATGTGTGGCAGGTGCGGCGGGGCGGGCTGTTCGGCACGGCCCGGCGGCGCCGCGCGCTGCTGCCCCGGCTGGAAGGAGTTTGATGGGCTCGCTGGCCTCTGCGCAGTCACGGGCGGCGCGGCGCCTTGTTTGACCGACGACCTCGGCGCGGTCAGCTGTGCTCATGGGTTCACACGCGTCGGTGACGAGTGCCTACGCGCATTTAGTGAAGCGATCTCCCACGGGCGAGCTAGCGAGCAGTGCCGACGTCGCTGGGCCGCTGAGCTAGTGAGTCTGCGCAACGTCGCGACACAGGCGGCCGCGCTGCGCTTGTGTGACGCGGCCATCGCCCCAATCAGCGCCGCGGCAAGCGGGCCGGCCGGCGCGGCTTCGGCGGCCTCGGGCTGCTGGGCTGGGGCGAGCACCCGCAGCTGCTCGAGCAGTTACGGCGAGCGGCACAAGGGCGACCCTATCAAGGAGGTGAACGCTGTGGACGCCGTCGAGTGCTGCGGCCGGTGCGCAGCCGAACCCGGCTGCCTCCACTACACCTTCGGGTCAGGTGCGCCACGTAGCACGTGCGAGCTCTATGCAGCGGTGGACGGTAAGCTACCGGCCGCGGACGACGTCGTGGCGGGCACCCTGCTAGGCGGACCGTGGGCATGGGCTGACGGCGGATTGCTGCAGCATGAGGAACATCGCGCCTGGGCACCTGCGCAGCCTGACGGTGCCGATAGCAGCGGCAACCGCATCATTGGCGTTTCGTGCCTTGAGTTGCTCTCGAGCCGTGGCGTGGACGCAATGGCGCGTGGCAAGTGGGCGGATGCACCGTGCGTGCAGCCCAAGCCGTTTGTGTGTGCGCGGCCAGCGGACTTAGCCATTCCCTCGCCTGCGCCGCCGCCCTCGCCCTCACCGCCGCCCAGCCCGCCGCATCCGCCGCCAAGTCCCCAGCCCAAGCCCCCACCCTCGCCGCTACCGCTCCCACCGCCGCGCAAGCCGCCGCCACCACCGCAGCATCCCCATCCGCACCCAGCCCCCATCCCTTCGCCCTCGCCCTCGCCGCCGCGCCCTCTGCGGCCGCCGCCGCCCCCGCTGGTGCTGCCGCCCTCGCCGCCCCCTCCGACAGTCCCATGCTCCTCGCCTCATGAGAGCGATACGCGGGTCGAGCGCTGTGCCGATCGCTGCCACATCGAGACCCTCGCGACCGACTGCGGCTGGTGTGAGTGCAAGGCGTGCGACTTTTGTCGCCGCTTCGCCGCGGACGCACACGCGGTATGGCGCTCGCTACCGTTTGACGGCGCAGACGACGCGGGCGCTGTCGCGGACGGCGCCTTCGCCTCATCGTCTGCGAGTCAGCGCCTGGCCGCGGCGGCCGTGCCCCCTTCGAGCGTGCGTACTCTCTCGCCCACAGAGCTCGAGCTCGCGGCCTTTCGCTGCCCGCCGCCCGCTGGCTGCCGCTTCCGCTTCCGGCCACTGAACGTGCACGGCTGGCACGACTGGTCGCTCAGCAGTGACAGGGCCACAACAGACCGGCTGCCCTCGCCGCCGGCGCACGCGCTGCGACTGGAGATGCGTCTCCTCGCGCCGTTCACACGAGAGCGCTCACTGCTCGAGGAGGTCCTCCTGCGCGACCTCGCCAAAGCGCTTCGCATCCCGCGAGCCTCCATCCGGCTCGTCGAGCTGCGTCTGGCCGCCGAGTACGCGACTGTTGATCTCCTTGAGCCAGGAGCCTACACCGCGGCAAGCCGCTTCCACGAGCTGCTGCGCTCCCCTGGCTCGGTCCTCTTCCGCGGGCAGGCGGCGCGCGCCATCGATGCCGCTGCCGGGCTCAGCATCATCCACGCTGATGGCAGCGCCGCGCCCTTCCAGCCTCCAGACGAATTCGAATGGCCGACGATGCAGTCTATCCTCGCCTCCGCTGACGAGTCCATCGAGCTCGCCATCGGCATCGGGCCGAGCCATCCGTTCTTCTGGCCCGCAGCCGGCGTGCTCATCGCCATCGCCTGCGTGCTCTTGGGCTGCTGCTGCTGCTGTGCGTCTCGTTTGGGCGCCTGGGCAACGCGGCCACGGTACAAGTACTCGCGCACGCTGCAGTCCTCGACGACCGACGGGGTGGACGAGGATGATGCCGACGACGCTGACAATTGGGTCAAAGAGCGCCCGTCATGGCGCCCTCGCGCCGCTCAGGATGAGGGTACCGCCGCCGACAGCGACGCAGAAGACGAGCACGAGCACGAGCCCTCGTACCGTATCGTCTTCCCTGACGGCACCGGCGGCACCGGCGGCACCGGCTCTAGGCCATCGGCAGTGGAGGCTCTCAGCCAGGCGGCGCGGGCGGCGGGGGTAGTACTGCCCATCGCGTCACCGGCGGGCCGAGGTGCTCATAGCGAGGACATAGTCAGCCTGTAGGGTTCCGTAGGAGTGCCTCCGATAGCGTACAGGGAACATGGTGTCCTCCGCCTCCCGTCGTCCCGCCGTGTCCGCGCGCGCGTTCGTCGTCGTGCCGTGCGGTGTCCGCGCCCGCCGTCCGGGCCGACCTGGCCGGGGGCGCGGCGCACTTTTGGCACTACCAATAGTCTATTGGAATAGTGACGACCACGACGTCGGGGTTAACCGGAGCACGTAAGATCGATCCGAGCGTTCAACGCATATCGTAAAAAAGGCATGCGTCGCAGCATGGTATGAGCATTGTACTGAATGGATAATACATGTAGACTCGACGTGGATGCGTGTGCACGTCTCTCCGGTCCTCGCGCCTATTTTTCCGGTCGGAATGTGGAAATCGCACCTCCGAACTGCGAACTGGAGCACCTGCGATCGGGGCGTTGCGAGCGCTCCCCCACTAGGACAACTCACTTGGGACGGAAGGCGGCCGCTGCAAATTCGTAGTTGAAGAGCTGCTGCACCTCTGGGAATAGGAAGATGGGCCTGAACAGCCATGGCGTGATCTCGATCACGGGGCGCCCCGTGACGGCCTCTTCTATTACAAAGGAGGTCACGGCGATCATCGCCAGCCGGCCGTTGTTGATTTCGCGGGTCTGCATCGCACGGCGCGCCTCGAGCGAGGCACCGCCCAGCAAATTTAGAGGGTCGAAGCCAAAGTCGCCAGGCATCCAATCGTCGGTGCCCTCGCGCAGCTTCAGCGAATATGCATCTACGACGGCAATGCCAATCGCGAAGAGGCCCAGCGTCGCCGGGATTGTGCTCTGGTCCAGCCCACCGTTTAGGACTGATGGAGAGCGGCCGCCAGTCTCAACGAGCAGCAGCGGCTCGCGCAGAGCGCGGCTAAGGACAGGTGATAGTAGTTCCTGCACCGGCCATGCGAGTGCGGCAAGCATGGCCAAGCGGCCATGACGCAGCTCCGCCTCACGGTAGTCACGCAGGACGTAGGCTCTCGGCCTCGCCTTGTCAAGGGCGCTGCCAAGGTGCAAGTCGCGCTCCGCAAACTTGAACGGGTCAAAGCCGTAATCGGCCACGAAATTGTAATCCACCCAGCTCTGTGAATTAGGATTGAAGTCGTCCGGCATGTCCTCCTCCTCGTCGTCAAGAGGCAAGTTTCCAAGCGCTTTGAGGAGCTCATCCAGGGTGGGTGGTTCCTCACCCGAAGCCTGCAGCCGTGGCAGCGGGACGCGTGCGGCGGGCGCGGCGAGACGCGCAACCATTACCTGAGAGCGCATTGGGTTCCTTCCTTGTGTCCTTGTGTCACACCTTGTACCGGTAACCGGTTCTCTGTGAACGTTAACGCGACACGTTCACATTCACGTTCGTTAATCTCGGCAAGACGCGCATCCACCGGTCCCATGGAGACACTCCGTGGAAGGCGCAGACAAACACATACACTCCGGGGGTACCCCCGGGGTCGGAGGAGACATCAACAACACGTCAGGGGCACAGGAGGCGCCAATTCATGAACATGCTCATGCAGGCGCCAACTCATGAAAGGATGGTCATGGACATGGCCGCGAGCGCCGGTGGTTTCGGCGGCCAGGAGGGAGACGCCGACGCCTTTTGAGGGCGTCGGCGAACTGTCCGTCGCACGCAGCGACGATCAAGCGGGCGCCTGTGACGCAGAACACGCAGTTGTAGGGCGCGTCGCCGAGGTTGCCGACCTGCTTGAGGCCGAGCACGAGCTTGCGGAGCTTTAGGGAGCTTCTCCTCCGTGCGTCCAAAGGCGTAGACGTGGCCCTCGGCGGTGGACGGTACCGACATGTCCTGTCTCCGTTTCATGCGTTTCCTTTCCTCAGCATGCACCATGCAGCACACACAGCGAGGCACTGCTCAAATCAGATGGCGACACCTGGTTGCCGTGCACCCTGTTGCCGTGCACCCCGCCTCATTTGCTTCGCAAGCAAGTTTCAATGAGCAGATCAAGCACATCATCGGGAAACTTCATGCTGTATTTGTTCAGCCACAGCAGCAGCAAGACAAATCGCTGGGTGGTGACGTTGAACATCAAATGATCTTTGCGAGACCAATTGACCACATCCCAGACTTTGATCGTCCCGTCGCACGATCCCGACATAATCTTGGGCCCGTCCGGGGAAAACGCCACCGACATGATTGGTAGGCTGTGGGCGTCCGTCTTCTCGCTCAACAGCTCCAGTTTGTCTGCCAGGCAAGCCATATGGCGTCAGCGTCAGTTTTGGCCAAGGAGGGGCGATTCGAGGGCTCTGGCGCACCAAAATCCCAGACTTTGATCGTCATGTCGTGCGATCCGGACACAATTTTGGTCCCGTCCGGGGAGAACGCCACCGACCTGATGGTGTCGCTGTGGGCGTTCGTCTTCTCGCTCAAGACCTCCAGCTTGTCTGCCAGACAAGCCAGCAAGCGTCAGTTTTGGCCAAGGAGGGGCGATTTGAGGGCGTAGTGCACCCGAATCCCAGACTTTGATCGTCTTGTCGTCCGATCCCGACACAATCTTGGTCCCGTCCGGGGAGAACGCGACCGAATTGACGTCCCCGCTGTGGGCGTTGATCTTCTCGCTCAGCAGCTCCAGCTTGTCTGCCAGACAAGCCAACAAGTGTCAGTTTCGGCCAAGTAGGGGTGATTTGAGTGCTCCGGCGCACCTGAATCCCAGACTTTGATCGTCTTGTCGTGCGATCCTGACACAATCTTCGTCCCATCCGGGGAAAACGCAACCGACCAGATCACGCTGCTGTGCGCGTTTGTATTCTCGCTCAGCAGCCCCAGCGCGCCTGCCGGACAAGCCAGCAGGCGTCAGTTTTGGCCAAGGAGGGGCGATTTTGAGGGCTTTGGCGCACCCGAATCCCAGACTTTGATCGTCTTGTCGTACGATCCCGACACAATCTTGGTCCCGTCCGGGGAAAACGCCACCGACGCTACGCAGTCGCTGTGGGCGTTCGTCTTCTCGCTCAGCTCCTCCAGCTTGTCTGCCAGACAATCCAACAGGCATCATTTTTGGCCAAAAGAGGAGGGGCGATTTTGGGCTCGCGGCGCACCCGATTCCCAGACTTTGATCGTCCTGTCGCGCGATCCCGAGACAATCTTCGTTCCGTCCGGGGAGAACGCCACTGACATGACCCAGCTGCTGTGGGCGTTGGTCTCCTCGCTCAACATCTCCAGCTTGTCTGCCAGGCAAGCGAGCAAGCGTTAGTTTTGGCGGAGGAGGGGCGATTTTGAGCTCGCGCCGCACCTGAATCCCAGATTTTGATCGTCTTGTCCTCCGATCCCGACACAATCTTGGTCCCGTCCGGGGAAAACGCCACCGACATGACCCAGCTGCTGTGGGCGTTTGTCTTCTCCGTTAAACACTTGATGAGCGTCGCGATCATCCTGCGAACGAACGAGAGAGAAGAAGAGAGGCTTTAGGCTGCATGCGTGCATTCGGTAGCATGGAGATATGGGACCACAAGCGGCTTCAAGCTCGAAGGGCACTTGAAGTGCCTCGGGGCAGACATGCAACAGCCAACAGAGTGCCGCAAGGTTAGGGGACTCGCGTGCGGCGTGTGGCTCCGAAGCTCATTGCGAACGGAGAGAGTCGCAGGCCCTCGAGAGAGAGGCAGCCCAGCTCAGGGTCTCAGCAGGATTGGGCAGTCACGTGGCAGTGGAGCGCGCGGGGATGGAGAAGAGGGAGACGCATGTGTGCTCCCTCCAGAGTTTTTTCCGGAGATGCAGGAGTAGAACCCGCAATGCCCAATAGAGTAAAGCACCTGAGCGGTCTCGATCGATTCCGTGTGCGAAGGCGGTGCGGTGTGCGCGTGCAGCGATCGCACCGACGCACGTTGCGCGCGCGCACGAAGCGGAGCGCGACGCACGCAGCACGCCCGACATAAAAACTCGCGTCATCATGAATTCACAACACGAATTCACACAACACGTAAACGTTCACATCCAAGAGGGCCATGAAGGGCTCATCGCATCCCCCCCTCTACGGGAGGGCTAGATTTTCCGTTCGATGCCCGCACGTGTTCGGACCAACGTCGAGACTGAAGTGTGTGAAGACTCTGTAGCTTGATGATTGTACGTTTTGAATTTAGAATTAGAACAGAACTCAGAAGTATCTTACTCTTTCCGCTCGCGTAAATACTTGCAATTTCCGATGCGGTGCGGTGTTTGTGACCGGCGTCGGTCGACGCGCCGACCGGCTGTTACAGCTCGCCGCGCAGCCGGTATCGGGGCCTTGGCTAAGTCGGCGCCGCACGTGTATCCCGCCACCACGACGACCAGGCTCCGCTCGACTTGGCACTCGAAACACACCGCACAGGCACCGCGCCTAACAAGAGCCTCTACTCTCGGCCCCGCATCTCTTTCAAAGCGCCGCAACCCCAATATGCACGCGATCAATCTCAGGCCAATTGTCGGGTGGGGTCGTCGGCGCGACCAAATCCAAATGGACACGCAGGAGGTGATGACGGCCTACTCATCAATGCACAGAAAGATTGCCGTACCTGCGATGCGCGAGTTGCATACACAGCTCAGTCACGCTCGTGCTTGGCTCGGGTAACGTTTCAGCTGCACGTACTTCTTCTCGGACTGCGCAGCTGCAGCCGTCTCGTCTGCCATGTCAGCAGCGAACGTGCGGGCATCGATGCTGGCGGCACCCTTCATTCCGGTAGTCCCAAATGGGCTCACAATCGAACGAGGGTCCCAGATGATGCCGTTGTAACCCCGCGAGCGACCCATGGGGGTATCGCTGAATCGTGCGTCGAAGATGGAACGACCATTGGGGCGCGGGTCTCTCATCTGCGAGCTGGTGCTCCAGGCGCTGGGCACGATCCCCATGTCCTCCTCGTGGGCCATAGAGTAAGGCGAGTAAATTTTCCTCCCTTGAATTCCATACTTCGGAGGGCTCCCCATGAACTCCATCGCGCCGCTCGCTCGCTCGCTCGCTCGCGCCGCCTCCCGGCTACCGGGTACCCGGAGAGACCGTGCCTCAACCCCGCGATGAAGTTTGCGCAAGTTTAGAAACGGTCGGGAAAAATAAGAATTTGGCTTCAGCGTCGTTGTTTACACCAGCAGACCGCTCCCACATGAACATCTGTGAACATTCTCCCGACACGCCGTTGCGTCCACCAGTCGACCCCTTCGCGAACGCTGACGAGCCACTTGCCGCACCTCCTCAGCGCCAACGTAAAATGGCCGAGAAGAAGCCTGGCTTCGATCCTGCCGCGTACTTCGAGAAGATGTTCCGGAAGTTCGAACACACCGCCGCATCGGGCTCGCCGGAGCTCCAGGCCACGGTCACTTCCTCGCTGCTCGAGCTGCTCTCGACCTACCGGCTCAAGCTGCAGCTTGGCGTGTACCAGGAGCGACTCGTGCAGTCGGGCCGGATCATCGCGTCGCTTGGCGACTATGAGCTCGCGCTCAGCGAGTGCTTCGCGCCGATCCTCGGCACAGCCGAACTCGAGGCCAAGGGGATGGGCGCCATTCGGCTGCGCGTGCTCGCCGAGTTTGGCTCCGTCGAGTGCAGCTTCGCGCTGCTCGACGAGCGCGACCCGTCGGTGGCGCACGCCGCATCGACGGCCACGGTGCGCGAGCTCCTTCGACGCGTGCGCGTGGGGATGGCGTCCTGCGCCAAGCACGAGACGCTCTACTGGCTGGTGCTCAACGGCACGCGTCTGGCATACAGCATGTGCACCCGGCTAATGCGGCCGGAGCGCGCGGCTGAGGCGATCGAGACGCTCGGCTGGTGCGCGCTGTGCATGGAGGGCATGCTGCCGCTCCTCGCGCCGCGCTTCCTCATGTGGCGCATCCAGCTCTACGAGGCCCTTTGCCACTGCTACGAGGCGGTGGGCATGGTGGAGGCGGCGGCCAAGGCGGCCACGCACGCACTCGCGCGGTACACGCAGCTCAAGAACTACGACAAGCACGACCCGGTGCCGCCGACGGCGGAGATGAACGCGCGCTATGATCGCGCCGAGAAGGCGCTCGGCGCCCTTCGCTTCAAGTACGTGACGTGCCTTGCACCGCCCAAGGGTCCTTCCCCGGAGGAGTTGGCAGCCGCCGCCGCTCCCGCCAAGGGAAAGCCGCCGGCCAAGGGCGAAGTCCCGCCGCCTCCGCCGGAGAGCGGCCTCGTCGTGGCGCTCAAAGAGACGGTGGGCGAGGCGCCCACGGCGCAGCTGGTGGCGGTGCTCGAGGCGCTGCACGACTACACGACCAGCGCACGCACTCTCGCGACGGCGCCTCCCTCCGAGGCGCGCGAGAAGATCGTCTCCGAGCTGCTCGCCAAGGGCATGGAGCTTGCGGCGAGCTCGCTCGCGAAGCTGACCGCACACGAGGAGGCCAAGCTCGCCCTCGCTCTGGCGAACGAGCAGGCGGCGAGCGCGCAGGCGGCGGCGACGACGGCGCAGGCGGCGGCCGAGGCGGAGGCGGCCGCAGCGCCACTGGCAGAGGGCGCGCCACCCTCGCCCGTCGCGGCCGCGGCCGCCGAGGCGCAGGCGCAGGCGCAGGCGTCTGCGGCGGCGCTCGAGGGTTTGCAGGCGGCCGAGGCGGCGGCGGCCGCGGAGGCTGCGGCCGCGACACAGGCTCTACCGCTGCCCATGCACGTACGGCTCCTGTGCGCCGCCTTCAAGAACCAAAAGTGGGACGAGGTGAGCATGCTCGCTGATGAGCGCTGATTACCGCTGATTACCGCTGATGAGTGCTGATGGCGTTGCATGCAGGTGAGCATGCTCCTGCCGGCAGCGCAGGCGCGTGTTGACCGTGCGTGCCCCGAGGCCGCGGCCGCGGCCGACCGGAGCGCGGCGGCGGTGGGCGGGGCGACGCTGGGGCGCACGATGCCGATCGCTCCTCCGCCGCCTCCGCAGGCGGTGAGCGCCACCACCTCCGTCACCTTCGCTGCCGACCATTCCAAGCTGACCTTTGCCCAGGACGGCGCCACTCTCGAGGTGCACGAAGGCGCAGGGGAGGCCGCGTCGACGGCGGCCGCAGCGGCGGCGGCCGCGGAGGGGGTGCCCGACGCGGCCATGGCTGCCATCCTGTGGCTCGACGTTCACGTACTCGCCGCCTATCGTGCCATCGACGAGGCCGATGAGGCCGCCCGCTACGATGCGATGGCCGCCCTCGCCACGCTGCTCGATCTTAGCGCCACGTCAGGCGTGGTGAGCGGCGCGGCCGCGGCGCGCAAGGACCTCCTCGCCGACGCGGCACTACGCCTCTGGACCCTGTCGGCTCCTGCGCTCGTGGCCGCCGACATCGATGCATGCACCCAGCCCGACACGGCGGCCACACAGCGGCAGCGCTCGATGGGCGGCGCGGCGGCGGCGGGGGATGGCAAGCTGCGGCTGGTGCTCAAACCCAAGACGGCGGTGGACGCGCAGAAGCTCGCCGAGCAGCTCGCACGTATGAACAAGGTCGATGCCTCCTTCAGCTTCGTCGTGGCCGATGCCCCCAAGGGCAAGAGCGCAGGCGGCGCACCCATCACCATCTCGGGTGCGGGCGAGCTCGCCGTGCTCTCTGTGGCGGACAAGGCGCGCAAGGAGTCGGGCGCGCAGTGCACCCAAGGGCCGCTCCTCTCAAAATCGCAGACCGCCGCCGCCGCGACGGCCGCGACCTCCACGGCGGCGCTCTCCCGCACGACCGGTGCCGGCGCCAACGGCGACGGCGCGACGCCGTTGACTCGCATGACGCCGGCACAGCTGGTGAGCGTGCTGCGGCCGGTGCACGTGACGCTTCGCCAGGTGGATGCGACGGATGCGCAGCTGCGCGCCACGATCGCACTCCGGCTCACCAGCGTGCTCCTCGACCTGGCGAAGCCCGACCCTGCCGTCGCTGTTGCGCGCGCCGCTCTCGCCGACCTTGAGGCTGCGCGCTCGGCGGCGGTCGTGCAGATGGCGTGGAGAGGTCTGCAAGGCGCACCCTCCGCGTCGGCGACGAGCGTGCTGCAGCCGGCGGATGGGCCGGCGCCCTTTTACACGCCCACGGACCTGCTCCTCCAAACCCTCGGCTGCCAGCATGCGGACTTGCTGCTCCTCCTGTTCCGCGCGGAGCTGCAGTCGGGCATGCGCAAAGCCATCAAGCAGGCGAAGGTCGAGTTCGACACCTTGCGCGCGGCGCAGCTGCGTCGGCGGCAGCAGCAGCACATCTACGGCGTCAAGAGCCGGCAGGACCTGATGCGAGAGGCGGAGGAGGACGCAGCGAGCGCGGCGGTCCCCACGACGGCGCCCGCCACCGAGACGAAGCTGCTCGGCGAGTTCGGGCACGACAATAGCGCCAAGGCGCTGCTGCTGCTCGAGATCGCGTGCTACCACGAGCAGGCGGAGCGCGAGGGGCTGCTGCAGCAGGCGGCGGACGCACTCCTGGCTGCGCAGGCGGACGAGTACAGCTGCGCTGCCGCCGCCTCGTCGGACATTTCGCGGCTCGCACGCGCCTCCTCGGCGTCCTCGAGCGCCTCCCTCTCGAGCGGCCCGCGCCCCCCCGCCGTGCCCAAGCCCCCACAGCTCGTGTACCGCACCCACGAGGCCATCTGCGTGCGTGTGCGCCCGTTTTACCCGTCGCGTGGCCCGGTGGGACCAGGCGGTGTCGTCGCTCCGGCGCCGGTGCCGTCCAAGTTCGCCGTGTATGCCAAGGAGGCGGGCGTCGGTGTGGCCGTCTCGCTCAACAACAAGGAGCTGCCTGGCACCGGCCGGCCGCGTGCGCCCCGTGTGGGCATCGACGCGTTCGATCCGCTCGCCGACTGCTTCGTCATTCGCGGCCTGCCGCACGGGAAGCCGATCGTCATCGCGGCGGCCGCCTTCGACGCGGCAGGCGACGTCATTGGGGGGATCGGGGACATGACGAGTGAGATCGTGACGGCGCTCCCGCTGCCTCGCACCCTGCTCTGGGCCTATTTTGCACGGCACGCGTACCAACTCGGCGCGCCGAAGCTCGCGCGGCGCGGGCTGAGCGAGGTGCAGAAGGCGATCCTCGCGATCACTCCGTCGCTCGATCTGTGGCAACAGAGCCCACTGCAGCGGCTGCGGCTCGTGCAGAAGCATTGCGCGTACCGCGCGGCCGCCGAGCTGCGCGCCGCGGCGCAGGCGCTGCTGCTCGCGCCCGCGCTGCGCGCCGCGCTCGGCGGCGTCATCGTCGCTGGCAGCCGCTCGGCTTCGGCCGTGGCGGCGCTCGAGCAGTTGCATGAGGCCCAGCAGCTGGTGCTCTCGATGCAGCTCGCGATCACCATCGACGACGCGCCACTCGCGGCGAGCGCCGTGCAGGCAGTGTATACGGCACTGACGCCACTGCTCAAGCCGCGCCAGCGCACCGTCTTCGTTCTGCAGCCACTCTCGGCCTGCCTCGCCACGCTGCAGCTCCTTGGGCCTGAGAGGCTGCTCACCATCCAGCGCGCCCCGCAGCTGCTCGCGTGCGTGGGCTTTGAGCTCGCCACCCTGAGCAATGAGTGGGGTCTGCACCAGCTCTCATTCAAGGCCGCCGCGCTCGACGTCGCCGGCTTCGCGGCCGCGCTCGCGCTCGCGAACAAGGCCAAGGCCACCCAAGCGGGGTTGGCCGAGGAGGCGGTGGAGGCGGCAGGGTCGATTGACGAGGCGGATAAGTTCGCGGGCGTGCTCTACGCGGAGTACGTGGCCTCACAGCCGCTGCTCGCGCCGCATGCAGCGCCGCTCGGCGAGGCGGGCGCTGGTGCGGAGCTCGGCGTCAAGCTGTGGAAAGCTCTCAGCCAGTCAGAGGACGCGACGTGGCAGATGCTCGACTTGGCCAAAGGAGACACGCGTGCCTTCGAGTTCACAGTGCGCGCGTGCGAGCTGATCCTGAACTCAACGCCTACCGCGGCCAAGGCGACGCTGATCAGCGAGAAGCTCACGACGGCGCTCGCGCAGGCGGCCGAGGGCGCGCGCTACAAGCAGCTCAGCGAGTTCCTCGCGGAGCGTCCGCTGCCCGACGTCGGGTCGGAGCCGCCTCCGCCCACCGAGGGACAGACGGCGGAGGAGGCCAAGGACGCATGGGAGCAGAGAAAGTATGGCGCCATCTTTGTGCGTGGGATGAAGGCGCTGTGGGCGCGCATGCTCGATCGGCGCCAGAAGCGCATCCTGCATTTCCAGCAGCGCCCGTGGCGCGCGCTCGCTCGCACGCTACTCGCGCGCTGTGCGCACTTCAACCCTCCGCCGCCACCGCCTCCCGGCATCGGCGAGGACGGAAACCCCTTGCCGGCGCCGGCGCCGCCGCCCGAGGGCGCGCATGTGCTCAAGGAGCTTGCACGCGGCGCCGTGATCGCGGAGCGCGCCGAGTGCCCTGCGATGCTGCTGCACACGTGCGCGCAGCTGCGCAACTTTTTCGACCTGCTGCCCGCCGCCGTCGAGTGCACGCTCGCGTACGGCCGGTTCGAGGCGATGCCTCGTGCCTCCCAGGCCGACCCGCCCGACCCGCCGCCCGCCATCGTGCCCGCTCTGTGGAAGCCGCTCGCGCGTGCCTCGCAGGCGCTTCTGTCGCTCCTCGGCCAGCTGCACGGGGGGCTCCCTCTCGGCGGACGGGACCCCTTTGCTCTTGCGCTGGCAGGCACCTCCGCCGCGGAACTCGCCGTCACTGCCGAGACCGACGTGCGGCGCGGCGCTGGCGTGAGCGAGGAGGATGTGTCCACGCACGTCAAGGGACCGAAGCGCTGGTTCGAGACGCGCGATACAGCGTATGACGTGGAGCCCCTCAATCTCGACTGGATCTGCGACTTTGTGCACCTGACGCTGCGCCAGCTCCAGCTCGCGCGCCGTTGGCGGCTAATGGCTGAGCTCGCCCTCAGCTTTGATGATCTGACCGAGGGCACGTACGGCACCCGCATGCTCCCGTTCCTGGAGCAGGCGCAGCAGAAGCTGCATGCCACCAAGTGGGCCGATGGCAACGCTCTGCCGCAGGTCGCCAAGCGCGTCGCCGAGCTGGTGCGCGATCAGAGCGCGTGCGTCCAGGCCATCGAGGCGTGTCGCAAGGCCGTGCACGCACTGTGCACGCCCGGCGGCGGCGTGGGCAACGGGTTCAGCCTCGATGGCAGCGGCACGGTGGCTGAGAAGCGCTCGGCGGCGCTCGAGCGGGCGCACCACCTATGCAAGGAAAGTGCGACCCTCTGCCGCTCGCGTCGCGAGACCACCATGCTGATCGAGTCTCTAGGGACGCTCGGCTCGCTGCAGCTCGAGGATGGCAAGGTGAGTCGGGCGGCCGAGGCGTGGAATATGGCCCTCGACGACATCTTCAACACGCAGGACGTGACGAAGCTCTGGCAGGGCCTCTTTGCGCCGACGGCGCCGCCGCTTCCCGCCAAGTACTCGTTGGCCGAGATGGGTCGCGCGCTCGCGGTGCTCGGTGGGCTTGCTCGCCATACGACGTCCCATCGATTGGAGCGTCGGCTGCAGCACGCCCTCTTCGCGTCGCACCTGTGCGTGTCCATCACGTCCACGTCGATCACGCACCCGTCGCGTCTCATCGACTGGGCCGGCTACCGGCTGACCGAGCTGCCCGCGGGCACGCTCGATGCCAAGGGCGGATGGCCGGATGGCTGCAAAGGTATGGTCGTGCAGCTTGAGCTCCTCGACGGGCTGCATGCGCTCGCTACGACGCTCCTTCAGTACGAGCTACCGCTGCGCGCGCTGCCGATCCTCGCGATCCTCAAGCATCTGGCCACCGACGTGGCGCGTGACGTGACGCATTCGGTCGGCGCCGATGCGCTCATGCTCATGGCCCTCACGGCCCTTGGCCAGCTCGATCACGCAAGCGTGCTGCTCGCCAATGCGCTCGCGGGCGCCGACCTGCCGCGCGATGCGCTGGAGCTCCTCCCCCCCCCGCCTCCCACCGAGGGCGCTGCGCCGCCGCCGCTCAAGGTGCCGCCCGCGCCGCCGCGATTCTTGGTCCACCTGACGCCCGAGAGCGCTGAGAATGCTCCCGCAGTGCGTGTGATGCTCGAGGCGACGGCTGCGCCCACCGTGGTGTCACAGTGCGATCCCGCCGTGCTCAAGCTTCTCAGCCTCGCGCGTGCCGCGCTGCTGCTGCGCCTCACCGAGCGTGTGTCGCCCGCCGCGGTCGCGGACATCGCGGCCAAGGCCGGCGGCGCCGCCGCGGACGCTGCTGCTGCTGCGGCGGCCGCGGCCGCCGCGCCGCCTGCCAAGGGAGGCAAGCCGCCGGCGAAGGGCGAGCCGCCGCCTCCCGAGCCCGTGGCGGCCGGTGTTGGGGCGGCGGACATTCTGCGCGCGGTTGAGCTGCTGCTCGACAGCGTAGCCGCGCCGTCGGCGCCGCGCGCCGACGGCGCGCCGCCGAGCGCGGCGGAGCTCGCGGCGACCTTTGCACTGCGGTGCGACGAGGCCATGCTCCGTTCGACGCTCGCTCTGCGGCGGGGGCTGCCAGCGGACGCGATCGCGCCACTCAAAGAGGCTATGAGTGGCGCGGTGCCCGCTTTGCCGTGGGGCAACGACGGCGAGGGCGGCGGCGGCGGGAAGGTGGGGCTGCTACTTCCGTCACTGCAGCCGGGCGCGCTGCACTGGCTGCGACTGCGCGCGGCGCTGGCGACCGTCTGCCTGCAGCAGGGGCAACTCAAGGCGGCGCTCGAGCAGATCGACACGGGGCGCACCGAGGCCAACCGCGCGCACGACAAGCGGGTGCTGCGCCAGCTGCTCCTCGTGCACGCGCGCGTGAAGCTCGCAAATGGCGAGCTGCCAGCGGCCGCCGATGCGCTCAAGCTCTGGCTCGAAGACGCGTCGAGCGCCACCGCCGCCGACGCCGTGACCGTCGCGGGCGCCTCCATGCAGTACGCGGGCGCGATGCTCGCACTCAGCGCCGCCTTTGGCGGCGTGGGGGGCGGCGCGGGCGCTGCCAAGATCATCGCGTTGCTCCGTGGTGCCGAAGCGACCCTGCGCGCGGAGTCCGAGGCGCTCGGCATGGTCTCTTCCGAGCAATGGCCATGCCTGGTTCAGCCGACGCCCGGGGCGCAGGGGCCCTCCTCGCCCGTCCACGTGGGTGCGCTCGACAACCTGTACCTGCGCCCACTCCAGCCACTCGTCGAGGCGAAGCTCAAGCTCGCTGTAGGGCTGCAGCTGACGAGTGCGGCGCCGGCGGGGATGGCTGCACACGCAGCCACGGACGCGTCGGTTCAACTGCTCACCGAAGCGGCTGCGCTGCTCAAGCGCACGCTGCATCCGCGCCCCACGCTCATCGCGAACGTGCATGCGGAGCTCGGTCGCGCTTTCGTCACCCAGTCGCTGCGCGCGGCGGTTGGCCCATGGGGCGGCGCCACGACTCTCAATGACGCTACGGCGGCCGCGGCCGAGGCGGCGGCTGCGGGTGCCGCGCGGCCCTCGACGCCAGCCGAGCAGTGGGGTCCTGACGGACGGCGCGTGCCGCCGCCCGTGCCGCCGCTGCCCGTGCGCGCAGAGGCAGCGCTCCGCACAGCGCTGGTCACGCTCGATTCGTGCGAGCAAGTGGAGCCCGCCCTCGTGCAACGCATCGCCCTCGAACTCGCACGTCTGCACGGCGCGGGCCTCGTGCCCGGCACCGAGCTCGAGCGAGAGTGGGTCGCCACGTGGGTGCCCGTGCCGCGCTCGCTCGAGCTCGGTGCCGCCTATGTGCGCCGCGCGGCGCTCTGCGGCGTCGGCCGGCGCGCCGTATACGCCGAGCTGCTCGCCCTCACGCCCTCGCCGCCCCTCGACGCGGCGGTGCCCCTGCCCAAGCCCCTCGCGGACGAAGCGGTGCAGGCCGCGTCGCTCGCCGCTGACCGGCCCAACACGATGCCTGACTCGCGCGACGAGGGCAAGTCGGCGCGGGACCTGTTCGGCCTCGCTGCGGCGCTCAATAGGACGCGTGAGCTGCCCCACGTCGACCAGGACGCCGTCGAGCGCAAGCAGCTGCTGCTCCATGGGTTCCTCAAAAAGGCATGCAAGCCGTTTGCGGACGCGCTCGTGCCGGCCGCGCCGCCGCCGGCGGCCGAGCTCAAGCTCGAAGTACCCGCGGGCCTCGCCACGTTTCAGTGGTATGATGCGACGCCCACGTTTGGTGGCGTGGTGGTCGAGAGCACCCTCACCCTCTTCTATGTGCTCGGCCATGGTGGCGAAGGTGCCTTTATGCTGGGCACGCTGGTGCTGCCGCGCGCGGGCGTGCTCGCCACAGCGCGGCTCCTCCAGCGGCATCTGCTCGCCGCGGGCGCGGAGGCGGCCGTGGCAGCTGCGGCCGCCGCGGCGGCCCCTCCACCAGCCAAGGGAGGCAAAGGAGCACCACCTCCTGAAGAGCCCAAGCCGCCGCCCAAGCTCGATTGGCTCATCGAGTGCACCGACGCCGTCAAGGAGCTGCTGCAGCCGCCCGCGACGGCGCCGCCCGAGGAGACGCCGCCGCCCGCGGACGACGAGGAGGACGCCGAGCCTCCGCCCCCGCCGGTGGACTATGCCGCGGCGGTCGGCCCGGGCGCACTCGAAACGCTCGCCACCCTCTTCGACCCGCTCACGGGCGGCACCATGACCGATCCGGCCGTGTGCGCCTGGCTCGCGTCGCTGCTCGTCAGCAAAAAGTGAGCAGGCTTGGCGCTGTGTCGTTGTGGGATGAGGGAGAGGCTCGACGTATGAGCGATCATCGCATGAGTCGCGGCCGCGTCGAGTGCACGTGGTGGTGTATCCTCCAAGTGAGAATCGAATAAGTGCAAGAGCGGAAAATTCGAAAGTAAACGCCCCCCCTGTCCCGCTTGACCAGGTTTGTGTTGGCGATCTCCGGCGGCCCTGACCGCCTGACGAATCTGTTTCGTCGCGTCGTCTTGAACGGCGATTTGTTTCCGACACCCTCACGTCCTTGCCCAGGAAGGATACACACCGCGGAAAGGGACACGATTTTGTCGACAAGAATGCGGTACATTCAAGTGCCGCCGGTTGTCGCGTCTGATCTCTGGTCCGGCGGCGCGGTTCATGCTCCGTCCGATCCCAAATCCAAGGCTGCGGCTGCAGCTGCTGCAGCCGACGCGTGCGCGTGCGCGGCGGCGGCGATGGCTTCAGCGGCTGCTTCCATCAGCAGCACATCAGCACACCTCGACAAGGAGCGCATGCAGCTCGAGATGATGCGAAAGGCAAACGACGACACCGCGGCCGGAAGCACTGTGGCGGCAATCAAGGCGCTGAACAAAAATCGGCTGCGGCTAGCGGCTGCCGAGCGCGAGCGTGACAGACTGCGCATGGAAACTGCGGCGCTCCGCGTCGCGTCGGATTCAGTCAGGGCAAGCTTGGAAGCGCAGGTGCAACATTTGCGGGCTGACCTCGCCGCTTCCCTCGCCCGCGAGATGATCAGAGCAGCCCAGGACGCGGACAGAGCAGCCCAGGAGGCCGCGGCAGAGGAGGCCGCGGCAGCGGAGGCCGCGCCAGTGGAGGCCGCGCCAGTGGAGGCCGCGCCAAAGGAGGCTGCGGCGGAGGAGGATCCTTCGACAGCTCAAGTCGTTCGAGAGCTCCGGCTGCAGCGCCAAGCTGTCGGCTTCCTAGCGAATCGAGAGCTCGCGCGCGCGTGGATGAGCTGGGCGGCGTGGCATGCGGAGCGAAGCCGGCAGCTCACCGTGCTGCGGAGCTTCTTGGGGCGCCTGATGAACCGGCAACTGTCACGGGGCTGGCAGTTGCTGCGCGAGCTGGCCGCGGAGCGAACGGCGGCGCTGCTGGCGATGCGGCGCGTGCTGAGCTGCCTGGCAAACCGCGGGCTGGCGAGCGGCTGGCGCGCGTGGCAGTCGGCTGTGGCAGAGATCCTTGCGAAGCGCGCGAGCCTACGCTCAAGCCTCGGGCACCTCGTCCATCGAGAACAGGCAGCCGGCTGGCACACGTGGGTGGAGCAGTACCACGAGCGGCTCGAACAGCTGCGGACCCTGCGTCGCGGCCTCGGGCGAATGAGACTCCACGGCCTAGCCAAGGGGTGGGCAGGCTGGCGCCGTCTCATCGAGGAGCGTGCGGCGGAGTTGGAAGCGCAGCGCCGCGTGCTGCGCTTCATGAGTGGCTCCCTCCGTGACCTCGTCCGTGGCTGGCACGGCTGGCTCGGCTTCCTCGACGAGCTCGAGACGGCGCGACAGCAGATGCAGAAGTCGATCGGCTTCTTCATGTACCGCGCGCTCATCCCGGCATGGAGGGCGTGGCTCCAGGCGTTGCGAGAGCGGCAGGAGCAGATGCGCCTGCTGAGCCGCTCTGCAAAGTTCATGAGCCAGCGCGGGCTCGCGCGCGGCGTGCTCGCCTTCCAAGCGAACGCAGGGCGCAGTCCGACCAATCGCCTCAACACGGCCCTTTCACTGCTCGACATGTGCGCCACCCTCCTCCTCGAGCAGGACGAACGTTTCGTGGGCGCCAGCGCGGCCAGCGCCAGCGCGGCCATCGCGATCAGCGCCAGGGCGGTCAGGGGCGTCGCGGCCGACGGCGCGGGTGACGGCGCGGGTGACGGCGCGGGTGACGGCGGGGGCACGGGAAACCACAAGAAAACCGGGGCCTACCCGTGCCTTGTGGCGGCGTGCTCGCACGGCTTGACGCCCGTCGTGCAGCTTCTCCTCGACCAGAAGGCCTCTGTGGACGCCGCCACGCCGAGTGGCTGGACTGCACTGATGGAATCGTGCCAAAATGGGCACGGCGAGTGCGTGCGGCTCCTATTGCAGCGTGGCGCGAATGTCAACCTCGCCAAGAATGACGGCTGGAACGCGCTGATGGTGAGCTCCAAGGCGGGGCATGAGGGCTGTATTCGACTCCTAGTCCAGAAGGGCGTGGCTGTCAACCATGCCAAGAGCGACGGTTGGACGGCCCTGATGATCAGCTGCCGCAACTCTCACGTGAGCTGCACTCGCGCCTTGCTCGACCGCGGCGCGCACGTGGACGCGCTCAAGCCGAATGGCTTCACTGCGCTAATGGCGGCATGTCAGGTAGGCGCCTTTGAGTGCGCGCGGCTGCTGCTCGAGCGGGGCGCGGCCGTTGGGGCCGCCCGGCATGATGACGGTTGGACAGCGCTGATGCTCGCGTGCCAGAATGGGCACCTCGAGTGCGCGAGATTGCTCCTCGAGCATGGGGCCGACGTCCACCAAACCAAACCGGGCAACGGGTGGAGTGCGCTCATGGCGGCCAGCCAAAACGGACAGACGGAGCTCGTGCAGCTGCTGCTCGAGAAGGGTGCCGACGTCACGGCGAAACGCAAGGACGGTGCGAGCGCTCTCAGCCTCGCAGAGGAATACGCGCGCCACGAGACGGCGCGGCTGCTCCGGAGCACCCTCGGCCTGCCCTCGACGCGCCCCGCAAGCGCTGTGCCCGCGGGCGACACGGATGCCTTTGCACAGGCCGCGCGCAAGGCGCGAACGAAGGTCGTCCAGAGGAAGCTGGCAACGACGGCAATTGTGGCCGCGGCACTGCAGCGCTGACCATGCTCGTCTCTCGTGTCCCGACATACACGGCCCGCGGGGCGGTGGGACCTGGGAGGGACGGTCTCTCGGGGGAGTCTGTCCGCGATCACGACGCGCTGCTGATTGTAGTGTGCCCGACGCCGACGCGTGTGACGTGACAGTTTCGTCAAAGGAGCTTGGCGGGTGTGGGGCCACCGCTCTCAGACATGCTCGAGTGATCATGCCGTACTTTCTTTTTACTGAGCGACACTTCAATAAGGTTGAAAACATGTAGAAAGCCGTGCGAGTCCGGCGTGTGCACACACTGGTCTGCACCCAGGTCTCGGTGCTGGAGCGTTGCGGCACCGCGAAAACGTCTCAAAAGAGGAGTTTTACACCTTCTACATCAACTGGTTCAAGAACTCGTCATCGAGATCGTCGTCGGCTGCCGATTCGATCCGCCGCTTGGGTTTCAGTGGCCGCTCAAAGTCGTCGTACGGATTTCGACCCGATTCCACTCCCTCGGTGCCCTGCTCACAGGACAAATATGTCAGCTTTGTCACAAGTGCGGGTGAGGTTCGCTGCACAGTTGACTCGCACACCTGCGTCACATACGCACCCATGAGACCGAGGCCAGCAATCATCGCCGTGTTGAACATGTCGGGCACCAGATTGTCCAGAGAGTGCCCAAAGTCCGAAGGCACGTATACTGGCAACACGCTGCTGCTGCTGACGATGGCATCCGCAGCTAGCGACGCGTCGAGCATGCGCGCGCCCGAACCGCGCTCGGCACTCGAGATCTCGTGCCGCGCACTATAGCATGGTGATATCTGCAGAGCCGAGGCGTCATGTAGTGTCACCGCAAGGAGCAGGAGGAAGACTGATGAGGCTGAACCCATTTTTCACGTCGGTGATCGTGAAGAGATGAGAAATCATGAACTGGCGCGCATGTTTAGGGCGCGCGTGTTGTAGTCACATGTTTCGAACTTGAATCCGCGGGATATTCACGAACACAATTTGCAAGCACTTCGCCCTTCGTGCAGTCCTCGCGCTAGGAATGGAGCATCTCTTTCCGTCGAAGGAGGGATTCCCGCTGCAGTATTAGTGCCGGCCGACCTGTGTGCGGCCGGGAGGCGCGCCGCCCCCGCGCGTTGTTCCAGAAGAAGAATGGTGCTGCGCCGCACCGCACGATGTTCCAGAGAATTTGCAGCCACGAGCGCGACAGAGATTCCATCGGAGAAGAAGAACAACGGGCTCTATCTCTTTCGCGACAGCTCGAGCATCGAGCCGCCAGCTGCTGCTTACGAGCCAGACCGCCGCGACAAGCTCGACTTCAACATCTACGCGGAGGTTGCCAACCCGAAGTTCATCGTATGCCCCGATGACATCTGGATGCCGAAGATGGAGGATATGGCTGGCATCTCAGTGCACTTGACGCAGATCAAATGCACTGAGATTGAGCTTTACGTGGAGCGCCTCAAACAAAGCACCGTGCGCGTTCTCGACCATGGCGCCACGCTCTTTGTGGTCTTCGTCGGGACCTTCTGGACCCTTTTCGCCGAGGACGTTGCGCACGGATGGCCACTTGACAAGACGGTGGACACTCCGTTTGCCTGGGCCTCTCTCTTCTTCCTCATCTTGTTCGTCGCCGAGCAGGCGACGCGCTCCATCGTGCAGCGCGAGGACTACTTGTTCAGCTTATTCTGGTGGATGGAGCTCGTGCGCGTTCGAGGCTCGAATGCGTACCCTCGCAGCGCACGAGCCGGGGCAAGGCCACCGAAGCGGCCGCCCCTCCCCGCCTTTCCCACAGAGACCCCGCTAGTCTCCTTAGCCATTGCTCACGCGCGCGTCGCACGGCACTCGTGTGCCCAGTTTGCAAACGCCTCCATGGTCTTGATGCTCGGACCGATCCTGGCTCCTGAGGGCGAGCACAGGTGCTCGGTCAAGTTTGGGCTCAGCGCCCTCGGAGTCGTGGCTGGCTCGATCACGATCGCGCGCGTGAGCAGGATCGCGCGCGTGCTGCGCCTGCTGCGCGTCTTCAGCGCAGCAAGGGAAGCAGCCAATCAAGCACCCCGCCGTCGTACAGTGAAACAGTCCGCGATCGGCAGGGCACTCAACGACAAGCTCGTGCAGTCGATGGCCGTGATCGTCGTGGCGCTACAACTCATCTTCCCTTTGCTCAGCTTCCAGGAGAAGAACTCCGCGCGGGAGCTCGCCTTCGAAATCCTCACCATGGGCGGCAACGTCTCGAAGTCCGAGGGCACTTCGTACGGCGCTGCGATGCTCGAGCGCTACCAATTTGCTGGCCATCATGAGCTCGTGCTCTCGACAGAACAGGGGTTGAGATATGCTCGCAGCTACGCCACCCTCCTCAAGATCGTCTTCTCGTCCGAGGCGTTCGTATACATCAACGACCAACCGGCAGCGAGCTACCCGGGGTGGGATGGCAACACTTACAACGCCGCGGACTGCCTGAACCTGAACGCGGAGGACACGTTCGCAGCGTGCCCCCAAGCGATTCACGAGCTTCGGTGCTCGGAGATCCAATTCTTCCACCCAGAGAAGGGCGTGCACGAGGCCTACTGGGAGGTTCAAGAGCTGCGGATGGCGCAGGCACAGGGTAGTGCCGCGATCACCATCCTGCTCTTGGTCGCCATCCTCGTCATGTTCACGTCCCTCTCCGCTGACGTGGCGTCCATGGTGGTAGAGCCAATCGAGGGCATGGTCAAGCTCGTCAAGGCGCTCGCGGAGAATCCCAGCTGTAAGCTCGAGGAGCAGGCCAAGTCCAAATACGAAACAGAGGCCGTGCGCATCGCTCTCGCCAAGATCGTCGGCCTGATGCAGCTCGGGTTTGGCGGTGCCGGCCACGAGCTCATCTCAGCCAACCTAGCCAACTCTGAACAGGCAACGCTCGACTTAACGCTTCGAGGCAAGAAGAGGGATTGCGCGTACGGCTATTGCGACATCCGCCAGTTCACCGAAACGGTGGAGTGCTTGCAGGATCAGGTGATGCTCTTCCGGTGATTGCGATTGCCATGCGGGGATGCTCACCAGGTGATTGCGAGTGCCATCAGGTGATGCTCTTCACCAACGCCGTCGGTGAGATCGTCCACCAGAGCTGCTACGACAACCACGGCGAGCCCAACAAGAATATCGGCGACGCCTTCCTGATCGTCTGGCGCTCCATGCTGTCCACCGACTACGGCAAGGTGGTCGACGGTGCATTGACATCCTTCCGCCGATGCGTGCGCGAAATAGCCTCGTCATTGACACTGCAGCTCGTGACCGATGTGGAAGCGATGCACAATAAGTTCGGGCGCGGCGTGTACCAAACCAAGCTCGGCTTCGGCCTCCACTTTGGTTGGTCGGTGGAGGGCCCCGTTGGCACGACGACCAAGATCGACTGCTCGTACCTCTCGCCCGAGGTGAAGATCTCGGACCGCCTCGAAGCGGCCACCAAGATCTACTCCTCCAACATCCTCATGAGTGGCCAGTTTTACGACCTGCTCTCGGACAACATCAAGGTGGGCGTTCGCCTGATCGACTACGTGACGCTCAAGCACTGCAAAAAGCCCTTCCGCATCTACGCCGACGACCGCTCCAACCTGTGGCTCCAGATGAATGCACGTCTCGTTGAGATCCACGGCGCCGAGGCAGCGTACGAGCTGTTCTCGAAGACCTTCCACGAGGGCATCGACGCCTTCATCAAGGGCGACTGGCCGACGGCGCAGCAAAAGCTTGAAAGCGCGCGTGACTTCTGCCCAATGGACGCGCCCACGCTGCTGCTGCTGAAGGAGATGAAGACGCGCTCTCTCGATCCGGTGACGCCGACTGCGCCCCTCGACTGGAAGGGCTACCACGAGTCCGAAGTCTGATGTGTTTGTGTTGGGCACACCAGCGCCTAGATCCGATAAAGTAGCTACTAGCCGTGATTTTGGATACATTGTGCTAGCTTAAATTTTGTAGATGTAACTACTAAGTTTTGTAAGTACGTACATACGTTTGTTGCATGGCCTGTCCCGGCAATCACGTGCTACGGTATCATCTATCAATGTGTCCGGAGTCCGCGCGGTTCCGGGTTCGTCCATGGGTCGTCGTCACCTTTCGACAGTTTCGAGATCGACAGTTTCTGACGGGTGCGAAACCGGCATAATTCACAACGGGCACCAGTCGCTCCGCCCGATGCCGAGTGTGGCTTGCTCGAGCCGTCGGTGCCGCACAAACAGGATGGCGGCGTTGGCGACGCCATATGAGGTGAGACACTCGAGCGCCACCCTGGCGTGCCACTCTCGGCCGCGTGTGCACACTTCGATGCGCTGCGTTACGAGATCAAGAATCGTCCACATGGCGGGTAGCAGTGAGCTGCCAGACTCCGCTGGCTCCTTCGCGCTATTGCCCTCGCTCGTGATGGGCACATGCATCGCATGGAAGCGAGGTCCCATCGGTCTTAAGGGCACTGTCAGCCGACCCCAGAGTTCGCCACGGAGCGCATAGGTCGATCCCATCGGCAGGAAGGGTGCACTCGGCCTCTTGGGCGGTGCCCATGAAAAGTAGAAGACCACGCGTGCCGTTGCATCACACCCGCCCATCCTGTCGCTTCCCTCGTCATTGCCGTCGCCCTCACCGCCACCTGTGCCCCCGTCCTTGGCCAGCACGTGCTGCCATAACGTATGGGCGCCCCCATGGTGGAGCAATCGAGAGTCCATGAGCGTGGCACTGCCCAACTTCGCCTCGATTACTAGTGAAGACCGCGGCCAACGCTCCTGACAGTCTTCCGCGGATTCGAAAGACTGTGTCGCGTGCGTGCCCGGAGACACACGAAGCGCGCCAAGCTCGGCCGCGGTGTCTTGGAGTACAATGAAGGCCGTCGTCATGGTCGAGTCACCGAAGCGTGCCTCCGTGTCAAAGTGCTCGGCCTGCTCCTTCGCGCCGGCACGTACGATGATGGAAGCAAGTTCGGTGATCGTGGCGCCATCTGGAACCAGGTCAGCAAGAAGCCCGCGCCGCTCGCCACGCTCATCAGCGCGCACGCCCACTGCAGTCAAGGCCCGTGCCACCAGCGGGAGGTCGGGTTCGAGCAGCAGGTGCTCGCGATGATTCGCCTCGAGCACGGGCGCGTGCTTCATAAGAGGAGCGATGTGCAAAAGGAACTCGCGAAGCTCCAACGCCAACGGGCGTGGAAGGGCGCCAACTACCACTGCAACGCCTGCCGTTTTCAAGGCGCGTCGGGCTTGCCGGTAATTGGCGGGTTGGAGTGTGGCTTCGGCGAGCTCTCGAGCCGAGGGCTTGGTTTCAATCGGCCAGTGCGGCACTGCAAATGGCAGATGGCCCAACGGAGCCGCGCCCTCGGGGCAGGACTGCGCCGGTGACTCCCGGAGCGGCTCCAGCGCCCAGATCTGTAGATAAGGTCGGCTCGGCACGCAAGACCGGCGGGATTGCGCGCAACTGACAAGATTGAGCCGTGTATTCTCGAGCACGCTCATGAGTGCCGTCGCCAGGGTGGTTCGTGCAAGCATCGCAGTCTGAGGCGTGCCCAAGGTCGGCCGGACCGCATCTATCCAGAGATGAGCGACGCAGGTGTGGTTGACTGGCTTATCGCGATAGGCAGCGAGGAAGTCGGCCGTGAATGAGGGCTCCGTTTCAAGGTCGAGAGGGCTCGAGCAGCGCTCATCACACAGATTGCAGGCATAGGGGCAAACCTCGGCTACAGTGCGACCAGCGAGCGACGGATGTGGCAACTCTGTCCAGAGATCTTCAAAAGTGGCGGCACAGAAGGACGAGCTCAGCATTTCGCACGAGACGTACCCGGAAATGTGGCAGTAGCCCTCGAAGCAAGGGAACGGGCCACGGTCCGCGCATCTGAGAGCCATGAAGTCAGGGAGCGTGCCAGCGGAGTGGGGCAGTGTGGGCCCCTCTGTGCAAGATTACTGTAAATGGAAATTCCGGATTCCTTGATCGGTGTCTATCCGTCAGCTGCGACACGAGCAAGCGTGTGTACACTATCGAAGGTCACTGCCGGTGCGGCACTGTCAGTCGGTTTCTTACGCTTGATCTTACGTCTCAATCTTGGTCTCTTCCGGTCACTGTAACGCCGCGCGACATGGCACATGTGCCCTTTCATGCGCGCTTTGGATGCGTTCTACGCGCGACGCGACGCACGCGGCACGCACGCGCGAGCTGAATAAGCCCTTCGCCACTTACGGAGCAATCGTTTCGATCAGGGATTTCGATTTTAGTCCCTAGTTCTCTCCTGTGACACGGGTGAAATACATCTGTCGACCGGCGTTTGTGACGTTCGTGTGTCTGTCTCGTGTGTCCGGCTCCCCCCGTTGTTTTTGAACCGGAGCGCCGGCAAAGGAGCGTGTTTCGGTGTCATGGAACCTGCCGGAACGGCGCGCGGACGTTGGGACCTCGCACGGCGATCATACGGACCGGCCAGCCGAGCGGGTGGTTCGTGTTCCAACCGGCCCGCATGGCAGACGCTGGCGCTGCGGCGGAGCCAGCACCTCCCGAACCGGCTGACACGGCAGCTCCTGACGCTCCAGCCGAGGCAGCTCCATCCCAAGCCAGTGATGAGGCTCCGCCAGCGAGTGCCAGTGATGAGGCGCCGCCTGCGGGTGACGATGCTGCGCCTCAGCGCCGTGAGGCACCTGTTCTCGAAGGGACGGTCCTTTCCCCCAGCGAGGAGGCAGAAGCCGCACCTGACTTGGAAAAGGCGCCTGAGGAAGAGGCGGAAGACGGAAGTTCGAACGCAAAGTGGACGGTGTTCAGCGTGAAGGAGACGCAGCGTGAGTGCAAAGCGCTTTTCGTACCCGATGGCAGGCGCCTCAACACCCAGGACCTGCAGGTTCTTCTCGCCGAAAACTGGAACGACGAGACTCCCAACTTTCTGGTGAGTGCAGACGCAGGTACCATTCATCCCAAGGACTTTGCGACCCCAGCGCTCAGGGATCAAGTGCATGCCTTCGAAAAGTTCAGGAGATGGGGAGAGCTTCACGGGGAGCTTCGTGGTATCGAGAAGGGCAGCAAGAAGATGGAGGACTTTTCACTCAAAGTGATCAATGACGTCATCTTCCTCAGACTCACCACTGTATTCGTCTCCGTGCTCGAGCAAGCCGTGATCGCTCCGAATTTCATCGTTGTCGACCGCGTGTCGGCGAAGTCGCCGTCCGCTGAGCTAATCCTTGAGATAGCGCTGCAGAAAGTTCGTGACCTACCCAAGGTGCTCTGCATCGACGCCTTTTCGCGCCTCAAGCAATTCAAGGGCCAGAGCGGTACAGGCCCCATCGACCCAGTCACCCAGACATGCATCGACACTATGAGGAAAATCCAAAAGACTGGTGTGAACCTCGGGTCCGACGACGAGCCAAAGGATAAAGAAGACATCATGCAATTCTATGACCTTGCTGAGTATTCAGATCCATACGCTGACTTCTTTATGAACAGTCCGCTCCCGCGCAAGCCCGAAGCCGTCCATGTGCAGGCCGATGGAACGGTCCAAAGGCGCAGCAAGTGGCAGTATCACTACCTGAAGACATTCTGGGGTGGCGCAAACCGTTATATCCTGCTCGATGTTGCGCACGACGCCCCTGACCTATCGGGCCTCGGCGAGTATGGCTTTATCCATGCGAATGGGCAGGACATGATGTTTGACCGCTTCAAGTCGCGCGTTCAGCAGGGCTACAAAATGGTGATGCTGCACAACACGGGCGGCCTAACACAGGCTTTCGCTGCGATTCGCGCCGCGATGCTATCGCAAGTGACGTGCCCGACGCCCAACGAGATTCTCAACCTGATAAAAAACGATGCGACCGTCTCGAACAACGCGTGGAGGCATAAGTTTGGCCTGCCTGAGATTCACATGATGATGGAGCTCAACCAGCGCGCGCCGATGATCTTGCGCGATACCATCTTGGCCGTCGATGTGATGAATGATCCGTCGGACCGCGTACTAGACACCATGGCGGTGGTCTTCAACGCGGGCGGCGGCGTCCCAGAGCTTGGACTCGGCATGGCGGAGCAGCTGTGCATCCTTACGGCGTGGAAGCGCCACCTGACGCTCTACGAGAATGCCATCAAATTCGAGCAGATTGCAGATGCGATCCAACTCTTCACGTACTGCAATGCAATCCTAACCACGGTCCTGGCCGTCCTCTATGCCCTGGAGACAGCAAGCTCGGACCTTGCTGCCGCGCTTGCCGCGCTGACACCCGTGCTCGACACGATCCAGAATGATGAGCTGAGCAGCGGCGCCTTAGACGGCGTCGTCGAAGGGGCAGTTACTGAGGAGGTTAACCCGCTCAAGGGCCTGACTGCGCTTGAAATGACAATGGTGCTGCTACCCATCATCTCTGCACTGCTCAACGCCATTCGTAGCAAGATGCGCCCGCGCGAGAAATGGGCGACGTGCTATATGGCGGCATTCCAGATCGTCAATCAGATCTACGATTACCGCCTTCGCACGAATGCTTACGACCCGACACCACCGCCGCCCAAAGAAGGTGAGGAACCACCACCAGAAATCTCACCGAAGAAGCGCGCGGTCATGATGCGTCAACTGTTTGTGGAAACCTGCAAGGCGATCTACACAGCGGCCATAAGCACCGAGGTGGCCAAAGGCGGATCGCTGCAGATGGGCCAAAAAGGTGGGATGGACCTCGAGAACGACAAAGCTTCGTTCATTGAAGCCCTCAACGAGCACAATCAGATTGTCATCCTGGGCGTATCGAAGTCCAAGAAGCCCAAGAAATCGAAGGTGACCCCAGCGCCTCCCGAAGAGGAGGAACCAGACTACGATGAGAATGCAGTCCAAGAAAAGATCTCGAAAAAAGACGATAAAAAGCGCGCCAAAGACGAGGAGGGGCCTTCGTCGATGTACGTCGACAACCTGTACTCGCAGTTGGACGTCGAGAGCTACATGCACTGTCGGCTGAGGCCGTTGACGGCGTTCTTTGAGAGGCGTGCCCCGACACTGAGCAATCGAGCCACCTACATGGAGGGGGTAGCAATCGCTGCCAATACTGTTGGTGCGCTCCTCGCCGTGACGGGTGGCGCCGAATTTATCGCGATCTCCGTAGCAGTGGCCTCTGTTGCCATGGCACTCCAGGACTACTTTTACTTGCCAAGCCAGACCAACATTGCGAATTCGGTGCTCTCTGAATGCCACAACTTGATCCTTCACTGGGATTCGCTCTCACTCGTCCAGCGCAAGACCAGAAGGACTCGGAGCTTGGTCTGTACCACGTGCGAGCAGTCGTACTTGTCGCTCGTCTCAGCGCGAACGGCCATCTCCGCAAAGCTGCCGACAGAGGATAAGAAAGCAGAGGAAGGCGAGGACAACTAAATGCAGTCAGCGCCAGGAGGGCATGAGTGGTACGGTAATGCACTTAGTACTCGACGCACATATGAGATATGTGGCGTCCATATCGCCGCATGGAGTGAGTCACATACTCATCAGAGGCGTCTCTCGTCTGGACACTCGGTACGGACCCAGGGGACGTCGCGCGGACTGCGGACCCGGACCGGACGCGCGGGACGCTTGAGCTTACACGAAACTGGGTCGTCCGGTCCATCGTGCGCCGTCGCGAAAAATTACCGACTCGGTTGTACACGACAGGTTTTCACTCGGCTCTCGGCGCATGGCGCTGCTCTCGGGCCGCGCCGGTCACGTCAAAGACCAGCACAGTACACACATAGATCATAGTAGTCGAGCTTGAGTACACAGCTCGTAGGTGCCCGGATCCGATTCACCATACCCCGGCCCGCCTCCGTAGATGTGCGCGCACCTGCGGTGCTGCGCGCAGCACGCTCAGCTGCCACTGCATGGCCATGCCGCATGCACACTAGCGACTAGCCAACACGCGTCGTCGGCTCGTCGCTGGTTCCATCTGTCCTTATTCCTGTTCAGTTCGCCTGCTGGCTGCTCCGGAATATCGGAGTCCCAAGATCTCGTGGCGACGTGACATGGCCACAGCCATGGACGACGACGACGACGAAGGCCATGGCGACGACGAAGGCCATGGTCATTCCTTGTGCTTGTCCCGGGAAACCTCCTCGTCGAGTGCATGAGGCTCCGCGTGTGCACCCTAGTTCGGCCGGCCCACCGCTAGCGTCGTCCGTGTGCGCACGGACGACCGCAGCATACGCAGCAGCTCCCGCCTCGCTGATGCCCCCTGCGCGCTCATTGGCCATATGAGGCGTAGTCCGAGTCCGCGCGCGAGCTGCCGAGGAGGTCTTCGAGTAGCGCCTCGCGCCGGGCGCCGCGCATCTGGCGGGCCACGAGGGCAGAGGCCGCCGCCACGGCGCTCACCACGGCGCCCGCCGCCAGAAGGGGCACGCCACGTGGCGTCGAAGTTGGAGCCAGCACCGAGGTCGCCTCGCTCGTGGCGGCGGGCTGCGTGGCGGCGAGGCCGAGCGCGACGGCGGCGATGGCGGCGGTCGGGGCAACGGCCTCGGGTAGCGCGACGGCGGCGACCGTGGGCGGCGGGCACGCGTTGACTACCTCAGCTGCATGCACGTCCGACACGTTGCCCGGGAACCAGCCGTTGTAGTAGGCTTGAATGAAGGACCAGCGCGGCTCCATTTCTGTGCGGAAGTTCCAGAAGAACCAGCCGTGGCCGCTGTTGAACGAGTTGAGCGACTTCATGGTGAGGGTGGTCATGTACTCATTATTCCTATCGCCCCACTCGACGCCCACTGGGCATTGGCCGAATTGCGGGCCCGAAACGCCCGTGCCATACGGCCCCTGCAGGGGCATCTCGTTCGAGGGCGGCGTACCGGGCTGCTCGTAACCCATGTACGGTGCGGCGCACGGGAACATGCGGCAGGAGACCTTGGGATAGCCGGGCAGGTTGTCGTTGAAGCCGTTGAGCCACATCGCACAGTTGTCCGTCGCGAGCGACCACTCGCCCACGATGAGCGGCATGTCGACCTGTTCCTCCATCTGGCGCACGTTGCCCCTGAAGTTGCATGCATTCTTGTAAAAGGTAGACATGAGGCCCGGGCGGTTCCAAGCTTGATAGATGTGCGCGTCCAATACCTTATGCGAGCACCCCTTCATGAAGTCCCACCACGCCGACGGGTACCCGCGGAACGAGTCGTGCATCACGAACATCCATTTGGGCGCGCCCTCACGCACAATGTGATACCCGTCCCAGTAGAACTTCTTGAGCACCTCGAGAGGGATGGCTTGCCAAGGCTCGTTGAGAGGCTCGAGGCCCCAAATGGCCGGGTGGTCCTTGAACATGGACACGATCGTCTGGACCACGGCCAGCGTGCTGTTGATGTTCGTATCATTGATCGACGAGTACGACCAGCTCGACAGCTCGAACTTTCCCGCCCACTCGGCCGACCGGATAGGCCAATGCTCGAAGGTGGTGATGCCTCCGTCGTCGGCCTGCGAGGTGACCTGCGTCCACTTCACCGCGAGCGCCTGCCCCGAGTTGTCGAAGCCGTTCTGCGAGCCGCGAACCGCATGGATGTCGAGCAACGCCTTGATCTTGTACTTCGAGCACAGGTCCAGCACGCGCTTGAGCTCGTCATTGGCACCATCCATGCAGCCGATGTACGGCCCGTAGGGCGCGAACTGCCAATCGCCGACGGGGATGCGCACCATGTTCGATCCCGTCTTGGCGATCGACGCAATGTCCTCCTCGCGCACCCACGCCTGCCAGTGCCGGCGCATCTGCTTGTTGCCCTCAACGGGCCCTAGCGCATCGCAGAACGTGTAGGAGTCCATGCCGGTGTGCTTGGGCGCGTCAGTGCCATATTTCTCGTCGGAAGAAAGAAACTGGTAGAAGAGGCTCGGCGTGATCCACGGCTCAAGGACGAGCCATCCCCCAAGGTTGGTGCCCATGACCTTCCAGTCCTCGGCTGCCGACTTGTGGTTCTCATCGGGGCAAGTGTAAGGGTTAGGCTCGTCCTCGAGCCGGCGGCGGTCGAAACCTGGGTCGACCGTCGTGTGACCAGCACGGTTCGTGGTGCCCGGAAACCCGCTCAGAATCGAAGCTACGATGAGCGGCGCCAGCATTCCCCGACTTGTCTTGCTTGTCGCGCGGCGAGAATGAGGCTGCGTGGTGTGATGAAACCTGCCAGAAATGGCGCAAGTTGCAGGCGCAAGTATGGAGATACGGAAAAGGACCTGGGGATGCCAACGCGAGATCGGACCATTCTTCTTTTCCAACAGCAGCTACACCCCGCCTGAGCGGGTTTCACACGCGTCACGCGGCCCCGGTCGCGGCGCGGAGGTGCGGTCCTACTACTCATTCACTCATTCACTCACTCATCACTCACTCACTCAAGAACTCACTCACTCACTCGCACTCACTCTCAAACGCACTCACTCACTCACTCCGCGTACAATCGGGTGTATTCCTACTCTCGTAAGAGTCTCTCGTAATGTGAAGGCTTCGCCACCCCCTGCCTTTGCAGGTTGTGGCCATGCCTCCCGGCTCCCGTGCTTCTTCTTCTGGGTTGGTTTTATTTGTTGAAAGCGCGTTGTGTTGAGCTTTTACTTATCATGGCGGGTATCTACCGTTCTATTGACTTCGTCGTCTGCTCAACTGGGCTCACGAGTGAGCAGCGGCGGTCGCTCGACGCGGCTGTGGCCTCACTCGCAGGCGCCGAGTATGATGGCAACCTCACCGATCGCACGACGCACCTCGTCGCCGTGCGTTCGGCTCCCATGACTGAGAAGCTGCGGGCGGCTCGCAGGCTGGGCCTGCCCATTGTGTGGCCATCATGGCTGCTCGACGCTGCGGCCACCGGAAGCACCCTTTCTCCACCCGAACCGCATCACGTGCTGCAGCCGCTCTCCGGGGTCGTCGTGTGCGTGAGTGGCCCCGCCTTCTCCGCTGCCGACCGGCAGGCAGTGCGCCTCGACGTCGAGGCAGTTGGCGGCGCGTACTCGTCGGTGCTCGATGCAAGCTGCACGCACATCGTGCTGAGTGGTGCACCGGGGCACAAGTACCAGAGTGCGCTCGCGCAAGACCTGTCCCAGGTGGCTCCGAACGCCGTCTTTGTGACGAGTGAGTGGCTGACGGAAACTCTGAGGCGAGGCTCCCCACAGGATGAGGCGCAGTTCACGCCTGGGCTCGTGCCGGTGAATGTTGACGAGTTACCGCCAGTACCCGAACGGCACACCCTCGCGCTGCCATCGTCGACATCGCGCCCGTTGGCCGAGACGACGGCGTCGGTGCTCAACGCGCCGCCCAAGCCACCACTGGCGCCCAAACCCCTACCTCCGCCGCGGATGCCCACGCCCTCGCAGCAGGCGTCGGCTCCCGTGTCGATGCCGCCAGCCTGGCTCGAGCCCATCGCGGAGCCTCTCGAGATCCTCCGGGCTGCCGTCGTAGCGGGCTCTCTCTCTGCGGACGCGCCGCCTCTTTCGACCGGGCTCCCCTCGACCCTTTTCCCCACAGGCACCCTTTCTGTCGGCAAGGCCTCGTACCGGCTGGACACACTCACGGGGATGCGGCGCCACCGCGCCGTGGCGGCGGCCCTCGACGAGTCATCCACCGCCCTGCCCGCCCTGATGGGACCGCAATTAGCTGCCGCCGACGCGCCACCGCCGCCGCCGGGCGCGGGGCGCCCGTACTCGCTGCGCGAGCTCGTCTTCGCCGTGCGCTGCGCGCGCCTCTCGCACGCGGACTACTTTCTTGCGTGCCTGACGGCGAGCATCGACCCTGTCCTCCTGCTCGACAAGAAGCTGCTCTTCGGCGCCGTCTTTGGCGCTGAGGGCGCGCGTGCTGGGACCGCAGCGGCAACGGTGTCTCCAGATCCAGCGGACCGCCTATCTCAGGGTCCGGTCAGCTCAGCGACGCTCGCGGCGATGACGGGTGAGTCGGCCGGCCCGATTGCGCCGGGTTCGTCGCGAGCGCCCGTCGCTGTCGAAGGCACCCAGAACAGCGCGCCGGCGCCGGCGGAGCACATGCGGCTGCACGAGCGCCTGCAGCGGGCGGAGGAGGAGCGCGCCGCTCTGCTCGCCACCGTCTCCATGCTCACGCGCCAGCTGACTGCGCAACACGCCCGAGCGGAGGCGGTGGCAGCATGAGATCAGCTAGGCACGTCGAGAGATCGCATGGCTCCATGGGGAGGGCTCTGAAGAAGGATTTGCTCTGGCGAGTAGATCGTCGGCGACGCCGACGATGCGGACCGTCGTCGCAGTTCCAGTCCGTTGGAGAAACAGTCTCCGAGCGGAGCTCCGACCACGTGCCGGCATGAAGTTGCGTTGTAGAAGTGGTGTGTCGTGTATACACGCGCGGCGGCGCTCGCAGTATTCACACATTACTGGTAGTGGGAGCGTGTGGACGCAAAGCCACCAAAAGCCACCGCGCACCGGCGCAAACGCGGCCAATATTTATATTACACCATTCACCAATACGAACGCTCTCCGGAACGGAACGCTGTACGCTCTGGTCGTCCGCGCCGGAATCGGGAATGCGGCCGCGGCAGGCCCGGCCGACCGTGCCAATCCGATCGGCTCTATCGTAGCGGAAGTCACGACCACACGTACGCGCGACCGCGAGGTCCGAGGAAGGTAGCCACGGCACGGCGAACACCTCCGGATCACCGGACGTCTCGCGTCTCTCGATCAGACAAGAACGACTCACATCACGCGCACGCACGACGCACGCACGCACGCACGCACGCACGCACGCACGCACGCACGCACGCA
>ENA-UOXG01000090-UOXG01000090.1-mixed-culture-metagenome-genome-assembly--contig:-NODE-90-length-49199-cov-38.844376_pt1 | contig 49199 bp, 48 predicted proteins | sample MGYA00238159_ERZ761634 | MGnify/ENA primary metagenome ERZ761634 (study PRJEB28908, sample SAMN08776845) | mixed culture metagenome | isolation source: Freshwater growth medium | place: USA... | reverse complement strand
CGATCTCGGAGGCGATCTCGGAGGCGATCTCGGAGGCGATCTCGGAGGCGATCTCGGAGGCGATCTCAGTCTCGTTGAGGACGCTGCCAACCACCCTACCTCGTCTGATGATGCTGACGCAGCCAACTACCCCACCTCGTCCGCCAACGCTGATGCTGACGCAGCCCACTACCCCGCCTCGGCCGCCAACCGGCGCGGCCTCACCCCCGGCGTCAACGAGAGGCTCATTCTGACGGAGCATGGGATCGTGGGGGCTGCGTACGCGCGCCGTAGCCAGTGCGTCTCTTCTGCAGCAGTCAGCGCCGGCTCGAGCTCGGCGTACGAGATTCTGATGGAGGCTGGTCTGCGCAACCAGCAGCAGACGACAGGACTCTTTTGCACCGACAGCACGCGCACGGGCGACATGTTCATCGGCGTTTTCGCCGAGGCGCTCGTGAACAACGTCACACTGCCGCCTCGCCACTGGTACGTGATCACGATCTCACATGAGAGATTCGACCCATCGGACCTCGTGAGCCGTCTCGCGCGCCCGGGCTGCCTCGCCTACGGCCAGTGGCGCGAGTATCGCATCCTCACGAGCGGCACGACGGACGGCACGCTCGACGCGCAGGTCAACGTGCCCGTGACCGCGATCTACATACGGCGCGACGCGCCGCCGACGGAGGATTTGTACGATGCAGTTGCCCGCTGGCCGTTGCAGCGGCTCGCCATCTCCGGCTGCGAGGTGGATCAGCCCACCGTCTGGTACGTTGCCGTTACGCTCGAGCGCCAATGGCTTGCCGACGGGCGCAGTCCACCGTTGCAGCAGCGCCGTTTCCAGCTCACGGCCAATCTGCGACAATCCAATGTGAGCCTGATGCAGATGGCGCTGGGCACGCGAGTCTCGATCCCACACAACTACCTGTGCTGTGGCGTGTATCGTGACTTTGTGGTGCCGGAACTGACACGTTCGCTCGCGTTGCGCGTTGAGATCACGGTGCATGAGGGCTCACTCTCTGCCATCTATCTGAAGCATCAAACGTGCGCGCGCTCTCCGGACGACATCGGTGCCGATGAGTCGTGCATCGGGCGCTGTCAGATGCAGTGGCTCACCACGTACGACCCGTTCACACTCGCGCCCGCGTACGCGACCGCAGCGTCCGTGACCGTGCCGATGGGCATCGCGTCCGCGGACATGCGAGCCGCCGGCGGCTGGTACATCTCCATCGGCAGCGCCTTCGACGGGCGCGTCGCCAATTTTTCGCTCATCGCCGAGCTGGTCGAGGCGCCCGTCGTCGACCGGTTCGTCCCGCTCGACGAAGACGGCGCGGCCGCCGCGCGGTGCGGCCGGTTCTGCGTCGTGCTTGACGAGGACGTCACCCCAATCATTGACGAGGATGAGGATGTGATCTTCGGCATCGGCCGCTCGTCGAGCGCGCCCAGGAGGGGCAGTGGCAGTGCCTGCGAGCTGCTGCCAGTCGCGCTTGCCTTGACCGCCGCGATCATTGTTGCGTGGAGCGGCGGCGTCGCTGCGGCGTGACGTGAACAGCTGAGCGCGTGAAGCTTTTTGTGGACTTCTCCGGTGCATCACACTTCCAAGTAATGAGGTTAATAAACAACCCAGAGCGTGGAGAGCTAGCTGGCCCTGTGTGCGGCCTTTGTGAGCCAACACGCAACATCCTGTTTTTATCCTTCGGTCGCTCGGTAAAAATTATCATAACTTCACTTCTAAACGACTGTTCATCAGGATCTCTCCTGGATCGCTGTGCGACGAAATCTCGTACCACGTGCACACACGACACCGCGCAGCGCGCGGCATCACGCGACGCCCGACCCATGGGCCGACCGATGCGCGCCGTTCATCCCCCTGCAAACAGCTGCGCCGACCATCGTTTGCCTCAAAGAACAAGGCCAAGCTCTTCGAGCTTCTACCGATTCTCGGCGATTCTGGCCTGCTCATCTCTGTCGTACTCATCCTCATCGGCGCCGACCTCTGCCTCGCTCAGCGGTCTGTACCTGTAGAATGGCACACCCAACTTGGAGACCTGGGCCTCGAGAAAGCTTGGAAGCGCATCCGCGCCGGCGCCGCTGTCGCTGCCCCGATGCGTCGTGCAGCCCATGCCGTCAAGGCGCGCGTACAGCGCCTGCCGCATGTCTGGCTTCTCCATCGCCGCGAGCGCTTCTGCCGTGAAGGCTTCGAAGACGTTCAAGCAGATCGTCTGCGCAACAGATGTGTACCTGCAGACAGCGGAAACGGGCAGGAAGAGGGAGCTGCGTATCAGGGAAGAGGGCGGGCTGAGGCAGCCCTATCAGGGGGCCTCCGCGGCGTACTGGCTGCCTAGGGAGCCCATGAGCTGTGGGAGTTCATGCTGGCTGAACGAGAAGGCGGCAAGCAGCTCGGTGGGATGCAGCCGGCGCAGCTCGCCCGTGCTAAGATGCTTGATCTCGGCCACGCTCAGCGGCGTCTCGCGTGTCGAATACTCTGCGGCCTCGCACAGCAGCGTACCGGGCGTCTGCAGGCTGCCGTATGAGCTCGTGAACGAGTGGGCGCCGTGCAGGTATCCGCGGCTGACGACGTGCGAGCGCTCAGAGGCCATGTTGAACTTGTTGGCCTCGATGAAGAGGCTCTCGCCGGCGGTGCGCCCAGTGGCCATCGAGAACGGCTTGAGCACCGTGCACAGCGGCGTCGGGGCGTTTGCTTGTGGTGGCGGCGGCGTGAACCGGGCGAGTGCCGCCTTGTCGCGGAAGGCGACGAGGACGAGCCGCAGGCGAGAGGAGGCGCATCGGAAGTGCGAGCCGGCCACGACAAAGATCTTGACGAACCATCCGAGCTGCTCGAGGTGCTCCACACTCAGGTGGTTGAGGAACGTGGGCACATTCTCGCAGATGAGGCATTGGTCCCACAGCCCGCGCTCCTCGCGCTCTGACAGTGCGCGCACCACGAGATCGAAGTTGTCGCCCCACCGCTCGTCCTCAAACCCCCTCCCTAGGCCCGCGCACGAGAACGGCTTGCAGCAAAAGCCGCAGAAGATGATCGTGGCTGCACGGGCGACACGCGCGTCGGTGCCCATGCGCGAGATGTTGTCGAGCGGCGCTACTTCCAGATTGCCGAACGTGGCCAGATACCTGTGACAAGAAGGCGGACGCCGGGCATGCTGGTTGGTGAGTTCCGGAGGAGTGGCCGCATGACAGGTGGCGGGCGACGGGTGCCAGTCAGAAGCTTGCGCACTGTGTCCGAGCCATGTCATCAGAGTCGCACGCCCCGACGCAAAGACCACCCCCACGGTGCCCCACGCGCGTGAATCCAAAGCAGGGGCCGTGAGCCCAATCTTGAAAAGTCCAAGGCGCGGCTGCGAACTCGGCATCGGTCACGTATTTGCCCACGCTCAACTGCAGCTCGGGGAAGGTGGTGCGCTGGTACCTGATGGTCGGGCCTGAGAGGTCGAGGACGAAGTCGGAGCAGGCCGAGCAGAGGACCTCGACGCCGACCTTGTCCTCACACTCCTTGAGCTTGATGTGCCAGCCGGAGCCGAGCTGCTGCGCACACGAGACGTGTGTCGCCAGCTGGCAGCCAGGACCCTGCCCTCCACACAGCACCAGCCCCTCGGTGTGACCATGGTGCTCGCACCCGGAAAAGGCGCACCGCCTGTTGCGCACCTTGGCCTTGTGGGCACTATAGGCACTTGTGGGAACTGCCTGCTTAAGGCAGAGCCCACGGTTGGAGTTGCGCAGGCAGAGCCGTGAGGAATCGTGCTGCTTCGCCAGCGGGTACTCGAATGTGCTGTTGTACTCCACGCACGCGACGTGGTACCAGCTCTTTTTGTCGGTCCTCCGGCGGAGGGCACCGCCTGAGTGCAGGCAGAGGGTGCACTGGGCGTCAGGTCCGCCCTCAAACGCGCAGCGATCGCAGTAGAACTTGATGTCGTCAATGCCCTTGCGCCCAAAACTGTCGCCCCTTGCATTCATGCCGTAGCAGAACATGTGCACGCACATGCCGCAGCCATCACAGAAGACAAGATGGTTGACATCGCCGCCCTCGGACCGGTAGCGGTAGTCGGAGGTGCAACAGACGGCGCAATACCGCGCGTCCTCCTCGAGTTCGCGCGGCCGCCCCTCGTCCACCACGACGCCCATTGCGCAGCTGCACGCCTCCCTCTCCATAGAGGAGTGCAGCTGGCCTGACGAGCGGCTCACGAGCCAGGAGACGTCCACCCCCTCCTCCTCGCCCATCACTGTGCCCAGCGCCTCATAGTTATGCGTGCCATCATCATAGTCGATTCGGAGGTCGCCCTTGGCGTCGCGCTCATTCCAGTTGACGGTGCCCCAGTACCACTGGCGGTCCGGCTCCCAATAGATCTTGACCCGTGCAGCCAGGAGCTGGCGGCACTCATTGTGCAGTGCTGCCGAGCATCCAGGCTTAGCACAGGGCACTAACATGCGCCTGCGTCCGCCATCTGCGCCATCTGCGCCACCTCGGCCTCTGCCCTCGCTACCGCTGGAGCTGCCGCTGGAGCTGGCGCTGCCGCTGGAGCTGGCGCTGCCGCTGCTGCTGTTGCCGCTGCTGCTGCCACTGCAGCCATCATCATCACGCTCCTGCTCGTCCTCGAGGCCCTCACCACAGACAATGCATGCCCTCTGCAGCCCAACTTGGCATCCAAGCGAGTTGCATGCCCAGCCCATCTTGGCCTGCGGGCAGCACACCCTCGAAGAGCCCAAGGGCAACTCTGAGCAGGGCGACTTGCACATTGTGGGCACACGCATGGCAAGCCTGTGGTGCCGCTCACAAAGACGCACCCCTGTGATGACCGGGTGGTCGAACTGAGCGGCCTCTGTGCACTGCGGAATGGTGCACTCTGGCCGCTTATTCTGTCTGCACTGGGCTTTGGCCTTGGCGGCAGTGGCAGTGCTTGTAGCCTTTGCGACCGTGGCCGGCTGTTGGTATGCTCCTGCCGTGGATGCCACATTTGCCTTGGATGCCAAAGCGGCCGTGGCCGGCGAGCCTTGGATGCCACGTTTGCCTCCGCTGCCTCCGCTGCCTCCTCTGCCTCTGCTGCCTCTGCTGCCTCCGCTGCCTCTGCTGCAGCCACTGGCGCTGCTGGCGCTGCTGGCGCTGCCGCCGCTGCCGCCGCTGCCGCCGCTGCCGCGGCTGCCACCGCCCATGCTGCTGCCCCTGCCGCCCCGGCCGCCCCTGCCGCCGCTGCTGCTGCCGCCACTGCCGCCGCTGCCGCTGCCGCCATTGCCGCTGCCGCTGCCGCTGCCGCCGCTGCCGCCGCTGCCGCCGCTGCCGCCGCCGCTGCCGCTGCCGCCATTGCCGCTGCTGGATGGCGGCCGTACAGGAAGCTGATGCACTGGAGTGTAGACGCGCATCCGACATCGTTCCCTCTGAGTTGTCAAGCAGCCCTCCTGCTCCTGACTGGAACTGGACACGGGATCATCGCTCAGCAGCCCTGGGGACACTAATATGGGGAAAGGATACCATTCTCGGTCCTCCGCTGCCGGCTCCACCGGCTCCTCGTCATCGGCCAGAACCCACTTGCCGACCTTCATCCATTGCTTGTGCCCGTCTCGGTACTGAATCTGCGGCTCCCAAACGCTGAACCAGAGATGCCAGTCCACAATCGTGCCGAGCTCCCAGTCTTGGTCCTCACCACGCCAGCCGCGCGCGAGCTTTCCGATGCGAGGGTCTGCTGGCCCTTTGCTTCGTGACAGGCGGTCCATCGCAGAACGTTGTTCGGTCTGTTGCCTCACCTTCCCCTTGCCGCCACCTCCGCTCCCGCCATCCTCGCCGCCGTCATCGGAGGCAGGCTCGCTCGCGCCAAACGGACGCTTGCGGGCGGCCTTGGAACCGGCCACCGGCGCGGCCACTGGCGCAGCGGCAGCGACCTCTGGTGGTGCCCTCGATACTTTGGCCTCTGACATCGGCACCTTCTTGGCTTTCTTGCCATTCGGTGCCTCGGGCTGCTCAGCAGATGCGGAGCCCCCCGAGCGAGCGCGCTTTGCACCCGCGCCGGCAGCATCCGTGCCTGCAGAGGCGGCTGGCGTGCTGGACCCCGCCTTGGTGCTCGCCTCGGTGCTAGCTTTGGTGCCCGCAGTGTTGCTGCTGGAAGCTGCTCTCTGAGGCATGCCTTCAAAGTCGTCATCGTCTGAGACCTCAATGCAAACGGAGAGGTTCTCTTCGCGGAGCGCAAACTTTTTGGGCTCGCCGTCTACCAAGACTGCGGCACATCGCACGCTCCTTGGGTGAGGCGAATGGAATTGGAGGGGCAGTTTGTGGGATGCATCAGGGCAGCCTGCAACACGCGTACCGTTCCAGCGATCACGCTCGACGTTTCGCGAGTGCACGGTGCCAGAGCGCCCGTTGAGGTCAGGGCGTGCGACAAGGCCGACGATGACGACGTTGGCGCCAAGAGCGAGGCACGCGCTCATCGTCTTCGTAAAGGTGCCGAACGATGCGCGTCCAAGAGCGCGTCGGCCTCGCTGAAGTGTCACAGAGGAGGACTTGTGCAAAATTCGTTTCGGTGGACCCCGCGTCGCGTGAACTAAACCGTTGGCCGAGAACTCACAAAAAATACGAGTCCGCGATGGGCAGTGAAAGGGTACAAGTATCGGATACCGCGAGATCGGCCTCTCTCGCTCACCATTTGAAAGCGCCGTGCATAGCCTATTGAGCGGCGCGGTGCAGACCGCATCCGAGTGGCTGATCGAGGGCATCAAGGGCTTGTGCGGCCGCGACGCGTGATATGCCCACCTGCCGCCGCTGCGGCCGCATCGGCCCTCATACGTGCAAGAAAGCCCAAGTTTCGACCGCATTCGGTCGGCCGCAGCGGCCCGGCAAGTCGTGGTCCACCGCCAAGCAAGATCTGCACGAGGAGCTCAAGCAGGTCGGAAACGAACTGGGCGAGCTGATGCTCGCCGAGGATATCTTAGTACGCAATGAGCGGCTCGAATCACCGCAGGACAAGGCGCGGCGCGAGAAGATCTCACAGGCGCGCACGCAGCTGCAAGGGCAGATCCAAAAGCTCCATGCCGAAGTAAAGCAGTCGGTGCAAGGCGAGCAGGTGTGGCGACGCACCGGCGTGCCGCCGGGCTACTTCAGCTCAGTGGGCCTGGCGTCCACGCCTGTCATTGCCGACGAAGGCACGCAGACGGACGTGAGCAGCGACGTCCCAAAAGCGCTCAGGCGGGCAGTGGATTCGTCAAAGCGTCGGGTCGAGGGCACTTCGTCCCAGCCGCCGCCCACGCTCGAGTCGCCGACGAAGAAATACGGCGTCACCTTTGCGGACGCGGCCGAAATGGAGCGCCGCCGCGCCGCTCGCAACTCCGTCTGCTCGGCCGTTGCGAAGCAACTCGAGGTCGATACTGGCGTTCGGTTGCCAACCCAGCTGCCGACGCCATCACGTCGCCACTCGTTTGCATGGGCCGAGGACTCGCCGAGCGCGCCACCGACGGCGCACACGGGTGCGCGCACCGCGCCGACCAACTTCGAGCCTTCCACAGCCGCCACCATCTCGCAGCCCGAGATCGCATCTCGGCGCAGCTCCCTCAGCCGCCGGCCTGCCATACAACCCACTGCATGGACGTCAGCTGCAGCGGCGCGTTGGGCGGGCGCGAGCGTGGTGGGTCCAGAGGACGACGCAGACGCGCGCCGCGCCCAGCGACTCTCAGCCCTGAGCTCTGATCTCGCTCGCTGGCGCGCCGAGGCCCGGCGTCTCGAGGCCTCAGCAGACGCGGCGGGTGCGGCGAGAGCTCTCGGGGAGGCAAAGCTTCTGCAGATGGAGGCGACGAAATTGGCGGCCACGCCGCTCGCGGCGCGCGTGCGCCGGCTTCGTGCGGAGCCGACGGATCAAACCATTCCATCGACGTCGCTGTCCAAGTACCTCGACGGCGAAGGCGCCGTCGCGGGCGCACCGGCGGCCGCCCCGACGATGCTTGACCGTGCACGTAAGATGCGCGAGCGGCTGCGTGCGGCCGCCACGCCGACGACTGCGTGGGCCGGTGCGCCGGCCGCGGAGGACCCGGCGGAGGACGCCGAGGCCGCCGTGATGTCGGCGATGGACACAGTGGCGAACGCGACGGTAGAGAAGGCCGTGGAGGTCGCAGCAGATCTCGCAGCAGATCTCGAGGCGACCGCTGCGGATGGCGACGAGAGCGACGGCGAGAACGGCGAGTGGAATGAAGACGCCGACGCCGCTGCCGCCTTTGCAGCGGCTCGCTGCACCTTTGCCGCTGCTAGCTATGCCGCACCATCCGCCGCTGCGCCACACCAACCACCATCGTACGGTGCAACGAGGCCGAGGGCGGGACCAGCCGAACCGGTACGAGCCGCCCCGACGACGATGCCCATGGGTGCTCCTACCGGTACCGGTACGATGCCCATGGGTGCTCCTCCGCCGCCGCAGCCCTTGCATCCGCAGCCCATGCCCTACGGCTACACTGGCACGTGCATGCCGCCCCTGCCGCCGCCCACGATGGTGCCGCCTGCCAGCCTGAGCGCGGGTGCTGCGTCTCACATGCGCGCGGCAGCGCATTGGGCGGCGATGGCCGTCCACCATGGGCAACCGCTCTCCTCCGTCGGACCTTCGTTTGGGCCCAACGCTCCAGCCTCGGCTGTCGCCGCCTATGCCGCCGCTACCGCCGGCTTGCAAGCCGGCTGGGCGGGCTCGCCTGACCATTTGCAGTCTGCACGAGGTGGGGGGGTATGGGAGGGCGTTGCTTCCGTCCAGAGGCCTGTGCTGCCGGCCGCTGCCGCCGCCGCCGCCTGGGCTGCTGCGCACCCGCCCTCGCTTTCCGCCGCGCCTGCAGCGGCGGCGGCGGTGCGGGCGGCGACGGCGGCACGAGAGGCGGCAGCCGCCACCTCGGCCGCCGTCGCGCGCTACTCTGCCGCTCACGCGGCCGCGCATGCCTTCGATGGGCCGCTACACCATCCGCCGACGGGCGCCGCCGCACCATCCGCAGCCGCAGCCGCCTTTGCCGCTGCTCGCTCCGCTGCCGCCCCATTCGCCGCCGCCCCCGCCGCCGCTGGTGGATTCTCTGCCGAAGCTCTCGCGGCCGCGGCGGGCTCGATGCAACAAACCTTCTGTGGCGAGGCGCGGTTCTCAGACGTGTCGGACTACGAGCGCGCGCAGCCTGGTGGTGCCACACCGAGCACGGGCGGCTGGTCCGCCCGTCATGCCGCACCTTCGACCCCTGGCGACTGGCACGGCAGCAGCAGCGCGCCATATCACACGTCGCCAAGCTTGGGCGCGATGCCAGGGGCACGAGGCACTGAGGCTCTACTCGATGAGTGGCTGCTCCGTGCCCGGCATCGAGCGTACGGGAACCTGCATGCGCACGATGCCCTATCCTACTCCCTCGGGGCTGGAGTGGGGGCACCGCTCGGCCATGGCATCGCGGGCGGCGCGCACGCGGCGATGCTCGCCGGGCTGCAGCAGGCGCAGCAGATCTTGAGCGCATCGGAGCTCCACCAGCAAGCCGCTCGCCTTGGGGCTGGGCGGTAAGGCCTCTCGAGTCGACAGACTCGTCGTCCACCGGGGGTTCACATCCGCGATCAGGTGCAGACGAACCAGCACACGCTTCACCTCTTTTATTAGTGTTAGTGACGTTATTATACGATCAGTTCTTTGTGCTTTTGTGGCATGTTTGTCGAGTTTCGGAATGTGGATCGAGCGAACGAAAATTCGGTCGTCAGTTATGAGTTAACCTCTTTTAACCAGCCGAGCGGCGCGGTCTTAACGCACGCGCGGGTCGACCGGTACGGACCGCGGTTTCCCTTACCCTTTCCGGGTTGAGCGTTTGATCGGGTCGGTCGCGTCCTCGCGACGGCCCAGCAGACACTCGAAAATCTGAACCGGCGCGAACGAAAGGACCCCCGCCCGGAGCACGGTTTAGGTTCCGCTCACAACCTGCGCGCCGCCTCAGCCGCAACAGCTGACCCAAACCGCACGATTGCCATCCAAGCCCGCTCGACGACGGTCCGCCCGGCACCGGGCTCGCCCGCACGTTTGGCGGCGTCCTCCTTGTGATGTACCTCGTCGGCACAGCAGTGCTCGAGCAACGCAATCAGGTGTGGAGCGCTTACCGCCGCCTCCTGCTTGCGCAACGGATGGATCTGCTCGAGGGTGTAGTGCTCCTCCACGAAAGTCTCAACCGCTTCAACCGTCAAGAAGAGCCAGCGGTCAGAGACGAGCGCCGGCGCAAAGCCAAGGCAGAAGCCGGCCATGCGCCACGCGGGCAGAAGCCTCGTGTACTTTGAGGACGGCAAGAGCTCCAAGAAGAGCTCAAGGTGAGCGGCTTCGGCGGCACGATGCTCCTCGATGAAGGCCCTGGTCTCCTCTGAAGCGTTGCCACGCAGCCGAAGCGCCGCAGCAGCGCCCTCGTAGATGCACACGGCTCCTGTCTCGCCAGCAACATTGGACGAGAGCTCGCGATCCATTGCGCACCATCGTCCTTGTAGGGTGCGGAGGCAGCACCGAGCTGCGCCCGATGAACGGCGGATATCTCTTCACGGCACGCCGCGAGCGACGCAAATATTTGCTTGTACTCGAGGGTAACGGGCGTTGAAAGCTGGGCGAAGGTGGACAGTCGGCGGCCGATGGGTAGCTGGGCGTAGGTGGACAGTCGACGGCCGATGGGCCTGAGACGCGAGGCGGACATTTCCGAGCGGCTAGAAGTCAAGTAAAGTCAAGTCAAGCCGAGACAAGGTCGCGTTGATTGTCGCAGGAAGCCGGTCACGCTCACCCTTGGAGAGCTTGGTCCCATGTGTTCACACCATGTGCGTTCGGCTCCGTGATCGTCTATTTTTTGCCACAATGGGGAATGACGCGAGAAAGGCGAAGGGTGCGGCGGCTCCAACTCTCCAAAAGATGGTGGATGCAGCCAAGGGCCGCACCTCCAAGGCCAAAAGGGGAGGCATACTCTCCGTCATCCCTGGCGGCATGCTCTCCGTCGGTGCCCTCCTCGTGGCTGTCGCGACAACCGTGCTGTTGACGCGGTCGCCGCCACAGGCACCGCCGAGGGCGCCGGGTGACGTAGTGGGCACCGAAAAGCCTAAGGACCGCAAGGCGCAGTCCGACTCGGATGATCCGTACTTCAAACCGCAGGACCGCAAGGCGCAGTGCGACAGCTGGGCGAAGGACGGCGAGTGCGAGAACAACGCACCGTTCATGCTGGAGCGTTGCCCGACGACGTGCAGCGAGCGTGCGAAGAAGAAGGCACCGCCCAAGAAGGCGCCGCCCGAGAAGAAGTCCGGCCTCGAGGACAAGGATCCCAACTGTGGCGTCTGGGCCGCATCGGGCGAGTGCGACAAGAATCCTGTCTACATGAAGGATCATTGCGCGGCGGCGTGCTCGGGCGAGTCATCGGAGGTGCTCCAGGACCTCAACCAGGACTGTGAAGCGTGGGTGGGCGACGGCGAGTGCTACCGCAACCCGGCCTTTATGCTCCAGCAGTGCCGGGCCTCGTGCGGCAAGTTCGCCTCCGAGAACGAGAACATCCTACAGGACACATCGGACGAGTGCGTCAACTTTGCGCTGACGGGTGGCTGCACATCCGAGCCGACGAAGGCGTCGACCAAGTGCCGCGCCTCGTGCCACATCCAGCGCATCTGTGCCAACCACACCGAGACCACCACGTGCTCCCGCGCGCTGCGCTGCGAGGCCCTCGGCGATCACAAGTCGGACTGTGAAGCACGTGCAAAGAGCGGCGAGTGCGCGAAGCAACCGATGAAGATGCTCAAGGAATGCCTCAAGTCGTGCTCGGAGCACGACCTCGAGGGCATGATGCGCTTCCACCTGCCGCACGTGCGCACCACGCTCTCGGCCCTGATCGACCCTGCATGCAAGTGCTCACGACGGCGCCCTCTCCCCTCTCCCCACAGGTGCGCACCACGCTCTCGACCCTGATCGACCTGCCCGGCGTCCCGCCCCGCCTTGCGGGCTTCTATGCGACGCCTCCGCAGTCAACCAATGCCGACCCGGCCGCACGCGCCATCACGCCGGCCAAGGCGGAGGGCTTTGCGCGGCGCCTCCTCGGGTACGCCGACCAGGCGCGCCACCGGCAGCGCTGGAACCGTTACCACTGGTCGCGCTGCTATTTCACGTACTCGGCCAAGCGGTGCGAGAAGCGCACGCCGCGCGTGCCGCACCGCTTCACTCCAGTGCCACGCGAGCTTGGGGCACCCGAGACGGCGCTCGTCGAGCACGTGCAGTTCTCGCCGCGAATACGTTACATCCACCGGCTGCTCTCGGCCGAGGAGTGCGAGCATGTGCTCAAGCTCTCCTTGCCCCGCTTCTCACGATCGCCCGTGCGCGGATCCGTCACGCGCGTGCGCACCTCGACCACGGCGATGCTCGGCGGCCGTCTAGACGACGCCGTGGTCAAGCGCATCCGCGCACGGATCGCGCGCTTCTCGGGCTTCCCGGTCGACCATCTCGAGCCACTCCAGGTAGTTCGCTACGGCGCTTCCTCGTATCCGGACCCTGCATGCAAGTGCTCACGACGGCGCCTCCTCGTACCTCCAGGTAGTTCGCTACGAGCGCGGCCAGAAATACGAGGGGCACCATGACTACTTCGACGTGTGCGACCTTGAAGATAAGACGTCCAGCGGCCGGCGGCAGGTGACGTTCCTGATCTACCTCGTCGACATGCCCCCGGGCGAGGAGGGCGGCGGCACGAGCTTCCCCGACCTCAACCTCGAGGTGAGGCCGGAACAGGGCTCCGCGATCGTCTTCAACGACTGCCACGACTGGGGCGGCGAGGATGGACGCTCGCTGCACGCAGGCCAGCCGCCGGTCAACCCGGACACGGTCAAGTACGCTATCAACGGATGGATCCGATCGCAGTAAAGCTCCTTCGCGGCTCGAATCTGCACAACGAACTTCTGCCCCTCACCTTGTCTGTGCGCTCACCGCAGCGCGCCCCAAACTCTCGTGCGCAGCCCCGTGTACTCACAGATGGGCGGCGACATGTTCTAATCACTGATGAACTCTCGGCATCGCAGCGCGCAGCCCCGGGCTAGACCACAACAAGATGGAATGCACAATCTGTCCGAGCGCGTAGTGCTCGCGAAATCGACACTTGGAGCCCATGAAGCCATATCTGTGTTCTCTTTATCGAGTCGTGAGTCTGTGCGCAGCATCGACTAGCGTGTGGAACGGAACGCAAAACCCGCGGGTTCTTAAGGCGACGTAGGCGATCCTTTGCCAGGGGCGTGGGACGACCCCTTCGATCCGATCCCGGCGTGCCGTAGGAAGTCGGACGCTTTCACCTTTCGTCCGAATTTTAATTTACCGGAATGGCGAGGACCGAGGTGCGAACAGGGGAAAACGGAGAAGAGAGTGAGAGGTGAGAACACCCCCACGCTCGGCGTGGCAGCCCCCATACACCGCGCCCTCCACGTTGGGTCTCCACGGGACCTGTGGCCGTGCGTCTTGCCGAAATGGCAATTTAACGTGTACAATGTACGTGAACGTTGGCAGCCCCCATTCACAATGAGAAAGGAGGGGCTGGAACATGCCGGCCGCGCACATGGAGGCCGATTGTTTGGCGCTTCGCATTCTGCTCGTTGCGGACATACATGACGACGTTGCTTCTGTGCGTCGGCTCGTAGGCTGGCTGCGTAGTAGCTCACTGCACGTTGCCATAGATCGCGTGATCGTGGCGGGCGATTTGAGCACGATGCCGATGAATCCCCTCTTGGATGTCTCTGAGTTCGAGACGCGTACGCAGGAGGTGCTGCTCGCGCTCGCGGACATTGCGCCCACTTACTTTGTGCCAGGGAATCACGATATACCACCCCTATTTGCTCATAATTCGTCAGCGCTGCCAGCGCTCGCAGCAGCGCGCCACAGGGTCCACAACCTGCATGGCCGATTTGTGAGCATAGCACCTGGGCTGAGTGCCATGGGCTGGGGCGGGAGCAGCGTTGCGACAGCGGGCAACGAGAGCGTCTGGCCCGGCTGGCCTTATGCCGAAGACGTCATCGCCGCCAATTACCAGCGGCTCCTCCAGAGCATCGAGGCTCCAAGCGAGGCAAGCGGAATCAGCCCGCCTCTCGGCGACTCGTTGCTCCTCGTGCCGCACTGCGGCCCGCTTGGCAGCGGCACGACGGCGGACACGGCAGCCGACTCGAGCAACCTATCGGCGCCGGGCGTGCGCGTAGGACCACCAATCGAGACAGGCTCATCCGCGCTCCGCCAGTTTGTCGAGGCACGCGCAGTGCAGCAGCGGGCGGTGGCCCTGGTACACGGGCACACGCATGCGGGCAGCGGCAGCGCACATATCGGTCGGCTGCCCATCTTCAACCCCGGGAGCCTGCGCTATGGTGGGACATTCGGCCTTCTCGAGCTGCAGCGAGGTGGTGCGATGCAGCACCATTCGCGCTGGCGCGTGACAAGTGCGCACCAACTCCATCTCGGAGCAACGTCGAGCTTGAGCCGCACGAGCTTCAGCCGCACGAGCAGGAGGGCGATCCGCACGAGCGCGTGCGGCCTAGGCTTGCAGGCCAGCCATCCGAAGCACCAGAACTCGCGAAGCAGGACGCTCCCAAAGGGCACCAACGCCATGACCACCGCGGGGCTCGTCCTTGGAGGGTTGGGCGGGATTGTCGGGCTCACGATGTGCATAGCCCTTTGGTTTGTGCGCGCTCGCCCTCGCGGTCTCGCATCGAAATTTAAGTAAAACAGACGTAAAATGATCATACTCTATGAGCCATCATCATCATCGTCCGCCACCAGAAGCCGCCGATTCCGTCGCCCGACGTGAAGGGGCTTGTCGTCGTCGTCCTCTTCTTCCATGTCGACATCCTCAACCGCAGACTCCGCGTGAACGGCATGCTGCACTTGGTGCTTCTGATACAGAGGCAGCTGCTTCAGTGTGATGCTGGAGACCCCGCGCTCCTCGGCGGAGGCACCCTCACTGGCGACAAACGTGTGTCCCCAACCTTTCTTGTTCTTCGGCTGCTTCTTCTTCACCGTCGTTGTGGGCACAGGGTTCACATCATCCCATAGCAAGTGGACGGGCACACCAGGCGGGCCGGTCCAAATCGGAGCCGTCGCGACGCTCACGACGTCCTCGGCTACCAGCTCGGCGGACACCATCGAGCCAGGAGCGTGCTGCATCCGTCACGAACTTCCTCGTGTGAACGCGCTCCTCTCGTGAATTGGCAGTTACACTCGAACCTGGCAGGAAATAGGTGTTGCGGAGGGGCGTGGGCCTTGGTGGTTCGTAGAGGAAGATTTGTAGGAATTACTGAAACATGTAAGACTATGCACTATCTCGTCGAGAGAGATTTGTAACTGACCAAGCTACCCTACCAATTGGCGGGACCCCTGGATTGCGGTGGTGGAATATGAAGGGGATGTCGGCGACGGAATGCGCCCCACACTGTGAAGGCCAGTGTCGTGTGTGAAGATTACGTGACGCAACAACATATCGGTCCTATTTTTCGGCGCTACTTGACTTCTCGTCCTCCAATCTCAGCAGCACTCGCTCGGGTGAGTAGAAGGAGAAGGCCGTGTACTTGTAGCGGCGCCTCATCGCCGACTTTGGGTAAATAGCATGCAGGTGGAGCCAAGGCACCGAGTACCATGGCGGCCAGTGGAAGCCAAGTGCGAGCTCACGCTCACTGAAGCTACTGCCCACTTCGGCGCGCACGAGCTCTTTCGCTTTGGCTTCCATGTCACGCACAAGTTCAGCATCAGATGGCTCAAGCCGCGAGGCGTCCCGGATGAAGCGCCGTGGGATCACGAGCAAGTGGATCTGCGACGCCGGCTTGTTATCGCGGAACACAAAGAGACCGCTGTCCGGGCGGTCTTCGACCACGTCAGCGGGCGCCTGACCGCGCAAGATGCGCCCGAAGATGTTGTCAGGCTCTGCCGCATCCATTGCGCTGGCCCATCTAGCGTAACCACCAAATGGCGATGTCCAGAGGCTGGCGAAGGAAATGGCCCCGTGTATCGCGCCTCGGCGGTGCCACACGGCCGAGGCGGTGGTCACGTGCGGGCTGGCATGCCGCGCGCGCGACGCGAGCGACGGCAAGAGGCTTGCCACGCAAGCCAAGAGCATGATTCCGGCCTTCGTGACATACGCAAGATCACTCGTGTGTGAACGTTAAGTAACACGACAAAAGAATGAGTTCTCGAATCGAAGTGCACGAAGTTTTGGCGCATTCACAGCAATTGTAAGGCGTGTTCGCTCCTCAGCATGGTGGACCCCAAGGCGAAGGATGCGCTGTTGAAGCTGTGGACGCTCGTGGTGTTGTCTGGATGCGCATGCAGAGCTGCTTCAACAACGTTGTCGCTCACTGACCGAACGTTCGATCAAGAGTTGCGAGAGTACCCAGTTGCGATGGTAGCGTTTGTGTCGCCGTGGTGCGGCCGACGCTGTGCCGAGCTGGGCGGCACACTTGAGATGCTCACCGCTAGCTTTGCAGACAGTGGCGTCGGAATCGCCAGCGCGTCGTCTGACACGGCAGCCGAGCTGCTCGACCGCTTCCAGGTGTACGCGTTCCCAACGCTGCTCTGGTTTGATGCTGCTGCCAAGTGGCCCCACTATGCATCTGACGCCAAGCCAGAGCGCTATGCAGGAGATCGCGGCTACGACGCGCTCCTCGCGTTCATCGAGCAGCGCATCGGGTTCCCGGCACCGCTTCGCGTACAACCGCCGCCGCCGCCGCCGCAGCAGCAGCAGCTCCACACTCCGGCTCCTCGCACCGAAGCTGCCGCGTGGGCCAACCCTGCAACCATGGAGCGAGTGGACAACCACGCATGCAAAGACACGTCGGCGACCTACGCGTCGTGCATGCGCCATCGCAGGGATCGGCCGCACCTGTGCGCGAGGGAGCGACACGAATACCTCCTGTGCATGTCGGGGCGTTGGAGCGTTCATCCCAACGACCACGCCCATCTGGCTGCGCGCTACAGTGAGTTCGCGGCTGTGTAGTGTAGTCTGTAGAGATCTCTAGCCATTTGCCTTAATCAAATCGTTTGCAGCCGTTACGAGTACTAGTACGGTGTGGAGCTCCATTAGATTTTTTTGCCGTGGAGCGTGGTTGGAGTTAATGGGAATGTCGGAAGGCTGGCCGCGCTGCCCGCTGGCGCCCGTCGCCGTCCGATTTAGCTATTTCAGCACAGAACTTTCGTTTAACGCTTCGCTTCTCGGCCCGGGAGCCCCGACGCAGGAGGGGGTCTTAAAGGCGCAAATCTCACAGCCACGTCTGGCGAGTGAGCGAGTGTGTGCACGAGCTCACGACAGCGCCGCGGACCCCGCCCATGTGTGTCTGATGCTCTGATCTAAGAGCTCATGGAGTCCCATCGAATAACTCAGCGCTCTCAGAGCTGGACGCCCAGGCACGGGTGGATCTGGCACGGGCGGTTTGATAGAAATGGAGCCGTTGCACCTCGCGTAGAAAAGCTGAAAGCTCAGAACAGGTCATACTGCATTGGCCAAAGTTCAGCGTACCTCCGTCAAGGAGCCGCTCACATAAAAGGCGAGCACATACGGTCATTCGCAAGAGTCCAACGGCTGCTTACGACGCAGCACCATTAGCGTGCCGCACGGATAGTACCTCGTAGATGGCATGCCAAACATTCCCGTACCATGCCTTCGACGCAAACGGGCACCATCCTCAGAGGCACGATCATTGGAGACGCCTGCACCACTTACGCACTGCTGAGCGGCGGTTAGGTTGAGCCCCCACCTGCTGCTTAGAAAGCGTGCTGTGCTGGGCACGTCCAGAACGTAATCAAGTTCCTCAAACAGCTCCATCAAGTAGAGAGGGTCGTGAGTGTTAATGTGTCCGTACCCTCCCTGGTTGAGGGAGGCCCACGTGAGAATGATACCGAGGCAGTTGTGGAGGTGCAAGTTGCGGATGAAGTTCGACTCCATCGCGTTTGGAACGTGCTCGCCCGCTTCTGTCGAGATGACCCAGTGAGCCTTAGGTAAAGATAGCGGCGTTGTCATGTCTGCAAACTTGACGTAACCTCGCGTCCACGACTCCACGTTGCCAGAGCCATCGTACGCACGGTACTTATGGAGCTGGTCGACTGCCTGCAACGCCTTTCCAAGCTGTCCCACGCCCGCCCCGAAGTCGGCGGCACTGTGGTAGACTTTGGTGCCGTCGTCTGTGTCGACGCGCAGGAACTGGTCAAGAGACCTCACAAATTGTGGAGAAGGCGGCCCGTGACCTTTTGGAAGGTCGTCTGAGCCTTTGCGCAACAGCCCATTAGGAATGAGACACCATCCTCCGGACTCTCTTGAGATAAAGGAGGAATTATTGCAAGCAAGCGCGGCCTCGTGCCGTGTTTGCAAGTACAGGGCCTGGAGGTCCCCTGAGGGCAGGGCTGTGAGATCAGTGATGCTGTACGGTCGCGGTAGACATTCGATGCCAGTGCGAAAGCCGCATGGCCGCTGGTTTAGTCTCTGAACATTGCAGCCAGGAGTGCACATAGGATCGGCACGTACGCAGGCCAACATGCTTGCAAGCATGCAGATCTGAAGACCGAGAGGTCGAAGGGGACTGGATGCTGTCGATGATGAGCATGCACAGTTGACGATGGACAGCCTGCAGGGCCCAGCAGTACGACGGCACGAGCCCATGGTCCCGCCGCTCGCCCGCGCACTCCTCTGCGCCCGGCGTTGTAGTAGTTTCGAAGTCGGCTCAACTCCGCTTGCGCTTACCTAGCGCGCCTCCTTGCACGGGGCGAGTCGGAAACCACATTGTCATGCCCTGGCGAACGGAAGGGACGTGGGGCACTAACAAGTCGAACCACACAGCATACCCATAACACACATACGCCCAAACACCGTGAAATTCACTGCCCGACGCGACAAATATAAAAATAATAATTCGATTTGGTCTTCACGACATGCACAGGTGGCTGCAGCGCGAAGCGGCCGCGTTCCTATTGTCGCGTATTGTTGCTCAACGAAATTGGGTTAAACTCTTACAGTAAACATGTCAGAAGTCTGTTACGCAAGTTGAAAGACGAAACGGATTTTGTTCACCGCTCCTTTTTCGTTCGACTGAGAGAGTTTAGGACCGCCGCGATGGCCAGACGCGCTTCTGGCTCCTACTCGAAGCCCAATCCCATCCAGGTGCCGCAATGCAACTTGTATGACGTGAACTCCAGCAAAATGTGGACGGAGCGCATTGCACTCGAGAATAAGTATAACGAGGTCAGGCATGTCGCGACCCAAGACGACGTGCGATCGGTTCTGCTGTCTGAAATGTCAAAGGCACCAAAAACAAGTTCGCTTCTCTACAAGAACGGAAATGGCTCGGAGCTCTCGAGGCTCTCGAGAGTGAGTGCGGTGTCGTTCACGAGCAGCGTCATGGACCGTATCGAAGACCTTCAGAAGGAGATCTTGATGGAGCAAACGCGGCGGAGAGCTCTCGAGAAGGAGCTCGCCGAGCGTGAGATCCGGCAGAATTCTGCACGCCTGTTCCCAGGCCGCCTCCCAGATTACGTCAGCGTGGGCCAGTGGTATGATAATACGTAAATTCGCCCATGCCTGTGCTACCTAATGAAAAGATATTCGGAATTCGCCGGCCCATGCAATTGCAAACCGGCTCCGCGCGGCAGACCCGGGCGCGAAACGCTCATGGCGAAACTCGAACGGGCGAGGCGATGGCGCATGGCGGCTTCGGCATCTGTAATGGCTTTCAAGTTCTCGTAGAATCGTAGAATCAAAAATACTTCCAGGCATGTTACTTCATGAACGGGCCGCGACGGATGCGTACGACGCGTAGCTAGTACTCGTCGCGTCGCAACTTCTCTGCCTTCCTCTCGAGTCGTGGAGACGCGATCCGCAGCGCACCCGGTGAAAGGGCACCACATCACCTCGGCGCTGGCAGGAACTGCCCGTGCGCTGGCCCTGTAATCCACGAGGCCACCGGCTGGTGGAAAGGCGAGGGCCACGGCACCATCTGATAGCCCGAAAAGCTGGACGGGTACGGCGTGAGCGACGGCGCAAAGTCCCTGTGTGCCGCCGCCGCCGCCGCGCCATTTCTGTCGCGTGGACGGCCTGGACTGCCAGCGCCAGCGCCGCGGCTTGGTGGTGTTTGCGTTGAGGTGCGACCTTGCGGCACGCGAGCGGCGGGGCGGTGTGAAGCCGTGGGCTCATGAGGTACGGCACGAGGTCGCGGCTGCTGAGGTTGTCGCGAGCGGAAGGCCGAGTTGCCGCGCGAAGAGCTCTCTGAGAAGCTGCCGCCCTTCAGTTTATCAATTGCAGCCGCCGCTTCGTACTCGCCTACGCCCGGCGTCTTCAGTGCCGCCGTCTTGTAGATGCTATGGGCGTCGCTGAAGCGGTCTGTGCGGCTTCCTTGGACCCCGCCACCACCACCACCACCACCACCACCACCACCACCACCACCACCACCACCACCACGGCCGCCGGTCGCAAAGCCCGGTCCAATCTTGGGCAGCGTCGAACCTTTGCTGCCGCCACTGGTCGTCGTCATTCCCGCCATTTTTTCTTCGGCGCTCATCATGGTGGTGCGTACCTCAAAAGCCATGCGCGAGAGGTCCGAGAGGTCGGCAAGGGACGTAGCCTGCGCAAGGCGATCGAGGATTTTCTCGCTCGTAGCGCACGTCACGCGGACTAGGGGTGCGAGCGCGTGGAGACGGCCCTCAGCCGCCTGGGCGCGCAAGCGCCACTCCGCCGCCTCCTGGGCGTGCTGCTGCACATCGTGCTGCGATTGCTGCAGGTATGCGAGCAGCGCCTGCTGCATCTGCTGCTGCTGGTACTGCTGTACCTGCTGTTGCCACATCCGCTGCTCATGCTGCTGCCGCCGCTGCTCGGTGAGCGCGTCGCTCGAGGCCAGTTCCTCGCCCGGCACGGTCTCCGCAGCTTCTTCGTCGTCCGGCCCACCCATGATGAGTCAATACAGTCAAGTCAAGTCAAGTCACGTCGAGTCTCGCCGACCGCTTGCGAAATCCACGCATATAACGTCTCTTCATCTGTCGGTCAGGCATTCTCTGTGCTGGAGCTCCATTCATGAACCCCCCGAAAACGCTCACCATGACGCGAACGCTATCTCGATAAACTTTGGCGAAAACGACTCTGTGTTTTTGGAGCCCTCGCGGGTCCTGCACTTCCTTTGGGCTTGTGGGTTGTTGCCGGCGCTCGCGCGAGGGAGGAGGCTGCCATGCCGCCCACGACCGTCTTCCACTCGTCGATGACCAACCCGAAGCCTATTGTTGCGGCCACGCGCACGCCCTCGCCGCAGCAGTCGCCGATGGCGGCGGGTGCACCCTCGGAGGTGACTGAGGCCGCCTTCAGCCGATGGAAGGTGGAGCTGCAGAACAAGCTGATCGTGGAGCAGGAGAAGGAGTTCTCGCGCGAACGCCTTCAGTACAAGCAGCACGAGAACAGCAAGTTCTGGGAGCGCAAGCAGGCCCTGCACAAGAAGACCGCTGACCAGTTTGGCAAGGCCAAGATGGAGGTCGAGGCGGTGCGGCAGGCGAACCTGACGCGCGGCGCGGAGTACAAGGCGGAGCTGGAGGAGATGAAGGAGATGGCGGCGCAGCAGCGTGAGGAGTGGATGCAGTTTGGGCACGAGCTGACCGTTCAGCACGGCCCGGAGCAGATGGAGCGCACCAAGGCGCGGCTCGCGGAGACTGCCGAGCAGAAGGCGGAGCTGGGGCGGCAGGTGAAGCAGCTCGCCCAGGTGAACAACAAGCAGCGGCACGTGCAGCGCACGTACCGGCTCGAGGAGAAGCGGCAGCTCGTCGAGACGACCAAGCACAAGGAGTTCAGTAACCCGGAGGAGTCTAAGAACTTCTCCTTCCATCAAAAGGAGGAGATGGGTGGCGAGGTGCGCCGCACCGAGCGGCGGTGGAGGTCGCTCTCGAAGCAGGAGCGCGAGGCGTTCCTGACGCACGCGCACGACAACCACGAGAAGAACGACTTCATCAAGGAGCATATGCGCGACGCGCGCAAGGATGTCATCAAGACCAAATCCACTTTGGCGGGCGCCGAGCGCGAGCGCAAGGTGGAGGATGCGATGAAGATCACCGAGAAGCGCGAGGAGCGTGAGCGTGCCAACCGCGAGCTGCGCGACGCGATGTACACGTCGCGCTTCGCCGACCCCGAGAAGGCGAAGCTCCTGAGCCAGCCTCGGGCGGAGGCGGCGCAGATTGCGGGCGTCACCATCGCGCCCCTCCCCGTCACGCCCTACCGCCTGACCGCTTGAGCGCGCGCGCGCGCGCGGGGCGCAGCCCTGCGGCGGGCAGGCGGCCGCGGCGTGCGGCCGGGGCCGCGCATGTGCGGCAAGGGGGTGTAAAGTGCCGGATGTGTGACCGCCGTGCCGAGAGCAGGGCGGAGCGCAAGGAACTCCCGAAGGGGGGGCGTGAGATGATCGTACGGTTTTTCCGCCGCGGGGGTGGTTCTTTTGATCGTGTGGCGTGTGTAGTGGTGCATTGTTCTGGTGTCTTTTAGACGATGTGTTGTGCAGGTGATGTGCACAATTCTGGGAGTATAGCATGCCGTATCGCAGAATGGATGTAATGCCGTGCCTTAGAAGTGACGAAAGAAATCCCGGGGCGGGGTAATCGCCCGAACCGACAACCGACTACCGAGTCCGCAAAACCGACCGCTTCGACTATAACCGCGAGGAAGGACTCGTTCCTCGTGGGGCCCTCTTCAGCTCGGCGAGGCGCTGTCGTGGGCGCTGTCGCGGGCGCTGTCGCGGGCGCTGTCGTGGGCCCATCTTCAGCTCGGTTGAGAATTGGCGGCCCATTGCGGCTGGACGTACGCGACACACCGGAAGGTGACTCCCTCCAGTGGCGCAGCGTCCACGACAGCGCCAGCGACCTCGCCTCGGAGCTCCCTGAGGACCGCCGCCGTGTCGAAGCTCTCTTCACCTGCAGCCAGGCTCACACCGTGCTCCACTGCCTCGCGCTCCAGCTGCCCCCCGCCGCCTCCACCGCCGCTGCCATGCTCGTCGCAGCCGCTGCCATGCTCGTCGCAGCCGCCGCCATGCTCGTCGCAGCCGCCGCCATGCTCGTCGCAGCCGCTGCCATGTTTGTCGCAGCCGCCTCCACTCGCGACTGCCCCGCGGCCGATACTTACCGCCAGCGGCACCTCAGCAGTCGACGGCACGCCGGCCATCGCAGGACGTAGGTGCCCGATAGTAGCCACGGTTGCTACGGTAGCCGCGGCGGCGAGGACGGCGGCGGCGACGGTCCTCGACTTTGGACTGCCGAAGGCGAGAGCACCGCATGCTACGAGCGCGGTGCAGGCGAGGGCGAGGGGGGCGAGGGGGATGGGGGCGAGGGGGATAGGGGCGAGGGGGAAAGGGGCGAAGAAGGCTCTTCGGACGCTCGAGTTCGGAGGGTGCAGCGGCGAGGAGGAGGCGGCGCCAGAGGCGACATCGGAACCGGCGGGAGCGGCGGGGGAGGCGGGGGCTGCTCTGGTGGCAGCTCTGGTGGCAATCGGGAATGGGTCCGCAGTAGTGACACACAACGGCTGTGGCTGCTTCGGCAGCGGCAGCCGCAGCCTCCACGCATGAAGCATCATCCGCACCGCGATTGTGTCGCCGCAATAGGCCACGTCACCGACGATCGGGTGCCCAGCTGCCCGGGTGTGCAGCCTCAGCTGATGCCGGCGCCCATCCTTGGGTCGCATCAGCAGCTTGGTCACGGGCCTTCCGTCGAGCGTCCCGCGTGCGACAACGAAGAGCTCCGTGGAGGCTGATAGGGGCTTAGTACAGCCCGGGTCGCCCTCGATGGCCATTCGGAAGCCGCGCGGGTCGGTGGCGTCCTCGCCGATCGCACCGCGCGCAGTGAAGCTGTCCCACGTCGGGTAGCCGTGTACGAGCGCTAGATACAGTTTGGAAGTTTGACGCGACTCGAAGAGGCGGCTGGCGGCGGCGGCGGCCTTTTTGCTCAGGGCGACGCAGAGCACGCCCGACGTGGCAAAGTCGAGCTGGTGCACGGGGCGAAAGCCAAAGGCCGCCTGCGGGTCGCGCAGCGCACCAAAGCACGCGTTCAGCTGCGTGTCGAGCGTCACCAACTCGTTCGGATGGTCCATGTGGAGGTCGTGCTGCTTGAAGACGAATAGGTACTCCTCGTGCCGTAGAGCGCTCAAGTCGCTCAGGCTCCAGCGTGTGCGCGGCGGCGGGCGCTCGGAGGGCGGCTGCTGTCGGCGAGGGTCCTTAAGCGAGCCTTGCAGGAGGGGTGCGCTCGTGCACGGAGTTGGCAGCCGGGACGGCCCGGGTGCCACAGCCGCCACCAGTGCCGCCGCCGCCGCCGCCGTCGGCTTGAGTGGACGCGCTGCCGGCGCCGGCGCCTCCTCGTCGTCCTCGGAAGAGTCCTCGAGCTTGACGCCGCCCGCGGCCAGCTTCGCTCGGAACGCGGCCGCACGCTCGCGCCGCTGCGCCTCGAGCGCCTCTACTTTCTTGGCATGCGCTGCGTCGGCCGTTCGTCGCTCGTCGAGCATGCGTTTGCCGCGCGCGTCGAAGAGCTTGCGCAGCTCCCGGCAGGAGATCTCGGAGACCTCGACCAAGTGCGCATTCGCGCCGCTCGGGTCGAACGGGCGTGTGTCGATCACGTGGTCGTTACGCGGCCGGACGAGGAAAGGAAACGAGAGGCGACCGGGGCCGAACCGAGGGCGGGTCACACGGTGCACGCATGACGCAAAGTAGTCCTTGGTCAAAAAGGAGAGAAAGTCGCCCACGTGCACCTCGAGGTCGCAGGCGCCGACGCCAGGCAGCTGCTCCACGCTCAGCCACTCGGGCTGACCGTCCTCTCCGGGCTGCTCGAGCTGTAGCCCCGGCGCCGTGGGACAAAGCGTCGAGAGGGTGAGCAGAGAGGAATCCGTGTGGGCATCGAAGAGCACCTCGACCTCGCCGTCGTCCTCGCCGCCGCCGCGTTGGCCGCCGCTGCCACGACTGGCGGCGGCGTCAGCGCGGCGCCGATAGTGGCACACGCGCAGTACCGAGCTGCTTAGAGGTTCGTCAGCTTCGTCAGGTTCGCCTCCGTCCCCACCGCTGCCGGTCACGGCGCCGCCACCGGTGGTGCCGTGTGGCGCTGGGCGTTCATTTTCGGCATCGAGAAGCGCAAGGAAGGCCTCGGCTGCGACGCCAATGTGCGCGGCGAGGAGCCGTAGCATGAGCCGCGCCATGCCATCGAGCCGGGCATGTAGGGCTGCAGCTGCTGCGCTCATGCCTGCCGGCGCGTCAAGCGGCGGGTAAGTACCTCTGGTTGGGCGCACGTGGACCTCAAGGAACTCGGAGTCGATCTGTGAGCTGTCGCGATAGCCGGCATATGTGTCGCCGACGAAGCGGAAGTCGCCTATGGCGCGCTTCTTTTCGGCTGGCAGCGCAAAGAAGCCGGCTGCCAGCACTCGTAGTGCCTCGATTTCCGCCTCTGCGGTGGGTGCAAAGCGCACGAGCGCATAGCCGTGCCGGTGCAGACGCTGACAAAAGTCTGATGTCGCATCTGCTGAGCCCGACTCCAGGTCGGCGTAGGGAATGGGCTCGACCACGCCGGACTCCATGTCGGCGCGCATTTCACACTCACACCTCCTCATCGAGTCTGAAATCTGTTACACATCTCTCATCATCCGACACGCACTGCACAGCCAAAATCGTCCGCGAGTTCACAACTCCTGCTTCTCAAGGTCCACGTCGTCATCATCGGCCACATCCTCAATGTCCACCTGGGGCCACCGTGGAATCCACTTGTCGCCATAGGTCGCCTTCATCACGGCCTCGTAGTCGTCGCGCTCCTCCTTGGGCGGCACCCAGCTGTCGCCATACACGTACTTGTACTGTGCCTCGTAGCTGTCCCACTCCTTCGTGAGCCGGCGCGCATCCGCGATGCGGTCCTGTGCTTCAAAGTCGGCCTCCCGCGCGGCGGCAAGAGCAGCCTCACGACGGTGGCGGCCCCCGGGCACGTAGCCCACGTCCGCCGCGAGCAACTCGAGCGCCGCGTACTCGCCCATCGCGTCCGAATACTTGGTGCCCAAGAGGAGCGTCGCGCGCTCGGCGGTGCAACCCTTGAGCAACTTCGCGCACGTGCCGCCGGCGCCACCGCCCGCGAGCACCTTTTGCGTGAGTTCATCCTGGTTGTCGCTGAGCACGGCGTTGGTCACCTTCGCAACGCGCTTACTGCACGCCTCGTAAGCAGAGAGCAGTTGATCCGCCCCCTCGCCATCGTTAACATTGCCGCGGAGCGCAGAGCCCTGAATGGCGAGCCCGCCCACCTTCATCGCCTCGCCGCGTTTGCCAAGGACCACGTTGCTGCGGCAAGCACCCCTTGTGATGGTGGAATTTTGGGGCAGATTGACGAGGCCAGCTTCCAGTGCGTTGGCGAGCGCCTCGGCGTACTGCTTCTTGCGATTCTTTGCGGCTGTCGCCTTGGCCTTGCTCTCCGTGGCGGCAGTGGAATCCTTGTCCATCTCTGCCTTGAGGCCAGCATTGTCCGCCTTGGCCTTGGCAAGCACGGTCTGCATGCGCCACACGAGCAGGCCGCACGCCTCGCATCGCTCTTCGCCACCGGCGGTGGCGCCAAGCACGCAGAAAATCGCCTGCAAGTAGATCGATCTCATCCTCGCGGCAAGCCGACCGGGTGGTCCCGCCGCCACGTCGACAGCTCAACTTTTTCTCAGATTTGCCGTCGGCCAAGTTCAAGTTCAAGTTCAAAAAAACTGTCGACATTTCCATGTAGGCACCCGTCGCGTGATGCCTGGCACATGACACTGCACGGCACCTCACCAACGCTCCCAAGCACCCCGTCCCGTGCTGGTGTCGTCCGGATGATTTCGGACAGCATATGCATGCATATGTGTCTCACTCTCAGGCCGTAATTTATATAGATGCGGTCATGCCCTTGGCCGCGTGCGTCGCGCTGCTCAGCGAAGCTCCTTCGTGCGTGCGCGTACGTGCGTCGTGCGTGCGTGCGTGCGTGCGTGCGTGCGTGCGTGCATGCGTGTGTGCGTGCGCGCCCGGCGAGACCCGAGAGCCCAGCGAGACGCGAGTGTGCTTGTGTGCGTACGTGCGTGTTCACAGCTGGTTGCGCGGCGGCCGCGCCACTCACAGCTGTTCGCCTTCACAGCTGTTCGTTCACAGCTTTTCGCGCTCGGCGAGGCGCTGCTTGAGGCCCGCAGGCAACGACGCTATGAACTGTGCCCATTGGTCAGGTGGCACTGACTGGCGGTACCCGTCGAGGATGGCGCGCATCTCCTCGTGCAGCGCTGGGGGCGGGGCTGACCACGAGGCAATCGCGTCGCACAGTTCCGTCATCGCCGTGAGCGGCGCACGCGGGTTGATTCGGATCATGCGGCACAGCCCGGTGAAGGCATGCTCCTTCTCAATGTCGTCGCGGATCGTGCGCAACGAGAGGCACATCGGCGCCACGTACGCATCGAGAGCTGCAGCTCCCAGGTCCGGGGCGACGATCCCGAGCCGGCCGAGCGTGATCGCCGCGTTCTGAATGAGCGACTTGTTGATCGATTGGTTCTGCCCGTGCGCGCGCATGATGGGTATCAGCTTGGCCAGCATCGGCTCGACGTAAGGACGCATCTCCTCAGGCCCCACTTTCATCGCGATCTCGCCGACGGCCCACGACGCGTTGTTGCACACGGAGACGACCGACGGCTCCATCTGCTCGGTGAGCAACGGGAGAATCTCGCCGAGAGCCGGGCGCAGTTGAGCGATGCAGGCCCTCGCCATGTCGCCCACGAGCGCGAAGGCCGACTGCCGAACATCTGCCGACTGCGCCGAAGTATCGCGCAAGCAGTGCAGCAGCAGCTCGGCCAACCCGGAGCCCTCGATGAGCGGGGCGATGTGCTCACCCATGCCCTCGGTCATGCCCGAGATGAGATCGAGGGAGCACACGATGAACTCCTTGTCGAGCGGCTCGACCGACGGGTCCGAAAGCGCGAGGTAATCAGTGTGGAGAGTATCCCGGATGAGCCTAAGGCAGCGGCCGTACACTGGCTGGTCGTACGGCACGAAGCCCACGCCGATGGCCTGCGCAATTGAGGTGAAGCACTCCAGCAGAGGGAAGAGGGAGCGGTCATCATCTCCGATGTTGGCCCACTTCTGGATCAAGGGCGGCATGAGCACGCCGATGTGCTCGGGCCGGTTGAGGGCGCCTTTGACGGCGTCGGCGAGCGTGCCGATGGCATCGTACAGCACGAGCAGATTCCTCGCTTGGTACCTGATACAAGGAGACCATCGAGCATCATCAGGGGTCATCCGGGGTCATTAGAGGTCATCAGAGGCCATCAGAGGTCATCAGAGGCCATCAGAGGTCATCAGAGGCAGTCCACGTACTTGCTCATGGCGAAGAGCAGGTTCTGTAGGATCGGGCCAAGGTACGGGATGAGCAGAGTCTCTGCGTCCTCCTCCAGCGTGGCGAACGCCGAGCACGCCGCCTCCTGCACCTTCTTGTTGTGATCGAGCACGCGCTTGAGCAGCTCTTGCATCAGGGGTTGCAGGTAGACGGATTGGTCGGGCTGCTCCACAATCCATTTGGTGTAACGGCTAAGGGTCCAGCATGAGATCGAGCGAATGAGGAATTTGGGATCACCGAGCGTCTGGATGAGCCAGGGCACGAGCTGCGGCAGGTACGGCTTGATGAGGTCCATCGACCCCTCGGCGATGGCGCCGAGCGCGAGGATACCACTCTCCCTGATGATGGAGGCAATCAGAGGCGATCAGAGGCAATCAGCCATGTACAAGCACGCGTGCGAGATCCACGCGGAGTGGTACCGCTCCACCCAATTGGGTGAGGAGAGCTTCTGCTGAAGCAAGGGCAGCAGCGTCTGCATGAACTCGGGCGTACTGCCAAAGTTGCGAGCGAGAACGTCGAGGCTCGAGGCGGAGCACTTGCGCAGGTTCCACTCGTGCCCTTCATCATCGTCATCGTCATCGTCCTCATCGTCCTCATCCTCGTCCCACTCCTCCTCCCCCTCCTCCTCCTCGGCACCACCGCCCTCGTCGCCCTGATCGGCGCCGCCGCCGCCGCCGCCGCCGCCGCCGACCACACGCGCCTTGTGGAAGCGCGGCTTGACGTCCTCTGGACGGTCGGGCTGTGCCTCGTTCTCTTCCTCCACGTCGTGCATGAGCAGGTCGTCCTCGGAGTAGACCATCTTGGCGAGCAGCACGGGGACGACCTAATTTGGGGCAGGGGACGGCAGGGGTCGACAGGGGAGCGCGCGCCGTAGTGAACTCCAGGAGGGCTCAGGTCACGGCATCAGGGGGAGCTACGGCAGGGGACTTACCTGAGCGAGCACAGGCCCACCGAGCGCCTCATGGACCATGTCCGTCTCGCACATGGCGGACCAGAACTCGCACGCCTCGAGCGCCACCTCCTCGTTCTCGTCCATCGTCGTCTGCAGCATGTACTGCACCACCTGCGGCATGTGCGGCCGCAGCCGCTCGAGCGAGCCTTCGAGCATCATCACGAGAGCATTGCATACGGCCTTCTTCACACGCTCGTCAGGGTCCGTCGCGAGTGCGAAGAGACCCTGAAGGTGCGCATCGGCGTGCATCACGAGCGCCGGCGGCTTCAGCGGCACGAAGTGGTTCAGGCAGAGCACGCCGAACAAGCGCAGCGTGCCGGCTTGCGGCATCCTTCGCATCTCCTCATTCGGATGGTGGAAGAACTGTAGGAACTTGGGGATGAGGAAAGTGAGTGGGTTGTTGGTCACATCGGCGGCGAGCTTCTGCGCGCTATCCTCGCAGATCTTCTCGAGGGTCCAGAAGGCGCCCTCGAGCGTGTTGTAGTCCGTCGAATCCAGCAGCTGGTACAGCGTCGGTACCACCGCTGGCCAAGTCTCCAGGCCGCCAGTGCTGATGATCGTCGTCACGCACGATCCGACGACGCGCCGAATGAACTGGGTCGGGTCGCCGATGCACTGCAGCAGGTTCTCGCGGACGTACCTGCGGCAAGCACGCGCAGCCCCATCAGTCGGCGCGCCAGGGCCGATGCGGCGTGGCGTGCGTGCAGCAGCAGCAGGCGGGAGTGATCAAGGGCCACAAGCTCGGCAGCGGCGACAGCGCGTCACGCACTGCTGCATCTCAGGCGTAAGCGTCCTCCACATTTGCTTGCACGTATTCTTGAGCTGCAAGCCAGCCATCTGACGCACGTGCGGCTCCTCTGTCCGTAACTGGTTGAGAATGTATGCCAGGTATAAGCTGTAGTCGGGGATCGCGTTGAAGTCGCTAAGCTGCTGCTGAATCTGCCGGTGCTGCGAATTATTGGCGGAGGCCGTAGCCCGAAAGAGTTCCACCAGCTGCCGCAGGCCTTGGGCAGAAGGAGCCCACGACATTGGAGCCGCGGCGGCCGCTCGCACGCGCTCGCTCGCACTCTGCGAGCCCCGCGGCCGAGAGCCACTGAGCTCAATACACAAGGCAAGTCAAGTCAAGTTCGAAAGGCCGGGGAGATCACTGGTAGATCTAGCTTCGCCTCGACCGCGGCTGCTGTACGCCCGTCTTGGGAACGGGCAGCTGCGCTGATATTCCCCCCACCCTCTCCGCCCTGGTATGTGGCTTCGGGCCCTCCCATTGTCACCCTGTAGCACTTCGAAGTCTCGATCACTACGACCTTGTCTCACCGTTGGCCCGTCGGAAACCATGAGGCCGTAATATATACCAAATTGCGCGGACACTTTCTTAGCCCTTCGAAATCTCGATAGCCGCGGTGCCGCCGGAAGGGGAAACCATCGCAGGAAATTCTCCTTTTTCCAGAGAAATCCTGCGAGCCTCTCATGCATAACTTCCAGGCCAAGGCGCCGGCCAATGGGGAGCCGGCGCGTGACTTGGGGAAGGCGAAGGCGGCGTTCGACGTGCGCGACCCGGAGGCATCCAAGGCGGTGCACTCGGTCAATTCGCTTGTGCCGAAAAACAATGAGACCCATCCGAAGATGGGCGTATACATCAAGAGCATCATGTACGGTGGCCTGGACGGCATCATCTCGATATTTGCGGTGGTGGCGGGCGCCGCCGGCGCTGGCTACGGGCCCAACGTCGTGATCGTGCTGGGCGTCTCCACGCTGATCGCGGATGCGCTCTCCATGGGAGTGGGCGATGCCATGTCGTCGAAGGCGGAGCAGGAGGTCGCCATGCGCGAGCGCGACCGCGAGAAGTGGGAGCTCGAGAACTTCAAGGAGGGCGAGGTCAGGGAGATGGTCGAGATATACAAGGGCAAGGGCATGGCCGAGGAAGATGCTGAGCTCGTCATGCGCGTGTGCGCAAAGTACGAGGACCTCTTCGTTGACATGATGCTTGTGGACGAGCTGGGCATCAATCCGCCGGACGACGACGATAGCTGGCTGCCACACGTCAAGGAAGGGCTCGTCGCCTTCTCCTCCTTCTGTGTCTTTGGCTTCGTCCCCATTGCAGCGTATTGCATCGTCGGCACCGCCAGCGATGACGTTGACTCGCTCTCCCTCTTCATCATCTCGTGTGTCATGACCGGCGTGACGCTCTTCTTTCTCGGAGGTGCGCTACGGCCGCGCGCAGCCCCGAGCCCACGACGCCCATCCGCCCCCCTGCGGCCCGCCCACGACACCCCCCCTCTCCCCTGCGGCCTGCCCGCCCACGACCCCCCACCCCTGCGGCCCACCGCTGACCCCCCCTTGCGCAATCGACCCCTGTCAGCAATCAAGTCGACGGTGACCACGCGCTCGTGGTGGATCTCGGGGCTCGAGGTGCTCGCTGTCGGCTCTCTCGTCGCTCTCGTCGCCTTCGGCATCGGGCTCGTCATCGATCTCTATGTTCTCTCGTGACGCATCTTCAGCACGGGCAGCGCTTAGGCAGCGCTCAATGTGGACTTCACTCACGGTAATGCATGCACGCCTGCCTCGAGGCAACGGAGCAGGACCTGCTGCTGTGGATTCCAAGCAGCACGGTCTAGCTAGCATGGCGTGCCTCGGCTCACTCGCAGCCGCCCAACGGCACCGCTCGACAAGAGTACGACGGCAGCGCTCGAAACCCGTGCGTCCGACGGCATCGCTCTCTTATTTGGAAGGGTCCATAGTGGAACCTCCAAGCACAGTGCAGAGACGAGAGTAGGAGAGTACAGCAGAAGGAGAGTACAGCAGAAGGAGAGTACAGCCGAAGGAGGAGTTCATGCCCATCCAATCTTTAGCGTTCGCGAGCAGTCGTGTGCGAGGGGCAGTCGCACGGTGCGATTCCGACGTGCTCCGTCGGCAGCGTCCAGGGTCCAATCAGGAACCGCGACGCAGTGCCCCCCGCGAGCGTCTCTAGCGGTCCCCGTCAGTCGAAGGATAGATGAGACTTATTAGCTGAGACACTCTGATGTATTGTGTCCCCACATCCACCCGCCTAACTACACCCTGGCTAGGCGCTAGGGGCTCCCAGCTTATTTAACTCCCAGCATGGCTGTGTGTCCCAGACCCTTGAGCTTGACGGTTGACGCTTGTCACCCCGGCTAGGCGAGGAGATCTACGCTGGCGACCGCACACAGCGCGGGCCGCGGCGAGACCGGATGCGTCCTCGCGGTTTCGGCGGCGGACCGGCGGTTCGACCCGACCGTGTGTGTCCAAACTCGATTTCGCGGCACCGGCTCGAGGACTCGCTACTACAGTAACTTCGCTCGGCGGCGCATACATATGTACGGTGACCTTCCGCTCATGGGGCGTACTCGTCCATTCGACCCCTACGAAACTATACTCAGCCGTGGGCACTCAAGCGGGCGCTACATCGTGGGAATGTGTGATGTGCCATCAGAGCACCGGAGGAGCGCGGGGCTCGCGGCGCCGACGCAGGGGTATTGCGGAGCCCTCGACCCGCTCGTGATGAGGTAGCGGTGGCATCGGCGGACGCTAGCGTCGGAGCCATCGGAGGCCCTGAAGCATTGTCGCTGTGCCTGACTGCCTGCTGCGCCTCTAACGCCGCGTCCTCGGGTTTGGCCGACATGCTCGCCTCCTCCCTCACTACAGTCGGCGGCCTGGTAATAGTCAGTCGGAGAGGTACTTGAACTCGCCGCTCACGCTCCATTATTGGTCGCCTCTCTTGGCTGCTCGTGGGCCGAGCTTCGTCTGGCCAGTGCTGGGTCGCTGTCTCGCTGCTCGCTGAAGATGAAGGTGTGGCGGCGATGCCAGTTGGCTTCCGCGCATGAATCCGCGGCCCTGCTGTTGGATTATCGACATGTGAGCTCTGCTCGTAGGCGTTCGGACGTGAGTGCACTCGTCGATAGTCCGCGGCAGCGCTTGCTCCTTGAGACATGGCGCGGAGAGGCTCAGTTGCTGCATCTACCACAGTGCCTTGACCTGCTGCTGCTGCTGCTCGTGCTGCAGTTGCTCTGTCTCCTGTGTTTGCTGCTGTGGTCGCTCGAGCTGCAGTTGCTCTGTCTGCTGTGGTTGCTGTGGCTGCTGTGAATACCGCGGTTGCTCATGCTGCAGTTGCTGATGCCGATCTGGTGGCTCCGAATGCTCTGGTTGCTCTGGGTGCTCTGGGTGCTGTGCATCTTGTGGAAGGTGTGATGGCGGCGCGAGAAGCGGTTGTGGCGTAGGATTCGTGAGACTTGTGCACGGTGCTTCATCAGCCGGAAGGGTCTGTACCATCGTCGGTTTCTGTTCGGAGCTCCTCGGCCTCACAGACGGAGTTTGCTGGGGGAGAGGTGAGACCAGCAGATTCAGCAAGCGCTCCTCAGTCCAAGTGGGCGAAGGCGTCCATGGCGTCCACGTGAGCGAAGGCAGCTGACTGGTAGCTTTTGGCTCGAAACGTGGTGGCAAGTCAGATAGGGGTTCTGTGCCTCGAGGCGGCGACGACGGTGAGCCGAATGTACCGCTCTCTCCACGTGCGCCAATCAGTGCGGGCGGAGCACGCTCAGTGCAAGGAACGGTCCCAAGCGAATGCCTCCTTCCTCTTCCGACTGGACGGATGCTTCGGCCCGTTAATTGCATACGTCTAGCTTCTTCAGTCGGCATCGGCCAAGAGTGGGCAAGGGCAAAGCAGAAACCCTCAGGCATTGAAGATCGGCTCGTCTCGGCTCGCAGCCGCTGCGGCCAGGTCGCCCCCTCATACTTCGCGGTCCGAGGATGCTGCCTCGCATGCTCTATAGCAGTGCCAGGCCGACGCAGATACCATTTATCGTTCTGTCTCCACGTGAGCAACGGCGAAACGATCGCCGTCTTGCATTCGTCCTGCAACCCGAGCAGATTTAGGACGGACATACCCTCAGGACCCCTCTGTGCGGACTTCGGTACCGGTAAAACATGCAACTCGCAACAAGTTCAGCAAAGATGAAACGTCTGACCGATGCGACGCTCTACGCCGTCACAGGATGTAGTCACAAAGGTGTTAGTCGTTCGGACAAACCGCTCAATCTCGATCTGCTCAAAAAGGATGAATATACTATATACATTTACACCACATTTTGTAGCGTCTCGCGTTTTCGCGTCTCGGGAGCGCTCATGAGAATGAGCTCACGCCTGGTACGACCCCACCTCCGCCTGCACCGTCTCCATTGCCAGTTGCTCTCCCTCGTCGTAGCCCTCGGCCACGTCCCCTCTCTCAAGGATCGTCCCGTCGGGCGCTTCCTTTCGAACCGACTGCGTGCGGCGCGCCTCGATGCCCGCCTCCATGCACGGGAAGCCTTGGCGAGGGCCAAGCGGCAGCATCGACCCACGACCCGACTGCTGCTCATGCCAGTACTGGGAGGCGCCCCTCGCCTCGGCCGAAAGTGCGAGCCAAACACGTGCCTTGTCGCGGTCCTCGCGCCCGCCCTCGCCCATGAAGAGCATGATCCCCAGCATCTGTTGCGCTTGAGGCTGTCCGAGGACGGCGGCCCTTGTAAACCACAAGCGCGCAGCCTTGGCGTCACGGGGGCCGCCCTCACCGTCATTGAACATGCTGCCCAGAGCAGTCTGCGCGACGGCACGGTGCGGTCCCGGCTGCGTGGCACTCTTTCGGTACCATGCGCGCGCCACGACGAGGTTCTTGGGCCCCCCTTCGCCCATGTGCATCATGAAGGCCACATGGCACTGCGCGAGAGCGTCGCCCTTCACCGCCGCGGCGAGGAACCATCGGCGCGACTCATCGAGATCGACCTCGCCGCCCTCGCCAGCACGGAGCATCGCGCCGAAGCTCACCATGCAGCCAACGTCGCCCAGCTCTGCCGCCGCGGCGCGCCAGAGGCGTGCACTCTTGAGGTTCACATGCCCGCCTAGGCCTGCTGCGCACATGTCTGCGAACTTGCGCATCGCCTCGACTATCCCGAGCATCGCCGCCTGCCCGAATGCGGCGCGCGCGCCGCGTAGGTCTACTTCACCACCTAGACCGACCATGCACATACGCGCGACGACCATCAGACCCGTGGGGTGACCTTGAGCGGCGGCCTTTGAGAACCACTGCCGTGCGACGACGAGGCTGCGCGCGCCGTCAAGCCCCTGAGCGGCGACGATGCCGAGCTGCACCATCGCGGTCACCACAGCATCCCGCTGGCGCAGAGCTCTCAGCTGACCAACCCATAGCTCGCCAAAGTCGGCCGCGCCGTTTGCGCCGCACGCGAGGACGCGGGAATCGGGTCCCACAGTGGCTGCGACGAGGAAGGAAGGTTCCACAGAGGCATGCATGCCAGCGACGAGGGAGTGAGGTTCCACAGCCGATTCCACAGAGGCACGATACGGGTCCGGTACCGTGACAGGCGATGACGCGGAGCTCTGCTTGGGAGCCGTAGTCGTTGAAGGAGCCGAGCGCAAGGTCGGCTGCGCTGCGGTCGGGGAGGCAGAAGCTGCAGATCCCACAGCAGAGCCATCGCCTCCCTCGACGCCAGCCGACGGTTCGGCCGACGAGGGCAGTACTCGACGGCCGTTGAGGTCCCACTGACGAGGCGGCCCTGCTTCCCCTGCCGCTGCACTGGCCGCGGCGTCCGTCTCCGCTGCCAGCGGCTCTAACTGCTCCAGGGCCTCCATGCTTGCCGCTCTCACGTGCCGCGCATCGCTCGCCAGCACCGAGGTCGAGAGCGGCACCACGCCGCAGCGGTTCAGGTACTCGCCGGTCTCGTCACCGCCGTGGAGCATGTGACTCCACGCGTCCAGGCAGCGGAGCTCCCAACTGCCATTCTTGGCCGCTGCTGCCTCCCTCGCGCGACGCAGTGACGCCAGACCTGGTAGAAAGGCTTCCTGGCACGCGGCGCGTTGCAGGAGCTCGCGAGCACGCGATGCGTCCCTCTTCAACTCCTCCTTGTCCACTACGTCATCTGCCCGCCGCGAACGACCCTCGCCCCTGAGGAGCATGTGTGCAAAGTTGGTCGACCCGATCGGGTCGTTGTGAGCGACCGCTGCGCGGAGAAAGTAGAGGCGCGCCAATTCCAAATCCACCGGGCCGCCGTCGCCCTGATAGAGTGCGCAAGCGTAGTTGCACAGTGCTGGCGCCGAGCCGTGTCCTGCAGCTACTTTGAGCAGCGTGCGTGCGGCTTGAGGATCTCGAGCGCCGCCAAGACCTTCGAAGAGCATGACCGCGAGGTTGTTGAAGGCAATCGGGTCCTCGCCTCGGTCTTCACCCACCGCTATAGACTTGAAGAGCCAGTCGCGACTGGCGCATAGCTCGCCTCGTCGGTAGGCCTCCATGCCGAGCACGCGCAGGGCCACTGGGTCGCCGCGGCCTGCAGCCTCCTCGTAGAGGCTGTACGAAGCATCTTCGTCGACGGTGGCAAGACAGCGCGCGAGCTCACGGGTGGCGCGCGCCACGCGTGGCTCGAAGAAGCGCGCGAGGTCGGGCAATATGGTGGCCATCGTCGAGCCGCGGCGCGGACGGCTTGCGCTCCCAATTATATCGCTCTTTCCTCGCCACTCTCATCAGACGATCCCCAAAATCATTCTGACGATCTCAAAGAAATTTATGCATGCTTCGAGCCGTGATCCGCATCGAGAACCGTAAAAAGACACCGGGGGGAGCCGGTACATGTACTGCCAACCCACGCTTCACATTGTGGTCCGATGAAGGTGCGACTTAACATGCGCCCATTTCGGCGCTATCGGGCGACGCGCGACGTGGGCAATGGTGTGACGCGAGCAAAATGGACCGCACGCCCACCGCCACCGCTCACCATCTCGCGAGCTCTCACCTTTGTCGCCCGGTGCCACCCCTCTCGTGCGCGCACAGGCGGACGCTCCGAACCCCAAGGCCTTCCCGCTCGCGGACGCCAACCTGTCGGTCACGATCCTCGACATCGTCCAGCAAGCTGCCAACTACAAGCAGCTCAAAAAGGGCGCGAACGAGGGTGCGCGCAGCAGCATCAGCAGCACACTGCACAGCACGCGGTCGCTGCGTGCGCTCGCGGCAGCAGACCGCACGGCCCCCTGCTGCCTGCGCACGCATCGCTCACGCGTGGCTCCTCTCGGTCGCCCTTTTCTTTTGCTGCACAGCGACAAAGACGCTCAACCGTGGTATCGCCGAGATGATCATCATGGCGGCAGATGCCGAGCCGCTCGAGATCCTGCTGCACCTGCCCCTGCTCTGCGAGGACAAGAACGTGCCCTACGTCTTCGTGCCCAACAAGCAGGCGCTCGGCCGCTCCTGCGGCGTGTCGCGCCCTGTGATTGCCTGCTCAGTGACTACCAACGAAGGCTCTCAGCTCAAGAACCAGATCCAGCAACTCAAGGACAAGGTTGAGAAGCTTCTGATCTAGAGCGATCAAGGCGGCGAAACCTACATCTGCTCGGTACACAGATGAAGTCTCTGCAGCTCGACGATCTTGATCGGATTGTGCGTGTGGTGCGCATGTTTTGACGCGATGAGGTGACTGTAGTGCACAGGATGATCCGCTTCATACTGTCGTTCGTAAACTGAAAACTCCCAGAAAAGCTTCAATCACTCACATACACGGCGACGCACAGTGACTGCATTGAGTGCTGTGATCTGTGGGGCTCAGCGCGACAGAGGGAATCCTGTGGGGGATCCCTGGCGGGATCGGGATTTGATCCCGCCCAGCCGTGCCAGCGGGACGCGCATGGGAACGCGACGTGTGTGGGACCGATTCAACGAACTTTCTCAAGGAAACATGAGGTTACGGTATGTTTGGGGCAGGCTCCGACAATGGAACACAACTCCGAGGCGGAGCGCTCAGCCGCGGTGGCTTGGGCGCAGGGCCTCCTTGATGACAAGGAGGCGCGCATCGCCTACGCCAAGAATTTGTTCGCTGAGCGTGACACCATCTCGACCGATGAGGCGATTGCGCTCGTGCAGAAGGTTTCAAGCTACTTCGATCTCAAGCTGCCGCCCGTCGAGAAGATCAAGAAGCTCGTGTTTCTGTGCGACAAGGACAAGGACGGCGCGTTCCATGACGGTGAGTTTCAGTCTTTCTTCAAGGCGATCCTCGAGTCGGTGGTAAAGCACGTCTCCACGGCCGTCGCTGCCCCCGCGGATGTGCAACTGCAGTTGCAACACATGACGACGGCGCAGATGCGCGCGGAGCTACGCAGCCGTAACGTGGCCATCGCCGAGGGGGCGGGCCGCGAAGTTCTTGAGGCGCTACTCCAGGCAGAGGGAGTCGTGGTCGTAACTCGCTCTGCCAATGCGTTCGTTCCCGATGTGACTTTCCCTCCCGACTCGCCATCCCCGACCGCGGCCAACAACGATCATCACAGTGCTGCAGAGGCGGAGGCGCAGCGACTGGCAGCGGAGAAGTTGGAGGCGGAGCGACGAGCGACAGCGGCAGAGGCAGAGGCAGCGGCAGCGGCAGCCGCAGCGGCAGAGGCAGCCGCTGCGGACGCGGACGCGGAGCGACTGGCGGCAGAGAAGGCGGAGGCCGCGCGGCTGGCGGCAGAGGCAGCCGCAGTGGCAGAAACGGAGCGACTGGCGGCAGAGAGGGCGGAGGCCGAGCGGCTGGCGGCCGAGGCAGCTGCAGCCGCGGAGGCGAAGCGACTGGCGGTAGAGAAGGCGGAGGCCGAGCGGCTGGCGGCAGAGGCAGCCGCAGTGGCAGAAATGGAGCGACTGGCGGCAGAGAGGGCGGAGGCCGAGCGGCTGGCAGCCGAGGCAGCTGCAGCCGCGGAGGCGAAGCGACTGGCGGCAGAGAAGGCGGAGGCCGCGCGGCTGGCGGCCGAGGCAGCCGCAGTGGCAGAAATGGAGCGACTGGCGGCAGAGAGGGCGGAGGCCGAGCGGCTGGCGGCAGAGGCAGCCGCAGTGGCAGAAACGGAGCGACTGGCGGCAGAGAGGGCGGAGGCCGAGCGGCTGGCGGCAGAGGCAGCCGCAGTGGCAGAAACGGAGCGACTGGCGGCAGAGAGGGCGGAGGCCGAGCGGCTGGCGGCCGAGGCAGCTGCAGCCGCGGAGGCGAAGCGACTGGCGGTAGAGAAGGCGGAGGCCGCGCGGCTGGCAGCCGAGGCAGCCGCAGCAGCTGAGGCTGAGGCGCTGGCGGAGCTGCTGGCTGCAGAAAAGAAGAAGCCTGTAGCTCTCTCCCCCGTGGCCTCGGCAGTGACCTTTGCCCTCACCAAAGCCGCCGCAGGTAACTTTGCCGATCTGCTGGCGCAGCCTAGCGGCAACGCGTGGCTGCCTGACGAGTCGCACGCGGCGGAAGCACCGACGCCGCCGCCTTCGATGCGACCGCCGACGTGGCTCGCGCTCTCACGCTGTCTGCCAGCGACCGCCGACGCAGCTGACGCTCTCTTTGTCGCCGCCGACGCGGCCGAGGCGGGCTCGTGCGCCATGGGGGAGGTCGAGGGCGCGTTGATGAGCCTCTTCACACGGCTCGATTACGTTCGCATGCGCATAGCCGATCCACCTGCTCTGGACCTCGCCTTCCGAGCTGCCGCGCTGAGCTTCGGCACGCGAGTCGCGCGCGGCGCCGAGTGGTGGAACTTGCTGCAGCGGCTCCGCGCGCGACTGGAGATCCTTGAGATTCTGGAGACCGCGGGCGGCTGGGAGCCTGGGCAGCGCGTGAGCATCGCTGAGTTTCGGCGGGCGGCGCGCGCGTTCGAGTCGTGGGGCGCGCATGCGGTCAGTGGCGCTGAGGCGGCCATCGCGGCCTTTGCGGAGATAGATGTGGCGGGCAGCGGGATGGTCCCGATTGAAGACGTCATCAGCTGGGCGGTCGAACGACGTGATCGCATTCGAGGTGGGGGGGACATCGTGCCACCGCCACCAGCGCTGTTCACACCGGACACGGAGGCGCTCACACCCGTGTACACTTCTGAGGAGACGGATCCGATCCACGGCCTGGGCTTCTCTCCGATTGGAGCTTCGCGCCCGAGCCGGCCCCTCCCCACGCGCCGTAGCGGCAGCTGCTGCTCATCACTCCGCTCCGGGACGACCCTCTCCCCCTCGTCCTCGGCGCCGATGGTCCCAGCGCACCGCTCGCTGCTACATCCGACCGCCACCAGCGGCCGTCAGCGCGGCAGTCCATCCGCGGAGCTCGGCTATTGGAATCCGTTCGCGTCCGACGACGACGCCAGCCCTTCACAGCAGCCTTCACAGCAGCAGTCTCCCTGGCGAGCCGCTGGCGCCCATCTCGAGATACAGATCGGCGAGCTTGGCCCCGGTCTGCGCTCGCCTCACGACTCGACGGCGCACGCGGCATGGCTAGCGCACGAGGCAGCCCTCGAGCACAAGCAGAAGCTGAATGGGCCAGCGGCGAGCGAACGACTACACCACGCTGCAATCGAGCGCCAGGCGCGGCAAGCGGCGCGCAAGGTGGAGCGCGGGGTGGCACTGCAGCCGGTGCAGCTCACGGCCACGCTGCTCAAGGAGCGTCTGCGCGATGAGCTGCGGCAAAGGCGCGACGAAGCTGCGAGCCACAAGGCGCAGGCCTCCGTCGACGAACGGCCTTGGAGCCACGCGGCGAAGGTCAAGGCCCACGCCGAGGCCTCCCCTGTCTATGACCCCTCATATGAGCCACAATGGCGCGCATCATCACCTCCGCGTGAGTTGCCTATTATGGACGGTCCACCAAGTTCGGCCCGAGCGCGCATCGAGTGTCCGCCGCGCGTGCTTCAGCTGGCGGCTATGCAGTCGCCCTATTACCGCGGCGAGCGGTATCCCGGACGCTCGCCCGCAGCGCAGAAGCTCGAAGCGGCCAAGGAGTCGGCGGCGGCGGCGGCGACGCGCGCGGGAGGGAGTGCGCGCGCGGCCTCGGCACAGACCGCCGCGACCCGGCAGCAGGCGGCGCACGAAGCGTCCTCGTGGCCCCATGGCACGCCGTCCCTCGGGCACGCTTGGGAGCAGCGCGCGGAGAAGGACGCGTCGCCGCGCACCCATGCCTTTGGCGTGGGCTCCCAACGGCCAGACCTATGGCTCGGCGCGGATGCAGCCAGTCGCGGCAGCGGCGGCAGCCTCACGCCGAGTAGTCTCGTCATGTCCGAGTCGCGCCGTCAACCATTCGCCATGCCAACGCTGCCCACTCCTGGGCCAGGGGAGTACGACCGCGAGGGCACCTTTGTCCCCACTCTGGGCGCCCAGCCTACGTGCAAGGCACCCACAGCCAAGCGTCCAGTCGCGCAACAGTATCGCGACCCAACGTACTATGGGCAGACGCTCCTCGGAAAAGACCTGATCGCGTGCCAGTGCTTGCCCGATACGCCACACGACCGCTGGATGCGCCAACAGGCCAAGGAGAAGGCCACCGAGACAATGAGACGCTTCGCGGCGAAAGCTAGGGCAGAGCGCGCCGCCGCCGCCGCCGCCGCCGCCGCCGCCGCCGCCGCCGCCGCCGCCGGCGTCGTCGTCGGCGCCACCGCCGTCGGCGCCACCGCCGCCGCCGGCGACAGCACGCCGCGGGCCAAGGCACCTTCGAAGGTGAAGCGGGCACATCAGGACAATCCGTTGTATAGGGTGCCCGCCGCGGCCCTGGCCGCCTCTCCGATGCGCTCAAAACAGCGCGATCTCGCCGGGCCCAAGGCGTCGCTCGAGGACTGGCTGACGAGCGATTGCCACATAGCGCCTGGCGACGCAGCCCACTACGCCATCGCGCTCAAGGAGCTGGGGGTGGACGCGCCGTCGGACCTGAGTCAGCTCGAGCAGGGGGACTTCCCTCCGATCGTCAAGCTGCTCCACCGGCGCCGCATCCTCGAGGTCGTGCACTTGGGCGGCGCGCCGTCATGAGCACCGGTGCCGCGACGGCGCCGCGACGGCGCCGCGACGGCGCCGCGAATCCTCGATGTCCCTCGATGTCGTGCGCTCTCGGGTTGAGCGCCGTCAAGAGCACCGATTCCATTGGCGAGGGCGCCGTTGGGTTGGGGATGAGTGACATGGGTTTTGTCGTGTGTGGGCTGCGCAGCAGCAGGGGAATGCATGTGTGCACATCAGATCTCCTCAGACTTCAGACATCCTTTCTGCATGCATCGCAACATATGATGAAACACACTTTCCAGAGAAAAGAAACGCATTTTCAAGGGACCTGGTGGACCGCGACTGACGCGATAGGACCGCCTGAATGGACCACGTCTCCGAGGAGCAGCGCGCTGCCGCATTGGTTTGGGCGAAGAGTCTCCTAGATGACAAGGAGGCACTGGCTGCCGTCGCCAAGACTGCGTTTGCAGAGTTGGACGTTGACGGCTCAACATGCATCGACACCAACGAGGCGCATGTATTGGTAATGAAGATTGCCCGCGACTTCCACCTGCAGATGCCGCCCGACGCAAAGATCAAGAAACTCCTCTTCTTGTGTGACAAGAACAAAAGCGGTGCGCTTCAAGTCCGCGAATTTCAGTCCTTCTTCAAGGCAGTGCTTGATTCGGCGGTAAAGCACTCCTGCGAACCAATCGTTGCTGCCCAGACATTGGAAGTGCAGCACATGACGACGGCGCAGATGCGCGCGGAGCTGCGGGCGCGCGATTTGAAAGTCCCTGAGGGAGCAGGCCGCGACATGCTCGAGGCGCTGCTTCAGCGCGCTGCTCAGCCTCTCCCCTCTGCCAGCGCCTTCGTTCTCACGTCTGTTCTGTACAGCACTCCGGGCTCTCCACCCTTGGGCGACGCATTGGCCGGAGACGTCGCTGCCGAGCCCGCTCTGGATGACACCCCATACACTCCACCTTTGGGCGATGCTGCCAGCCCGTTCGTTCCGACGGCCGATGATCTCATTGCTGATGGACTCTGGGCTGACGGCACTCCAGACTCTGCACCATCGGGCGGCGACTCGTTGGCAGGAGAAGCCGCTCTCGTCACGGACGCAACAGACGACGAGGACGGCGGTGGGGAAGCTCCAGCGGGGGGCGCAGCCGGGGCGAAGAAGAAGAGGAAGAGGAAGAAGAAGAAGAAGACCGCACAGAACAACGAAGAGGAGGCGGCCACGACTTGTGATGTCATAACTTGTGATGTCCCACCCGCGGCCATGGCCAACAGCGATCATCACGGTGCTGCAGAGGCGAAGGCTTTTTGGCTGGCGGCAGAGAGGGTGGAGGCCGAGCGGTTGGCAGCCGAGGCAACCGCAGTGGCAGACACGGAGCGGCTGGCGGCGGAGAGGGTGGAGGCCGAGCGGCTGGCAGCCGAGGCAGCTGCAGCCGCGGAAGCCAGCCAGCTGCTGCGAAAGCGGCTGGCGGCGGAGAAGGCGGAGAAGGCGGAGCTGCTGGCGGCAGCGGAACGGGAGGCCGAATGGATGGCGGAAATTGAGCGGGTGGCGGCGCGGCTGGCGGCAGAGGCAGCCGCGGCAGCGGAGGCGAAGCGTTCGGCTGAGGTGCTGGCTGAACTTCTCGCGGCCGAGAAGAGGGAGGCCGAATGGTTGGCGGAAATCGAGCGGGCCGCGGCAGAGGCAGCAGCGGAGGCGGAAGTTAAGCGGCTGGCGGCGGAGAGGGTGGAGGCCGCGCGGCTGGCAGCCGAGGCAGCCGCAGCAGCGGAGGCTGAGGCGCTGGCGGCAAAGCTAGCGGCAAAGAAGGTGGAGGCCGCGCGCCTGGCGGCCGAGGCACGAGCTGCAGCAGCGGAGAGGGTGGCTATGGAGCTGAAAGCAGCGGCCGAGAGGGCGGCTGATGCACGAGCTGCTGCAGCTGAAAGGGTGGCGATGGAGCAAAAAGCAGCGGCCGTGAGGGCGGCGATGGAGCAGGAAGCTGCTGCTGAGAAGGCTGAGAAGAGGGCAGCGGCTGACAGGGCGGCGATGGAGCATAAGGCAGCAGCCGAGAAGGCGGTGATTGAGAAGAGGGCAGCGGCCGAGAGGGCGGCGTTCGTTGAGAAGGCAGCGGCCGAGAAGGCGGCGTTCGATCAGAAGGCGGCAGCCGAGAAGGCGGCCATGGAGGGAGAGGCAGCAGCCGAGAGGGCTGCGATGGAGATGAAGGCCGCAGCCGAGAGGGCGGCCTTCGAGAAAGCGTTGGATAACGCAACAGCCGAGAAGGCAGCCATCGAGAAGAAGGCCGCAGCCGAGAGGGCGGCGATGGAGCAGAAGGCCGCAGCGGAGAGGGCGGCGATGGAAGAGAAGGCAGCCGCGGAGAAGGCGACAATGGAGGAGGAGGCGGCAGCCGAGAGGGCGGCCTTCGAGAAAGCGTTGGAGGATGTGGTAGCTGAGAAGGCGGCAATCGAGCAGAAGGCAGCAGCCGAAAAGGCGGCGCTCGAAAGGGGGGCAGCTGCTGAAAAGGCGGCGTTGGAGGAGAAGGCAGCCGCGGAGATGGCGGCATTCGAGGAGAAGGCTGCAGCTGACATTGCGGCATTGAAGGAGAAGGCTGCAGCCGACATTGCGACCTTGAAGGAGAAGGCTGCAGCCGCCGCCGCCGCCGCCACGCGCCGGCAGCAGCTGCTCGTTGCCACCCGCGTCAGCTGCTGCTCATCGCTCCGGTCATCCCCTTCGGCGTCTTCCCTCGGGGGGTCGCCCTCTCCATCGGCCTTGGCACAGCTCATGTCGCCTCAACGCTCGCTCGAGAAGCAGTTGCAGCTATGGCAGGAGGAAGAGGAGGAAGATGGCAGCAGGAGGAAATCCGTTGGCGATGCGGCGAGCGAGCGGCTGCACCGCGCTGCGAGCGAGCAAAAGCAGCGCCAAGCTGCGCGCGAGGCGGCGCGCGTGGTGTCGCTGCAGCCTCACCAGCTGACGGCCGAGAGACACAAGCAACGACTGCGGGATGAGCTCCGTGAGCAGCGTGACGCGGCGGTGGGCCAAAAGGCCGCGGAGGCGATCGCGGCGGCGAGCCACAAGCCAGTTGGGATGCTCTGGTCAGACGCGCACGAGGATGATGCTGGCGGCTCTCCCTCTGCTCCGACTCGCGCGCCACTGAATGCTGCTCGAGAGTCCGCTGAGGGCTCGGTGCGTGTGCCGGCGCGTGTGCTCGAGCTCGCCGCCATGCAGTCGCCCTACTACCGTGGGATTCCAGAGCCGCCGCCACCGTCCTTCGCTTCGTACATGGTGGACATCACAAGGCCCGCTTCCCCGCCATGGACCCCCACCTCGCCTCATGCCTCGCCTACGAGCGCGGGCGCGGTGCTGCAGCTGGCGACGCGCGAGCCGGGCACGACGCCGCACAACACCTCGGCTCGACATGACTTGTGGTTCGGTGCGGAAGCTGTCAGCCGCGGAAGTGGGGGCAGTCTCACTTTCTGCGGAGTGGGCACTCCCGAATTGCTACAGCAGCAATCGGCCATGCCAACACTGGCCACGCCTGGACCAGGGGAGTACCAGATTGACGGCACCTTTAGCCCCACGCTCGGTGCCCTGCCGAGTCGCAAGGCTCTACCACCCAAGCGGCCCGTGGCTCACAAGTACCGTGACCTGACTCTACACGGCCAGATCCTGCGTCGCGATTTGGCCGTGTACCAGTGCTTGCCCGATACCCCACACGACCGCTGGTTGCGCCAACAGGAAAAGGAGAAGGCCACCGAGACAATGAGACGCTTCGCGGCGAAAGCCAGGGTCGCTACTGCGGCCAGCAGCAGCAGCTCCCCACGCAGCGGCGGCTCGCCACGCGGCGCCACTCAGATGCCATCTCCCCACGCAGATGCCATCTCCAGCAGCTCCCCACGCAGCGGCGGCTCGCCACGCGGCGGCAGCGGCGGCGGCGGCAAAGGCGGCGAAGGCGCCCCACTAGCGTCTCACTTACGTACGTTGACGAGCAGCGCGCCCCGAAGAGCCTCGAGCAAGTTGCCCGGAAGGACGTCGCTCGAGGACTGGCTGACGAGCGATTGCCACATAGCGCCTGGCGACGCAGCCCACTACGCCATCGCGCTCAAGGAGCTGGGGGTGGACGCGCCGCCGGACCTGAGTCAGCTCGAGCAGGGGGACTTCCCTCCGATCATCAAGCTGCTCCACCGGCGCCGCATCCTCGAGGTCGTGCACTTGGGCGGCGCAGCGATGAGCGAAGCGGTGGAGCTGGGCTGAGCATGGGGAATCGCCATGGCGCGCTCGCTTCTCAACGGCGACCTCGACTTGCTTGTTGGCACTCCCCGTGGCGCTCGGGAACTTTGGTTGCATGCGCCATCGTGGGCGGCAAAAGCGTGGGGGCTTGGGCTGAGCATGGGAGAGAGAGAGAGATTAGTAACTGACCGAGCTACCTACCAATTGGGCTGAGCATCAGGGTGGGGCTGAGTGAGGCTTTTCTGGGTTAAGCGCTGCGCTGAGCGCTTGGTAGTCGGTCGTGGGTAGGTCGTGCTCGTGGGATGAGCTTGGTACTTGGACGTGCTTGGTGCTTGGTACTTGTACTTGGAGTAGGTCGTACTTGGACGTTGAGCGCTTGGTTTCACCCTGGCATGCAACACGTCTAGGGCTGCATCGGAGATCGGACGGCTCTCGTCTTCGGTCTTGGCATGCGGATGCACCATGCATCCATGACCGGTGAGTGAGTGAGCGGAGCGAGCTCGTAAGAAAGGAGGTGCGGCGCCCCTTCGCCCTTGTGTGGCGCTCTACTCGTGCCGGGGGCGATTGAATGGTTGAAAGATATTTACGCTAGTGGTTGTCCGTGGTCCACCATGTTGACACACCATAGGGTAATTGGCTACCTACCTGTAAAACTGAGTAGTTGTGAAACCCTACTCTCCCCCAACCCCGGCCCAAGGCGGGACACGGGTCAAAATCTCGCGCAGCTGGTCGGGATGTCGGGTCGCGGCGCTAGCCGTGGGGGATTCTCCGGTCCATAGTGGGTTTTTTTTGGCCAATCCAACTACAGTTACTGTACAGTCTTTCTTTCTGAACTGAACTGAACTGAAGGGCCGACCTGACGTGTTCCAATTTGGAGAAGAAGACTTCAGAGCGCCATGGTGAGCGCACATTTGGACTCAACTAGCATTTGAGTCCCCTGCAGCCGGCTGCAGCAATAGGACGCCGGAGGAGAGCGCGATGGAGAGTGTACCTGGAGTTGCTAGCCAGCGAGGTTCGAAAAGCCTCGTCGGGAACATCTCTGAGACCAGAAGCAATAGATCGGGCTCTCCATTGAATCGTCGTGGCTCACTTGGAGTGGCCAGCCAGCGCTCCAAGAACGTAACCTTCGGTCTACCCTCGGAAGATTTGGCCTACTCTTTGCCCGACTCTCAGGATCTTCCCGAATCGACTGGCTTCTTCAGCCCTGCTGGTCGGTCGCCCGAATCGACTGGCTTCTTCAGCCCTGCTGGTCGGTCGCCCGAATCGACTGGCTTCTTCAGCCCTGCCACTCGTGCGCGAGCCCAGCAGGCTCAGGAAGACGCTCATCGTCTAGCTATGCTAGAGAAAGAGTTCGAGCAGGATGAGGAGCAAGAGCTAGCAATTGAAAAGCTTCAAAGCTTGCGACGGACAGGTGTGATGAGCTCGCGCACCCGCGTCCAAGGAGCCTTGTTCCAATCGACAATTGATGCAGTTCGCCAACGTGGTAAGGCTGGGTTGCAGCAGTGGGACGTCGAACAGGACGACACATGTAGCATCAAGTGCGGCGGCTTCAATCTGAAGTTCAAGTTCACTACCACTCAGCGTTGGGGCCTGTGCTGCTTTTCGTGCCTCGCAGCTGCCATTTACATCGCCGCCACGACCAGCGTTTTCATGGCTTCACCACCCTCACCGCCGATGATGCCAGAGCCGCCGCTGCCGCCACCGGAACCGCCATCGACGCCGCCTCCGATGCCGCCGCCACCTCCGATGCCCTCACCACCACCGCCGATGCAGCCGCCGCCCTCGCCACCGCCACCGGCCCCGCCACCTCCTTCGCCATCTCCACCGCCGAGGCAGCCGCCGCCCTCGCCACCGCCACCGGCCCCGCCACCTCCTTCGCCATCTCCACCGCCGGGGCAGCCGCCGCCCTCGCCACCGCGACCGGCCCCGCCACCTCCATCGTCTCCCACACCTCTTTGGCCTCCGCTACCTCCTACATCACCCGTCGTGGTCAAGCTCACGTCGCCGATGCTGCTGCCGCCCTCCCTGCTACAGCCGCCGCCACCGCTATCACCATCACCGCCACCACCCTCGCCGTCGCCGCCATCACCATCACCGCCACCGCCATCACCATCACCGCCACCGCCATCACCATCACCGCCACCGCCATCACCATCACCGCCACGGCCATCACCGCCACCACCCTCGCCAACGCCGCCATCACCATCACCGCCACCACTCTCAACGCCGATGCTGCCACCGCTGCCAAAGCCACCACCGCTATCGCCATCACCATCACCGGCACCCTCGCCACCGCCACCGCCACCGCCGCCGCCGCCACCGCCGCCGCCGCCGCCACCGCCACCGCCATCACCACCGTCGCCGCCGCCACCGCCGCCGCCATCGCCACCGTCGCCGCCGCCGCCGCCGCCGCCATCGCCACCGTCGCCGCCGCCACCGATGCCACCACGTCGTCCCGAACGGCTGGCTGTGGAACGGCTGGCTGTGGAACGGCTGGCTGTGGTCCTCACGCACGATCAGACAAAGAGCGTCGTCCCGAGCGTCTCGAGCGCCGAGGCATGGTGGGTCTCGCACACGAGCCTCGAGTATGCGAGCGCCGTCGTGGGCGCTCTGCTCCTGCTCCTGTGCTTGCTGCGTGCGAGCGTGGGCATGTGGCCGCTGCGGCTGCTGCTGCTGCTGCTCCTGCGGCTCCTGTGCAAGTGCTGCCCTTGCTGCGCTCGGTGCTCGCCGAAGGCTGAGGAGGCTCAGGGGCTGCTCGGCGCGCAAGGTGGGCGCTCAGACGACCTCGAGCACGGCGGGTACGGCAAGTCCGTTGCCTCTGACGTGGCCTCACGCTCGCCACAGCGCGGTTTGCCACCGCGATCGCCGCTCACGGAAGCCGAGAGGGCGGGGGCCACGGCGCTTGAGGCTACCGAGAAGAAAGACGTGAAGAAAGACGTACCCCAGAAGGCAGCGGCCGAGAAGGCCGCGCTTGAAAAGGCGGCAGGGACGGCGGCGGCAGGGACGGCGGCGGCAGGGACGGCGGCGGCAGGGACGGCGGCGGCAGGG
>ENA-UOXG01000086-UOXG01000086.1-mixed-culture-metagenome-genome-assembly--contig:-NODE-86-length-50388-cov-43.167067_pt1 | contig 50388 bp, 30 predicted proteins | sample MGYA00238159_ERZ761634 | MGnify/ENA primary metagenome ERZ761634 (study PRJEB28908, sample SAMN08776845) | mixed culture metagenome | isolation source: Freshwater growth medium | place: USA... | reverse complement strand
AACGACGAAACGACAAACGGGGGTGGGGAAGCCGGCGGTAGCACTCTAAACATTTAGCATTCCTCCGCACGAATGACGCTCATGGACGAGACGGGCACATCAGGAACCCTAGCGACCGTCGTGCGCAACGAGAAGTCGGAAATCTTCAACGATCGCAATGCCGAGCTGTACAAGGTTATCATGTCTGCCGTTGGCGAGGCCGCCGAGGCGGATGTCATTGACCCGGTGTTGTTTGTGGGATTGCGGCTGTTGCAGCACAGCGAGCGAGTTGTACGGCTGCAGCCACCTCATGCGCTTGCTGTGCGCCTGCCGCCGTCAGATATGGGCCTTGGAGACAGGCTCGAAACGGCAGAGGTAGAGCTCAGCTCCCTGAGAGCACAGCTGCACAAGGTCGAGCTGGCCGAGGCGACGAAAGCCATGCAAGCCCTGCTTGGGGTGCAAGGAGATCAGCCGATGACAGATCTTGAGACGTGGGTGCGCATCGACGCCACCACCACCATACAAGCGGGCTTTCATGGGATGATGACGCGGAAGTGGATTCGGAGTCTTGGACTCGCAGACACGGTGCAATTCAGCGCCGCGGCGCTGATCCAGGCTGGCATGCGAGGATTCACGGTCCGTCAGTGGCGACGGCATTTAGAAGAGTTGTAGACCGTAGAGATTCAGGCGATTTCCCACGCTCACACCGAAAACATTTTCCACGTCGCCGGGCGACGCCGTACGGCCACGCGGGCAGCAGCGCATCATTGACGCGGAAGACCGGAAGTGTGAAACAGCCCGGCGGCACACATGGCTCTTGGCCAAGGCATATCAGAGGCCCGAGCGAGGCCGAGTTTATTTGACATCGGTGGCGCGCGTTGCGCCTAGCGTCGCGGCGCGCTTTGCGGCTTTCATGGCTGGCCCTTCGGCGCCACGCACTGGCGACGCAGCCCAGCCGCTGCTGAGCTGGCGCGTCGGCGATGGAGGTCCAGCCGCCTCCGCCGTCGCCATCACCACCTCGGAAGGATTCGCCGCGATGAGCTTGAGGGCTCGTGCGGTGACGCGCGCGGCGTGTAGTCCGACCTGGCACGTGTCCGGGACAATGTGGTGAATCGGGTCGAGCTGGATGGGTTCTGGATGGATCTCGGAGTTGGCCACGTCCTTGATCGAGACGAAGGGCACCTCGAAGACCCGGCAAACCTGTGCGAGCGCGTGCGCCTCCATCTCCTCGCACAGCGTCTTGTGTGCCGCATGCGTCTCCGCGATCAGCGATGGCGACTGACGCCACAAGTCCGAGGAGCCTACAGCCCCGATGTCGACGCGTGGAGCCGGCGCCGCGCCCTCGCCGCCGATCTCGGCACTCACCGCGTGCGCGGCCTCGGTCGCAAGCCGGAGCAGCACGGGGTGAGCCACAAATTCCTTGGTATGCTCCTCGGTCATCAAGCATCGCACGCCAGCAAGTCGCGACTTGCCGTGGCGATCAATGACCTCTGCCTGCAGGGGAACGACCGTCGAGCCGATGACAATATCTCCCATCCGCTGCTCGGGGATGTGGGCGCCGGAGCAGCCACAGCTGATCACGGCCATGGCGGGGCTCGCCGAGAGCGCGGCCGTCATTGCCGACGCGGCGAACACAGCACCGATTCCGGAGACAACGACGTCGACGGTCAGGCCGTCCACCTCCCCGCGGAAGGACTTGACGATGCCGCGAATCGGAGGCTGCTCGACGAGGCCATTTTCGATGAGCGGGTAGAGGAACTGCGCCTCCTCCTCCATGGCAACCATCACGATCACGCGCTCCATCGGCACCGAGCTCGTTCTCCGTCCGGATGCGCGAAGTTTGGGCACCAATTTAGAATTTTGTCTGCAGGATTCCTAACAACGAAATCCAAGAACGTAATGGCTTCAAGGGAGATGTGCAGCAACGAGAACTGACCTTGCTTGTACGAGTGTTGCTCAACACTGCTACAAGTAACAAGCTCAAGCAGCAAGCAAATAAAATAAAGCAATCACGATGTTGTTTCGACTAAAATTAGCTTCCTAGCTTAGCTCCGCTTGCTTGTACATGTGTCACACAAGGAGAGACCAACTCGCATGTGATCATTGGCTAGCCACATGCGTACTTATTGTACTTGGCGCAGCTGATCAGCGCATCAGGGCAGCACGCCGCTGGGCACGCGGCGGAAGCCGTTGACGTCGTACTCGCGCACCTCGCTCATCGGCCGTTGCCTGGCGAAGATGGCCTGTCCCGCAGGCCGAGGGTCCTCGAGCAGCTCCTCGACGTCGCGGGCGGCCGTGCGCAGCGAGTCGAGAAACGTATCGAGTGGACCCGTCGGTATACTGGCCGACGGTGCAAGCGGCACGGCGTCGAGCGTGTCGGCGGAGGCGACGGGGGTAAAGAGCGGCGGCATCGCGGCGGCGTCGTCGACGGGCGCGGAGAAGCACGAGTTGTCGATGCAGCATGCCCTCGTCGGATCCATGCCTGCCTCACGTGCAAGCTTGTAGATCGATGGCATCGAAGCAGTTGGCAGCTCTGGCTTACGCGCGTACACGAATGCGCCCTCGTACCGGTTCTGGAGGGTCTTGCCCGTGTAGTACACGAAGCGGAACTCGGGCTCCTTGGGCTGATTCGTGCCGATCAGGTACCAGTTCTCCCAAAAAGTGAGTCCGAACATGTGCCCCTCCGTGTGGGCAGTGCGAACCGCGCCAGGCGCCGAGTCGAAGACGAGGGACTCGACGAGGTGCGCTTGGAAAGTCGTGGTCGGCGCGCCCACGCGCTCGCGTGGCATCGTGTACTCGACGTCGACGACGGCCGACTGCGGGCCGACGGTCATAGCCGACACGCTCGCCGTGTTGGCGACTGCGCCTGCCGAGAAGGAGTTCTTTTGGCATTCGAAGCAGTCGTAGTTAGGGTTGAAGCCGAGCACCTTGTACCACTTGCCACTCATCATTGCGGGTGTGGCCTTCACGAGCGCCTTGGGCGCCTTGGGCGCGTCGTAGGGCGAGTCGGCGCCCGGTGCCTGCGTCGCGATCTGGATGCACCCAGCATCCTCGATCGTGCACTGAAGCACGCGGTCGAGCGTCGGGTTGCCGTAGCGTGCGAAGCAGCCCATCGTGCACTGCGCGTCGCCCATGCACTTGGCGCTGCACGCGAGCCCCTTCACGCAGTCGCGGTCAGCGCCGCACGCCTCGGTCTCGGCCTTGCAGCTCGTCGCGAAGCACCCTGGCTTCACCAACTCGGCCGTCGACTTTTGGCTCGCCAGCTGAGCGAGCTCATTTTCGGCGAGCGCCGGCTGGGCGCCGCATGTGAGCACCGCGGCGGTGGCCACGGCAAGAGCGCTCGACACGAGAGCATGCGCCCATGACGCGCCGTCCTCGACTGCTGCTGATGTGGGTTGCCTCCTCGATGTGGCCTCCGAATCCTCCAATGTGGCGTGCGGCAGGATGGAAACGCGCTGAGACGCCTTCTTGGCACACTGTGCACTCCTGCGTGGTGTGACCAGGATCTGGTAGCCGTCGACCGCTGAGCACAGCGTCAGTGCAAGCAAGCAGGAGCGCCGAGGCATTGTGAGAAAGAGATGCACCGGAACGACGGATCGTCGAACGCAATTTGTCTTCGCGAGATTTGTCGGCGCTTCAATTCCGCTTGGCGGAAATTAAGGCGCCAATTCACAGTATGAACCTCAACGCGCACACAAATCACAACAAGTATCCGGACACATGTACATGTAGCTCAAAAAGGTATAAAGCCAATCCAAACCGAGATGCTGAGGCGGACCACAAACGTGACCAAACTTGGACACCCGTCCGAACGAATTTCCTAGCAAATTCCGATTCGATGCACCACATGCGCGTCCCTGCCATCAAGCGCCGCGTTTGTCGAAAACACCCACGACATGCAGAATGAGTCCCTCACACCCTACCGCATTGCCCGCTGCCTCTTCACCATTGCTACAATCCATCGCCTCATGAGCGACGAAGCAAAGGATGTTGCACGATCCACCTATGTTCTGCTCACCGTCGACGTGCCACCGGTCATGTTTGCGAGGGCAAAGGACATCGTCCATGGCCTCACGCAGCTGCGCTGGCGCCGGCTCCTGTACGAGCCCTTGCAACTCTTCGCGGAGATTCTGTGCATACTCTTGGACGCCCTCGGCGCCTCCTTCATCAAGCTCTCGCAGGTCATCGCACACAGCCCGATGGTTGCGCCCGCACTGCTCGTGCGTGCGTGCAAAGCGTCTCTCGCGCGGTGTAGGGCGCCCACGGTGCCCTTTGACGTGGTGGAGAGCACTCTCTGCAACGAGCTGAACATCCCTAGCGTCGCGCACCTCTTCGCGACCATCGACCCGCAGCCGAGGGCTTCAGCAAGCATCGCTCAAGTCCACAAGGCGACCCTCGTCGACGGCCGGAGCGTGGCCGTCAAGCTGGTGCGGCCGGGCGTCAAGGAGCGCCTCTGGGTCGATCTGACCATCATCTGGCTCGCGGCGCGGGCCGTCGACGTGCTGCTCGGCCCTCTGGTGCTCGAGTTCCTTTCGAGCCCAGCGGCCGCCTTCGTCGACGAGCTGCGCCAAGCGATACTCGCAGAGTGCGACCTCGAGCACGAGCACGCCAACATGCTCCAGTACCGGCAGTGGCTGCGCTCGTCGGTCGCGCTTCGGCGCTCGGGCCTCGCGAGTGCTGTCTCGGTGCCTGAGCCAATTGCCATCGGCTGTTCTAAATCTGTGCTCACGATGGAATGGGTGGACGGCGTGCTGCTGTCCGACCTGCGTGACGACGGCGGCGCGGCGGCGGCAACGCCGGCTGCAGCAACAACGTCGGCCGCGGCAACGTCGGCCTCTCGCTGGAAGGGTGCGCTCGCGAAGGCACTCAGCGTCAGCGCGCTCTCGGTACTTGACGGTGCCATGATCGATGATGGCGTGGGCGGTCCCGCTACCGAGGGCGGCGGCGCCGTCGCGCCGTGCTTTCACGCGGACCTGCACATGGGCAACATGCTCTACTGTGCGGCCACGGATAGCGTCGCCTTCGTCGACTTTGGCGTGTGCGGCAGGCTGCCAGCGGCGCTGCGCGGCGCGCTGCTGCTCCAAGCACTGTCTTTCGTTGTCGAGGACACATCTCACTTTTCCGAGGGCTTTGCGTACGCACTCAAGACGACACGGGCCGAGGCGGCCACGAGCACGAGCACGACGAACATCGCCGCGGTCGCCGCCGCCGCCTCGGCCACCAGCGTTGCGGAATGTGCCGATCACCTGCCTATGTCCTTTGAGGCCGCGGCAGAGCGCATGCGAAATGTGCGTGGCCTAAGCACCGATACGCAGTTGCAGCTCTTCGGCCTCTACAAGCAAGCAACGAGCGGCGACGCGCCGCTCACGAGCCCCGCCTCGCGCTTAGACGTCAAGGAGCAGAAAAAGTGGGTGGCGTGGGCGGCGATGCGCGGCCAGTCGGCATCCACGGCGCAGGCGTGTTATTTGGAGTTGACGCACACGCTGCTAACGCACGTATCACCGCCGGACGACACGGCGCCGCCGCCAACCACTGACGCGCTCGCCCCGGCGCCGCCGCCCCTCGACACGGCTGCCCTCACGGCCGATCTGCGGCAACTCTTCGTCGAGCTCGAGCGGATCAACCCACTGCGGCCCGACAGCGACGGGACCATCGACCCGGCGCTCTACGCGCTTCTATTGCGAGGCCAACTTGTGCTGCATGAGCACGGCGTGCAGCTGCCCAAGGAGTTTGCGCTCCTGATCAAGACGATGCTCTTCGGCGCCGACTACCTCACTCTCTTCCGCGGCGCTGAAATGAAGCTGCTAACTACGGCGCTCTCCGCGGCGGCCGTCGCCTACGTGACCAGCCACGTGCGCGAGCTCTCTCATGTCATCCCGCGCCGCGCGCTGCCCCAGATTGGCAGCGTCATCGTGCGGTCGCAGTCGCGCAGGCTCCGTGCGCAGCTCGTTGAGACGCGCGAGCATGCGGCCAAGACCGTCCTTGGCCAGCGGCTCGCCCTGCTGGCGGCGCAGGCGATCGAGCGGTGCCGAGCGGCGTGGTCAAGCGAGCAGTGCCAGGGCGCGCTGGCGATCCTCGCCCATGGGCTCGCCCCGCTAGCGGCGTGGGCGAGTTTGGCGCTGGATAGCGAGCGCCGCCGGAGCGCGCTGTCGCGTCTCCTCACCGACGGCGCCAAGGATATGGATCTGGTCGCGGTGATCGCCGCGTGCTGGCCGCTCGTCCTGCTCGTGGCGCTGCTCGTTCTCATGCTCCTCGGCGGTGCGACGGCCGGCGAATCGACGGCGGCGACTCTCGTTTGGATCGCCAACGAGAGTGCAGCAGCTGGCGAGATCTCCAACGATATCTCCTACAACACAGTGGTCGTCGATGGCGCGTGATGGACTCCCGATTCGTTCTTGTTTGCGAGCGACCGAAGCCTCCAAGGCGTGCTCAGGGCTTGCTCTATCTTTGACTCTATCTTCACTCAGGTTCGTGCAACATGTTGTGCGAGTGCCACACTTGCAGGTGAGGGCAGTGGGGGCTGTAACGGTGCACTGTCGTGCGGAGTGACGTGTGTCCTGCTGCTCGCTGCGTGCTGGCTGCTGGGGCAGCTCGAGCTGGGCGGTAGGCTAGGGCGAAAAGCGTATAGCGAAGTCGATCGTTTTGGAACTGTAAGTGTATGTGGTGCTGCAGGGACAACGCTCCGTCCACACACAGGTCACACAGATCGCACGCAGTCAAAGTCGAGTTTCGTGTACAGCCAGCTGTTCGCTCATAAGATTATAATCACTTGCGCCAGCGTTCGACTTTCACACCTCGCCTACAGTAGTCAAACAGTTACTACTGTACGGCCTAAGGTGCACCTTAATGTAGCGATGCCGCGAGCCTTCTTGGTTTCGCCTGCCGCAGTACGTCCGAAAGCCGCGGCCCCGAGCGCTTACCCTTTCCGGTCATATCACCACCTGATCTCCCATCGTCGTCGTCGTCGTCGTCGTCGTCGTCGTCGTCGTCGCCGCCGCCGCCGCCGCCGCCGCCGCCGCCGCCTTCCGTACCATACCATACCTCGAGCAGGCCCTCGAGCAACTGCTCTGCCTCCTCCACACGCGCCGGGCTGGGGTTGATCAAACGATCCCACGCAAGCAACTGCCCATCCGTCACCGGCGCCCCTGCCTCGGCCATCTTGACGAGCGCCCAGAATTTGGGAGGTAGCTGGAGCTCTTCTTGCGCACGCGTGACCGCCACAAACCATGAGTTGAGCTCGTCGCCTTTCCAGTCGAGTCGGGCCTTCTTCGACGGGTCCCCACACTCGTAGTCGGGCTGGAAGAGCACCCGCGCGCACGGGCCCTTGCCATCGCCCAGGTCCGCGTCGCCGATCACGTGGAGCACGTCGATAGGGATGCAGTCGTCGAGCACTTGAACGCGTGGCCATTCGAGCCCTTTGGCCTGGCACACGGTGCTCAGCAGCACGTCCGCACTGCTCGCCGTGTGTCCCGCCCGGAGCACGCACTCGTCAAACTTCCGTATCATCGCGACCAGCTTGGGAGCTTCCTTGGGCTCTCCGTACGCCCCGACGAGGTGGATGTGCATATGGTACTGGTTGAGCTCGCGCTGGTTGACTTGCTGCTTGAAGTCGTCCCAGCTCTCAAACTCGGCAAATCGGCTGCTTGCCCGTACCTTTTCGCCGTGGTACAGGTTCAGGCACTCCTCGAGCTCGCCGAAGACCGTCTTGAACCTTTTGCCCCCGGCTGCCTCGCCGTCGCCCAGGATTGCAATCTTGACACTCGGGTCACGCGCGAGTTCTCTCCAGCCAGCCAGCGCGAGCTCCAAGTTGGTGCGACCGAGGAGCGTCTTCGGGCCGGCCGTCAGCTCGCCGTCCTCATCGACCACGCGCCCGCCCTTGGCGGGGTCCGCCTGCACCCGGTAAGGCGTCCACAGCCGCTTGCCGACGAGCGATTGCTCCGAGTGCTGCTTCACGTACAGGACGCAATTAGCAACGCGGCAGATGTCGGGGCCGAAGCGGAAGGTGCGCCGCAGCTTGGTGCACTTGACCTCGCGTGGATGGGTGCCCGTATTTTTCAGCTGGCCGTGCAGCGTGTAGTACCAGCGCCCATACGACTGCGGCTCAAACAGGCTCGCCAGTTGCGCGGGCTTGGCGTGACGCCAGGAGTAGAGGGCCTGCGCCATGTCGCCGACGACGAAGATGTCGGCGTGGCTGGGCTGCAGGACGAAGGCATCGAGCTGGCAGTCGGTGCAGTCCTGGGCCTCGTCGAGCAAGATCGCGCTGAACTCGCTCAGTTCCATCCCTCGAAGCTGCGCCCACTTGACGTAAGCGTCGTGCACAAGCGGCAACTGGCCATCGAGCATCATCCGCCAGGCTCGATACGCCTGCTTGAGGTACCAGTCACCCGGCTCGGAGCTGCGGCAGTGGGGCAGCTTTTCTTTGTGCCCTATCTTGGCCGGGTAGTACGTGATGTCATCAAACTGCGCCGGCGGCTGCTGTAGCCTGGCCTCGTCGTGCTTGCTCGCCAGCCAGCTGACGAGCGTCTTGAAGATGTAAAAGGCGACGAGCTTGGATCTTCTTGCCGCCTGGGCGCGCGCCTCCTTCCGATTGTGCGCCGGCGCGCTCTCGGGTTGCTCGCCGTGCCACGAGCGGATCGCGTCGCCGAGCATCTCGCCGATCGCCTTCTGGAGCTCACCATCGTCCACGCATCGGTCGAGGAGCTGCTCGCCCATCGATACGGAAGCGTAACGAAGGGCGGCGGCATGCATGGTGAGGCACTCGACACCGCCGACAATGTTCTCGTCGTGCAGAGCTTGCTCCAGCCGCCGCCGCCCATCTTCTGCAGCGCTGCGACCGAAGAAGAGCTTCAATATCCGCTGATGGCCCTTGCGCCGCAGCCTGATGGCAAGGTGCTCCTGCATGGTCGTCTTGCCGGACCCTGGCCCTGCCACCGTCGCGACGACAAGCGAGGGCCGTCGCGACGACAAGGAGCGGGCGAGCTTTACTGTGCGACGCTGCTCTCGTGTGAGCTGCATGAGAGGCCGAGCGCCAACCACTCTCGCAGTCTTGCAAAAGTCATGCACTGCAAGTCAGAAACTTTTGGAAACCCAAGCTCGGATTTCGTCGCGGCCATCTCACTTTGGCTCAAAGTGGGGTGGTTGTGTTCAGAGGCAGTGAACGTGTGTGTGAGCCGTACGAGTCCCGGCTCCCCCGGAGCACCTGTGACGAAACACAAGCTCAATGCGTCGTCTCTGCCCAGCTTGAGCCCCGGGGCGCGCGATGGGACAGCCTGTTGCGCATCGTGCGCTGCTGTTGCTGCTCCGCCTCATTATCGCCACCGCGCAGCGCCCTGACGACGAGGTGAAGCAGTTCCCCGGTTACCCGGGCGTGATGCCATCGAAGGTCTTTTCGGGCTACCTCAAGGCGCACGCCGAAGGGCAGACGTTTTACTCCCATTATGTGCTCACCGAGAGCCAGCGCAATCCGTCGGCGGACCCGCTCGTCTTGTGGCAGCAAGGCGGGCCGGGCTCGTCGGGCTTCGGCTATGGCTACCTCGCCGAGCTTGGGCCTTACGTGCTCAATGCGGACTCGCTCGACAACGCGACGGTGCCCACTCCGCAGCGCAACTTCAAGTCGTGGGACACGATTTCTAACCTGCTGCTCTTCGAGCACCCGCCCGGCACGGGCTTCTCTTACTGCGTGGACGCGGCCGAGAAGCCCATCGCATGCGAGTGGAACGATCAAACGCAGGCCAAGGCCTTTTACAACACGTTGCTCGCCTTCTACGAGGCCTGGCCGACTTTTGCGGCACACGACCTGAAGATCATCGGCGAGTCGTACGCGGGGCTGCTGATCCCTTTCTTGGTTTACGAGATCTTCACGCAGCACCCGGACGAGACGCCCGCCAGGCAGCTGAGCGGCATCGCCATCGGCAACGGTTGCCCAGGCACCGCCGGCTCGACCCCTTCAAAGCGCGGCTCGTGCAACGGGCCCTTCGGCTCGTGAGCGTGATTGCAATTGCCATCGGGCCCTTCGACTCGTGAGCGTGATATGGATGGCCTCCCTGATTTGCCTGCCTAATGGCGTCCGTGATGCCTCCCTCATCAGTTATGACACGCAGCACATCATGGAGCTCGCGTATGGGCACGGCGCGCTGCCACGCGCGCTGTGGAACGCTCTGGCCAAGGCATGCGGTTTCCCGTGCGCCGCCCCGCTCTGGACGGAAGACTGTGCGAGCTTCAGCGAAGAATGCAGTGCGCTGCTGAATAATGCAAGTGCGGCCATCGGAGACTTCAACATCTACAACTTTGTGGACAACTGCGGGGATGGAAACCAGGAGGCGACAGGGGTGTCGTCGGCGGGTGCGCGTCGCCCGCAGATCGGGAGCTTCCTTGACCATAGGGTGCGCTTTGGCGCCGCCGCCGACGGCGCTTCGGAGGGCGTACCACACGAGGGTGGGCAAGAGTATCCATGCGGCACGGGGACAGCAGCCACGCGCTGGTGCAACATACCCTCTGTGCGTGAGGCGCTCCACATGCACCCCGAGGCCTTTTATGGGCAGCCCTGGGCGCTGCAGGCGGGGGCGGGCATGCACTACACGACGTACACTGGAGCCTCGTACGACCTCTACCCGGAGATCGTCCAGCACATCCCCGTGCTGATTTACAATGGGGACGTGGACGCGTGCGTACCGTATAATTCCAACGCCGATTGGATCGATTCGATGGTGACGATGCAGGGGTACCGTGTGGCCGAGCCGTGGCGTCCGTGGATGCTCGATCGGGGAGGCGGCGCAAAGGTGGTCTCTGGGTACGTGACCTCGTACGCGACGGCGCCAGGTCCGTTCCGGCCCGACCACTACAACCTCACGTTCCTCACGATCAAAGATAGCGGCCACATGGTGCCGCAGTACCAGCCAGACCGCGCTCTCGCCTTCTTCACACGTTGGCTCGATCACGAGCCGTACTGAGGGGATGCGCGCGAGGCACTCACGTAGTGGGCTGGCGTCGCGGCAAGGAGGCGCTGTCTGTGTGGAACGAGCGAAGATGAATCCCATCCCCGAAACACCAGATGCGGAACCTGGAAGCACCCCCACTCCCGCCCATCGCCCATCGGGCGAGTGGTGGTGTTCGCTAAGGGATCAGCCATTCCAATGGAACGGAATTTAGAAAAAGCGGACGGATTGAGTACGCGACATCGACGTGCAAGAGTACGTTCAACGACTACCCACAGGACCGATGGACCGCGATGGACCGCAGGACCGGTAGGACGAGACACGAGACCGGGAGCTATCTTAGGAGCTCTCAGCTCGGCTCAGAGCAGTATTGATATTGTAAATAAGATTTATAATCCCCGGGCGAATCGCGGCGCACAAAAAATACAGCCGACAGCGACACGTCGCCGGGTAGACGCGCGTAAGCTACAAGCTCGCGCCGTCGCGGCATGCCACGCGATGCCACGCGAACCCACCCGCCTTCATCCCGCCCGAGTTGTACGCGCACGCACTCACCCTCTCACACCTTGCGCGTTCTGATGTGCATACCGCTCAGCGACCCCGTCGCCCTAGGCCCTTACAGGCTGGGTCTGCGGAAATAGCGGGGTCATCTTGTTCCAGTCGGTTTGGCCAGCAGCCACCGGCGCCCCCCCCGCAGTGCCCTGTCGCGCTTTCGCTAGCTCTGTGGTCAGCTCGTTAATTTTCTGCGCTTGGGAGTGGTAATCTGCCTGCCACGCGGACTCGAGCGCAGCGATGCGCCTCGCGAGGGTGTCGCTGACAGAGGCGCTGCCGCCTCGGCGGCCGTCCTTGCCGCCGCCGTCGCCCAGGTCCGGCTTCCAGCCGGGCGTCATCTCGAGCAGGATCTTCTCGAGGTCAATAAGGAAGGCCTCGATCGGCAGGTCGTTGGCGTCGTTGCCAAAGGGCTGCTCGATCTCGACAGCCATCTGCTCGATGTTGAGGAAGAGGAAGGCGATCAGCGACGACGCCGGCACCGCAAGCCACCCGAACTCGCCGATGAGCGGGATGGACATGGTGGACAGCCAGAGGATCAGGAACGAGCGCAGCGTGGCGACGTACGAGAAGACCATGCTCGTTCGCTTGATCTTCATACACGCGCCCACGGCGTCGTTGATCTCGCGGATGGACTCAGAGGTTTCGTCATAGATTGCCGCGCCCAGCTGCTTGGACAGGTTCTCGCGCGCCGTTTTCGTGAGGTGTTGCAGCGCCGTGATGGGCGGGTTGTGCGCCGCGTTGAGTGCGCGGATGTACTCCCAGTCCATGCGGCCGCCGCACTCCTCGGGCTGCACCGTCGTGTCACGCAGGAACGCCTTGAAGCACACGCAAAACGCCATCAGCTCCATGAGCATCTGCTCCGTCGCCTGAACCGTCGGCAGCGCGGGCGCCGTCTGGCAGCCGATCGACACGCAGGAATTCATGATCTGCTGCCACGAGCACCGCGCCTCCCACCAGTGGCTCATCGACGCATCGGTGCGCATGACGACGAGGAAGGCGAGCGCGCCGCCCAGGATAACGTGCGCATCCAGCGGAAAGAAGATAGCCGAAGCGGAGTCGGGGTTGAGCTCGAGCAAGTACAGGCACTGCAGAAACGTCAGCACGGAGATGCTGAACCACGGCCAGAACATCATGCCCTTGACGGAGAATCGGATGGTGGGCAGCCACAACGTGGGATCGTAGATGTTGAAGCCGTCGAGCGCCTCTTTGTAGTATGTTGTATCCAGCCATGGCGTCAGGTCCGTCGCAGGCTCCGGCTGAAAGAACATCGTCATGCTCATGTCCCCGGGCGGATGGTAACTATCGCCCGGCGCGTGGTACTGAGCGCTCGCGCTGCCCGCACTTGCAGCCTGTTTGGATTTCAGGAAGGCCCAGACTTCAACAAACTCGTTCAATACGATGAAGCCGCTATTGTCCGCGTCCATCTGTTTGAAGAGATCGTTAGCCTCCTTCTCGTTCGTTGCAACACCCATCAGCCGCAGCGCCGCCTTCATCTCCTCTTCCTCGAGCTTTCCTGCGAGTGGCACGCGAGTCGAGGCGAGGTGGCATGAGGCTCCTACACAAGCCGGGGCGGTGGCGCTGAGTGCTGTGACTCTGCACACCTGAGCCGTCCTTGTCGTACGACTCGAAGGCCTTGCGCACTTCTGCGTACTGCTGCGGCGTCATCTGATCCACTAGTGTCGAGGCTCCGGCAACTCCCTTCAGCTCCCGAGAGGCATTCCGCTTTTCAAACGCTTCGCGATCACGTTTCATGTTCAATCCCTTACGTGCCGCCGCCGCCCCGCCGCCTGCCATGGGCATGGTGAGTCCCTGTTACCGCGGCAACCCGCCACGGGTTGGCTCAGAGAGATTATCCACACCGGGAGTCGAGGGGGTCGACTTCGGTGCAAGTGCCGAACGAGCGCGTGTGAGAGAGAGAGAGCCAAAAAAGAGGCCCCCGACTGTGTGCACCCGAAAGAAGTTTGTTTGAAGGGTTTTTCCCACAGCCGCTGTGCTGAGCGGATCGAGGAAAGGAATGGGCACATGGGAGGAGCCGCCACCAATACACATGTACATGTAGGAACTACCAACGTCACTTCACCCGGCAAACCGTGAAGTGTTTCAGAAAGAGGACCTGTGAGATTTCCCGAATGATGCTCATTGCTGTCAATGCGCTATTTTCGTTGTTAGTCTCGTCGCCTACTCTTATACGGCCGGCGCAGGCACGGCAGCTGCCTGCGATCGTCATGCAAGGCACGTTCATGTCGAAGGTGAAGGAGCTCAATAGCATGAACAAGATGTCCTCGGTGAAGAAGAACCAGAAGCCGATGGCGTCACCCAAGAAGTTGACGCCCAAGATGATCGAAGTGACGGAGACCAAGTTCAAGAAGACGTACGATAAGAAGTCGCTCGAGCTCCTGTGGGGTGCTCTTCTCCAAATCTACGGCTCTGTCGAGCTGGCGGAGAAAGCCGTGCTCGCCAATCCGCAAGTCCTCAACCCGTCCTACTCCTTTTGCAATACGATGATCGTATCGAAGAATGTGCTCGTGGACATGATGGGGACCGAGGAAGCCCTCGAAGTCATGCTCAAGAACCCGGCCGTTCTACAATGCGGCCCGGCCCTCGATACGCTCGGACCTGACGAGATCAAGGGCTTCGCCAACTTGCGCAGCACCTTCAACAACATTCCGGAGAATGTACGAGGGTTTGCACTCCTCGCGCTCCTCGCGTTCGTGCTCTTCCCGATCTTTGCGAGCAACAACGAGCTCCTCCAGGATTCGGCGGCCCTCAACATAGCCAAAATAGGAAACGGCGTCCTCTTTGCGGTTCTCATCGAGGGCTCGCGGATCATCATCTTTAGCACCATCCTGAAAGGCAAGCTCAGCGGCGACGAGCGCGTGCTCAAGGCGCAGGAAAACGAGCTCAAGCGAATGGGGCGCTTGAAGAAGAGCTGAGGAGGGACGGACGACACGCTTTCCGCTCGGCTACAGCCGGTGCGGGACTTCGGCGCGCTTGGGCTTGTGCCACGGACTTGGACGGGTCATAGCGCCGGGAGCGACCCTGCTTGACAAGTTTGCTGACACGCCTTGTAAGGCCTTATCGCATCCTCGCGCTGAGCGCGGACAGCTCTGAGCCCGGGCTAGCGTTGTGGGTGGATTTCTTGACGGTCCGTCGCGTGTTGAGCCACTGAGATGTGTAACTGCTCACACTTAGAAGCACTTTCTAGACTTCTAACGGATTTACTAAGATCTAAGGTTGAAAACACTAAACATCCTCCACATCCGACCTGGGTGTCTGGGGACTGGGCTAGTTGAACAAGATAGTCTCCGAGTCTGATTCGGAGGTCATTGACTCGGCCACACTGGCCCTGTGTAGCCGTTGCCGAGCGATTCGGCAAAGGCGACCTTGGACGGAGAGGCAGTGGAGCCGCCCTTCACGGCGTAGCCGTTAAGGGGCGGCCGGCGCACTTCGGCTGGCTCGCCCTCGGCCATGTCCTCTATCATGAGCGTCTCCGGCGCGTTGGGGCTCCTCCGACGTTCAGGCTCCTCCGTCGACGTGCCCCTGGGCGGATCGTCAGATGGCGCGACGCGCCCTCCGGCCACAGACCCGCGGCGCATCGATGCAGTCGCGGGGCGAACGACCGAGGAGATCTGCCTCTGGAACGCCGCGGTCATCGGGCGTACCGCGTCGCGTGCGGTGGAACGCAGCGTGTCGATGGTCTGCTGGTGATGCCAAATCTGCTGCTGTGCGGTACCTACGGCGAGGGTGAGCTGGCGCATATGTCGCTGGTCGCGCCAGCGTAGGCACGTGAGAGGCACGAGGATGGCCAAGCACGCAAGACCGAAGGGCAAGCCGACCACCACGGCGAGGCGCAGCCAACCAGAAAGCTGTTGTGCCTTGGTACACACGACCTTTACAGGTTGGAGATCATCGCAGAGCGGGTAAAGGAAGTGGATACCTTGCAAGTCATGCTCGGAGAGGCACGTGCGCGGCGAGTGGCGCGTGAGCGAGTGCATGATCGACATGTCCGACGGCTCGTACGGCACATTCACTGCGCACCCGAAGGCGTCGCGGCACGTCGCGTTGTTGACGGCACACGCCTCGCGCGCGACGAGGTTCTCATCGGCCCGCTGGTCCGGGTGGTCGAAGCCGAGCACATGGCCCGTCTCGTGCGCCATGGCGGCCTCGAAGTCGTAGCACTCGATGCACGGCAGGTAGATGCGCTGGTAAAAGATGGGCGGGAAGATGAGGAAGAAGAGCACGAGCACGTTGCCGCCGGGCGAGAGGGACGAGAGGTAATCGAGCATCATCGAGCAGCGACCCGAGCAGCGGCCGTGACGCCTGTACGCGGCGGCGGTGGCGGCCTCACCGCGAACGCAGAAGAGCGCCACGCAAACAAAGAAGAGCGTCCAGAGCATCCGCGTCGCCGCCATCGCGAAGAGCATGAGCAGCGTGAGCCGCACGAACAGGTCGATGTCGGCGGTGCCCATGGCGCTCTCATGCTTCAACCTCTGCAAGTGGTAGCAGAAGGTGGCGTCGAGGTACCAGCAGATGTGCGTCTGGAAGCGCATCATCGAGCGACGGTTCGCATCTACTCCGAACGCGATGACGCCTGACGACGAGCGCAGCGGCTGCGTGAACCACAGCTGGTCGAAATGTGAGGCGCGGAATGTGGTCACATATGCGGCAAGGTCCGGATGTGCGCTGCCATCGTCGGTCGTGATGTACACCTCCCACGGACACGGGTCGGAAAGGTCGGCCGAGCGGTTTGCGGCCGTGCACGGCGCGCTCTCCGAGATGTCGACAAAGTTGAGCAGCCGATGATTGTCGGACCACGTCGCAAAGCCGCGGAGCAGCGCGGCCTTGATGTCATCGCAGTTGAGAAAGTCGACGTCGAGAAAGTCAACGCCGAGAAATATGTTACGCTCTGGGAACTTGGTGAGCATCTTCTCGCAGAACTGCGGGTCGAGCGCCCAAAACAGGCCACCGCCGAGGCCGTCCGTATTGGCCTGCTCAGCCGGCACCGTCCAGCGGAAGGAAGTACCCGGCAATGACCGCAGCTGCCCTAAATGCGAGCTAGAGTTGGCACCGGTGAGCACGAAGCTCGACAGGCCATGGAGCTGCAGCAGGATAAGCAGCAGCGGGCCGCTGTGGTTCCCTCGCATGGTCGACCGCAGGCCCTGGGAGGCTTGGTCGACCACCCGAGCGTGTTTCCTCGGGGCCGGGGGGCGGTTAGAGACGGTTTACAGCCCCTCTTTTCTCATCGTGAATGGGGGCTCGCGAGCGGCGGGCCGACTCCCAGGACTTAGGGGAAAACGGAGAGGGGGGACGGTTTCCGGTTTCAGCAGTTCGCCTGTGTTCTCTGTGTTTGCGTGTGTGTCTGCACGGCTGTGCTGCACCCAAGGTTTCCCGCTATCGTATGACGGAAGCACGGAACACTCCTTGTTCACGATAATCACGATTCTACACAGTTCCCTAGATCCCCACGCCGAGGCTGCCGAACAGTTCGTTCACGGGGGCCTCTGGGCCAGCACACAACCGCAGGCCCTGGGAGGCTTGCGCGGGAGAGAGGCGGACACTTCACGCTGCATCGCGAAGCCTCTTTGCCGAGATGGCGATCAGTCCTCCGCCGCCTCTGCCTCCATCGCCATCGCCTCTGCCTCCATCGGCATCTGCATCGCCTCCGCCGCTTCCGCCACGCGTGCCGCCACCTTGGCCGCCACGCATGCAGCACCGCCATCGGGCTCGTCCATCTCGAAGTCCATCTCGCCGAGGTACGGACGCGTCCGCTTGAGCTCGGGCTCAGCGATGGTGAGCGGCGAGTCGGAGGCGGGCGTCGGGCCGCCGCCTTCGTCCACGTGATAGGGCGTCGATGCCTCGAGCGGCCGCCGGCCGCTAGCCAGCTCGGCCTCTCTCTCGTCCTCTTCGTCCGCTGCCGCGCCCTCGAGAGGCAGCATCAAGGCGTCGTCGCAGCTGGGTGCGACCATTGAGCCGAGGCCGAGCCGGCGGCGGAGCACGTGCGCAAGAGGCAGCACGAGCGCGACGTCCTCATCCTCAACCTTGCTGTCGTCCTTCTCACCCTCGTCATCGTCGTCGTCATCCTCATCCTCGATGTCCATGCGATCGTCATCCTCGTCCTCGAGTGTCAGGCGCCGCTCGCCGAGCTCATGAGCTTTGACGAGCTCCAACAGCGACTCGTGCGCCGCCGCTGGCAGGAGGCGCAGGGCGGCCGCCGCGAGTGCGTCGGCGCCGGGAGAGTCAAGTAGAGAGAGGCGGTGGCCGAGGAAGACGAGCGCGTTCGCGCGCGGAGACCAGCCGTAGCGCGTGATCGTGGCATGCAGCTGCGGCTCGATCACGTGCACGAGCGGCGCCGACGCGTCTTCCTCGCACACCGCGCTGTCATCGACGGGAGCCGCGTCGCGGTCTGCTGGCGATGGCGAAGCGCTCGCGACGAAGCGGCCAAACTCGTCACCGAGCCGGAGCATGTCGCGATCCAGGTTGGCCATCCAGGGTGCCTGCGTCGTCGGTGCCGGTCCTGGCCCATTCCATGCCAAGAAGATACCCAGAGCCGTCGCCGCGCTCATCTGGTAGGGCGGCCGAGGCGGGACTGCGAAGCGTTGGCGGACCAGGCGGCCTAGGACCTCTGGTAGCATGACCATGAAGCGGATCACACGAGGGCTGATGGATGCAGCATCGTCATCATCGGGCAGCAAGGCGGCGAAGCGGCTGGCCATGAAGCGGCTGGCCGCGTGATCATCACCTCCAGCATTGTCATGCAGCGTGAGCATCACCTCTGCCGCAACTTCCGAAGAAGGGCAGTGGAGCAGCTGCACCAAAGACTGTGGAGCTGCCGTGGCGAGTGTGCCGATCTGCGTAGAGAGCGTCTTGATGAGGGTGGTGGCCAGCGGCTCGGTCGTCGCGTGGCTCACCTCTCGCAGCACGATGTTGACATCGCCGATGTTGAGGTCACGGCTGGCCATCGTCGCGGCAGAGAAGCCCAAAGACGCGGTCGACCCTTGCGGTGTCGCCAAGGCGTCGCGTTTTCCTCTCCGGTAGAATCGATAAAATGCACGCTCGCTTTTCCCACGTACATGTATGTTTACACACAGTGCCGTAGCACCGGTTGTCGCGTCTGTCGTGTTAACGTTCACACAGTACCGGGTACCGGGTACTGTACCGGTACCCGTATGTTCTCCGAAGTGCGGCAAAACTTTTCATCCGGCCGCGAGTCGCCCACACACAGAGCACAAAGCCGCGTAAAGTACAGTACTGTAGGACCATCCACATGTTTCTTACCACCAAGCTGCGGCTCCTGCTTTCTCATACCTGCACCAAGCTCGGCTCCAAAGCCTGGGAATTTGCGACGCCACTCCTCCTGCTTCGCTTCTCCCCTGATGGCGGACTGATCGCGCCGGCGATCTTTGGCCTCACCGTCTACAGCCTCCAGTTTGTCGTGGGTCCTGCCGTGGGGCAGTGGATGGACCACACCGCCCGCATGCCCGTCGTGCGCCACGGGATCGCATTGCAGGCTGCGGCTGTCGTTGCCGCCATCGGCGTCTTTGGGCTTCTCTGCGAATCCGAGAAGAATGGATCGGAAGGAATGCCGTGGTCTCTACTCGCGGCCATGATTGTCTGCGGAGTCGTTGAGTCGATTGGTGCGCTCATCTCCGACATCGCCATACGAAAGGATTGGGTGGCGACCATTTGGGCCGAAGGCGACCACGAGGAGCTCTCGTCTATGAACTCGGCAATGGCGAGCATCGACCTTCTCGCCGAGTCTTTCGGCCCGCTCGCTGCCGGCGTGGCCATCCACCTCCTCGGTGCAGATGCGGGCTTCGTGGCGGTCGCGAGCGCGAACGTCGTCACCTTTGCGATCGAACTTAGGCTGCTGAGCGCGGTGTACGCTGAGAACAAGGCGCTCGCTGCGCCCAAGCCTGCGACCCATATGCAGGAGTCCAAGCCCGGCTTCTTCACCGCGTGGCCTATCTTCATCCAGCACCCCTCGGGCATCCCGCTGCTGGTGCTCTCGTACTCGCTCCTGTACTTCACGGTGCTCTCTCCGCACGACGTGATGCTCACCGCCTACCTCCAGATACGCGGCGTCCCACCCGCCGCCCTCGCCGCCTTCCGCGCTGCCGGCGCCCTCGCCGGCGTGCTGGGCACGACCTTCTTCACGTGGCTCTCGGCGCGTGCGGGCCTTCGCCGGGTGGCTACAGGGCACCTCTGGCTGCAGTCCGCGGCGGTCTCAGGCGCGACCGCGTGCTTCTACGCCACACACGGCGAGGTGGGGCTCTCAGCCCCGATGCTCGTCTTCCTCGCCCTCATCGTCGTCTCGCGCTTCGGGTTGTACGGGTTCGACCTCGCCAACGAGACCCTCCAGCAGCTTCATGTGGATGAGGCCTACCGCGGCTCGGTTGGCGCGGTCGAGAAGTCACTTTGCTCGCTGGGCACCATGTCCGCTTATGTGGGAGCCTTCGCTGTCTCAGCCTCCGGCTCCACCACCAGCTCCGCCTCAGACAAGTCTTTGGCATCCTCGCTCACTTTCGACGTGCTCGTGTACGCTTCGGCGTTCTTTGTCGGCACGGCGGCGCTCATCTACACCGCGTGGGTCCTGCTGTTCCACGAGCACGCGCACGAGCATCCGCGGATGGTGGCGAGCCCCAGCCACACGCACACGACGCAGCAGCTGCGCGCGCTGGAAATGAATTCCTCCGAGGGCAGGCGCATTCATGTCCATCTCCACTTGCACCTGCCATGTATCACAATGGACAATCATGGCCACAGCCACAGCCACGATGACAAGGGGAACGACCACGCCTACCACGCCTACCATGACCAGCACAGCCACGGCTGAGAGGGAAGATAGTTAGAGCTGCGTCATTTTCTGGCAATGGCCGCGCACTGTGAACGAACGCTCCCCTTCAAATCTGGCTGAGATCTTGGGGAGACAAAGGATGTACTATTCACACCTGGCTGGCCATTTCACAGCCAATGTTTATAATTCGACACCCAAGACACCGCACGCACGCACCGCGAATAGGATGGTCCGACACGTGAAAAAGTCGCACCGTCGCGACGCGGCGATCTCCTCGGCGTGGGAAGTTGTAGGCCAACTTGCAACCTCACTGCCTGCTGTGGCCGATGCCATGTGCTTGCCATGTGCCGAAATCGACGAGTGGCCGGCCGGCTTGGATCCCGCAGACGGGAAGCTTGACGAACGCCGGGACACGAGGAAAAAGGAACAGTTGGCGTCGGTGGCTCAGCACGTGCTGTCGCTCATTGAAACCAGCGGCGCGCAGCGTGTCGTGGAGGTTGGCGCGGGCTCTGGCCACTTGGGCCTGCTCATTGCACACCTGCGGCCGCACTGCCACGTCGTTCTCGTCGAGATCAAGGAGTATTCGTGTGAGGTGGCGCGGGCACGCATCTCCACGCTCGGGCTGGCCAACGCGTCAGTCGCGCAGGGCTCTCTCGACGAGTATGCCAAGCGCGGCGAGTCGTTCGATCTCATTGTCGGCCTGCACTGCTGCGGTCTCTTGACCGACGCTGTTCTCTCGCTCGCGCTTTCTCGGCGTGCGGCCGTGTGCGTCGTGCCGTGCTGCTACGGCCAGGTGGTCGGCGATGTCGATCACGAGCGAGGTGCTGGCACGGCGCCACGGATGCACCCGCGCTCGGCGGCGTTTCGTGCGCTGCCGCTCGCCGACGGCGCCTTCGAGCAGCTCGCTCGGGGCGCGGACTTGGTCTCTGGCGGCGACTGCAGCGGCGAGCAGTACGCAGCCGCCAAGCGCTGCATGCTGTGTGTGGACGCCGACCGGCTGTTGTGGGCGCAGCACGATGCGCTCGAAGGCACGGTGAGCGACGCAGAGCCAGCCAGGGCGAACGAGGCCACTGCGCTCGAGGCTCTGGAAGCTCCCAAGGAGTCGCGTGAGGAATCTGTTCATAGCTCAGTGGCGACGGGCGCAAGTGAGCCACAGGCGCTCGGCACGCCAGCCGTAGTGAGGGTTGCCATAGGCGAGCTCTCGCCGCCGACGTGCACGCCGAAGAATAACGTGCTGATGCTGTGGTGGTTGCCAACTGCAACATCGTCGGGGGCACCGACGTAAAAAGCTTGATCCACAGGCTCCTACCTCTCGAAACGAAAACCAGCACGATCCACAGGCTTTCGGAATTCAGGTTGCTGTCAGGTACAAGTATCGCTTATTAGAGTTCGGTTTAGGAATTTGAATTTTTGATGATTGTTCTTGTTCTTGTGCACGGAGAAAAATAAAAATCGTGCCTACCGTGCCACCCGCCAGATATACCAAAGTGTCGCACCGCATGCCGTGCCTCGGCTCGTTTTTTGAGGGTCCTCGATAACGCGTCGTTCTGAGCGCCCTTTCGGCTCCTGGCACCTCGGCTGTGTCGACCCGTCTTATCCGGTAACTCTACATGCGTCGTGAGAGCATCACCGCACCCTCCGCCGCAGCCCTTGCAAACGGTCGGCCTGCCCACATGCAGCAGCAGCAGCAACAGCAGCTCGAGTCTCGACCCAAATTCGGCGCGTGGCGCCATGCCGGCGCTTGCCTCGCCTTTGTTGGCGTCATCGTGCTGGTCTCCAGCAGCCCACGCGACGACCGCGCGAGTGCTCGCCCGGCTATGGCCTCGGCGCACATGGACGCCATGCTCGCCGACGCCGAGGCGAAGGTCGCGGTGGCCAAGGCTGCAGAGCTCAAGGCGCAGGCGGAGCTCGCAAGGATTCGAGCCCTGCGCAAAACAGAGGCGTTGCCGCCATCCGCCCAGCAGGCAACCATGCCGACGGCGAGCGCAACCACCACGGCCTCGATTATTGGCGCGACGGTAACGGGTGCATCTGCTCAGCAGCTGCAGGGTGAATTTGCCGTCGCACACCATCGTCTCGTTGCGTCCATCGAGCCGCCGCGGCTCTTGTCGCGCTTTGCCGCGCTGTGTGCTGGCCTCGCACCTGCGGTTGCAGTCCGGCCGGCGCCAGCGCGCTCCCTCTCCGCACGACTCGCGGCGGAGTTCTCGCCGTGGCAGTGGGCTGATTCGCCCGCTCGGCTCAGCTTCAGCCCAGACGGCATCGACGGATTGCTCCTCACTACTCCATGGGCCGATGGGCGGTGGGGCTCATTGCCTGGCCACCCGGGCTTGCTGTGGGCCAGCTTTGCGTCGCGTGATCACATCTTGTGGGTACGTGGGTACAATCTTGTCTCCCACCGGTGCCGCGACAATGAGACGGTTCTGGTGACGAGTGTGACGGGCGGCATCGACACCGCTCGGGCAATCTCAAGTGACAGGTGTAAGGATCTTTTGAGTCGCCTGACGGTCTCGTGGGCAGCAAGCGTGGCGGCCACTTCGTGCGCGCAGCCAGGCGTGCAGACGGCAGCGGCAGCAACGCCAGCGGCTGCGAAGGCAGCGGCAGCGGCAGTGCCTGCGAAGCCACCACACTGCTGGCGCGTGCGGCGGCGAGGCCCATGGGCCTGGCTCGAGGGTCGACTGGTGAATCATCCCGCCTTGCTCCATTTGGGCTCCAACAGTGCCGCATTGGCCGAGAGACGAGCGTGCCTGAGCCATTGCCATGCGTGCCCTCAACCAGCCTCGGGTGGCGCACCGCATGGCATCCTCGAGGCATGCACGCCCACCGAGTGGAAATGCGCGTCCGAGTCGACCGCGGAGAAGGCTGGCCGTGGCGGTGGCGCCTTCGAAGTGATCCTTGTGGAGGCGCCGTTGCGGGCGCAGGCCGGAGACGGGCATAGGCCGGCCTCGGCGCTCGTGCAGAGCGGAAGGGAGGCGCTCGTGATCCCATGCTCGGCCTTGACTGCTGGCGCTGACCAGCAAGGCTCCACCAGCCAAGGCGCGTGCGGCCTCAGTCTCGCGATCTCCGTAGCTGCTGATGCTGAAGACCTCGATGACGACGACGAAGATGAGGGCGATGAGGCGGACGCGGACGGGGGTAACACGTGACCATCGGGTCCATACTTTTGAGCATATTTCAGGAAACACAACCGTCGGTTATGTTAAGTATAAGTCTCGGTATGCCGGTACGCGGCAGTAACTAGTATTGTACGGTATCGTATGCGAAGTTGCACGGCTTCGCTTTGTATTCCAGGGGAACCGCCCGCCCCCACGTGTGCGCTGCCGTCAGGCGTGTTTTACTTACTTACTTACTTACGTGATCAACTTCAAGAGGTCCAGCTTTGCTTGGCGCTCCTTCTCATCAAAGTCATCAACTTTGATAACCTCCTCCTCGAGAGTCTCCCGCATGTAGCTCTGCATGCCCGAACTGAAGGAACCATTGGCCTTCCAGTGGCGGATCATATCGATGCCATGCTTCACCGTCTTCGAGTCTGGATTCTTAATGACCGTCAAATCGTGCAGTACTTTCTTTTGCTCCTTCTCTGGCATGGCCAATAGGAAGGACAGGTTGGGCTGACCAGTGAGTCCTGTTATCGATTCTGCTCTTCCGCTGAGAACGATGTTCTCGATAAAGTCTTGGATTGCATTCGCTCTGCTACCGCCGTTGCCGCCCCGCGCCAGAGATTGAGCAACGAACGTGGAATACATTCGTGCCGTGCCGTGTCGGGTGGGGTGTATTCCTGAACCAGGAGGCGGGGGCTGGCCTTGTGAGTTGTGCTGAGGATACGTGAGATCACTGCCACTCTTCTGCACTTTGGCATCCCGCTCCATAGTACCGATCTTGCGGAATCCTTCGACCAAGACATTGCACTTCAGGCACAGCTCACGAAAGCACTGGTTGACCTGCGCCGCCGTCTTGTCGGCATGGCACATGTCCCAAATCACGTACGACAAGAGAGGGCACGATCCACTCGCTTCGAGCTCGCCAAGGAGCAGCTGAACGTCCGGATCGGGGATGCGCTTAGGCCACACTTTCTCATCGTCTTTGAGCCGCTCAGGGTGGCTCCACCAAGATGAGCGTACGGTGAAAGCAGTGGAGGGCGCAGTGGCTGCACTGCCAGAAAAAGAGGCGGGGCCTGGTGGTGCTGCTGCACCTGCAGCTGGGGGCATCATGGCAGCCGAAGGTGCGGCAGCTGACAGTGTGGCAGGTGGCAGTGCGGCAGCTGGCATAGGCGGGAACGGTGGGGAGGTGCTCAGGGGGACAGCAGGTGATGATGGTTGTTCCACTCCAGCGCCCAACCGTCTCACTGCCCGTGTCTTGCTCCGATCGTTGACTCGCCTCTGCTCGTACCGTCCCGACGAGGCGAAGTCACCGGACTGGGCTACCTCGTATTGCTCGCCATGCACAATCACACAGACCTCGCGATGTCCCTGAACGATCAGCGTCTCCTCAAGCGTTCGCTGCACAGCAGAGTCCTCGTACTTGATGAATTTGCCTCCGAGGAACACTTGCCATTCACTGCTGGTCACCGCGATGGCTGGTGCCAGGGGAGGCGGCATCGGTGCTTCAGGCTCCACCTTTGGCAGAGCATCTATCGCTGATGCCAATACAATAGCTGCCTCTGTCGTACCTGTTGGCGCTGCATCCGTGTCCCGTCGCTGCCGCTTGTACTCGCCACGCAGCCGATACCGGCGAATGTTTTCATCCAACTTGAGATCCTCATCGCCATCATCGTAGAGCACCATGTTTTTGTCATTGTCCTTGACATCAGCTTTCACCTGGCCCGGATACCAAACGCCATCACGGACAAATTCGCCCCAAATCAGCATGCCCGACTCGAGCTGAGCGCCCTGAAGCTCCTCACCATGTGGATCTTCGGCCGCCTTACCCTGCTGCACAAGCTTTCTGATACTGCTGGCGAGCTGCTTGCGCTTCCTTAGTGGAGCACGAGGAATGATATTACCTTCAGTCTCCGGCACTGCTAGCTGACTGCTCGACTCTGCTTCTGAAGTTGCGGGTAAGGCATCGAGCAGCGGCGCGTGCGCTGGGCCGGATGCACCACTTGCAGCCATCGGAGCTGTGACCGGAGCACCACTCGTGTCACGACCTTGTGCCTGAGCACTCGCGTCACGACCTTGTGCCTCCCGCCTTGATGCTGCCAGGGCGGCAGCAGCTTCGTTCCATTGCAATCTCTTCACCCTGTCGAGCTCGTCCTGCTCCAGCACGCGCTTCTCATGGATGCTCTGCTGCACAAGATGCACGAGGAGGTCGAATCGGTGGCGCTCACCTTCTTGCATTGCATAAACTTGCTCGACGCTCTTCTCGGCTTCCTCAACATCGGCCAGGGCTTCGCGCTTCACAATGTTCAAGGTGGCCGTACTCTGCTCGAAAAATTTGGCGCGCTTCTCGTGGTTGATGTGCACGCCGATGATCTCCGCTCCGCTCCCCGAGGCAGCCATCGACACAAAACGCGCCGAGAAATCTCCCCGCACGCTCGGCGATCCTACTACAGTATGTATTGTACGGGTACCGGTCCCGGCTCCCCCCGGTGTCTTTTTACCGGTAAAAAGACACCGGGGGGAGCCGGGACACACACGGGACACGCGGACGCACAAAGGCACACGGACCGCACAGACGAACCTCACAACCATCCAAACCCACCAACAACACACACCCCGCACGTCAGCGCGACGACCGAAGCCGCGGCCGACTCAAGAGCCGCAGGCCCGGAGTCGACCGCCCCCCGCGGCCGACTCAGAAGAGGCCACCCCCAGCGAACCCGACCCTGCCTCCACCCGCTCCCAGAGCGCCTCCCCGCGCCTGCTCGAAAGCGGTCGGCGAAATGAAGGCGCGCGCGGCAGACGCGTAGCGGCCGGCAGTGCGGCCAGAGCCCCCGATAAGCTCGAGGCGTGAGAGGCGGAGGCGGGCATGCGCAACGGCCGCGGCGAAGCCGACCTGCGAAAGACCGGTGCTGTACCGGGTCCCGGCTCCCCCGGTGTCTTTTTACCGGGATCCGGTAAGTGTCCCGGCTCCCCCCGGTTTTGAACGGTATGTCAAAAGTCAAGTCAAGTGCTCAAGTTTGATGTTTTTTAATTCACGACACACCAACTCGTTCACACAGCACTACATCTACTGTAATGCTCGGTTTGAGAAGTGTGACCTGCTCATGCGCACGGTTCAAACAGATACTCATTTTCTCACTCTGCGCGGACGCCCTTTCACAGCCAATGTTTATAACTCGGACACCCAAGACACCGGACCGGCGTACATACGGATGCGGTTACCATTGGCTCGGGGACCCCCGGACCCCCTATTACCGGGTACCGGTATATATCCTTCTCGATCGGAGTTCACATGCGAGCTCTTTTGATAATTACGCTCGTCGTCGCGGTGGTGGACGCACTCGGGCCCGAGGAGGGCCACGCCGCACGGATCTTCAGCAACGGCCGGGCCACGCTGCAGCTCGCGAATGCGCTGGATCCCGAGGCCGCAGGCACGGTCGTGCCCATCCGCACACGCTCGCAGCCTTGGAAGCGGATAGTCTTCGCGAGCCACGTAGAGCTGCCAGAATACATCGGAGGTCCACAATCCACCGCCTTCCCGCTCGTTGCGCACGTGAGCAACGCCACTGCGGACGGCGAGTCGTGCGCTGCCGATGTGCCTGTGCCGCTCGCCGAGTGGGCGGACGTGGCCGCGCAGGTGCTGAGCACGAAGCTCGTCGATCACGGCGCGGTGCTACTGCGCGGGCTCCCGATCGCCAACAGCGCGGACTACAATGAATTCATCGGCGCGCTTGAGCCGCGCGTCGGCTGGACGGCCGTCAAGCTCGGCGGCGGCGGTACGCAGCGTAAGGACCTGCAGGCCAAGGTGCGCACGGCCTCGGAGGAGCCCGCGGAGCACACGATCGAGCCGCACATGGACATGGCGCACTCTGTGGCGCACCCAAAGCGCATCGCCTTCTTCTGCGCGGCGGGGCCGCCAAAGGGCGTCGGCGGCGAGACGGTCCTCAGCGACATGCGCCGCGTGTACGCGACGCTTGCACAGCTGGGCATCCCCGAGCAGTTCGCGGCGCACGGCGGCGTCGCGTATCGCAAGCGGCTGTGGTCGGCGGAAAAAGTCAGCCACTCGTACACGTGGCAGCAGTTCTTCTTCACGCAGGAGCGCGAGAGCGCCGTCGACGAGGTGCGCCGGCGTGACCCGAAGGCGCGCGTCGATGAGGCGACCGGACGTATCGATTTCGAAGAGCATCTGCCTGCCGTTTGGGAGCATCCGACGACAGGTGAGCCGCTCTGGTTCAACGGCGTGCACACGAACCACAAGTCGTACTACGAGGAGGCGGAGCACGTCGACACCTCCGATGGTTCACCCATGCACACGGCCTACGCGGACGGCGCCGAGATCCCCGAAACCACCATCGCAACGGTGCGCGCGGCTGTATGGAACCATTCGGTGGCAGTGCGGTGCCAGACGGGCGACGTGATCGTCGTGGACAATATGCTCGCTGCGCACGGCCGCATGGGCTGGATTAGCGGCAACCAGAGGCAGGTGCTGCTCACGCACTTTCAGTGAGCGGCCACCACTTTGGAGTGGGGGCCAACCTTTCTTTGCAGCAACTTCTCGCTATCGTGTTCCATTCCGTTCGCTTTGATGAGCATGAGGACCGCCCCGGATCGGACCTCAGACCCATGGCACATGCGATGAGACCGGACCAGACCAGCCGCGACTTTGTAGACAGTACCAGTACCAGGCGGGGTACGTTCCCCGCCCCATGACAGAAGCATGCAGAAGCAGTAGTAGCACAGAACGTGTTGCGCTTCTTACTGTTACATATGAATATTCGCTACGCTCCCGAAAAAACCATCGCAGCAATGTGTACTCAAAAAAAATAGCCATGGCCGACACTTCGAGCGCGACGCCCACACGAACGGTGATGTGTCGCAGTGTACTTGTAGTGCAATTCTTTGAATGCATGCAGAATCGGGCTCAAGTGCCTGTTTCGCTTTCAATGGTGGAGGACGATGCAAAAACAAATTCGCGAGCCGATGCGCCGGCGTCTTCTCACGTCGACGGCTCCAAGCTTATGAGCTTTGCAGCCGAGGAGGACGCCCCTGATGAGAACGAATCGGTGCCCGCCTTCGACCCTCCCTCCTCAAATCGCAAATCAACTATCCCCTCGCTGCCGCTAGTTCTTGCTCCCCTGCCATTGTGGAAGAAAAAGCTGCATGAAAAGACGCACCGAGCTACGGCCCTCGTGAAGGAGTCGCAGGATCGCGAGGCGCAGGCACGCCTGATGCTCAAAAGCATGAAAGTGCAAGCCCAGCGCCAACTCTCGCGGGCGCATAGCGAGGCATCCCTGGCGATCAAGATTGAGGCCAACCGCGAGACGGCGCTGGCAATCAAGATTGAATCGCGTCGACTCATCGGACTGGACGTGACTGACCGCATGAAAGACACGCCCGATCCAACAGAAGACGATATCAAGGAGCTGTCGGTGCTCTTCAACGAGCAATTGGCCAAGCACTACGCGCCGGACGATCGCTCGTTCTTCAAGCTGTTCAAGGAGGCTGACCTCGACGGTTCGCATCGCATCTCGTACGTGGAGGTCGAGAAGCTCGCGCGGCATGCGCTGCACATCAGCGTCAAGCAGCTGCCGCCCGCGCGCCTCGACATGCTCTGGAAGGCGATGGACAAGGACGGTTCCGGATTCATTGATGCTGGAGGTGAGCGTAGAGCGAGGCAGTGCGCCCGGATGGCCCGGATGGCTCCACAGCTGCGAAATCCTCCCCCCTGCAGCGCTCACACGTACCATTTTCCCGTGTGGCGTATTGCCCGCTCGCTCGCAGAGCTCTCGCGCTTCACCAAGATTGGCAAGCCGAAGACGCTCACTCCGGTGCAGTTAGCGCGTCTCAAGCTGCAAGCAGAGCGCGACCGGCAGGCGGCCGCCGACCGCGCAGCCGCGGATAAGCGTCAGGAGATGCACACGATCAAGAAGCAGCTCCAGGTTGAGCCTGCAAGCCGCGAGGAGCTTGAGCAGCTGTCAGCCATGTTCTCCAAGGCCCTTGCCAAGATGAAGGTCGGGCACGTGAGTGTGCATAAGCTCTTCCTCAATATGGACAGGAAAGAGTCCGGCAAGGTGACCATTGAAGAGTTCCGGACCGCGTGTCGCGAGGACCTGCACCTGTCGACGAATATGCTGCCCGAGGAGAAGCTGTGGCGCCTGTGGCGCGCGCTGGACGAGAATGAGAACGGCTTCATATGCGCGGGCGAGTGGGGACGCTTCATGCGTGCGCATGCCCCCGCGGGCGTCGATGACGGGCAGGTGGCAGCGACGGCTCCATACGCGCGGGCGTTGCAGGCGCACGAGGTCGGACGGACACGCGAGACAGAGCTGTGGGCTCTGCAGACGGCACAACGGTCCAATGAGCTTGCACGCTCGATGGAAGATGAAGCAGCTCGGCTACAGGCGATCCTCGACAGGGCATCCAACAGACTGCTCAAACCAATCATGCGATCGATACCATCGCTCCTCGCCGAAGGCGCAGCCGAATCATCAGCCACTCCCGCAGCAGACGGTGCGAAGGCAACGCTCAGCCCCCAGCGTTCCTCTGCTGCTCTGAAGAAGCTCGAGGCGGAGATTACACGCGGTGTTGGCAATAGGCGGCGCATCTCGCCTCCTCGTGGAGCTGCTGACAAACCGATGCTGCGAAGCTTCGCGAGGGAAGAAGGACAGGACATTCGTTGACCGTGTTACAGACTGTGTGTAACACTGAGCCACACTGTGCACGTATGTACGGTATAAAATGCAAAGGCAGCTAACCGCACCTCCCGTCCCGACACTTTCACTCGCCAAACAGCAAACCGACGAAACAGCTCTCGAACACACAAATCCGCGCACATGAGCGCGACATCTCGACACGAGACCGCGCCATATGTGCACTGTGCTCTAACTGTGCTCTTACAACAGTCAACACTGGTCACCGTCTCCGGAATTCTCGTCTCACAACACACTGACACACATCGCCCGTGTCCGCCATGCACGTGCGTCATGGCGTTCTATCACTTATCTTCGGTCTTGAGACGTGACAGAGACGCATCGCATGCACGACATGATCTGAGCTCTCTTCTAGTTTTACTGCCCATCCGTGGTGTATCTCGTTCTTACCCCTTTCGAGCGCGTGCTCGCCGCGTGGGCCGTAACCTTTCACACGTCAGCTTCCAGTCAGTTCTTCACATGCAAAGACGGAATGGCTCACGTCTCAGCTCTCACGCCTCCCCATGTTCTTGTTGCACATCCAAACATCACGGAGGCAGACAATCAACGCTTATCCTTGATTCCTTGCTCGTAGCTTGCAAGGACCGTCTGAAGATGGCCAACCTCCCCGTGCAGACGGTTGATGCATCGGCGAAGGTCACAGAGGGCTTTGTTGTAGGCAGCTGCATGGTCTGCCATACGCTGCTCCGGGGAGGTGCGGTTCATGGAGGCTGTCACGTTGCCGAGTGCTGCTGCCAATCCGCGACCCATATTCCAGTCTTGCAAGTGCGAGAGGTTCGAGACCTGATGTGCACACGCATTCAGCACGGCGTGGCGCGTCCAACGAACCGCGTCCCATGCGTCGCGAACGGCCTTTTCTTCCTCGGCGGCATTAAATGGTGGCAGTGCTTCGACTCTCAGCTCACACTGAGTTTGCGCAGACGGCGAGTCAGTCACATCCAAGCTCGTATCACTTGCGTAGCAGGAGCCGCGACCATAGGTCGAACCCCTCAGACTTTCCGAACACGAGCCCCGCATTCCCCCACCCGAGCCGCGAAGCGAGTTGCTAACGTGGCGCGAGCAGAGGGTAGCGTGAACAGCTAGGCCCTTAAGCACCATGTCCTTGGCCTCGCATGTCTCCTTTAGCAGTTGAGGCGCGAAGAGATTGTAGTGGTTCGCCTCAAAGATGGGGAACGGCTGCCACTGCAGCGTATTTGGAAAGGACTCTGACACTCCCAGGTCGTGGTGCTTGCAGATGAGAACCAGTTGCACCCGGCCACCAGGATCGGCCAAGATGATCTTGTCCTTGTGCAAGGTGCCCAATGAGTCCAGTGACTCGACTGCACCGGCAATGGAGCTGTATCGCAACTCCTCTTTGATCGCATTGCATTTCACCTGCAGCTGCTGACGTAGCGCAATGATTCCGTAGAAGAACTTCTGAACGGCTGTGAGATGGGATTCGGAGCCTACTTCAGGACCCATCCAGTTCTTGCCGTTGGCCCAATCCTTGGGCACTTTGGATGTCTTGCCCGTTTGCATGGCCTCCTCGAGCTCGCGCAATTGCGACCAATCCGATGCACTCAATGGCGCATCTGAGATCTTTACGTGTGGAGGCAGCCCGCTCAGCCCCTTCTGGGGCACAAGGACACGAAGACCTGTCATCGAGCTCTGTGTGTAAAGGACGACCACATATGTGCCTGGACGAAGAGGGGGACTCGCCACGTCGCCGCCGTGGACTGCTGCATTGGCCTCGGCTGCTTTGCAAAGCTTTTCAATCCAAACGCGCGGCGAGAGCTCTCGAGCTGGCGTCGCGGCGACAACATCTCGAGCCGCCGCGAAATATTCGTCCACAGCAATCTCTGTCGCCTGTGCCACTCCGACCATCTTCGCTGCGACTCTCGCATTCGATCGCCACGCCAAGCTACGAGGACGACTGGCACCCATGAGCGGCTCCGCCTCATAACTACTGAGAAGGAAAATGAGGATTGCGCCGCTGGTGGTGAGCAGGGGTGCACTGTGGAGCACACCAAGCGACTTTGGTGCGAAGCTGCCCAGCTGCTCGGCCAGCGCACATAGTGCGCTCCAAAAGCCCGCTCGCGTTTCGTCGAGGCTTTCCTTGCCGAGGCGTTGCATCATCGCTGCATCCGTAGTAGCTGCAAGGGGATGCGGCAACTGGCGAGGGAGTTCGTGCAGCCACACATGATCCTTCAACGTAAGTGATCCCTTCTTCAACTTGGTCAGAGGCATGACGCCTCGCTTGCTGAGCATCGTCCCCTCTGAAGGACAGAAGGCGCCGATGCAAAGATAGACGGCTTGTTCGAGGCCAACGGCTTCTTCGTCGACATCAAGCTCGGGGAAAGCCTGACTCATGAGCATCTCGCTTGCCCGTGCCACACTGCAGTCGGATGTGTCGTCTAGAAGGTTGAGCGCTCGTGACTTGAGCTGGCTTGCAATCAGGGCTTCTTGTGGGTCAATGACAGAAGCGAGTTTTTGCAACGTGCCTGCGCCTTCAGGGCCACCCGGGGTCGGTAGCGCAAAGAATTGAGAGCGCATCGCGTCCACCACTGCAGACGGGCTCAAGCCAGACGGGAGCGACATCGTTTCGAGGAGGTCACACTTGCTGATGCACAGAAGGCACGGCACACCCTTATCTTCAGCGATCGTCTGGGCGATGCGCCACTGATTGATCGTGTCCCGTGGTACGAGAATCGGAAAGACGGGCTGCACAGCTGCCCGACAGGTTACGGACATTCGGTGCTCGCCCTCCATTGCAAGCGGCGCGGCTTTGTCCGGCTCGCAGTTCGAGCGGCGTTTGTTCGGCGATGCTTCCTGCGTGTAGATCGGCTCATTGAAGCTCGTTGCGGATGCGACGAAAAGCACGGCGCGCACACCAGCGCCAAAGAGTTCTGCCTGTGCGGGACAGAAGGACAAGAGATTGATGAGCATCCAGTGCGGCTGCGTTTGGCACACGCCGATCCAGTGCTCACGCGTACCTTACGCACAGAAGAGCGTCCTTGAAACACAGAGGTCGAGCTGCGCAGTTCCGAGTTCGTCTCGTACACGCAAATCTGATCGCCCGGGAAGCAGTTGATGCGCGTCTCCTGCTGCCCGATGGTAGGGATGGCGAGATGCAAGAGGTCAAGCTCTTGAGGGACAAACTCTGGGGAGCAAAGTCTGTCAACGTTGGTCGCGAAGTGGTGGACCGACTTGCGCAATTGTGCGTCGTCTAAGGTTTTCACCGCCGCCTTTATGGACTCCTTGGCCCACAGGAACGTGACGTCGTCGGCGACCTCAGCTGAAACGGTTGCTCGACGCTTGAGACCTTTGATCCTTTCCATGGCTGCGTGTTCCTCGGGAGTTCTTGACGCGTCGTGCACGTGCACACCTTGGACGACCTGCTTGAAGAGTGTCACGGCGAGCTTGTGTACTTCACGCGAGTACCGTGCTGCCTCCGCTGCGTCCAGGCCATCGTGAGACATTTTGAGCTGACGTATGAGTGTCGTCTTGCCCGCACCTCGTTCTCCGAGCACGACTAGCCATCGTGAAGGAGCGCTGACCACGTTCGACTCGGAGCCGAGGCCGAGTGAGTCCAACTTATCGGGTTCTGCGCTTGTGCTCCGACCACCCGTCGAGGTGCGGTGTGCGAAGAAACTGTAGAGCCGACTAGCGGTGCCGTCGCCTCCCATAGTTGTTGAGCCGCGACGAGAGCCTCCCGTAGTTGCCGAGCTGCGACGGGTATGAGATGTGTTGGCCCATGTCAGAGAGCTTGTTCTCAGGCGGCTCGTCATCCGGAGCGAAGCCGGCATGGTGAGCCGGCGTTCAGTCCTTCTCGGGCCGTTGGTTTCCATCGATGTCACTATGTCCGGAGGTATCGTGGGTCTATGTGGAGGCGCGGACACCACGCAGCCCATGATCTCCGATCGTAGCGCGAGCAGGCTTGGACAGGACGGAAGCTGGTGTTCTGCGGTGCGCGAATCGCCGCACTCCGCAACTTTTTCTGAGGTGCGCGAAAAACTTGCCGCTCTCAGAAGTGTACCGGTACCGGTACAAGTTTCGGCGTCGGTTACACCGTGTTTTTAGATGTGGGTATGGTATGCGATAGTGGGCATGGTATGCTTGGGAGTTGACGACACGCTGCAATACCTGGCGGAATGCGGCGGCGTGTCTGTGATACTGTACTTTCACCGAATCGCGTGTTGACAGAGACTCGCCGCACCCTCAGGGCTCGACGAATGTAGTCTTCCCAAGGTCGCTCTCACGCACCCAGATGACGCGGTCCTCTTCCATGTCGAGGACCGACGTGTCCCAATGCAGCGGCGGCAGCTCAATGGATGCGGTCGGGTTGCTGCGTTCCGCGGCTGGCGCGGCCTCCGCCACGACGTTGAGGGCGGCCTTGGCTCTGGCGAGCGCAGCGTCTGCGGCGCGGCGCACCTTCTCCGAATCGAGCTGCGTTCTCGTCTCCTCTAGCTCGACGACGAGCGAGTACGCATAGGGCGCGTAGCAGTACAGGTGCACCGGCACGTCCATGTCCTTCTGAAGCGTCGTGGCTGACTCGGACACGGCCTTGCGCGACTGACTAGACACGACGGCGGGGACGCTGGAGGCGGCCGCGAGAGCGGGAGCGACGGAGGACGGTGAAGGTGCCTCGCCCTTCGCCACCGCGACGGCCACGTGCGCGGTGTAGGCTTGGGCAATCTGCGCCAGTCGCATGGCACGTCGCTCGAAGCGTACCACGAGCTGAGGCGGCAGCTCGGGCAGTGCACCGTACCCGTCAAGCGACCACATGCACGGCCGACACAGTCGGAAGACGGCGAGGTGCGCAAAGAACTTGCGCACGGCGGGGGCCCAATGTAGCAGCAGCCGCCAGTAGCAGTCGCCCAAGATGAGGCCGCGCAGCTTGATGGCTTGGTCCTCGGGCAGCAGGTCCCAGTGCCGGTAGAGGAACTCGATTCCCTTAAGGAGCACCTGCGCGTGTTCCGACTCGAAGATGAGGCACATGCCCTCGAAGAAGAAGCCGAAATCGAACGTGGAGCGAAGCAGAGGCTGGGACACGGGCGCAGCCTCGAGCTCGGTGCGCGAGCGCACCGCGTCCGCCTGCAGCCGTGCGGCCAGGGAGGCCATCCACGAGCCGATCAGGTTGAGCGTCGTTGAGACGGCGCACACGTCGTGCACGGAACACTTGCGGAAGGTGATCTTGACGAGCAGCGAGTGCAGGTGCGTGCACCTGAGCAGCTGGTTGGTGAGTTGGACGAGCGGCTCGGAGTACTTGGTCACTGGGCTTTCGCGCAGCTCGAGCAGCAGGCAGATGAGCTGCGTCTTGAAGCCGGGCAGCCGTGACCACGCGACGAAGTGCGGCGGCGTCGAGCTCTCGAGGGAGTCGCACACCACCTGCATCCACTCCCAGAAGAATCGACAGAACATGTGTCCCCGCCGGCGCAGTCGCTGGCGCCACGCGGACTGGCGCATGGCCACGTGCAGCAACTGCTCGGCGGCCTGCAGCGCCGCCGCTTCCTCGGGGCTGAGCGCCTCAGTACTATCCAACCCGGACTCGCGGCTACCGCTCAATGCTTTGTTACGGGAGGACGTGCGCTGGCCGCGCCGAAGCGGCCGGCGTGTCTCCTCCAGGAGGGAGTCATGCGCGACGACAGCGTCCGCGGCGGTGGCCAGGCTATCTTCGTGTTCACTGTCGACGCTCATCGAGCCGAGCAGCCGACTGCCCATCCTACTCTTGAGGACGTCTTCCATGGAGGGCACCGCGGGCATCATGACGGACGGGTTAGACGCGGCGGCGACGGCGGTGACGGGCGCGTTCATTTGGCCCACATCGGGCGACGATGAGACCCGAGGGGTGCCGGAGGTGGCGAGCACGGCGGCAGCGGCGGTGGCGGTGTTGGCGCCCGCGCGCGCGACACGCGCATGCAGACGGCGCCAGTCCAGCGGTGGGTGCTCCTCGAGCCCTTTTTGGGCAAAGAGCGGCGCTTCGTCGGCGCAGTCGAGGGAGAAGGTGATCCCGCGGAACTCGGGCACGTCGTTGTTGAGGACCTCTTCGGACTGTAGCGTCGTGAGCAGCGCGTACCCAAACTGTGGCAGTCGGAAGTAGCATGAGGCCATCGTCGCTGCGCAGAAGTCGCGTAGCGTGGGCCCGTCCCCGCCCGCGGGTGGATCGCCGACGACGAGTAGAATCCACGCGAGCGTTCGCTGCTGTAGGATCGACCAACGGACTACGTGCGAGAGCGGCGTCACACCGATCCCGCCCGACGAGGCATCACGCAGCGTGCAACCAATCTCCGCACGCGCGAGCAGCAGCCGAATGAGCAGGTAGCAGTCGGCGCGCGCGTCAAAGCCGAGGGCGCGCGACTCGAGGCCCGCGAGCAATAAATCCCACAGGGCGAGCATCTGATGACGGCACTCATAGAGGGCAGTCAGGTCGCGGAAGACGAAGGAGACGAGAGACTCCTTGTGAGAGACCCGAAGCAGCTTGGCCAACTCGGCCGCCGCCGCGCGCCGAGCACTCTCGTGGCCGCTGTGAATGGCGCGCGAGAGCATGAGCCTTAGAGGGCCGAGTCGGGCGGCGCCATCGCCCTTGAAATCATGCGCCGCGAGCTCGGCTTGGGTTCTCTTCATCGCTTCGTCGCCAATGACGAGCGGGCCTGTGAACGCGACGCCATTCTCGGTGAGCGTCCCGTGATGCATCTGCTCGAGCACCGGCAAGTCGACGACCCGAAGAACGCCCGAGAGGACGCCGACCACCCGTCCATGCGAATAGAGCGGCTCGCGGAAGGCGACTTCGCGCGGACCCAATGGGGCGCTCGACTCGGCGCCCGCGGCGCCGCCGTTGCCGTTGCCATGGCCTCTGCTGCGCTCGCTCGCCGCGGCGAGGCGTTCATCGAGCGATGCGCCCTCGGCCGCGGCGGCCACTTTCGGCGGCGCCAGCGGCTCTATGGGGGGCAGCTCAGGCAGCGCTGTCGTGGCGTCCGTGGGCCGCCCGAGGTTCGGTAGCTCCTGCAGGCATTTCTCCATCACGAGCCAGGCCTTGGCCGCGCCGTTGGAGCTCTCTGGTTCGCCCGGGACGGCGCCCGCCTCTCCTCCGCCGACCCGACGCTCTCCTCCGCCCCCCGACCCTCGACTGAGCGAAGGAGAGCTATTGCGCGCCACGACGCCAGCCGCCGCCGCTGCCGCCACCGCCGCGCTACCGAAGCTGCTGCGGCTATCGCAACGGCTGTCCGATCGGCTCTCGTCCGTGCTCCACCCGACGTGGGCCGCCAGTAGAGGTGGCGGCTCCTCGCCAGTCGAGGCTCTTCGTGGCGGCAGGTTGCCTAACATGGGCATGTTGCCAAATATGGGCACGTCGCCTAACATGGGCGGCCTCATGACGGCGTCCTCGTGGGCATCCTCCTCTCCACTCATGTCGGTGTTGGTCGACCGGACTGAGTTCTTGTGCTCAACACTGCGCGCCTCTCTACCTGCACGCTTAGGCATTGGGCTGGGTGGCGGGGGCATTGGGCTGGACTCGATGGACGCCGACGCCGTGGCGCTCGCAAGGTTGGCTCGGTAGGCCGCCATGTAGGCAGGTGCGGTATCGGCACGAAGCAGTGGCGCCGGAATCATATGTGGAGATGCGTTAGATCTGGCGTCGGGCGTGAGCATCCGGGAGATGGACGTACTGTCGAGCGGGGCGGCGGCGGCAGCAGGGCCGCTTTCACGGCTTAGGCGCTCGTCACGGCTCGCCCTCTGCGACCGTGAGCGAGCAAGCCCAGCCGACGCGGTCGCAGAGAAGGAAGACCAGTGAAGCTGCAGACGCAACGCACCGTGACGGACCTCCCAGAAGGCTCCGTGATGCTCGATCGCCGGGAGGTTGTCCACTGCGGCATCGAGAGCTGCGGGCGTTCCGCTGGGTGCAGAGGCGGCCTGCGCGGCGGCGGCATAGGCGGCATCGTGCGCGGCGGCGTGCGCGGCATCGTGCGCGGCGGCGGCGAGGGTGGCGGGCTGTCTGTCGAAGACTGCAGCAGACGGTAGGGCGAGGGCCGGCGGAGAAGGTCCTTCACGCGGTCCTTCACGCGGTCCCTCATGTGGAGAAGGTCCTCGCGCGTGCAGCGAAAGCGGACTGACGCCCATCTTTGGAGTGGACGAAGTCGACGAAGCGGCCGGCGTCACGGCCGCAGCTGATGCAGCTGATGGAGGCCTGCCGGCAGCCGCAGCATCGGCCGCCGCGCTCGAGCCCAGGACGGCGCTCAAGCCCAGGACGGCGCTCGAGCCCAGGCCGGCGCTCGAGCTCAGGCCGGCGCTCGAGCTCAGGCCGGCGCTCGAGCCCAGGCCGTAAGTGTGAGCTCTGCCGATGCATGGGGATCCGGAGGGCGTCGGCAGAGGCGTCGGGACCGCGCTCGTGACGGCGCTCGTGACGGCGCTCGTGACGGCGCTTGTCGCGGTGGAAGGCGTACTGCTTGGCAGCTCGTTCTCAGGGGTGTCTGGGGCGACGCTCGCCCCTCCTAGGCTCGCCCCTCGTGAAAGCTGCGCCGGACTGCTACTGAACATGAGCTGCGCCGGACTGCTGCACGACGAGGGTCCACCCGAGAGGTCGCGCGAGGGCGGCGGCACGCGCGGCGGCGGCGATTGAGCGGCCCACTCGATGTCGATCGGTGTACCTGGGGAGGCGAGCTTGAGCAGCGACGTGGGGCTGCGCCACTCTTGTTCCTTAGAAGCCGTATCCGTCGAGCCCGACGTGAATATGTACGAGAGCGAGAAGAGGTACGAGCGCGAGGGCACGGCGTCGTTACATGCAGGCTCGAGCGCCTCGGGCTCCAGATGGACGCGCACCTGTGGGGAGAGGAGAGAGGGCGTCGTGGTGAGCACTTGCATGCAGCGGAGGGCTCGAAATGGACGCGCACCCGCTCCAGCTGCAGCTTCCACGTGCGCAGCTCCGAGACGCGGCAGCGGAACGCCAGGCGCCCACCCGTCGGCGTCTCATCCGCCTCTGCCCCAGCTGACGACGCATCCGAAGGCATCTCTACAGTGGTACCGCTGGACGCGTCGTCAGCGGCGCCGTTGGCGCGCGCCTTGTCGGCGAGCGTCGTCACGAGAGGGTGGTCGTTGCGCGTTGGGCCACTCCCGAGCAGAGGCACTGGCAGCCGCACGCGCCCGAGCACCTGCGGTGGCGACGCGCTTGCCAGGCTCGTGGCCTCACCATTCGAACCGTCTTCTCCATCCTCGCGACGCGCGCCCAGCACGGCGCCTAACACGAGCACATCGAGGGTCTGCGAGGGGCGCAGCGAAAAATGGATGAGCGGGGGCCTCGGGCTGTGACCACACACGCAGACGATGCGCCCGACAGACAGCCCAGCGCACGCGCGAGCAGGCACGCACCTCGCCGTGGATGTGCAGTCGCTTGGTCACATGCTCAAAGGTGAAGCGATCGTCCGCGAAGAGGACGTGCTCACCGGCGCTCGGGTACGGTAGTGTCCTAGTATGCATCGTCTGGCTGCTGCCCCAATGCAGCGCGACAAACAGGGCGCTCGGAGGACCCGACGGATTGTAGCCAAGCAGCGCTTTCCGTAGTGAAGCGGCCATCGGCCACTTATTCCAAGCGCCCATCTCGTGTTGAGGCAAATTGCGCAGCTTGAGCCGCGTAATGGCAACCTGCAGTCGGACTTCCTGATCTCCGTCGGCATCATCCGCCATCGAGGAAGCATCTATCGTCGTCGACTGCTGGGAAGCACCTGCTGCCTGCGGCTTTGAACGTGCCGCGTGCTTACTGGCCCGGTCCGGGCTCTGCCCGAGTGTGAGCAGCAGCGGCTGACGGCGGCGGCGGCGGAGCCAGTAGAGCACGAAAGCTAGCAAGGCCAGCACGAAGGCCAAGACAAGGCGTCGGCTCGTCGCGATTGTGTGGCTTCCTGGCTTCCGCATGGGGTGGCGCGGGGGGGAGGCAATCACTCATCAGAGAGGAAGAGCCCAGCGCAGCGCTCCTAAACTTCGAAACCGCCCCCCGATTCCACGCGAATCCCGGGTTTGTGAGATTGTGAACTTGTGTGAATTTGTATTATATCTCTAACACGCCACGCGCCTCGGCCGCCCCTCGCTCAGAGCTCAGACGCTTTTTCCCAATTGCTTTTTCCCAACGAAGTATGAAGCAAGTAAGTAACAAGAACCGCCGCGGAGCGGCAACGGCACACGTGGCACCGAAGCATGCAAAGCGCAATATGCCGCGGCCTTCCCCACCTCCGCTCCACAGGGTACCCCACACCGCAGACTAACCGCAGACGCGCTGAACAACCCACCACAGCCGACAGCGTCAGCGACACGCGGAGCTCATTCCCAACTCACAAATGTAATTGTATCCTGAGATACAGTAATTGTACGCGTATCGCGATGTAGGTTCCTACTAACTTCAACCCAGAGCTCCATACTCCCCGATGATCCCTCCGACCTTGGCCTTCGCGCCAGCGGTCGACGTTTTGACCGGGGCAGCCGCTCCCTTGCCTCTGGGCGGCGTCGGGCCGTGTCTCATCAGCGCGCCGCCCGACGCCGCCGGCTTGCACTCCTTGTGGTACGGCGTACCGCTCACCGTGACGCCCGCGCCCGCAATCTTTTTGCCGCACCCGGCGCACTCGGGCGCGAACGCCTGCACGTGACATTCGGCGCAGAAGGCATCAGCCTTCTCGGCCTTCCACGGGACGCCGACGAGGCTCTTTGTGCACGTGATGCATTTGAAGCACTCCTTATGGAACTTCCCGAGCTTGTCCGTCTCCATGACGGCTCCGCCCTGGATCGGCTCGCCGCACCCGGCGCACCGGCCGAGGTTCCTCCACTGCGTCTTTATGGCTTGGCTGGCGGCGCCCGATGCGGCAGGTGCCGCAAGCTTGGGTGGCCCCGCACTCTCACGTGCGCGAACCTTGGCCTCGTCACCTTCAAACGCCGTGGCAAACTCGATGACCGCCATCGAACCGAAGATTTTGTGGGATCCGATCTTGGCAACGGCCACCTTGTACCGCTCGTCGAAGAGGCACAGCCTATGGCCTCGATCGCGCACATTGTCGTCGATGATAAGGTCCTCTACGACGGCCTCAGACGATGAACCCTCGCGTCCGAACCATAGGCACTCGCCGCACGCGCCACTCCACACTCCGTATCGACTCTGCCGGTCACTTGACGATGATCCATCGCGTCCGTCGTGCCCGATGGTGCCAAGCTCACCCTTGTCAACGAGATGGTCCTCGGCCGCCAAGCGAAGAGCGCGGCGTGCAATCAGATCGACAGGCTCGTGCAGGTCCGGCAGCGCCCGCAACTTTGAGACATACGTGATGGCGTCGTGCACTGCTGCTGTGCCCTCCTTAGTCGCGACTGCCACCTTGCCACCACGCTCGGGTGGGTAATAGTCCTTGCCCTTGAAATGCTCAAGGCGCTCCTCAAGCCGTTTGATGAGTGCCTTGGGGTTCTTGCGCACTGCCGCGATGGCGGCCACGAGCGCGCTCTCCGCTGCAGCAGCGTGCAGGTCAACCGGCTCGGCAGTGTCTCGTTCTTTCTTCATCATGCCTGTGGAAAACATGCAATGACTGCAATGAGAAAACACAACTTATTCAAACCTTTCAACACACCACACGTATAAAACAGCATTCACAGCAGGAGCGAGATGCTGCGAAGGACCATCGTGCATCGAAATGAGGTTCATGCAGATGGCGAGCGGAGCGGAGAACAACAAAAACTCCAAAAGAGAGTGCGGCGACCCAATCAATTGAGGGCGACCCGGCGAAGAGACAAGAGAGTGAGTGAGTAAGTGAGTGCAATTGAGTGAGAGTGAGTGAGTGAGAGAGTGAGACCATTCACAACAGACCAACAAGTACGAACGAAATCGCGCACGCACGTCAAGAACAACCACCTCATTAAGTGTACTTCATTTGCAATCTCGGCAAGACGCACAACCACCAATCCCGTGGAGACACACCGTGGAGGGCGCAGGCATCCACTATGGTGTTCTTTGCCACGAGAGATTTCTGGTCGTTTCAAGAATTAACGAAGCTCTCTGAAACGTCCAGAGAGCGTTCCATGCACATGTGGTTGTCCATGGGCACGAGAGGCGCTGCACGTGCGGATTTGAAGAGGAAGAGGATGATTGAAGACGAGCTGCGTTGCCCGATCTGCTGGGACTCACCGCCTGAGGATCCACGCCGCTCCCCATGCGGCCACTCCTTCTGCCGTTCGTGCATCATGCAGGCGCTGTCGCACAAGAAAGAGTGCCCCGTTTGCCGCTCGCACGTGCAATCGCACCGCGTGCTCCGCTGTCTCGATATGCACGACGACACATCCGACGAGGCGACATCCACCGCTCGGCCTGTCCCTCTCCCACCGCCAACATTGGCCGCGCCCAGCCCACGCGAGCGCATCAGGCAGGCACGCATGGAGGGCAGGCTGCCGCACTCCAAGAAGCTCAACGTGGGCGATCGCGTCCAAGGCAAGTACCAGGGGCTGATAGGCGGCCGGAACTGGTTTGGCGGCGTGGTGAGGGCGGTGCACGAGGACGGCACGTGCGATCTGCACTACGACGATGGCGACTTCGAGGTGCGTGTTGCGCCTCGGTTCGTCAAAGTGATCGCCAAGGAGGAGTGGGAGGAGCCAGAGGAGGTGGCGGAGGTGGCGGAGGTGGCGAAGGAGGTGGTCGTGGGGGAGGAGGAGGAGGTGGAGGAGGAGGAGGAGGAGGAGGAGGTGGTGGTGGTGGAGGAGGTGGAGGTGGTGGGGGAGGAGGAGGAGGAGGAGGAGAAGGAGGAGGAGGAGGTGGAGGAGGAGGAGGAGGTGGTGGTGGTGGAGGAGGTGGAGGAGGTGGTGGACGAGGTGGACGAGGTGGAAGAGTCTTCCGAGGATCCACGTCCACGCGCTGAGACATGTGAGCACACGTCTGCATCGTCTTCGCACGAGGCCCGGCAATGTGGTACGCCTGGCTGCTTCCTCGTGGCCTATCATTCTGGCCCTTGTGTGCCTGAGGCAGTGTGCACGCCACGGTGGCGTGCTCCTCCAACACGACTGATCCCGACCGCCAATAAGGCGGCGGAAAGCGACGATGACTTCGACGAGGACGAGGACGACGAGCCGAAGGCAAAGAAGAAGGCTCCTGCTACCCCCAAGGAGAAGGCTCCAGCCAAGAAGGCGGCGGACAGCAACGATGACTTCGACGAGGACGAGGACGACGAGGATGAGGATTACGAGCCGAAGGCGAAGAATAAGGCGCCCCCAAAGAAAGCCGCCGCCAAGCCCGCCGCCCCGCCCCAACAGCCGCCTCCCCCGCCCCAGCTGCCAAGCTCGCAGCTGCTGAGCCTGCAGCTGTCTCCGACGGAGTCGCTGTTTCAGATGGGCTTCGATCCAGAGGACGTGGGTCGCGCCCTGGTGCAGACCCGGGGAGATGTTGTCCGGGCACTCGAGCTTCTCCAGGCAGCCGCCAAGCCCGCCGACGCGCCCAAGCCGAAACCGCCGGCCAAGAAACAAAGTACACCATCTCACTCTCTGGTGGCAGCATCTCGGCCGGCACTGAGCTTCGAGGGGTTCGAGCTGGTGCCGTCCTCGAAAAATAAGACTGGTTTCAAGGGGGTAACCCAGAAAAAGGACAGGTACGCTGTGCATACCTGGGAGAACGGCAAGGCTTGCCAACTCGCTGTCTTTGACACGCCGGAGGAGGCTGCCTTATGCTACTCACGGCACATCGGAGCGGAGCGAGCGGCGGCCGAGGCGGCGGCCGCGCGTCGGCCGGTATTCATACCGAGAACAGAATTTGCGATCGTTGCCGAATCACTTTCTGACCAGGATGGTGCCGGAATCGTTTCGCCCTGGGTGGCAGCGGCCGCAGCCGCGGAGGGCCTCACTCTGATCCGATCCGGTCGCACAACGACCGGCTTCAAGCATGTGACTCAGAATATGCCCACAGGAACGCACGCAAAACCGTTCCAGCTGAGGGTCTCGGTGGAGGGGAAGGTGATCAACGGCGGCTACTATGCGACAGCCGACGAGGCGGCATTGGCGTACGCGCGGCGCATTGGGCCAGCGGCTTCTGCGAGGGAGGCGAAGCGGGATGAGTGGCTCACTGCCGCGCAGGTCTTGGCTATCGCTGAGGCGGAGGGACTCGTCTTGGAACGGTCGAATAATGTTACAGGCTTCAGATTCGTCTCGTACGACCCGAAGGGCTACGGGTCGCACCGGCCGTTCCGACTGCAGATCAAAGGTGTAGGGAGGAAGTATGCAACGTTGGCGACAGGCACCTTTCACACGGCCGAAGCGGCAGCCCTCGAAGCGGCACGATACTTTGCTTCGAGGAACACATCGGAGAAGATCGCCGATGAGCCTCCCGCAGTCAGTGCGGAAGAGGAAAAGGCGCGAGAGCGGGCGCTCGCTCTAGCCGTCTAGCGCGGTAGCGCAAATATCGAGCTCACGTGTGCGCGCCGCACCGTTGCTGGGTTCGTCTCATGGCGGTTTCGACGACGAGGAGGAGGCGCGGTACGATACTTCAGGTAATTTTGTTTAGTCTATGCTCATGAGAAGGAGTCGTAAGCCGACGTATAAGTGTCACAGAACGGATAATACCATGAGCCGATGACCGGCACCGGGATACGCGCCATATGCGCGTACGTCGACGCGATAGTACCGCGCTGTGGAGACGGATGTCCCGGTCGGTACAGCCAAGAGCTGTACGTAGTACGATACTGCTGGTGCGGTGGAACAACGGCGCGGGAGCCGCCGAGCGGAGACGACTGCGAGTAGCGAGATCCGCGACCGCGGACGGCGGACCGAGCGCCGAGATGCATCCGAGAACGCAACCGAACAAGAAAGTCGTATATTGTTTGTTCATGCTCATGCGAAATCGCCACGGCACCTCCAGTTTTTCGACACGTTTGGACTTGGCCCGAGCGCCGCGCCCATGCTGTTGTGGCATGTGGAGACATGAGTCTAAAAGAGGCCGAGCGACGCAAATGCGCCCGGCGCGAGCACATCACCAAAGAAGGTGAAGAAGATGGGTGTCTGATCGACGACAGGAGTGCCCCACACCGCCTCCTGGAGAGCAAAGCCGGTGATGCCAAGCATTGCGAGACGCCCATTCTTGATCTCCGCCGTCTCCATCTCGCGCCGAGCCTCCTCGATGAGCTCGAACTGGTATTGCGGGTCGACCTTGGCCCGCATGTCCTCCATGACCCCGATGTTGGCGCCGTACCAGCCGTACAGGTTGAGCGGGTCGAAGCCGCAGTCACCGGGCACGTACGATTTCATCACGATGGTGCCGTCGGGCTTCATCGTCTTGCCCGTCGCGGTCAGGCCATACACCTGGTCGAGTGTTTTCACCTCAACGACCGAGATTGCGAGTGCGACTGCAAGCATGAACGGAGCGACCTCGCCCAGGCCGCCATTGAGGACTGAGAGCGAGCGGCCCTGCGTCACCTCGAGCTCGTAGGGTAGCCCGAGCAGGTTGGATAGACCTCCGTGCCATAGCTCGGCGAGCGGCCAGCCGGCTGCCGCGAGCATCGCCAAGCGTGCGTGCTTGACCTCCGCCTCTCGCATCCACATCAACGCACGCTCGGCATTCTTCGTGTTCGCGCCTAGGGTGATCGGCTCGGTCGCAAACATTTTATTGGATACACGCTTCAGGGTCTTGTAGCCGGCCTCCGGGCTCGCCGCACTCACTGTCTCACGGAGCACGATCGCCGGGATGGTGATCGAGTTGTACTTGGTGACCAAGTTGAGCGGGTCGAGGCCTACGTCGCCAGCCAGCGTGCCGTCGAGATATTCGGGACGGGCAAACCCAGGGATCGGCGACTTGAGCTCGCGCGAGTGAATGGCCATCACCGGCGCACCGGCGCGCGGCATCGACACAGGATACGAAACAAGCATCTCACCAGGTCGGGATCGGATATTTTCATCGAATCTTCGCATTCACGGCTCAGTTAGGTACATGCGGAAGTGAGTCGGAACACACCAATGCACGTCTCACGTAGCTTACAATACCATCCTTGAACTTGAACTTGAACTTGACTCTCTAACATGAGCATGAGTCAGTTTCACGCATGTGTCCGCATGATCACCTGCATGAGTGTTTCTTTGCCAGTGTCGATCTTGTATTTCTTGTTGGCGCTACCGACGCTGATCGGCGCCGCCGCGCTGAAACTGCCCGCCGCGAATGTGCTGGTGTCCAACAAGGTCTGTCTGCTTCGTGTCATTGACACAGCGACAGGTGCGTATGAAGTTCGAGGACGTGGTGGTGGAGACGCGGTGGTCGATGCCAAGGCGGCCAGCGCCTCATACTTGCTCAGCGTCAGCGGCGCGTGTCTCGCAGCTGCGCGAGTAGACGGCAATCACCTCGTTACGCCGACACAGGACGCTGCACCAACGTACTCTGAGCAGCAACTGCTGCTGCACTTACGAGTGCGCGGGCAGCCGTGCGCTGTGCCTGACGAGCATGAGCAGGTTGGGACGAAGCTGCTGCTCAGCGATGAATATGTCAGCGTGTATGAGTTCAGGCTCGCACCTGGCGAGCGTGCTGCCTATCACCGCCACCGGCTGCCGTACTGCTTCGTAAATCTCTCGAGCTCAACCACGCAGGCCCTTGCGAGTGACGCATCATTTGTCGGTGAACCAGCATTCCAAAAATCTGGTCATTCGGTCTGGGTTGCACCGGACGCGTTAGGAGAGCATGGAGTGCTCAACGTCGGTGAGAGTGAGTTTTTACAGTTCATAGTCGAGTGCAAGGTTCAAGTATAGCGTAAGTTGCTGATTTGCTTTACACACGGCGCGGCGGCGGTTGTAACTTGTATAGCCGAATAGCCCCTCGGTGAGGCTTCGCTTTGGCTTCGTTTGAAAGCGTGCGGTGTCTTGATGTGCGCCTCCGTGCGGCGCGTGGCTGCGGCCGGATACCGAAAAGACAAGCACCCCAGTAGACCCCTGCGAGCAGACACCACCGCAGAGCGACGACACCGAACCGGATACCATGCGGTATCGCAACGCCTGGGATTCAGGGACCCACCACCAACACCAGCGACACAGACAGACCGCCAGGCAGGCCGAGGTGGCCGAGCGGAACGGCGAGCCAACTCCGCTCTCCGGTACGCGCATCAAGGCGGAGCCCACTGCAACCACGACTCGCACTTGATGCGGGTGCGGCCACGGAGGAGCGGCGGCCCAGCCTGCGGCGTGCGGCGCCCCCCGACCCGCAGAGAGCCGTCGCAAACTCGCAATGCGCCTAAGGTTACAGCCGAAGCGTGTCATGCAATTCGAGTCATCTTGCAACTGCCGAACTGCAAATTTGCAAAGACGTGTCTATAGAATTTGCGCCAAACCTGTCATTCACTAATCATCATCCAAGTTTGGGAAGCGCATATTGCCTGGCATCGAGTGCTCCTTCGATGAAATGTCGTTGTAAAGTGAGATCGCTTGCCTTTGTTTTGCCGCCCGCCTGTCACTGTTGCCGCTGCGCCCCTGCATCCAGCTGGGGATACTTGGATTGGACAACTTGGGCGATGTCGGCGATCTCTGCGGGCTATAGAGCTTTTGGCTCCTGTTCAGCAGCTCTTCTTCCCATTGCTTATCACGGAATAGCGGGATGACCCCGTCGAGGTAGATGGCATCTTCCGAAACTCTCTCCAATTTGTACTCGCCCGCCGAGCCGAAGATGCTCCAAACCAGCCGCGAGACATGCGGCGGCTCCCGCCATCCGCGAACAACCTTGCGTGTCGATATTGTGCCAAACTGGTAAACAAACTCACCGTCGGCCCCGATCGTCAAGCATATCATGTTGGCTGACTCGGACCACCGGCCGACGTAGAAGTTGGGCACTTGTGCGGAGAGATGGACGAGGCGGCCCTGTACACACCGTCCAGAGAAATCAGTCGGCACATCAGCGTCGTCCTCAGAGCGCGGCCCGCATCCTAATGGCAGCCACATCGATTCGTCTGAGCCTTGTTGGGGCTTGTGCTCGCGTGTCGCGCATTGCCCCATCGCGGCCCGCCAAGAAATTCATCAACACCGCAAGGATTCCTATTCTTCATGTAACGAAACAAAAAACCAAAGTTACGCTTTCCTCGACGATCGCTCTTCATCCTCCTCGACCGTTATGCCCATTTATGGAGCTGCATGCATTGTGGGGCGGAATGCAGAATGCCCGCGCGTCGGGGATTTTTGTGTACACCCAACAACTTCGCGGCTCTACACATGTTCAGAGTACCCAAATGAAATGTGGGCTCTAAAGCCGCACTAGACCACTAGTCTCGAGGTCCTATCGAGGTCCGGTCTCGAGTCAGAACACAGAACAGACGGCAATTCTCACTGGTAAAAAGACACCGGGGGGAGCCGGGACACACACGGGACACACGGGGAACGGCACTCGGAGTACGCATCTTATACGCATCTTCTGGTCATGTGTTGCGGTTCTGGTTGTCCCTGCCTTGGTTGTCGGGCCCGGCGTTCCCTCGCTGCCACGTGAGCTTGAGCCCGGCACCGCCGTTGAGACTGCACTCATCATGCTGGCCGGCCTTGAGAAATGCCAATGGCACGTACGGCACATATCCACGGTAGAGCTGTGTCGCTTTGGAGGTGTCATCGCACTCGACGCGAACAGAGAAGCCTGTCCCACTGATGCCAGCCTCCAGCCACAGAGGGCGCTTCCTCCACGAGCTATTCCATCGATCGAGCAGCACATTGCGCAGCCACCGCTCCGGGTGTGTCGCGGAAGAGAGTGACGTTTGCATCATATGCTGCACCCATGCTCTATCCGTTTGGTGCATGCGTATCCGGCGATAATGCTCGTCCGCCCACGCCCTGCCATTCCAGTACGCGGCGAGCATGCTCTCCGGGTTGAGCCACGGCACGTGAATGAAAGAGCCGATGAATCGGGAGTGAATGAAGACTGCGTCTGGCCAGTCATACTGCAAGAGCCGATAGCCACGTGGCCGAACGACGTCATAGGCTGCTTGCATGGAGCAACCCCAAACGTCGAGGTTGGCCTCATAAGGAACAGCTGAGCGTCCCGGTGCATCACGCGCACACATGTCCCTGTATGCGATAGGAGGCGGCAGCAGATGGTTGAGTTCGATCTGAATGATCTTGGGATGGCTCCAGACAGACTCGCCAAGTGCAAGCAACCTCTCGAGGATGTGACATTCACAACCATCGATGTCGAGCTTGAAGATGTCCATCGATCGCCCCTGAACCTTGAGCGGAAATGCAAGTACCTCACCGGCGTTCGACGGCGAGATTGGCAGATTAACCAGGCTCATGCCAGGGAACGGTGCCATGTTCTTCTTGAGCGCTTGGAACTGCTTGGCGTCGGGCTCCATGGCCAGTCCGGTGACGCCGCGCTCCGAAATGAGCGAATACAGTGGATCGTCCACAAAACCATCACGTGCACCAACGTTCTGCACATAGTGAGACATCGCCGATGGGAACGTCGCATTCAGCTCGTCCCACACCCGGCGGAGAGGTAGGAACGCCGAGGGACACGCGTCCTTGAAGGAGGTCGCGCTGCACGTACAGTCTGTAGTGGCGGCTTGGTGCGGCATCACCATGTGCATCGGCATCGCGACGAAGTCGATCGGCATCGCTTAGTGATGATCGGAATTCGCTTTGCCCCCCCCCTTTGCACGAAGTGCAAACTTCGATTTTTCCTGCAGTACTTGCATTGTAAACACTCCGCTCGGTTAACGGGAACCAACACGATGCATGCAAGTTGTGCAGTAACCCCCCGGCGAAACTTTTCCGCAGTTGGTTTCATTTTTCCGCATTTTAGGAGTCGCGAGAAAAAACGCCGCGTTCGAGTGTCTTGGTGCGATTTGGTGCGACATGGAGCCGATGGTTTCTGATGAGTGCATGGTTCTTGAAAAGTATCCGACAGGTTCTGTGGTGTATGTCTTGGTGCCCGCTCCCCAGTTCCTCGGTCTAGCCTGCATCATCGATATCCGCGGCAGCGGCATCGGGCGCGAAGTCAAGGTCCGTTTTTTCAAGTCAAGGTCCAATTTGGAGTTGCCTGATGCATGGATTCTTGAGAGGTCATTCCGTCTTGAGCTGTTCAGCCGATACCACCAGGACGACGAGATCGACGTCGTCCTTTAATAGGATGCCTCCTACGATTGAAGAGGTGCGATCAATCTTGCCACCTGATTGGCACGACCACAGCATAACGGTGGAAGAGGTGCTCTGGGGCCCCATCTCTCCGGCTGATGCAAGGGCAGCGGGTGCGCCATTCGCGTCGAGCAGTATCCTCCTGAGACCTTGTAGCTCCGTAGCTCCGGACCTGCGGGCGCGGGTGCTGGCGGAGGTGCCTCTGGATGTGATAGGGTGCGGTGTAGTTTATTACTCAAATCGGTGTAGTTTATTACTCAACGCATAAC
>ENA-UOXG01000081-UOXG01000081.1-mixed-culture-metagenome-genome-assembly--contig:-NODE-81-length-50850-cov-43.112865_pt1 | contig 50850 bp, 29 predicted proteins | sample MGYA00238159_ERZ761634 | MGnify/ENA primary metagenome ERZ761634 (study PRJEB28908, sample SAMN08776845) | mixed culture metagenome | isolation source: Freshwater growth medium | place: USA... | reverse complement strand
TGGGCTTCTTCTCCTCAACCTTGGCGGGCTTCGCCCCGACCTCTCCAGGCGCAGCGGTGGACGCTCCGCAACCCTGCCGAAGGAATGTGCGCGAGAGATGTCACTTGTAGATCCGAACAGAGAGTCGAATCGCGAGTCGAGAGTCGAAGGGACGGGTGGCGTGCAAAAGAGCGTGCTAAAGCGCAGCGAGGCACACCATTGTGCTTTCGGGAACGGTCTTCACGCGTCGACGTAGGTGCTCACTTCCTTCTCGAACACGGGAAAGACCTCTCTCTTCACCTCGCGGGTCCGGAACAGATTTCGGTCGAATTCCCACAGCGATATCCCCCATCATGAGCCCAAGCAAGTACAGGTCGTTACTTGACTTGACTTGACTTGACTTGATCGAGATCTCAATCTCGTTTCACACCCACGTGCAACACCTCCCGGATCGCGGTGGACCATCCTGATTCACTCCCGATCGCACACAGGGGTAAGTAAGTAAGTACGTAACTCACGCCTATCGATTGGCCATCTATTGGCCATCGGGACGACGTTACAACAGTTTGCGAGCCTTCAAACGTACGGTACCAGTTGCCGTGTTCAGATAAACTTACTCATGTAGGTCCGTCCGCACGGCTAGAATTGGCGCGGCGCTAGCGGCGGCGCGCCGTCACGGCAGCAGCACAGCAGGCAGAATGAGCAATGCCACCTCAAGCTGCGAGAGCACCAGCGACGAGCCCTCTCGGCGGCAGAGCGTCACTTGCGTGACACTGGCATTGGGCATGGGCACGAGCCACCAGCGCGGCGATTGAGCCTCCTCGAGGAGGTTCGGGGCGGCGGCCACCTCGACGCCGCCAGCCGACGCTGTGAGCTCCAGCCCACGCGCGTGCCTCCACGGAAGGTGTCGCGGCGGCCGGGCACGAACGGCGGCGTAGGCCACGCGCAGCTCCGTGAGGGGGGAGGGGACATCGCCCTTGCAGCAGCAGCAGGGTCGAAGCATGGAGCACGTCAGTGGAAGGACAAGCCTGCTCAGGCCGTTGGGAAGGCGCTGCGCCTCGGCGTGCGCCATCGTATCTGCGGCCGCCTGCGCCGCCTGCGCCGCCTGCGCCGCCTGCGCCGCCTGCGCCGCCGTGTGCGACAACTCAGCCACTCGCTCATGGTCGACTTCGTCGAGCCAGCTGTCGAAGACGCCCGAAGCATCGACAGGTGCACTGCGATTCTCCCGCTGTGGAGGCAGCCCACCGCGCACGTACATGTAGGTATCGTGAGGCACGTCCAGCCTGTCCACGTACCAGTCCTCGTTTCCCGCACGATCCAGCGCCGTATCGGGCGGCTCGCCCTCGGCCGCCGGCCAGTCGTCGTGGTGTGAAGCTGGTGTGAAGCTGCTGAAGCTGCCCTCGCGCAGCTGCTCGAATGCCTGTCGCCGCGCCTTACGCTGCGCGCGCTGCGCCTCGTCGGCCGCTTGCTTCTCGAGATGCTCCTGCCGCCGCCGCAGTAGCTTCGGCTGGAGCTCACTCAGCCGAGCTAGAATCCGATCGGCCACCGCCGGCTGCGAGTAGTGTGCAAGCACGTGCGCTCGCGCCGCAGCGCCCACCGCCGCGGCCTCCTCTCGGTGTGTGGCCACGTGACGAAGCACGGCTCGAAGGGCGAGCACGTCTGGCTCTGCCCAAAAGTGGCTGGCGTCGGTTGGGGCCTTGACAAGCTTGTAAGGTAGAGGGTAGCCCGTCTGCGGCGAGAGGAAGGCGGTGATGCCGCTCCAGTTGGTCGCGATCGCCGGCAGCCCCATCGCCATGGCCTCGACGACTGGCCGCCCCCAGCCCTCTCCGCGCGTCGGCAGCACAAAGGCATCCACCGCCCGGTACAGCGAAGGCAGCTCCGCCTGTGGAACGGCCTCGTCGAGAAGCACGACCGGGGGCAGCAGCTGCCGCGACTGCCCCAACGCGCCGCGGCAAGACGCTGGCGACGACACCCGCGGAGAGCCGCTGTCTGGCCGCGCCGCCGGTGGCCGTTTTCGGATCCATATCGCTCCACGTTTGATCCACTCGGGCGCCGTGTCGGGCGCGGCTGCGTTGGCTGCGGCGTCGGCGGGAGTGTCGGCGGGAGCAATGGAGGAAGTGCCGGCGGGAGTGCCGGCGGATTCAACGGTGGCGTTGCCGTGGGCCGTGGCGCCGCCCTCGCAGCCCTGCTGGTGGAGCGCGTCTGAGAGCCAGCGCGCGAGCTCCTCCTTGTTGGCCACGTCCGTGGACACGCGCAGGTAGAGCACCACCTCGTCCGCCGTACTGGGCGCTGTATCGGGCGCCACCTCGTCCGCCGTGCGTGCGAATTCGGCGAGGTAGGCCCGCAGCAGCACGTCCCATCCCTTGCGCTCCTCCCATTTGAACACGCTCAAAAAGGCAAACGCGGGCCGGCCGGAGGCGCCGACGCGTTCGGGCAGCTCCATCGGCGCCGTCACGAGCGGGTTGAAGAGGACGCTATCGAATGGTTGGGGCATGATCTGAAGCCGGTCGCGCTGCACGCCGGACGCTGCAAAGGTGGCGCGGTTGAACTCTGACGGAAGCCACACCTCGTCCACCCACTGGTTGCATGCGGCCGCCCCTGCGAACGCGAAGAGTCGGAAGCACGAGGTGGTCAGCGGGCGAGGTGCGGGCCAGGCCTCATCTTCAGCCTCCGGAGCTCGCGAGCCTGGTCTGCCACGCGTTCGGTCCGCGGGCGGACGGCTGCGGCGCGCGCGAGGGCGCGGGCGCGGGCGCGGGCGCGGGCGGCGGGCGGCGGGCGGCTGCGACGCGCGGGCGCGCGTTCGGGCAGCGCCGCCGCACAGCCTGAAGGGATGCCGCTCGTCTCGAACATGCTGCGACCGATGACGTACACGGGCACCGCGGGCAGTACGGACGACGATTGAGACGACGGGCGTAGCTCGGGCGGCATGTACCCGTACGGGTCGTCGTGCAGGTGCGCATCGCTGTACCCGGCATCGCTGTATCGTGAGTGCTCGTCACGTGCGTCCTCGCCACGTGCGCCAAACTCGCCCCCTGCGTCGAAGTGGTCACGTGCGCCAAACTCGCCCCTTGCGTCGAAGTGGTTAAGGGGCGGCGGCAACTCGAGCGACGGGAGATCGCCCGGGAGATCGCGTGGATCGAGGCTGTCGAATGTGGTCCATGGCGCCGTCGTGGGCGAGCTCGCCGGCGGCAGCGAGGGCGGCGGCAGCGAGGGCGGCGGCAGCGAGGGCGGCGGCAGCGAGGGCGGCGGCAATGGCGGCAGTGCCACGGCGGCCGGCAATGGCCGCGGTGGCGGAGTTGGCGGCGTATGCGTAGGCTGCGTGGGCGGAGGCGGCACGTTCACGAACGTGAGACGCGACTGCTCGTTTGAATCGACCGCGCTCACATCGCCGGCGGTTGGTGCGCTCGGGCGGTTCGCGCTTGGCCATGCTGAGGGCAGGGGCGCGGGGGCGCTCCAAGTGGCAGCCACACTCCTGCTGCTGCCGCCGCTGCCGCTGCTGCTGCTGCTGCTGCTGCTGCTGCTGCTGCCACCGCCGCTGCTGCCGCTGCTGCCGCCGTTGCCGCCGCTGCTGCTGCTGCTGCTGCTACCGCTACCGCGGCCACCTCGGAAGCGCCCTTGGTCGTCGTGGGCCTCGGAGGGCAGCGGCGTGCTCGGCGTGGAGTGCGCGCTGTGCTGGTGATGCGCCCAGTTCCACGAGTCTCGCCACCCGAGGTCGTGATCTCGCCACCCGAGGTCGCGATCTCGTCCGAGGTCGCGATCTCGATCGAGGTTGATGAAGTGGCGGTAGCGTCCGGGGTCGCGATGGACAATGAGCACCGCGCCATCGCGTGTCCCCTGCCGGCGTGACATGCGCAGCACCGCCTCTCGCGTGGCGCTCGGCAGCGTAGCCAGCACACTCTCCTCGCATTGCCACGGCTCCGAAATCTCGAGTCGGAGATCGAGCAGGCCCTCGAGGCCCACGGCAAAAGTGATCGCCTCGTCGGTGAAGCCGTGGGTAGGCCCGCTGCCACATTCCATGTTCCACACCTACAGGGACTCGGAGGCCAACAGGGAATCGGAGGCCAACAGAGGCGATCCAGAGGCCATCAGGGGGGCGTCAAGATCGAGTTCCAAGCCGATCCCTACCATGGGAAGCGCGAGTCGCCAGCCCGCCCGGATCTCGGTCGCGAGCTGCGGACCCCATCGGTCGCGCCACGCGTCCACAAAGTGCTCGCGACGGCGCTCGTCGGCCGCGCTCGAGGACGACGCGGCGTGCCGCTGGTAGGTCCCGCGCGCCGCCGCAGCTCGCTCACCCAGATCACCCAGATCACCCAGGTCCAGCAGAGCGGAGGAGGCGTTCGTGTAGACGGTTTGCAATCGCTCATCAGCCGCAGCGCGTAGGCAGAGGTCGAGCGCCGCAAAGTCGGGAGGCATCGTGCTGTTGAGACCACCGAGCGCCCGCCAGAGCGCGCGAGACGTGAACAGGAACTCGAGACCCACTCCGCGCACTAGCTCGCCCGCGCCGTCGTGGGCGCCGCCACCGAGCCACGGGCCGCGGAGGCCCCCGCCCTCGCTGGGCAGCCCACGCCAGCGCGGCACGGGCACCGCGCTCTCAAGCGGCTCGGACGCTCGGGACGGCGCCAAATAGCTGCGCCTGCCAAACCGGTCGCGCACGGCAGGCAGCTGGCCCAGCGCTACACCCATCCCGGCGTTGTGAATGCGCCCGTGGCCGTCCAACAGCCGGCCGCCTGCGACGCCCACGCCAGGCACGTCGAGAGCCCGTCGCAACGGCGCGAGCGCCGTGACGAGCGGCCCGAAATTAGTGAGGTCGTCGAGCAGCAGCAGGAAGCGGCCGCGAGCAGCACGCGCGGCACGATTCAGCGCCAATGGCACGGGCTCTGAAACGGACTCCTCGTCGTCATGACGGAGTCCGGTCTTTGCTCCGGTCGTCGAGGAGAAGAGATGCTCAAATCGGCAGCGGCACTCAGTGTCGCTCGGCACGCAGTCGCAGGGTTTGCGATTGAGCGACCAAGAGCGTTGAGAGGAGGACGAGAGCGGCGGTATGATGACCACTTGCAGCGACGGCATGGCTGGAATGGCACGCATGGCGATGCTGATTTCGTGAGTCGGCGACAGAATAGCCTCAGCTGGTGTGAGCGATGGCTCCTGTGCGAGCACCGCATTCAGCGATCGGAGGCAACGCTCGATGTACACAGAGGAGTGCACAATGGGGACCAACGCGGACAGCGTGAGCTCCGACATCGGCATTTTCGCGATTTTGTGCGCGCCGCCGCGTGCAGCTCTTCCGCACGCATGTTGGCCGTGAACGCACTGGCTTTCCCCACAGCACGCTGATTGACGCTCGGGCAGTGCCGCTTCGCTTGTCCTCTTCACTTGTGATTGAAAGGTGAGGTGTTCACTCGACAGGTGAACGCCGACTCTTTCGTGCACGAAAAAGCGTCCGCACTTATTTTTGAGGCCCAGCATCGAAAATTGAATGTTTGGGGTGCCCGCACGAAAGCCTGCCAAGTAGGAACATAGACAACATACGCCATGCACGGCCAAGGTATGTACCAAGGCACCCCTTGAAGGTCGCAAGACCAAATATGGAGCGCTTCAAGCCTTCAACCGTCAACGAGACACGAGACGACCACAGACACTCCGTGCGGCTGGATGTGTCCCTGGTGAAAGCGAGCCTTGCTCGAAAGTGCGGTGACGCATGACTCAACTTGACTTGACGTGACTTGACGAGACTGACTTCGGCGGTTTTCGGTTGATTGAGTTTGGGGCAGAAGAGTTTGATTTAAGTTTTGACTTTTCTCGCCGACGGCGCGCGAATCTTGAAAAGGGACGCGAGGGGGTCGGAGCTGCTTGATGAGCTCCTCCCGCCGTAAGCAAAAGCAAAAAGACGAAGAGGCCCCGAGCCAGGAGCCAATCGGGGGCGCCAGCCCACCGCGTCGCTTACCGCATCGCTTATTGCGAGGCTTATCTTGGGCGAAAAAGCACAACTTCGAAGGCAAAGCTGGCGAAGCCATCTATTCGAAGCGCCACCGGGTCTTGATATTGGCACGCGTCCTACTGGCGGTGCCAGGACCCGCCTTCCTGGTTTTCTCAGGCGTGCAACACATGCAGGCAGTCGATGAGGACATGTCCACGGCATGGGGGATGTCTTGGTCTTTCACACAGCTTCAGACTGGGAAGAATTTCGCGATCTGCGTTGGGTTCCTCACTGTTCCGTTGTGGATTATGTCGCTTCTCGTCGCACAGATCGAAGAGAAACCCAGCGCCGATACAAATATCGAAAAGAAGCCCAGCGCCGATACGCCAGCCACCGCTCCCATTGCGGTCAGTCACGACTCCACGCCAATCGAGCGTCTCGTGCGTCTCTTGAAATGGGATGAACGGATCTGGTCGTGGCCAAAGGCCTTTGAGGCTTTCTTGTTCTTTGGCTCTGTGTATGGGTACGCGGCACTCTACAACACAACCACTTTGAGCGGCGTCTTGGGGATCTATTTGCTCGGCACGCCCATTGCCTTGCTGGTTTTGAAAATGATCACAACGATCGTGCGATCCTGCCTCGACTACCAATACGACCAAAAAGTCGATTTCCATACATTTGTGAACCTGCAAGCATATCGGCTCAGCATCCACACCATCTTCGCCCTCTGCGTGGCCACCTATGCTATGTCGGCAATGTCGCGGGTTGTGGTTCCAAGCAATCAGCAAGAAGCCTTTGATGAGCTCTCACTCAAGGGCATCACCTGCACGGACCGGGTTGCATTTTGGACTGCCTTTCATGCATCTGCCGCCAATGCGAGCTGCCCTGCCCTGCCCAATTGCGGCTACGCTTCGTTCGACGATCTGTGCCAGGCCGTGCAGTACACGCCGATGGTGCGAGCTGTGGGCGTCGACTCAACGAAAGTTCTCCTCTTCAATTGGGTAGCGTGGCTGCTCATCTCGCTGCTCGTCTTTGGCACTGGCCGTGCAAGCGCAAACAACGGCTACGCGCAACTGCTCACTCGCCACATGCTCGTCGCCATGGTGCTGGGCCTCGCGCAACTGGCGTGGGCGTTCTACTCATTCATGCGCCTCCTTCTCAACGTGCCCATGTTGCGCCTGCCGCGACCGTCTGCCTACTTTGACCGAACCGACTCGATGGCGCGGGAACTGCCTTTGTACTTCTACGGTACATTCACTTTCTATGACTTTTGGGGAAGCATCTTCGTGCACGTGCTCATCGCCGTTTTGCTCAACTTCGACTTCCTCAAAAAGTATGCATCGGCTATCGGCGCCGGAGGCCAAAAGGCCGTCGACGAGCTCAAAGATGAGATGAGGCAGTCGAAGCAGTGGGAGCGCGCCGAGTGGAGCGACGAGGCTCCATATTTCTATTTCCTCCCTAGACAAGTTGTGCTCGACTGCAAGACCCGATCGTTGCCTCCCATGCAGGCCCTGCGCGACGTCGGTCACCTGGAAAAGATCCCAATCCCTCTCAGCGACGCGTTCAATGGCAAGGCGTTCAGTGCCTCGATCGATAAAAAAGAGATCCGTGGCATTTTGATCAACAAGGACATCCTCTTCGTGAGCCATCGCTGGGAAGAGCCTGGTCGGCCCGATGTCGACGGCGTGCAGCTCGAGGCCATCAAGGAGTACTTGCAGGAGCACGACGAGATCAGGTGGGTCTGGTTCGACTATTCATCGATGCCCCAGAAGACAGGAGGCTTTGCCTTGGACACTCGGACTCTCAAGGAGAAGGCTGAGTTCCAATTGATGCTCAGCGCCATCGCCGACCTCTACCTGACTGCGCAGGTCCTCATTCTCCTCGACGGGTCGTACGCGTCGAGGTTCTGGACGCTGACAGAGGCATGGTGCTCGATGCAGACGGCCACAGCCGAGGGGCTTAAGCCCGCAACGGAAGAACGTCGCTACACGATTAAATGCATCCACACTGCTGACGAAAAGCATGATGTCGAGGGGCTCGTTGAAAAGGTGTCCAAGAAGACGCCCAAGCAAATATTCGATCACCTCAGCAAGCCGGACGTGAATGTCACCAACGCAAAGGACAAGCAGGACATGCTTCCCGTCATCCAGAAGACAGACGAGCACGTCATCGAAGGCTTCAAGAACGGCTTTAAGGACTTTAAGGAGAAGCCGCGGCAGAGCACTCAGCAAAGATCTGGTCGTCAAAGTGCTGGGTTTCCGGAATTTCCAGCGGGTTCACCTCTGTCAGAGAGCCCTCCTGCTCAGCCGAAGCAGCGTTCCTTCAGCAGGGCTCGCACCGAAACTACTCTACCGAGGTCTGAGCTTCTGAGCGTCTGAGGCGCTGGAGTCTGAGTGAGGGTCTGAGTGAGCGCTCGGGGAGACGCTTCGTCATCGATTGGGGGGCTTGCATGTACGTCGCAGCGCGCACCGATGATGATGGTCGCTGTTAGTGTACCACATCGCCTGCAGACCGGGGGAGGGGTATGGGGCAGCTGGCGGATCGAGGGAGCTTGCAGGGGCAGCCGTCAGGTGCGCGGGGCGAGCTGGCGGGGAAGTGCGCGCCATCCGAGGGCAGACAGTACCTGCCATGCGCAGAGCAGAGGCAGGCTGGCTGGGCGAGCGGAGCAATGAAGCGGGGGGGGGCGGGCGTCGTCCGTCGAGCAGGCTTTGGGACTCGGCGCTTTCTCGGGAGGCGCGGTCTCGGCGCCGTCTCGGGAGGCGCGGTCCTGAGGCGAAATCGAGTACGACTTGTACGGCATTTCTGGTGTTATTCTGGTGTGGTGTCAGGTTTGGCCCGGCGGAACCGGTTCTGCTCTGCGCTTGGAACCGCGCGGTGCGCGCTCCGCTCACGCTCCGGTGTGCCTGGCCTGTGGTATCGCGGCAATTGTATCGCGGGCGCTCGCGTGAGTCGTGTGGATTGCGGGGCGCGGAAGTGCGGTCGGTTGTGCGCTGGCAGTGCACCGTGAGGGTGAGCAGTGACCGGGGGGACCGCGATGACACTCACTCTCTATTGATCGACAAGTTCAAACTGTTGACGAACCCCTCCACGGATGAGTGCTAGTGTCCGCAAGACGAGGAGAAAGTATGCTGGCGACGATCGGAGGGCGAATCGCAACGCGGGCGACGCTCCTGCGCGCAGTGGCGCCGATCGCGTGCCGCAACCACTGCCAGGTGCCGTGCGGCATTTTCGACGACCCTCAGCGGGTCGCCGCCCTGAAGGAGGACGCCGCCACCATTCGCAAGGCGATGGTGCAGGTGAATGACCTCGTCAAGCAGGGCACGCCGCTCTCGGTCAACCAGGTACGCAAGCCGCTGCGCCCAACGCTCTGAAGTCGCCGCCGCGATCCTGCGAGACGCTCACCGTACCGCGTGCTTCGCTCGGCGCAGGCGACGCGGTGGATCATGACCAAGGAGGACCACGCCAAGAGCATCATCACCACCGTTGCCGACTACATGCTCGCGCAGCGCGTGAAGAAGGAACTCTTCAAAGACGATGCCGAGTATCGTGAGGCGCTCGTCGCGCACCACCTGCTCATGCAGGCCGCCATGAAGACCAAGCAGGTCGTTGATGTGGCCGCCTGCGACGTGCTCGACCACGCCATCGCGGACGTGGGCGTCATGTACACGGTCCCTGGCAAGCCTCTTGCCCCGAAGCCTAAGTAATTGAGCAAGCGACTCGGCGGGGTCAACGACGGCGGCGGCGAAGGTGGCGACGCGCGGCTATCGGCTGGCCATAATCCGAAAGCTTTGTGTGCCGTGTCCGCGCGCTGGCCAGGGGCCCTGCGCCATAATCCTGTCGGGCCTTTCGTGGATCGTGCCCACACCCGGACGCGCCACTGAGCCGCGATTGACACTGTCACGGCAGGCCTCGGAGGTGCACGTGGGCCCAGCAGCGCGCAGCATGTGTGGCCTTCACGCGTGTTTAGGGTAGCAGCGCGGTCGGCGTTGACCTTTGAAGTGTGTCGTCGAGTCGTCGTGACACGTCGGAGGGGCTGAGCGGGCCGCCGGGTTACAAAATAAGTGGAAGAACACTCCGAATTTATATCAGGGCGTGAATCGCGGTTTCCCTTTAGCTATTGCACATTCCGTTAGTTTGAGAAATGCCCGAATGGAAACGGGATCGGCGTCGGCATAATGCATAATCTGAGATAACGAATCTTGCGGCTATAACAATAGTGCATCGGCACATGTCCATATGGCATGTGGTTACTGTCGAAGCAACAGTTGCACGCCCGCGCCGAATCGCCCTTGGCTGCCCCTGCATGCACCATCCCAATGTGTGCAGTGCGTGCCACACACGATCGGGCGCGACCAGCGGGCGCGAGGTCCTAAACGTCTGGGCCAAAGTGTGATCACTCCTCGGCCAGGCGCGATTGTACACTCAACTCAAGGAAGCATCGAACCGGACGCGAGAAGACTGGTTGACTGGCTGTCACAGTCGGCGCCTCCCTCCCTGCCCTTCTCTCATGGCTGCGATGCCGTCCTCGTCCTCTCTACTGGAACATGACCTTTATCTTGACGGCGATCGACTTGAACTCCTCGAGGTCAATGACGCCGTCGCCGTTTGCGTCGAGTATTTTCATGCATTTCGTGAGCTTTTCCTCGGCAATCGGCATCCCAGCTGCAGCGTACGCAGCAGCAAGCTCATCAGCATCGAGCGTGCCAGACCCATCCGTATCAAATTGCTTGAAAGCACTCTCCAGATTGCCTTCCATCATCCTGGCAATCTCGTCAGACAGGTCCTTAGACTTTTGCCGTGCACGCCTCCCCATATTCTCTGCCTGCTCCTCCCCGAGCACTTTCTCGAGCTTTTTGACGCGCTCCGCGTGGGCCTCGGCTTCGGCGGCTGCGAAGGCCAGCTTCTCGATCGCCATGAGAATGGCGTCGCCGCCTGATTTGATCATATTCTCCTCTTTCTTAGCTGCCTCGGCCTGCCTCTGGGCCACGAGCTCCTTTGCCTTCTCCCATTCGAGCGCATCTTGTTCCGCCTTGATCCGGGCCTCCTCCACCTTCTTCTCCTCCTCCTCCTTGTTCTTGAGGGCAGCCGCCGCCGCATTTGCCTTTGCTTTCTCCATCATCGCCTTCGACTGAGCCGCCTGGATGCGAAGATACTCCGCTTGCTCCTCGTCATCGAGAACCGCGCCGAATTTATTTGACATATTGGATGGGTGCCACGACCGCCGGGGATGATGAGACCAACGCGCGGTCCGCCTTTCGCTTTGTGGGGCTTGTTGATTGCAACGTGGCTCTTTCAGCGACGTTTCAGCGTCGTCAATTACAGTAGGATGATGAGATCAGCCCTAAAAGTAACATAACGTCACTGTGAAATTGGCAGTTTCCAGATCAACTGCCCCAAGCACGTCGACACTAAAAGATGTCCATGTTTTGGTATGTACATGTACTTTCCTGGCCACTTCTCGGTTGCTCAGGACGCGGCGAACTCTGACAACCCAAAGCACAGTATACGCATGCCTCTCATTATCAACGTCGAATACTGTGGTGCCTGAGGCTACAAGCCCGCCTTCGATGCTCTGAAGGTGAAGCTGGAGTCCGACATCAAGGGCTGCACCATCACTGGCAAACCAGGTCGCAGAAGCTCCTTTGAGGTTACGGCGAATGGCCAGCTCGTCCACAGCAAGCTCGGAGGCCAGGGCGGCAAACTTCAGACTCGTGCCGAGTACCAAGCTCTCATGATGGCGCTGGAGCCGCTCGTCAAGTAAGGACTCTCCAGGCACTTTTGCATGATGGTCGCTGGTGCCGGACTACATCTGCAGCCATGACGGCGAGTGGCGCAAAGGCGAGACTTCTCGCCTGCCGCACGTGGAGAATACGCAGCGTGGTCAGTACACAGATCTCAAGGAGCAGTAGGCAGGCAGGCTGCACGGGAACACCTGCAGTGCACGGTCAGGTTCGCGTATGTGTGTGGTCGACAGTGGGTGGATGTGAGTTCACCAGCTGGTCGTGGTGCACGGGGCGGTCGCTTCGAACCAGTTTCGAACCAGGCGTTGCAGGCGGCTCTTCGGAGGGAGGGGGACGGTGCGGTAAATTGTGCGGATTAAGAGCCCCTTCAGAGCAAAGTTAACGGAGTAAGCCTGTTCACATCAAGAGAAAATGGCCATGGAAAATGGCACACCCCATCGCTCCGTCCTTTTCCTTTGCATTCGCCGACGCTCCGGCCGCCGCAGCTGCCGATGAGCACGCCGCCAGCGATTCGGCCGGCGAACCGGTGCTGCGCGCCTCGCGTGTGCTCACGGTGAATGAGTGCGCTGCAGACGCTTTGCATTGGCCGACTGAAGAGGTCGAGGTCGCTGGCGACCTTCGGCTCACAAAGGTGACACCGCCGGAGGACGCGCTGCCCGCGCTCCTTCGCGAGGAGCTAGAGCAAGAGCAGAATGGATCCGCCGCCACTGCGGCTAGTACCTCCATCTCGACAGCTGCGCATGAGGCAGCGCTGTTGACTGATTCAGACCTGCTTCCCGACGTGTACGAGGGTGGCCTCAAGGTGTGGGAGTGTGCGCGAGACCTGATGAGCGTGATGCACGAAATGTCGCACTGCGGTGAACTGCCGCTCGCCGGTGCGCATGTGCTCGAGGCCGGCTGCGGCGCCGGGCTGCCGGCGGTACTCTCTCTGCGTCTCGGAGCACGCCGTGTCGTGCTGCAGGACTTCAACGCCGCCGTGCTGCGAGCGGTCACCATGCCAACCGTGCGCCTCAACCAGATGTGGGCGCGAGCGGAGGCAGGTGAGGTGCGCTTCCTCAGCGGCGACTGGGCGCGTGCGAGCGCGCTGCTTCTCGAGGAGCGCCGCGCTGCTGCCGCGGTGGCGACGGCTGCGGATGCGCCGCAGCCTCCTTGCTCTTCGACTCGCTGCTCGTCGTCGTCGTCGCCATCGTCGTCGGTGCCATCCACGCGAGACGAGGAGACATCGCCGAGCACAGTGGCGGCACCCGAGGGCGGTTTCGACCTCGTGCTCAGCGCCGATACGCTGTACAGCACGAGCGCCTCACGTCGTCTCTGGCAGCTCGTGCGCGAGCAGCTCAGGCCGGGTGGTACCGCTCTCATTGCGGCCAAATCGTACTATTTTGGGTGCGGCGGCTCGGTGGCCGGCTTCAAGGCGATGGTGAGCGCCGACGTGCGCTTCGAATGCCGGACGGTGAGGGTCTTCGAAGACGGTGCGTCGAATCGACGGGAATGCTTTGCTATCACGTGGAGGAGGCCCGGCGAGAGCGCATCGCAAGTGGCAGGCGAGGGCCCAGAGGTACTGCCAGAGGCCGCACAGCGAGAGTCGTCGCCGCCGGGGTGATCCGTCACGCTGGTCGTCACGCGACAGCTTCAGAGACAAGGGGCCGCGGCGAAGACTAGCTGCTAGGGCTGAGCGAGTTGGTAGATGTTGCAATGGACAAGCGAGATCCGAGTTCGTGTAGCCTGGGCGCTGAGGGCCCTCATGGCGCACCCGCACGCGCGTTTCGTCAGCACACTTTCGCCGCACCGCACCGCCAATCCGCCATTTGATCGGATTCGATTGCGGACCCGACCGGAGCGGAGCTTCTTTCAACTTTGCAAATTGGGCTGATCCTGCCGGCGGCCGCGCGTCCGCGTGCCGGCGTCGAGATCGTCGTCACTAGTGGCGTGCTGGCCGCTGGCGCGCGTTTTCGGCCGGTGGAGAGCGTGCCCGAGAAGGACCGCGCCGGGCTGCGTTATGTTTCGTTTTGGGGCGCTCTCGTCGGTCCTCGGAAACCCTTTCTAGGAATTTTCGCTATACTCTCGCTAGATACGTACTGTAACCAACTTCCTTGCCCGCTTCGCCTCGTGCCCGTCGGGCGCCGCTGCCGGCTTGCTTGGCGCGACCACGGCCTTCGACTCGCGGGTGGCGGCGGCGGCGGTCGAGTACTCCATTTGATCAAGGAGGAAATCGAGGGCAAACTGGTTGGAGTGGCAAGTCTTCGAGAGCTCGTCGTACCGGTTGCACACGCCCTTGTGGATCGCGCGCAGAGGCACCTCGTAGAGCGCGCGCTGGTCGCGTAGCCGCTGGCTGTGGCTCGCGAGCAGTTGGTGCACCCAGAGCAGGATGGCGTGCAGATGGCGCGAGCTCTCGAGCTCTGCCCCGAGGAAGCCAAGCAGTCGCTGCAGGTACGGGGGCGGCAGCGCGGAGGCGACGAGCTCGATGGCCTCGGGCGGCGTCGCCTGCCACACGCCGCGGATCAGGACCTCCTCATTGAGGCAGAGCGCCATAGGGAGTGCCCGTCCGTGCTCGCCACGCGCGAGCGCCGCGCCCACGGCGGCGGGCGTCGTCTCGAGCTCGAGGCCGGTCGGATCGAACTGGAGCGCATCGTCCACTGCGTACACGAGGAGGCCTTCCGTCGAGGCAGCTGCCCAGCTTCGGCCATCAGGAGCGAAGCGAACCGCACTCGCCCGGATGGCAAGCTTCGTGATGCGCTCCGATCGTCGCAAGAGCCCCTTTGGCGGCGGGGGCAGACCGGCAGCGTCGTCCGAGTCGTCAGAGAGGAGCAGATCTGCGTCGGGGCCCGCCTCGGAGATAGTTCGCGAGTCGAGGTGCGTGCGCACCCCGTCGAGTGACACGTTATTCGAGAGCGCGTACTTGCGCAAGAGCTGCTTCTCGCCCACGTCGTACAGGCAGACGTACTTGGAGTTGCCACCCGCGAGGACGGCGCTGCCGTCGGCCGAGAAGGCGATCGTGTGGAAGCAGGTGGTGTCGTTCCGCTTCGAGGCCTTGGAGAGGCTCGAGCGGCCGCCGCTCACGTCCTTGCGTCCTTCGATGGTGCCCGTCTGCGTCGCCTCCTTCGCGTCCCAGATCGCGATCTGGCCGTCGAGCGTGCAGACGGCGAGCGTAGCGCCGTTGGGACTGAAGGCTAGGCTCGTCACGTCCGAGCCGTGCTCGAGCACGTCGACCGCCGTCTTCTGGGAGAGGAAGTCCCACACGCGCACCGTCTTGTCCCATGAGCCCGACGCGAGGAAGGCGGCGCCGCTCGCGTCGCCGCCGAAGGCAAGGCACGAGATCGGACCGTCGTGACCCTTGAGCGTCTCGAGCAGCTGAGCCGTCTGCACCGACCACACGTAGATCTCAAGCGAGTCGCGGGAGCCCGCGCAGACCATCTCGCCGGACGGCTCGACGGCGACGCACCCGAACTGGGCGGGTGTGGGGGACACGAAGGTCTGGAAGTTGCGGTAGCGCATCATGTCAAACGCACGAACGGTGCCGTCGAGGGACGCGGACACGAGGGCGCGACCGTGAGGTACGAAGGCGACGTCGGTCACGGGCGCGGAGTGCTCTGTGGGCGCGAGGACGGGAGGGCGCACGGTCAACGGGAAGGCCAGGAAAGCGCTGTGGGGAAGTCAGGGGGACGCTGTGGGGAAGCTAGGGGGACGCTGTGGGGAAGCCAGGGTCGGCAGCGGCGGGGGCAGCATCGGCAGGGAAGGGTCGTTGTCAGCCCGTAAAGGGCCTGCCTCCTCCGCGGCCGAGACCTCCGAGGCAGGTGAGTGAAGGCAAGAGTAGTGTGGCGTGCCAGTATCGGCCGAAACGTCTCATCGACGAGAGGCGTCGGCAGGGAAAGATTGACCGCGTAAGTTGGGGGTGGGCGTGTGCGCGCGTGCGATGCGAGGGAGTGCGGCGGGGGAGTGTATGGGTGGTGTGTGTGGGTGGGAGGAAGGGGGGGTGGGGGGCGAAGGTCGGGGGGTGTACGCCGCGCGCGTGCATGTGCCACACCTGTGAAGGTGACGAAGCAGAAGCCCGAGCTCGGTGACCACAGCTTCACCTTGGCGTCGCCGCCAGCGGTGGCGATGACGGTGCCCCCAGGTGAATAAGCGAGAGCGTTCACCTCGGCGAAATAGTGGCCCTGCTGCTTGAGCACGTACGACTCGGACTGCCACTCCCACACGAGCAGCTGGCCCAGGGCGGCGCACCCAAACGCGAGCCACTCGCCCGTGGGCGAGACCGCGCACGCGTCCACGCGCGCCTCGGAGATGGACAGGGCGTGGATCTCGACCAATCTGCCGCCGCGCGCATGCTGATCGAGCGCGCCGCCGCTCAGCTGGCTGCTGCCCGCGCTACGCCCGCCCGCGGTGCCGCCCGCGGTGCCGGTGGCCGCGTCTGTGTCGGCGTCGGGTATGAGCGTGGCGGCATCGGCGCGCCCGCCACCAGGCAGCTCGTACAGGGCAAAGACGCCCGTCTGGAAGCCGAGGATGAGAACCTGGGTGGGTGCATGCAACACGGCCGACGTGACGCGCGCGTGGTCCTTGTCGAAGTAGTGGCGGTTCGAGAGCTGCCACCAAGTCCCGATCCGCGCCTCGCCGCGTCCGGCGCCGCCCTCGGCCACCGCCGCTTGGCGGAAGGCCATCACATCCTTCGGCTCCGCATCGGGACGCGACACCACCTCCCAAACAGAGAGCGCTCCGTCGCGCGTGACCGCGTAGAGGGTGTCGCCGTCGGGGCCGAAGAAGCACGCGCGCACCGACGAGCGGTGCCCCGTACACGCGGGCGGCGCGTACCCGGGCAGCTTGTGCACGGAGTGCACGCGCACGCTCATGTCCTTGCCGCCGGAGGCGAGGAAGAGCGAGTCGGGCGACCACGCGAGGCAGAGGATGTCGTCGCCCGCGCCGCCGAGCGTCTTGTGCAACGCAAAGGGCGTGAAGCTGCGCTCAAGCGCCGGCGTTGCCCACACCTGCACGAGCCGACCGACGGCGAAGGCGACCCACTTGCCATCGGGTGAGAAGCGCGCGTCCGCGATCGGCTTCTTGAGGTTGAGGTGGTGGATGACGACGCGACGCACCACATTCGCCATGAGCAGGTGGCCCTCGTCGTCGATCGCGAGGAGGATCGCGCCGTCGGGCGACAGCGCGAGCCGTGTGATGTTGCGGCGCGCCTCAAAGGGGAAGGTGAAGCTCTGCGAGCGCACGAGATCGAAGCCGCTCACGCGGTTGCCGACAGCCGAGTAGAGCGTCGAGCCGTCGGGCGAGAAGACGAGGTTGCCCTGCCGGTAGACGGTGCCGAGGAGGTTCGAGAACTGGAAGTTGAGCCGCGTCATGCACGGACGCGGCCCCGATGCCGTCGCCGCGTCGTGAGCGGCGCGTCGCCACACGATGCCGAAACGCGCTGCGCGTTTCGTCGCTGCGCTCGCCGTCTTGAGCATCCACCGGAGTTCGAGATACAGAACAGACGGACGCCTTCAACCTCTGATCGATGACGGGGCACTCACTCCCGGACTCATTTTCGATCTGATTGCATCACAATCAGACTTTCTTCCCTTCAAACCCAACGATGTTCTTCACAGAGTACAGATCCGCACCGTGCCTCCCTATGAATGAGATGCCTTGATGATATAAAAATCACTCAGGCCCACAGCAGATGCCCTCTGTGCAAAACCATTGTAAAACCCCTGGAAGCGCCCGCGACGGCTCCCCGTGTTCCCCACAGACCCAACTCGCGTGACTCCGTGCGAGCCCTCGAAGGTATGCACCCACGCATCGCTCTCGTGGGTTCTGACGCGGCGGCCGAGGCGCGCTGCTCGGCCTGAGGCTCGCTGGCCTGCGGAGCGCCTGCTCAAAGGCCGAACCGGCTCAGAACGCTCATCCGCGGGGGCGGCAGCTCCACGACAGGATTGCCATCAGGCTGCGCCGAAACCAGAGTCAGCTCTGAGCGCAGCTCTCAGCCCGCGAGGGTGGTTCTGCTGACGTGGGATGACCCAGGCGGGCGCCGGCTGCAGCTGGTGCAGCCGCTGCGTGATTACCAAGGCGGCGAGCTCCAGCTGGCAGCGGCTTCAGCTGGCACCGGCCTCAATCGCCTGCTCCGCGTAGCAGCAATCGAGCAGCCAGTAGCCAGCAGCAGCGGCAACACAGCAGCGTGGTCGCTTGCCCATTTCGCGGCCGATCGCCGCCGGGCCGGATCCCCTGCGCGTACTGCATTACGGCACTCTCGCGCTCTCCGTCTCGCGCGCGCCGCAATTAATCATTTGCCCCTGCTCGTCCCCTGCTGGCAGTCTGAGCGCCTGCAGCAATGGTCGTTAAGACCGAGCTGTGCTCGTTCTCGGGCCTGCGCATCTACCCGGGTCATGGCATCATGTATGTGCGTGGTGACCAGAAGAGCTTCAAGTTCGTCAGCCGCAAGGCGAAGTCGCTCTTCACGCAGCGCATCAACCCGCGCAAGCTCTCGTGGACGGTGCTCTACCGCCGCGCGATGAAGAAGGGCACGCTCGAGGACGCGATGAAGAAGAAGGCGCGTAAGGTGACCAAGGCGACCGTCAAGTCGGTGGCGGGCGCCTCGCTCGACATCATCAAGGCCAAGCGCAACCAGAAGCCCGAGGTGCGCGCGGCTGCACGTGAGGCGGCGCTGCGCGAGGTTAAGGAGCGCACTAAGGCGAAGCAGGCGGCCAAGAAGGCCGAGGCCAAGAAGGCCCCCGCGGCGGCCAAGGCCGCCCCGGCGGCCAAGCAGAGCAAGGCCATGGCTAAGGCTGGCGGCAAGGCTGGCAAGGCTGGCCCTGGTGGCAAGAGGTAAGCGACAAGGACGCTCTCTACCGGTGTGGCGGCTACGGAATGGTGCGCGAGGCGTCGTTCGTAGTGTGGTCACCGATGTGGTCGTCGTGCTTGTAAATGAAGCAGGAAAAATCGCATCGGAGCTCGTCACCGGTACGAATCTTCACAGGGCTGCGTGAACCCCCCCTTCCCTCTCGTGGGTCGTCAGCGATCGGAGAAAGGATGGCGACGCTGCGACATTGCGTCCTTGGCGCCTTCACGGCCGAGGCCACCGATGAGCAGAAGCAGGCGATGCTCGAACACCTTCAGGCCTTGCCGGCAAAGATTCCGGAAATAATCACGCTCGCCGTCGGATTGGACTGTGGCCTTGCAGAGGGTAACCACGACTTTGCGCTTAACGTGGATTTTGCCGATGAAGCCGCCTACAAGGTCTACGCCACGCATCCCGATCACCAGGAAGTCATCGTCAAGTGCGAGCAGATAGTCTCGAACGCTGGCTGACATCACCCTTACTCGGACGTGTAGCACTTAAGGAACGTGTGCTTCCATCGCCCCCGTCTTGTGCACAGCTTTATCAGGCCGATCCTAAAGCCCGGCTCGCGCACGGCTGTACAATTCCGGCTCGCCAGGTTGTGAAGGCTAGGCTGTATACTACTCTGCTGTGAAAGGCACGCCAATGCGTGCAGGAAGCAAGTGTGCAAAGTTGACACTATGAAAAGAGGGACAAGAAGATGAGCAACCCAGATCATCCCGGAGGCGACTGGCCTGGGCTGGTGGATGAACTTCGTGACTGTAGCGGTGTTGTAGGATCCCCAAGCACGTCTTCACATCGTACATGTATCGCACGGAGTACGTCCCCATACAACGAGAGTCTTCAGTCCGAAAGTATAGTAAATTGGTTGAGCCGCCGCAATCGCGAATCGGCAATGTCGAATGTGATCACGTGACCGGCGAGCGCGCGCGCGGCGCGCGCCCTCTCTCTCTCTCTCTCTCTCATGTGTAATGAGCAACTCGCCCGGCTATATCGGCATTTCAGTTGTACGGTCGTCTGGCTGCCTCGCGCGTATCTGTGAGCGGGTTCTTTCTGTTCATTATCCGGTCTTTTGAGAGCAGAGCCGGCAATTGAGAGCCGGGAGGGGAGGTCTTTGTTTTGAATGCCACAGCATGATTGTTGATTCCATTTATGCGTTATGAATCGGAGCGATGGAGAGATGTGCACGTGCAGGTGAAGGAGAAGGGTGGTTGACTATCGGCGTTCGGGCGGGGCGGCGGAGTGGCACGGTCGCGCCCGGGGTAAGAGCACGCCCCCCCGTTTGTTTTACCTCAGTCCGCGCTGCAAGTCCACGCGAAAAAAACTTTCGGGTACGTCGCCCGCCGTGTTTCGAGCGATTGCGTTGCACAGCCGGAGCGTGCGGTACGCGCGCTGGTTTGCGACGTGCTGTTCGGGCTGGGGTCGGAAAATGTTGCCCAAATTGCGGCCGACGGCTCGTCGCCTGTTGTCATCAGCTCCAGCGCAACTGTCGATGACATCTGGCGCGATGTATAACTGGCGCGTGCGCGCGGTGGAGAAAGCTCTCGATAGGGTAGGCAAGGCCGTGGGCCCGCTCGAAGTGAGCGACTTGTCCTCCCTGGGCCACCTCGACCAATACCACTACCTGGGGACGGAGGCGTGCGACGAGGTGGCTGAGCTGCTGGGCCTGGGGCCGGGCTCGACACTTCTCGACATCGGCAGCGGTATCGGTGGGCCCGCTCGGTACCTCGCCGCCACGACCGGCTGCTCTGTTGTGGGCGTTGAGCTTCAGCGCGATCTTTATGAGGCATCGGCCAGTCTTACATCGCGTTGCCGCAGCATAAATAAACTCGTGAGCTTCGTAAATGCCGATGCCACCGGCGTGCACTCGCTGCAGCTGCCTCAGCCCTTTGGGCTCCATGGGCAATTCGATCACTTCATGTCGCTGCTCGTCAACTTGCATATTCCCGATCGGCGGGCGCTCCACGCGGGCATCCTGCCCCGCATCCGCCCGGGTGGCACCTTCGTGATCGATGACTTTGCTGCCGTGGCCCCTGCCACCGCCGCCGAGGGTCGAACCCTTGTGGATCTCGTTAAGGCCCCGAGCGTGACCTCTGTGTCCGCCTATGTAGCGGAGCTCGAGGACGTTGGGTTCGTCGACGTGGAGACTGTGGACATGACGGCCAAATGGGCCCATTGGACCGCCGCACGGCACACGGAGTACGTTGCCGCCGAGGCCGAGATGGTTGCCCTCCACGGCCGCCAGATCTTTGAGAACCGCTCCTACTTCTACTCCAAGATTGACGAACTCTTCGCGGGCGGCCGTGTGGGAGGTGTGCGCATCACTGGCCGCCGGCCAGGGAAGGCCGAGGCGGCGTTGATAGCAGGGAGGAAAAGCCGCGCGAACAAGCCGACGCCGCAGCCAGTGCACCTCCTCGAAAATTTGGCCACGTATTGTGGCGCCTCGGCCCCGGCCACTCCGCAGGCTGTCCCTCCTCCCCAAGTGAGCTTGGGGGCACAGCCTGCAGTGGAGGCGCAGACCAAGCGTGTCGTCGCGACCCAAGCGTCCGCCGCAGAGCAGCTGATCGGGGCCGCCTCCGCCCAGCCGCCGCTGCCTTGGCTGTCGCCGCCTCAACCCGGTCTGCACGACTCGCTCCAGTACCACTTCTTCCTCGGCCCTCTCTTCATCGCTGTGCGGGTCTTCCACACTGCGACGCTGCAGAGCTCGACCGCTTGGCTGTACGACACGTCGCAGCCGAGCATGGGGCCGATCGAGCTGCTGAACACGTACACACCCCTCCAGACGGGCGTTGGTCCTGGGATCGTCCTTGAGGGTGAGGAGATGTGCATCGTCGACGATAGCGTCAACGGTGCCACCATCACCCTCCGCCCCTCCAACCCCAAAGCCCAGGCAGTTCTCCAGCAGGCAGGGGTCGGCCGGGGCTCACTGGGGCGACCGGAGCTCCGTATCGAGGTCGAGCAAGGGCATTCGTACGGTTGGATGCCCGCTGGTTTCGAGGGCGAGGCCGACCGGCCAGTCATCCACCGGCCAGCGATGGTGGCCAATGTGGCCATGTGGAGGGGTGTGGCTCGCGGTGGGTTTGGGTACAGCAAACGGTGGGTTGAGAGGCCCGAACGCTGCTTGAGCCACGCGTCTGCCCTGTTCGTGCGCTGCTGCTTACAGAGACGGCCGCTCGAGTCCTATCCCGCACAGGTACCACGGCATCTACCCACGGTACAATGGTTGGCGCTTCATCCACGGCGTGGCACTGACTCAGGATCAAACCTTCATCGCGCCACCTCCTCGCCCACTTCCTCTCACCAGCATGGCGCAGGGCCCGTGGACGGCGCCTTCGATCGTCTGGACGGCCGATGCTACCTTCGGCGACGACAAGTACAATTACTTCAAGCTGCTCGCGCCCGAGGCTCACGAGAGTGGCACGCTCCTCGAGTCGGCGCAGGCCGATACCTACCAGCAGCAAGACGTCGCTTACGGCCGCATTGGTGGCGAGCGGGTCACAGCGAGTCTGAAGGAGATTGCCAAGTGGCACACAATCATCGGCGGGCGAGGAGGGAATGACATGGAGATGAAGTACGAGAACCGTCTCTGTGGCTTCACCCTGCAGGTCGGTGACAAGCCGCCGACGACAGGACTCGCCTACAACGAACGCTGCTTCGGGTGCCTCTGGTGAGCAAGAGCGCCTCACAGCAGTATGGGCATGCGTGTATTTGTATTATCAACTCAAAGTAAAAATGATCGGCGGGACCCCCCCGCGTCCGACGATCGACAATACCGAACGGAGGCGGGAGGGTTCGGCACGCCGTTCGCCGATCGTACGCACGGGCATGTCCGTCCGGTCGGGACTCGGGTCGCGGCCAGACCCCCTGTCTTGCGGCAAAACTCCGCCGAGGGTTTCTACTTACATCACGGGTACACCGTTGCTATTTAATGATTATTCAAACGCGGTCTGCATCTTTTGGTCTTGCCTCCGTTGCAGCTTCCTGGGTGTCTCACAGCCTCCTCGACGCGATAGTTCCTCAGGCCTTGACGGCAGTAACGATCCACATGGGATCACCCTCCGTCGGGTGTGGGCTTACATCAGCGCTCGTGACGTTCTGCCATCCGGCGACGGGGCCGAAGTAAAAGTAGTTGCGTACGATGCTGGAGAGTGCGACCTCTTCGTCCATGTTGTTGAGCCAAAGGCTGGTGGCTTTCTCATCGAACACGCGATTGGTGAAGCTAACGATCGCGACGCCCCCCGGCTTGAGCACGCGATTCATCTCCGCAAAGACCTCACGCGGTCTCGTCAAGTAGCCCACACTCGCGGCCATCGTCACGAAGTTGAAGGAGCCATCAGCGTATGGCAGCGCCGGATGCAGATTGAGGTTGAGCACGTCCCGGCGGTGAGCGATCACGTTCGCACCCAGTTCGAACGCGTTGAGGCCATGCACGGTCACGCGCGTAGTGTTGGGCAGTGGCGGGTAGTGACTCGTCCATGAGCTTGCCAGGTCGAGCAGCTCGAGGTTGGCGCGCAGCTCGGAACCGCCGATGCGGCGCGGGTTCGCCGAGTCGAAGAAGACCGCATAGGTCGCGCTCAGCGCGGCGCGCGCAGGTGCGTCAATGTGGTGGCCGAAGTTAGGCGCAGCATACTTGAGCGCGTCATCATTCTCGTCGAGCCGCGAAAAGTCAGACGACTTATACGGCCACGACTCTGGGCCACTCCAGCCGTGGAGATTGAACGCACTGATGCTCGCGCCGCCGAGCCGGTCAACCGTCGGAACGGGTATGGGCTTTCCGCCAAAGCCGGGCATCACCATGCCAGCAGGCTGCTGTAGGCCGAAGCTGTCGCCGAATGGAGGGGCATGGCGAGCCTCGTCGACACGTCGCAGCGCATCGATGAACGTGTCGACGTCCACTGGCCCGTGCAGCTCAAGCCCGCTCCCGTGCACACCCTCCCGGACAAGGAAATGAGGCACGCCCTCAACAAGGGGATCCAATCGGCGGTACGTGTTCATCAGCGGTCCCTCGGCGCGGTCCATTGCGCGGCGCATCATGAGCTCGTTCAAGCAGGATCCGTGCCGTTCAAGCATCAGGAGCCCAAGCTTGCCGTTGAGGGCCAGCAGCGTGTCCATGTCACTAATGTCATCACCATGTTCGAAGTAGCGCTCCGCAAGTGCCTCGTACACGCGCGCATGGTGCTCTTCGCCCGCAGCTCCAACGAAGAGATGCGCGCGCCTCGGATTGATCACACGCCGAGTGTTATCGTACGCGTAGTTGAGTGCACGAGCGGCGGCGTTGAGCGGGTATGAGTCATCGTTGTACTCTTCGAGAGAAATGTCGCGCCGCTTGCGCATGTAAGCCCCCATCTCTTCACCGTCCATGTCCATATTTGGGTTAATGAAGACGGCATGAAACCGGAGGCGCACGCCAGCCCCCTCATCGAGGCCCAGGTGCGCGAGCGCCGCCCGAAGCCGCTTCAACCCGAGGTAGGCAAGGGGGCAGCTCAGATCAGTGATCATGTCGATGGTGAGGCGCGCCGGCGAAGGGCCGAGGGGCAAAGCAGCATCGAGCGCCTCAAAATGCGCCTGGCTGCCGTCGCGCTCGTTGCCCACTGGAAGGCGTTGGAATTGGCGACGGAAGTCGAGCAGCATCGTGCGCTGCGTACGATTGTACACCGCGTTGACAATCGGGTCCACGACTGCGCGCACCCGCCGCCCGATTTCATTCGATGCGGTGGCCGCGGTCGTGCGCGATGGGTGGTAGTCCGATCCCGGCGGCGGCGTGATCTTATGTGCACTCGGACCGTACCATGCCTGGTAGTACATGATCCGTGACGCGCCCGGCGGCGCCGCCTGCCGCTTAACAGCGTGCATGCATCCACGTAACAGTCCGCCCGTGTGCACCTGTGCGCCGGCGGCCATCATGATGACGAGGGACGAGTCATCAATATGCTTGGAGACGTAGACTGTCTCCCCGAGGGCATTCAAGAGCTGCAAGCCCAGACCCTCTTCAGGGTACTCAGGGAGCTCAATGGTGTGTGCCGCGCCAAAATCGAAGAATGCGTCGCCGGTCAGCGTTGAGATTGTGTTCGGGTCGATATGCCATGGTAGCCAATAGGGCTCCACTTCGCCCCTTGAAGCGCCGTCCTCGGCCGAGCTCAAGGAGGAGCTCGCCGTCTTAGAAGCGCGCGACGATGCCGAGTGGGTGCGCATCGACGACAGCTCGGCAGCAGGCTCGGCGGAGCATGTGCTGGAGCTCGCCGTCTTGGAAGCGCGCGACGATGCCGAGTGGGTGCGCATCGACGACAGCTCGGCAGCAGGCTCGGCGGAGCATGTGCTGGAGCTCGCCGTCTTGGAAGCGCGCGACGATGCCGAGTGGGTGCGCATCGACGACAGCTCGGCAGCAGGCTCGGCGGAGCATGTGCTGGAGCTCGCCGTCTTGGAAGCGCGCGACGATGCCGAGTGCGTGCGCATCGACGACAGCTCGGCAGCTGGCTGCAGGTCCGCACTTGCATCTAAGCTAGCGGCTAACCTCGGCGATGGCATCCAGGTCGGTGTCGCGTCGGGCTGCATCAGGTCACCCTCCTCACTCCGCATCAGGTCACCCTCCTCACTCCGCATGTGCTCGAGATCATCGAAGAGATCATCTCCGCGGGAGAACTCACTGCGGAAGATCTTCATGAGGAAGTAGAGGAAGTCGGACTGCTGCATCAAGCCACTGAGCGGCACCTGCGGAGGCGCCGTGCCCGCCTTCCGCGCTTCTTCTTCAATGAGACGATCCGTGCCCTGAAGCACAGCGAGCGTCACATTCCAGATGAGGCGGTTGACCCGAACGACGTCAGATTTGAAGTCGGCATCCGGCCATGGTGTCTTGCCAAAGACCGGATCGACCTGCGCCCGGCCGATGTCCTCCAAGGGGTTGTGCAGAAAGGCACCCTGGAGAGGGTCATCCACGTGTTGGTCACTTCGGAACCCAGGCCATGTAGACCGCGATCGACGACTGTGAGGAGGCGGGCTTCTGGCCATCCGGATCGTGGCGTTCATGGCAGCACGCCTCGCCTCGCTAAAGCCAGGAATGTCTTTCACAATCAGCAGCCCGTATGATGCATCGCCGGCATATGCCAGTCGAATCGCTGCAGCAGCCGCTGGTCCGTCTGCAACAAGTTCATCGTGCGAGAGCACAGCGATGCCGGGAGGAGGCGAGACCTCGGAAGAGGCCCTAGCGAGCGCAAGCATGAGCAAGGTCCGCCGCATAACCGCCGTCGAGGACTAGGACGAGCTACACAGAGTCCGCTCCGCGATGAAGACGTCGCCACCCTGAAAAAAGTCCTCAAACGCGAATCTTTAATTTCACAGTGCCCGCCTCGGCGCGTTTCTTGCCGCGCGGCGGGGGCGACCTGGGCATGCCCTTGCGCGGCGGGGGCGACCCGGGCATGCACTATGGTGGGAGTTCATCCAATTCCATGCAATTCCTGTGAAAAGGCGACGTGTCGCCCGACGGACGGCTCGTGCTTGACCGCGGCCTTCACGGGTCGACGGGCGACGCGACATTGGCCGATGCCTACGCGCTTTGATCATATCGCGGCCGTCTCCCTCCACGATGTCGTCGTCTTGGTGCCTGCGCCACTCTATCTGCCATCTGAAGCGGCTGCGTGGCCCGTGCGATTTGTTGCAGCCGAACGACCGCCTGCTGATGTGCAACTCATTGTGCTGTGTGGCACAATATCAGCAGTCACAGAATGGTTGAAACGCGTGCCAGGCCCATTGTACGTGGTGACAGACAGTCCTGGGCCGACCGTCAGCGGGCGGCTGAATGTGCACGTCAGCTGCCTGGCCGATGGTGAGCAGCTCATGGATTGGGAGCCGGTTGTTGCCGCGATCTGCTCGAGGCACATCCGCGGTGTCGCACGGCTCATTGTGGACCACGCGCACCGTAGACCCGATGCCGAGGCCGTATGCGATGCGCACAGCTCCGTCACATACGCCGAGCTATGCTCGATGGCGTGCGCAGTCGGGGAGGAGCTCGCTGCTCGTGTGCCCGCATGCGCTGCAATGCATACCCGCGCGGCTGGACGCGATGGTGACGTGTTCGTTGGTGTCCAGCTGGCACCGTCCATTCTAAGCTGTGCGACGTTGCTTGGTCTTGCCCTGCGGCGGATGACGGCATGCGACATCGCAGAGCAGCCTGCCAAACGGCAGTACATGCTCCTGAGCACCGGATGCGTCGCGCTCCTCGTTGACAAATCCATCGATGGCGTCGACGACGGTGAAGCATTGGATGGTGTGCAAGTGGTGCGCGTAGACAAGCTGACGCTTAGGCGCACGATCCCGCTCTCACGCGTGCCATTGCCGCCGGGCGCGTCCCTCGGCGACGCGCATATCATCGGGTGGACGAGCGGAAGTACCGGCATGCCCAAAGCGATGGCAGTGACGAACTTTCGCATCGCTCACTGGTCTCGCTGGCGAACGTACCACATGCCGGCGCCCGTCTTCGGGACGCGTGCGGCAATGAACTTGTTTTGGATCTGGTACTGGCATGTGCCTCTCACCATGGGGCGCACGCTCGTGATCACACCCACTGCGTGCAACGTGGACGTCGTTGGTCTGGTACGATACCTCATGGAGACGCGCGCCACGTACATCGACTGCCTGACCCCGAGCCAGATGCAGCTGATGACCGACCTGTGCGACACACTACCACTGTCGCTCGCGCATGTCTTTTCCTCGGGCGAGGCGCTCCCGCTCGCTACCGCGCGAGCCTTCTTGCGCAAGTTTCCCCACATCCGATTACATAACATCCTGTCGACCACCGAGACTTCCGCCGACATCTGCATGCGCAAAGAGTAGGCTGCTCGCCCGCAGAGATGGCCGCCGAGATTGATGCTTGCCCGCCGCGAGCTCGCCGCCGAGATTGATTCTCGCCCGCCGCGATCTTGCCGCCGAGATTGATGCTCGTCCGCCGCGAGCTCGCCCGCCTGTCCTGTACAAATGCCAACCGTCGGGCCAAGATTGGCGAGCCCGCCCGGCTGATGCCTCATGGACCTCTGCTCTGACACCCTCATGCCTGAGTGCTTTCTCTCCCCCTTGTACTGCACCCAGTGTGACGCTGACTACCGTCGACTCGCTTCTGAGCTCGGGGATCACACACGCGCCCATCGTTGACAGCAGCGGTGAGATGGGCACCATGATGGGGATCGTGTGGGAAAACACCATCTCGCTCGAGGCTCAGACTGGCCGGCTCGTCGTTCGAGGATGGAACCAGGAGCGTGGCTACATGATCGGGGGTGACCCGACAGCATTTGAGAGCCCAGACAGCGTCGCCCTCTCCGAGACGAGTGTCACGTGCAATGCCTTCACGAGCAACGATCGCGCAGTGTGGCATGGCTCGCTGCTGATGATTGTGGGGCGCACGGACGCTGTCGTCAAGGTGCGTGGCCATCGCGTCGATCTGTCGGGCATGGAAGCGCTCCTCCTAGAGTGCGAACAGCTTGTTGAAGGGGTGGTCCTCGTGCATGAAGATGCGATATGGGCGCTTGTTGTGACCGCAGACGTGGATGCCGTCCGGGTATTCGTCGGGCGCACATTTGAGGCGTCCATACGTCCAACCGTCGTGCGGATCGAAGCCGTTCCAAAGACCCTCACCGGTAAGCAGGATCGGAACGCATTGAAATCCTCCATGGCGCAACTCCTAGCGGTACGCCACACATCATCGTCGACCGTTGTCGCTGCTCCCAGACCGGATGGCCCGGGAAGCCTTGTGGATCGTGCAAGCGCCGAGTCTCACCTTGATGCGGTCCTTGAGGCTGTGCAGATCGCTTTGGGCTTTCGCTTACAGCGCGGCGAGAACCTCTTCGAGAACGGTTGCACTTCCATCAAGGCGATGCGCCTCGCCGCTTCGTTAAAGATCCCAATCGCCTCCATCTTCGCCCATCCAACACCAGAGGGCATCGCAACTCTCGTTGCCACACGAAAAGAGCTTGTGAGTGTGGGGGGAACGCCCGTGGCCGCTGCCCACCACGTGGAGCACGTATCGCTTGCTCCAGCTGCTGTGCAGTCCACTGTGTCCAAGCTGGCTGCTTCCTCATTCACCTCTTTCGCGTCGAGCGATGCGATCTCGATCGCCGGGATGGCTGTACACCTCCCGGGTGGCATCGACAGCCTCGGCAAGCTTTGGAGGCAGCTCTACGCCGCAACCGACCTGACAGAAGAGCTTCCCACGGCATACGGCGACGCGTACATCACGCGCAAGGGCGTCGTCAACCTCGCGGGACTGCCGTCAGCGGCCACACTCTCTGTGCTGCAGATGCCAGCAGAAGTGGCCCGTCGGATGGGGCCCGAACAGCGAGTGGCTCTCGAGCTGGCCGTTGCGGCGCTGCGTGATGCAGGCATTGATCCAGCTGACGCTGGGGGGCACCGTATTGGTGTCTTCGTGTCGAGTTCATCTCTCTACCATCCCACACGCGACTTGGATGAGATGCGTACCGAACAGCCAGATGCCTATTTCGCGGAGGAGATCGCCCACGACAAGGACTACGTCGCGTCCACAATCTCATACTACCTCGGCTTGACAGGGCCTGCCGAGGTGATTCAGACCGCGTGCTCCTCATCCCTCGTCGCTGTCGTGCGTGCTGTGCATGCCATCCGGCTTGGGCAGTGCGACGTCGCAATCTGCGGCGGCGTCTCGCTCTCACCCAACAAACCCCTCCGTAAGGTCGAGGGCATGATCTGGTCTCCGGATGGTGTGTGCCGCCCGTTTGCGGATGATGCGAGTGGAACGGTCCCGGCCGATGGTGGGGCGCTGATTGTCATCACAGCTGGGGCGTGCGCGCGACAGTGCTATGCGAAGATCAAGGGAGTTGCCGTGAATAACGACGGCAAGCGCAAGTCAGCTTTCTCACAGCCATCCCACCTGGGCCAGGTAGAGGTCATTCGCACTGCTCTCATCGACGGCGGCATCGAGCCTGCTCAGGTCGACTACATCGAATGCCATGGTACTGGCACGCGTGTCGGCGACCCGATCGAGCTCCATGCGCTCGCCGCAGTCCATGCAGATCGGCCGGTAACGCAACGCCCGCTGCTCGTTGGATCGATCAAGGGCAATCTAGGGCACATGAACACCGCCGCCGGCATCGGTTCGCTGGTCAAGGCGGCGCTGTGCACGTACCATGGCGAGGTGCCACCCAACCCGTACTCTGAGAGGCCGAATGAGCTCGTGCCGTGGTCCGATTTGCCGCTGCGCGTGGCCCAGACCGCTCATACCGACATTAGAACGGTGGGAGTCTCCTCGTTTGGCATCGGCGGTACCAACGCCCATCTTATCCTCACGAGAGCCTCTCAAGCTTCCTCGCCGACCGCCATCACCAATCTGACTTCTGACTCGCCGCGGACGCAATCCGCGGCTCAGACATCAGTGTCGCGGCCTGCCGCCCAACCGAGTGCCACTCAAATTAGGCAGGTCACCCAGATTAGCTCCACGCCGTCGGCACATGCCATCCTGACAGAAGACGCTGCGTGCGGGTTTCTATACGAAGCTGTCTTTGACCCCATCGAGGTCGCGCAGGCTCACGTGCCAACACTCCCCATCGTGTTACTGGACGCCGAGTTGTGTGGTGGCAGCGCTAGCCTCTTAGCTTCCCTGGAGCTCAGCTCGTGCTATCATGTCATCAGCTTTGAGGACGCGCCAGCGGCTGCAGCGCGGCATGGGGCACTCGGCCTCGTCGGTGGCGCACACTGTGATGAGGGCATCGACAAGCTTCTCTTCCTCATGCTTCGGCTCCTCGTTGACGTTGGCCGAGCAGCCACGTCATGCGACCTTTTCGCCTTCTTTGCGGACGTTCCCCGTTATGCTGGCTGCAGGGCCTTGCTGCGCACGGCTCGTAAGGAGCTGCCTACTCTCGCAGTGCGCAACCTCACCATGACTCGTGGGCCATCCCCTTTGCCCGCGCTGCACATCGACGCGCGCGTGGACGCCGGCAAGGTGTACGAGCGTCGGCTGCGTCGGCTGACGCCACGAGCGTTGTCTCCACCTTCGGTGGCGCGTGTGGGATCGCGGGGAGCTGGGGTCGAAGTGGCCATCGTCACCGGGGGCATTCGAGGGGTCGGACTGCGCGTGGGCGAGTTCTTACTGGATGACCGCCGGGCTCGGCGAGTGGTGCTTCTTGGCCGCTCTGCCCCGCGAGCATCGGATCGCACACGAATTGCTTCTCTGGTGGAGCGAGGCGCCGAAGTGCGGCTGTGCGACGTCGGCGAGTGGAGCGCAGTCGAGGGTCTGCCGGACGCTGAGCTTGTCATCCACTGTGCGGGCTCCATCGACGACCAGCTGATGCAAAATGTGACGGCGGTGCGATGCTCGGCCGTGCTGCGCCCGAAGATTGACGGCGTTCGCCATCTGAGGCGGCGGTTCGGAGGCACTGCGAGGCTTGTCGCATTCTCGTCCTCATCCGCGCTCTTTGGCGTAGCTGGGCAGGCCACGTACGCAGCGGCCAATGCATACCTTGACGAGCTGCTAGGTGGAGATGCAATCCAATGGGGTGGGTGGGGCGAGGTCGGCATGGCGGTCGACTACTCGATCGAGCCCAAGGCAGGCGAGCGCTTCTTGCCTCTTGCAACCGGGCTGCAGCTGCTGGGGAAGCTCCTTGATGCTGCGCCACGGGCCGGGCCGGCGGCCGTAGTCGACGTCGACTGGGACAAATACACAGCGCATTCGTCCATCTTCGCCGTCGACGAGGCGCCACTATACTCGCCTCTCGTAGAGACTCCATCCACGGCCGCCCCTGCAGCCGCCGAACCACTGCCCAAGAGCTCGCCGCTCATCGGAGAGCACACGGTAGTCGGGGCCATGCACGCCTTCACCCTCACCCTAGGCTTGTGTGAAGGGCCATGGCAGCTGCTACGGCAGCACGTGGTTGGGGGTGTTGCCATTGTGCCCGCGAGCGCATATGTCGCGTGGGTTGTTGCGGCGCTGCATGGGCTGCGAGGGGGCGATCTCGCAGGGGGAGATCTTTCGGCCATCCAGCTGCACGACTGTCGCTTTCTCAAGATGCTCGATCTTGGGGGTCGGAGATCGTGCACCCTGACTCTCTCGCCAGCGGCGGACGGCGCCAGCGTCCTGGGCCGAGGTGTGGCGGTAGTCAGCTACCAGGGCGTCGTGCATGCCACCATGGAATACCAGGTGGGCAGCACAAGTTTCCTCGGTCGTGCAGCGTCCACCAACACCACCAAGGACAACTGCACCAAGGCCGCTAGCTGCGAGGCAGCGCGCAGCGTGCCGCATCCGTACACTGCGATGCTCGCTGACGGCTATTCCTATGGGCCTGCGTTTGCCCAGATGGCACAGCTCTGCGTGCAAAGCCAGCGCGCGAGCGCACTGCTAGTCTCCGATTCGTCGACGACTCTCTCTGCCCGCGGCCCCGTGCCGTGTTGCCCGGCGACCCTCGATGCCGCCCTTCAGCTCGCCTCGTTCCTCGACGCGTACGCTGGCACGGGCACTCCGATCGCCATCGCGACGCTCGAGTGGCGGGTGGGCGCAGAGCTCGCAAGGACAGTCGCGACCGAGGGAGCTGACGGTGCTGGGGCAGACGTGGAGATGTTCGATGCCTCCAACGCGCGCGTGGGCATGGCGCGAGGCCTGCAGATGGCACCGGCTGTTACGTCGCTCGCGCGCCTCGCGTTCTCAACGCTGAGCACTACCCGACGCGTTGGCGATGGGTCCAAGAGCGTTGGCACAGTCGTCGAGGTGGCCATCGGCGAGGCAAGCACGGCGGCTGGAGCGTTGCGTGCCTTGCGAGCACAGGTGGTGAGTGCCCCGGCGCTCGCACGCGCTGCGTCAGACACGGTACTTGAGCTCACAGCCGCGGCGGCGCACGACGCCGGTGCCTGGGCGATCGACTCGATCGGCGTGCCGCTTGTGCACACGCTGACGGCGTGTGAGCCGGCGCTCGCGGACGAGTCTATCGCATCCGCAGACGAGCCTTACGTTGCTCGCACCGACGCGGGGGCGGGTCGTGTCTTCTTCGAACGTATCGCCCTCGTCGACGAGCTGGCTCCTACAGACATCGAGGTGCACACGTCCATGTGGGCTCTCAACTTTCGCGACGTGCTCGTCGCCAAGGGGGCGATCTCCTCTGTCGTTGCGGGACGCTCCCTTGGACTCGGCGGCGAATGCTACGGAGTCGTCCGCCGCGTCGGTGCCGCCGTGCGTACCATCTCGCCGGGAGACCGAGTCGTCGCCCTCCCACCCGATGGGATGGGGTCGTTCTTGATCACCGATGCGCGATGGGTCTTCCATGCCGAGCCGAGCCTTGACGCTGCTGCGGCCGTCTCGGGCACGATGGCGTACGCCACGGCCTGGCTCGCCCTGCACACGCAGGCGCGCGTGCGGGCGGGGGATGACGTGCTCATCCATTCGGCTGCTGGCGGCGTTGGGCTGGCGGCCGTCGCGCTCTGCGTCGCTGCGGGCTGCCGCGTCTTCGCGACGGCGTCGACGGATCAGAAGCGGCAGCTACTTCTCTCTCGAGGCGTCGCCGCCGTCTTCAACTCGCGATCCCACAGCGACTTTGGCGCGGGGGTGCGAGAGGCGACTGGTGGTGCGGGTGTGGACGTCGTTCTCAACTCGCTCACCGGCGAAGCTCTGACGGCGTCCATCGAGCTGCTCAAGCCCTTTGGGAGGCTTGTTGAGCTTGGGAAGCGCGATGCGTACGAAGGGCGAGGGATCTCCCTCACACCCTTCTTGAAGGGCATCACCATCTCTGCGGCGCACATCGATGTCCTGATGCTCGAGCAGCCCGACACGGCGCGGCGGCTCTTTGACGAAGTGCGCGCAAAGATGCCGACGCTGCCGGCCCTTCCGTATGTCACCTACCCGATGGACTCTGTGGACGAGGCACTCCGGTTCATGGGCGCTGGCACGCATGTGGGTAAGATCCTGATCGCGACCTCCGCGGTGCCCGCAGCGCCGCGGCTCCCATGGGCAGACTGCACGCATGCGCCCGGAGATAGCCTGGCACGTTCAGTGGCGAGCGCCCTCGGAACGCGTCCGCCTGTGAGCTCCTCGCTTCGCGGGCGGTGTGTCGTTCTTCCCGAGCCGCCCGGTGGGGTGGACGACGATGCCGCGCTCGACGCCGCGTTACGCGGCGCGGAGGTCGTGATCACGCGATCTCGTCTCGTCGGCTGGTATGCGACGCAGCGCGCGGGTGTGCCCCTCGCAATTGAGATGCGATCTGCATGGACATCGCTCGCCCCGTCACTTGTGCGACAGCTCGTGGCTCTGCGTATTCAGGGGCATCTCGTTGCACGCCCAGCCTCGGCCGACGCGAGCGACACGAATGCCGACTGGGTGCCTATCCTCGTCTCCGAGCTGCTCACCTCTGACCATATCGACCCTGACGCGCCGCTTGAATCGTACGGAGTCGACTCCCTCATGCTCATCACCCTCGCGAGCCGCATGAGCGCACGACTCGGCCGGAGGATCACCTCTGAAGAGCTTGAGAAGCTCGGTACCATGCGCGCCCTCCAAGACGCGGTTCGCGCCGGCGACCAAAGCGCCTCGACAGCCACGGCATCCGCCGAGGTGCGCTCAGCGCACGGCGCGACAGGTGCAAGTGCATTCCTGTCGCGCCGTCCTCGCATCCTCTGCATCCATGGCTACCGGTCGAGTGCCGAAATCATGGAGCTGCAGATGCATCCGTACGTAAGCGCGCTGGGCGACGAGGTGGACTTTGTCTTTGCTCAGGCCCCCACACGATCCACTGGCCCACCGGACCCCACGATCCCCGATGAGCTGCCCACGTTTGAATGGTATGGCGTCGTCGGTGGCAGCTACGATGAGGGCTGGCTACATGAGCCACAGCCGCAGGTGCTCGACGAAGGCCTTCGCGCCATCGCCGCTCAGACCCCATACGAGGGCGTGATTGGCTTCAGCCAAGGCGGCGCCGTCGCGAGCATGGTCGACGCGCACTGGGCAGTCTTCTTCTCGACGATCACGCCGCCGCCTGGGCGCGTGCGCAAGTGGGGGCGGCCCACTCTACACGTCTTCGACAGGGCCGAAGAGTATGTCCCGCTGTGCGAGGAGATGGCTGCGCAAGCCTCAGACGCGTCCCCGGAGGCCACCGAGGTGATCCACCACAAGGCTGGCCATCATGTTCCACAAGATGCCGCCTCGGTGGACGCTGTCGTCCGCTTTTGTCGCGTGCAGCTCGACGCAAGACGAGAGCAAGTCTGACCAAAAGGATCATGGATTCCTGTCGGACGCGGAGGCGGCCACGTGTGAGCTGAGCTCGCAGCGCTTCCGAGTCGCACTCGAGTGTGCCTTCCGCAAGGTTCACAATACACTAAAGGTTCACAGCACGTCGTAACCGTGATGTAGCTGTCTTAGGTTCTTACGCCCGCAAGTTTCGCTGCAACTGTCGTTTTACGAAATATCGACTCTCAAAAGGCGAACTGACGGCGGGGCGGTCGCGTAAAGTAAAGTAAAGTAAAACATGCCAACAGGCAGCGCACACGTGGCGAGGGGGACACCCCCAGGCACACTAAGCGTGTGCATCCTCCCCCGTACACGCTCTGTGCATCGCATGCATCCTCCCCCGTGCATCCTCCCCCGTGTCATGCCTAAAAGTGACACTCCGCACCGCGCGTCGACTCACGACAGCCCGTCGCCAAAGCGAAGCGCCACAGCACACGCCACAGCGCCCCCCTCGATTACGACACAAGGCCAACTACCTACGCCACGCGACGTAGGCACGCAGGACAAACTGGCGCACGCGATCCGCCCACGCGCGGCCCTTTGTGCGGCAAAGCCTCCGCCCATGCATCCCCCAAAGCGAACTCCGCGCTCACTTGTCGCGCTGTCTCAGTGCATGAAGTGCCCTCGTTGCCGTCATTAGAATTGCAATCTTCTACTGCGAGGACCGGCACGCCTCCCTTCCCGTACCAGAAGGGGTGAACAGCGACGTGTTGTGTTCCCATGTAGTGTCCCCGCGCAGCAGTACGTCCCGTTCCAAACGTAACCCCGGCCCCCTCCTTGGCCAAAAGCGGAGCCCGGCGCGTCGCTTGCGAGAGCAGGAGCAGCGGCGTTGCTTGCAGGGAGCACCTTGGCCTTACTTGGCCTTACTTGGCCTTACTTGGCCTTACTTGGCCTGCGCCTGCCGCGGCTCGGGGCAGTCGCGCGCCATGTGGCCCGTCTGGCCGCAGTTGAAGCATACCGGGCCGGCGCCTTTGGCCTTTGTTGGCTCGGGACAGTCGCGTGCCAGGTGGCCCGACTTGCCGCAGTTGTAGCAGTCGAAGGTCCCGCCCTTGCCCGCCATCTCCGGACAGTCGCGAGCGCGATGGCCAATCTTGCCGCAATGGAAGCAGTTCTTGTCCACAAACTCAGGCCCGGCGCCCTTTCCTTGCGCCGGTTCGGGGCACTCCCGCGCCTGATGGCAGAGGTCATCGAGGTCATCAGAGGTCATCAGAGGTCATCAGAGGTCTCCAGAGTTCGGGGCACTCCCGCACCTGATGGCCTGTCTTGCCGCAGTTGAAGCACGAGCCGCTAAAATCGCGACCCTCGCCGCCCTTGCCGAGGCGCGGGTTGCGATTCGCCGCCCACCCTTCCCCCTGCCCAAACCCGCTCACGAAGCCGCTGTATGCGCCACCGACTCCGGCCCACGGCGGCTGCTGTGCGCCACCCCAGCTGCCGTCACCGCCGCCGCCGCCCATCCACTGTTGATTGCCCCTTTGCTGCCCATCGCCGCCACACCACCACTGCTGCCCAGCCCCTCGCTGTTGCGGGAAGCCGCCCCCCCGCTGCTGCTGCTGCTGTTGCTGCTGCATGAAGCGCTGCTGTTGCGGGACTATGCCGCCGCCGCCGCCACCGATGCCGCCACCGCCGATGCTTCCGCCTATGCTGCCACCGATCGTGCCGCCACCGCCAATTCTGTCACCACCACCCACGCTGCCACAGCCGCCGATGCTGTTGCCGCCACAGCCGATGCTGCTGCTGCCACAGCCGATGCTGCCACCGATGCTGTCGCCCATGCTGCCTCCGATGCTGACGCAACCGCCAATGCCGCCACCACCGCTGACGCTGCCGCCACCGCCGATGCTACCGCCGATGCTTCTACTGCCATCGATGCTCCCGCCGTTGCTTCTACCGCCACCGATGCTCCCGACACCGGCGCCCTCGTCCGCCAACGTGCCGCCCGCCTCAGCCGAGGGCGGGCTGTGTCCTCCGCGTCCTCCGCGTCCTCCGCATCCGCCGCGTCCTCCGCGTCCACCCCGACCCCCTCCTAGGCCAGAAGCGGAGCCCGCGTTGCTTGCGAGAGCAGGAGCAGCGGCGTTGCTTGCAGGGAGCACGTCGGCCTGCGCCGCTGGCGCCGCCGGCACCGCTGGCGCCGAGGGCGTGCTGAACGCTGAGTGAGATGCTCGCTGCGTCTCGTGCCACGTGCGGATCTGCCCACGCACGACGAGGTTGGGGAAAACAGCCTTCATCTCGAGCTCCGCGCCCGTCATCGGGCTGGTCGAGTGGCTGACAAGCCAGTCCTCGATCGCGCGCCGCTCGTAGGTATGGCCATCTGTGGCCAGCACAGGGTCGATCATGAGGTCCTGCGTGATGGGGCACGTGAAGATATCGGGCGACCGTTCCACAAGTCCCGCCTCCGCCGTCGCGGTTGCCTTTCTCGCAACTTGCAAATGTGCATGTGCCGCCGCCGTCTGAGCCTCCTGTTCGGCCTGCATGCGAGCTTGCTGCTCTGCCTCCGCCTGGGCAGTGTTGGCCTCCTCTTGCTCCCTCGCCGCCACCACGAGGGCGATCGCCGCCTCGATCTCACGAGCCTCGGCTTGCTCTCGTGCCGCCAGCTGTCTGGCCTCGGCCTCGGCGACCGCAAGTGCCGTGGCCTCAGCCGCCGCCTGTGCTTTGATAGCCGCCTTTGCCTCCGGCTTCACCTCAGCCTCGGCATGCGCCACTAGCTTGGCATCGACCTCTGCCTTTGCCATCTCCTCAAAGCTGGCATGGGGTGCGCTCCACACCTCCGCGAGTCCGCCCGCATTCTTCTTCCCCTTTTTTTTCTTCCCCTTCTTGCTCCGTTCCTTCTGAGTCTCGCTCTCTTCCTCTGCCAGCAGTGCCACCATCGCCGCGTCCGCACGCGCTGCCGCGGCTGCCAGCGCGGCAGTATCCTCGACCCGACCCTTAGCACGATCCTCAAGGCCTCTGCTAGGGAAATTCTGCAACGCGGCGGCTGCGATCGTCTTGCCTGTTACATCGCCGTCGCGCACGAGCGCCACGAGCGCCACAATTGCGCCCGCCGCACGAATTGCCGCCTGGTTGGCAGCGTCGCCGTCCGCCAGAGTCGCCAACGCGGCAGCCGCGTACGCCTTGCCTTTAACGCAGCCGTCGCGCACGAGCGCCACGAGCGGCTGGATTCCGCCCGCTGCACGAATTGCCGCCTGGTTGGCAGCGTTGCCGTCCGCCAGAGTCGCCAACGCGGCGGCTGCGTGCGCCTTGCCTACAACGCAGCCGTCGCGCACGAGCGCCACGAGCGGCACGATGGCGCCCGCCGCACGAATGTACGCACGAATCGCCGCCTGGTTGGCAGCGTTGCCGTCCGCCAGCTTCGCCAACGCGGAGGCTGCGTGCACCTTGCCTACAACGCAGCCATCGCGCACGAGCGCCACGAGCGGCACGATGGCGCCCGCCGCACGAATCGCCACCTGATTGGCAGCGCTGCCGTCCGCCAGAGTCGCCAACGCGTAGGCTGCGTTCGCCTTGCCTGCAACGCAGCCGTCGCGCACGAGCGCCACGAGCGGCACGATGGCGCACGCCGCACGGATCGCCACCTGGTTGGCAGCGTCGCCGACCGCCAGCTTTGTCAACGCGGAGGCTGCGTTCGTCTTGCCGGCTACATCGCCGTACATCACGAGCGCCACGAGCGGCTGGATTCCGCCCGCCGCACGGACTGCCGCCTGGTTGGCAGCGTCGCCGTCCGCCAGAGTCGCTAACGCGTCGGCAGCGTTCGTCTTGCCTTGAGCGTCGCCGTCGCGCACGAGCGCCACGAGCGGCACGATGGCGCCCGCTGCACGGATCGCCACCTGATTGGCAGCGCTGCCGTCCGCCAGAGTTGCCAACACGCCGGCTGCGCTGGCCTTGCCTTCCACATCGCCGTCGCGCAAGAGATGTGCCACGACCTGCGCTACGAGTGGCTCGATGCCGCCCGCTGCCGCGATCGCCTCGACGGCTGAGCGATCCGGCTGCTTGAAGTCCCACGCCAGCGACATCGTAGCGTTGTGGTCTTTCGAGGCCGCTTAGAGGCCGCTGCGCTCGTTTCGGTGCTGTGGCCACACCAACATACCGCGAGAGTCGCGCGCCTTATCGCCTACAACTTACGCGATCGCTAAGATATTGCATGCAAACGTCTCATTTTGTCTTGTGAAGTACTAGCGTTGTTTCGACTGATTCGCTTGTTTCTGTCGACATGGCATGTTGTGGCCCCCCATGCCGCCGCGAATAATCCGACACTGCGCGTGATGCGTGGGGATTGTGGCTTAAGTAACTATTAAGTTTCTTAAGATCACACATGCTGATAAAAGCGGCAGCGACAAAAATACGACTCCACCCGCTCGCTGCCCAAGCGCCAAGGCCCGAAGCGAAGTGACCTTCAAGTGAACGCAAAGGGGAGCGTCGGGTCGGGCATTTCGATCGCGTCCTCTGCGTCGTCTGGCCTCACACAGCTTCGCCTTCGGGTGATTTTGAACTGAGTGACATGCAATAATCCCTGCTCAATTTTCTTAGTACGTATTAACATCAGCGTACTCGACACCGGAGACCGGAGCGAGCAGCCTTTGATCGATGATGCTCCCCGGCGGGCTCGGGCGGCTCTAGAGCGCGCGGAGGACGGTGAGGGCAGGCGCGCCCTCCATCTTCGACTGCTCGGCCTGCTGCTGCATGAGCAGCGAGCAGAGCACCGAGAGCTCGCGCTGGCTCTTGAGGACACCTGAGCTGCGCAGCAGCTCGCGCAGCTCGTCCTGCATCGCCTTGGCGCCACGCGGCAGCGGCGGCCGGTTGCGCAGCATGAGCGAGACGAGGTCGAGGTTGGCGAGCACGTTCTTGAGCGCCTCGACGTCCATCAGCCGGTCGCGCTGCCGGCGCGAGATCGATCGGAACTGGCGCCAGCACGTGACGAACAGCGAGCCCGTCAGCAGGATGGAGGTGCCGCTGATGAAGAGGAAGATGCCCGCGACGTTCTCGACGCCGTTGATGACGTTCATGCCGAAGAAGCCGCTGATGGCGGAGCACGCGCCAAACGAGATGCCCACCATCGAGAGCAGCAGCTCGAGCCGTGCGATCCGGTTGCGCTCGTTGTCCAGCGTGAGCTCGAGGACGTCCTGCGTGTTCTCGATGGTCGACGCGAGCTGCTCGATCTGATCGCAGAGCGAGTTGAAGCGCGCGTCGTACACGTCGAGGAGCGTCTCGACGAGCTCGACCGCCGCCTCGGCCGCCTCGGCCTTGGCCTCAGCCGCCATGCGCTCATCGTTGCCGAGGTCGTCGTTGCCAATGTTGCCGAGCTCGCCCACGGCGAAACCGACGAGCGTCGAGGTGGGCGAGGAGGGCGGATTGAGACGCATATGCGTCAGGCACATGTCTTTCATGTCCTCGTCGGAGTCGATGAGCTCGTCGAGCACCGCCGAGATGCGCCGGCTGCGTGCCTGCAGCGCCGAGAGCGAGATGCGAAGGGGCAGCAGCCGCCCGAGGGCCGCCTCGCGCCGGCCCTCCGAGTCGAACGTCGACGGGTTGGTCAGCTCGTTTAGCGTGCTCGAGACCAGGACTGAGAGCCGCTGCAGCGTCTCGTCGACGGTCGTGTACACCTGCTCGAGCATGCATTCGAGCGCACGCACCTCGAACGGCTGCTGCTCGTCGGCCGCGTCATCAAGCCTGTCGAGCGCGAGTCGCCGCTGGATCTCCTTGCCAAGCGCTCCGACGGCCGGCCCGTCGGCACCGATGAGCGTCAGACGGTCGTGCGTCAAGATACCGCGCAGCTCGCCAAAGTCGAAGATCATGTAGCCCTCGCGCGGCGCAAGCACGGGCGCTGACGAGCGCAACAGCCGCACGTCGCGCGCTGCGAGCTTGTTTGCTCCGAACATCCACCGGATCGAGGTGAGCGTGGACGAGTAGCGCGTCACCTGACCGTTGGCAGTGATCTCGACCATGGGCAGCGGCTGATTGGGTAGCGTGGATATCAGAGGCGCCCCTGCTCCGAGTGCCACCGGCATCGTGCGCGTTGAGCCGACCAATGCAGCACTCGTCGGCACTCGGGCGGCTCGCAACGGCACCCGCGACCGTGGCGCGAAAGAGGCAGCGGTAGCTGCGTCGGAACGGCTCCTGACCGCAAAGCGCGTGAGGGAAGAGAAGGCGCTGGCGGTCGCGAACGCGGCTGCAAGGATCAGCGCCCCTGCATGGGTGCTGAAGCGCGGCCGCTTCCATCCACGCTTCATTGCGCGCTGGAAAGGAGACTCGAACCTGGTCTCGCGAGGCGCATCTTTCGTCAAGACTGTTTCGGCCAAAGCTGCTGTGAAACACACGTCGCATACCCACTCCGGAACCCGTAGCACAAGGGCCTCTATCGCTACGGACGGAGGTGTGGCCGACACAACCTGGCTATACACAGACCGTTAATCGGCAGAAGGTTGGGGCGAGGCAACCGCACTTCACCACCACAAGCTTGCCACCAAGTTTCGGCTGCTGCTGCTGTTCAACACAACGCGCGCGCATGCTCTCCGGACCTAACTCCGGACCCCCAGGCACGGGGGCCGCTATCGCAATGGACGGAGGCATGGGCGACACAGCCTGCTATTACACCCTGGCCGTCAATCGGCGGGGGGCGGGGAACGGGCTAAGGGGTAAGCGGTAACCCTTCGCCCGCTTCGCACGAATTTAATGATTCAAGACGTTTAATCGCTTCTGTAGACAACCCGAAAGTTTCGGGGTCGGCATGGGGGTCGGTCGATCGCCCAGTTGATACGTTCGGAAGATCGGAAGCGCGTCTCCTTTCATACAAGCCTCGTACTTCAGTCAGTCAGTCAGTTTCGTCGCGGTCCCCCCGCGCGCTCACCACACCACCGTCTCAAAGGCGACGGCCTCGTACTTCACCTGGTTCTACGCAATCTCGTGTACGACCACCTACTACGCCTCCCGGATTACGGGGCGAAGGATCCTGACTGCTTTGCGGCCCGAGAGCGCGGTCGCGAACGCGAGAGTGGCGCCCTGCGGCCGCTCGCGCATGAGCTGCAGCTGATTGGTCATCTCTTGCGCACGAGCTGCAGCTGCCTGCGCATCCGCCGCTGCGGGCGCGCCGTCGGCGGGCACCAAGCCCGCCTCGCCGAGGGCCGCGTGCTTGCGCAGCGCGGCGAGCACGCCACGGCAAAAGGAGAGCTGCGGCCTCTCCCACTGTGTGACTGAGAAGCCGAGCATGCGGTACTCGTAGTACGTGTCCGGCAGCGGCGGCTGCGCAAAGCCGCGCAGGTGCATGTCGAGCTCCACCTTGCGCCGGCGCTGCTGCAGCTTCAGCCCGCCGGGGAGTGCCTTCCACTCGGCTTCCGCCGGTGTGGCGCGCGCCTCCCACCCAATCGGCAGAGGAAGGCACAGCGAAAGGTGCGCCAGCCACATGTAGTGTGGCTCGCGCCGCGGGTCGATGCCCAAGGTCTGCGCGGCCGCGAGGGTCGTCGAGAGCGCGCACGGGCGCATCCACAGGTGCGAGCTCCGCACGCCACACGAAGCGGCCTCGAGAGACGCGTGCGTCGCCACGCCGTGCGAGAGCAGCAGCTGCGTATGCGAGCGCGCGGCCAGGTACGCGGGCATGACGCCCTCGTATGCAGCCGCGCCACGTCCCTTGGCGCGCGGCCGGAGCAGCGGCATGTCAGCGGGCAGCTCGGCCAGGCTCGGGAAGCTGCTGCTCATCTGGGACGTGCGAAAGTTGAAGTAGTAGACGGTGCCGTCCGCTCCCGCGAAGAGAAGCCATCCGAGAGAATCGACCGCTCTGTGCGCGGCGAGGGCGGAGGGCGTGCGGCGCAACAGCCCGCGCAGCACCTGCCGGAAGGTGGGCATGAGCGGGTGGGCGGTCGTCCTAAGTTGGCGCATCGCGTGCACGAAGAGCTGAGTGGCTCGAGCACCATCCTGACTCCCTGACTCGTCGAGGGCGTGACGGCGCCAGCCGAACGGCAGCGGCACGTTGAGGTACTCGAGCACGATGGGCAAGAGCGCCACGCCGTTCTCCATCGAGCGAGCGCTGATCGCACCGAGCGGCAGCTGCAGCGCGTGCGCCGCAGAGCGCACCTCCTCGGGCGTGAGCGGGTGGGCGCCCTGCTGCTCCACATCGCTCATCAGCAGCACCCCGCGCATGCGCTCCCAATAGACGGGCGCTGATTGGTTCGGCGGCGACGGGCTCGGCGCCGCACCTCCTACGGTCGGCACAAGAGCGGTGCTCTCGGCGGCGGAGCTCGGATCGGCGCTCTCGTCCTTTGCGCCCTCGATGGCGCCCTCGGTGGCGCTCTCGTCCTTTGCGCCCTCGATGGCGCCCTCGATGGCGCACCCTGCCTCCTGCGACTGCTGCGACTGCTGCTGCGCGATCCATTCCAATCGAGCCGCCTCCTTGTTGGCTGCCCGCTCCTGCGTCCGAGCCATCACCGCTGCATGCGCCGCCGCGACCTCACCCTCCTTGTCGGCCGCCTCGCCAACCTTGTCGGCGACCAGACGCTTCTGAGTGGCCACGCGTTTGGCCGTGGATCCTCCGATGGCCGCCTTGGCTTCCGCCTGCTCCGCTTCCAACTTGGAGGTTTCGGCCTTGAGGCGCGCCGCCTCGGCGTTCTCGGCGAGGCGCGCAGCCTTAAGCCGTTCAGCCTCGGCCTTCTCGGCGGCAGGGCCGTGTGCGACGTGCGGCGTCGTGCTGGGCGCCGATGCGCCGCCGTTGACGTTAGCGAGGCGCGCACGGATCGCATCCAGATCCGGATCCCCCCCTTCCGCCTCCTCCGCGTCGGCACCACCGGCGCCGGGTGTGCGGCCCAGGGGGGTGCGGCCCAACCCACGAGGCTGTTTGGCCTCCACAAATTCGTCAAGGTTCAAATGGCGAGAGGGCCCCTTGACTGACGAAGCGGCGAAGCGCGCCGACGGCGGCACGCCCGAGGCGGCGCTCGAAGCGGCAGCCGGCGTAACGGCGGCTGGCGTAACGGCCGGCGTAACGGCCGGCGTGACCGGGGTGCTCTGGCGCTGCGCCAGGGCCACCAGGGAGGGTTTCACCTCAGGGTGCTCTACCGGCCACGAGAGCGCCTCACGCGCCGCATCGGCGATGAGGTTCGTCAGTTTCGTCTCAATGGCGCCCTGCGCACGCGCGGCGGCCATGACGGCCGCGTCGTCGATGATCACATTCTGGTACGCAGCGAGCGACGACTCGGGCTCGGGATCGCCCTCGAGCAGCGCGGGCTTGCTCGGAGAGATCGGCGAGATCCAACGGGACGAGTGCACGGGTGGCGGCGGCGGCGGCGGCGGCGGTGCGGGCGGCGCGCTCGGCTGCTGGCTCAGCAAGGGGGTGAGAAGGCGCAGGTGACCCTCGGTATCCATCAGCGTATCGCGCGTCTCACGGTACAGCAGCGCCTGCGGCTCGAGCGCCTCGAGCGCCGTGTCGAGCGCGCTCAGCTCGGCCTTGAACTCCTGCACAACCGCGGCCACCGTCGTCGGCGAGTCGAACTCATGCAGGCCGACGCGCTTGCGCTGGGCGCAGTCAATGTACCGATGGTGCAGCGAGGGCGGCGGTCGCTCGAGGTCACCCTTGATGCTGAGCACAGCCGATTGGATTCGCTTTGGAGAGAAGCGCTGTGCGCAGTAGTAGCACACGTGCCCTTGCTGCCACCATGCGTCGTGGTGAGCATCAGTCTTGAGGGGCGAAGGCGTGGGCGAGGTGCCCGCCCCCGCCTTGGCGAGCGCCATCTCCACCAAGGCGTGATGCTTCTCCTCGTCGGCTAGGTGCTTTGCATGCATCTGGATGCTCACTTGCTGCTTCAGAAGTGCATCGCTGAGCGAGGTGCGATGGGATGATGAGCCTGGGCGCGACGACGTCGATCGGTGTGACGAGGACGACGACGGGCGCGACGAGGTCGCAGCGGACGGCGGGGGCTCACCCTCGCCCTCGACGGGGCGCGTCTTGTCGGCTGCCGTGCCGGCAGTCGGCTGCCAGAAGACATCGCTGCCCGAGGAGGAACGTCCCGCCACGGAGTAGCCGATACTCTCCCAGCCGTTACGGATCGCAGGCACGATGATACCGCCGTCAGCATGCAACCCCATCCGCTCTGCCGACAGGGCCGCCACGCTCGCCCCAGCACTGCCACCGCGGCCACTAGCCGCCGGGTCGGCCATCGAATCGAGTGTCGCAAAGTTCCACTTCAAGTCGATGCGCACGCCGAGCAATGTCGCCGCGGGCCAGCATGAACGCACCTGGAGACGGCGCAGGAAGGCCGCCGTCCCAAGCGCCTCGGCGAGGGTCGCTTTGGCCAACTGCCGACTCTCCTTGAGGGCGGGCGCAGCGTTCTTGAGCGCGCGCTCCGTCGTGCGCACACGAGCCGCGGTCTCGGCGAGCGCCACGTCGACTGCTCCCGTGCCCGCCGAAGCCATCGAGAGGATGCCGTCAGGCTCACACGCCTGGCGAAGGCAGCCGAGGACCGCCGCCGGCAGCTCAAAGGTAGCGGACAGCCGGTGCAGCTCGTATCTCATCGCCTTGTGCATCGGCTTCGCCGCGCACAAGTTGGTCAGGTGCTCGCGCGCCGCGCTGGCCGCGTCCAAGGCGCGGTAGAGCGGCAACGCGAGCGGCAGCTCGTCGAGGCCGCCCTTGTCGCCCTTGTCGTGATCGGCACGTCGGAGCGGCTCGGGTGCCGGCTCGGGCCGTTGCACCTGGACGCCGGCGATGAGCAGCCGATCCAGCCCGATACGGGTGCGGCTCTCGCCTAACCAGCCCTCATACGCCGCGGTCGCGCGCCGTGTCGAGCGCCGCCCGCCCAGCGCGGTCGATGCTAGGGGAGCGCCCTCACTGATGGGCATGAACCGCCCCGACTCTTTGGGCAGCACCGGCGCCCCGAGCTTCGCACTGCTCGGGCGCGAGTGCGCCGCGCTCCCGGGGCGAGATGCACTCAGGCTGCTGCTCGGGGTCTGAGGTGCGCTCTCGTTCGAGTACGAGTGCGTCGACGCACGGACACTCGGAGCGAAGGCGCCATCGGCCTCGACAGCTTTCACGTAGGCGCTGAGTTGCTCCTCGAAGATGTCGATCAGCTCGACCGGCGGAAGACCGTCGGCGAATGGCGACGGATGCACCTCAAACTGGAGATCGAGCGCCGAAACGGCCGACGCCTCGAAGGCCAAGTAGGCAGCAGAGGGAGGCAGCTCGCTCGTGCGGATCGAGGTGACGTGGAGCCTCTCGGCTTCGGCCGGTGCGAGCCCCACGGCGACACAGAGCTCGTTGAAGAGCATCTTGAGCCCGATTTGGCTCAGGTGCGAGGGCAGGAGCGGCGCAGTGCTGGTCACCCCGACGAGCGTCAGGCCTATCTTGGCGCTCGTGAGCTGCCGGTGCTTCTCCTCGCTCAGCACGAGCAGCCTCTCGCCGTGCGCCACCGCTGCGGCCACCGCCACGCGCGCCGTCCGAAGCACCTTGAATTGCGCGGCCGCGCGGCGTGTGGCGATCACGTCGCGAAGCAGCCCGATGCGCCTGTCGCGCAGCATGTCGCGGTGGGCGACGAGGGCGTGCCGCGCAAACGTGCGCAACACGGAGACGCGCCCGAGGCAATAGTGCAGCTTGGCATGGCAGAGCTCCACTGATCGTAGCTCCGATGCCGCCGCATGCGCCTCGGCATCGGCGTCACGCTGCTGGCGTACCAGATCCGCATGCGCGGCTCGGAGCATCGAGCGCGGCGCGGCGGTGGGATCCATACCACGAAGCAACACGAAGAGGCGCGTGCCCGCATCGAGGCGCCCGTTGATGTCATCCATCTTTTCGGCGCCGAGCTCGCGAAGGTCGGTGGCCGCGCGCGCCTCTCCCATGGCGTGGAGGGCGCGCGCCTGCGCCGCGTGCACCATCGAGCCCACGCCAGCCAGCTCCATCCACGGGCACGTCGCCGCCTCGAGCTCGGCTACCGCATCGAGCGCACCCTCGCACCGGTGCACGCGCCCTGCGAGGGATCCGGATGGACTGCCGTCCACGAAGCCCTGTGCCGCGCGCGCCGCCTTGAGCGTCTGGTGCTCGTCCTCGGCTGTCTCCGCGGCTGTCTTGAGGAGAGCCGCCTTGATCACCGAGGAGCGCTTGCGGAGAGGCGAGGAGACCAAGTCAGAGCTGAGCCCAGCAGCGACCGTGACGTTGTCCCTGCTGCTCACCGCGGCGCCCGAGATGAGGACCACATTCGCGGTGGCCGCAACCGAGTTGGCGGCGGCGAAAGGTCCGTCTGAGGCAAGGTGTCCCTCGACGAGGCTGGCAGCGACCCGCATGATGGCGTAGTCTGCCTGGGCTGCCTGCTCGACTGCTTGATGCTCGATCGCATAGAACTGCGCCATGCGTTTCGCAAGATCGGCGGCCACCGCCGCCGGGGGCAGCGCGCCGCCGGGGCCGCGCGCCGAGGGCGGGCGCGAGGAGGAGCCGCCGCCGCCGCCGCCGCCGCCGCCGCCGCCGCCGCCGCCACCGCCGCCGATCTTGTTCCAAGGCTCTGCCGCCGGCCATGGCGCCATCGCTGGGCGCTCGAGCAGATCTGCTGCGAAGGCGAGCGCGCCACGTAGCCGTCGCACAGCGGAGGTGACGTGAGCGACGCGTGTTTTCGCAGCGGCGGCGGACGGTAGGCGCTCACGCGCTGCACTCGCCTCCGCGAGCTCTGCCGTGGAAGCATCGAGAAGCATCTGGAGCGACGCGAGGCCGTGTGGCGCGTAGAGTGTCCTGTCGGCAAGCGGATGACGCGAGCGCTTTGAGCGCTGAGTCAGCTTCAGCTGGCCAGAGAGGGCTTGGGTCGCATCCTTATGGCGTCGGTAGGCCCGGCTGATGCGAGTCTGAGCGTCCTCCGCGCCTGCGGGCAGCCTGACCAGGAGCTCGACGAGCTCGTCAAACTCCTTCTGACGCGCGGCCTTCTCCTTTAAGCGTAGGCGGAAGGCGGTCGCGCTCCGTTGGATCGTCGAAGCGGCGAGCTCGAGCGCCCGTTGGGCATGCGCGTGCGCGCGGTCGGTGCGCACGCCCGCCGCCACCTGGGCATCCGTCGAGGGGCTCGTCGAGAGACGCCCCTGTTGCTCGATACTCGTCTCCTCCTTGAGGAGGTTCACGTCGAGTGCGCTCTGACGCAGCGCGCTCTTGCGCGTGTGGCGTGCGATGGCGGCGGCGCGCCGGTCGGAGCGCCCTCGCAGGTGCGCCTGGATCTGGATGGCTGCCCCGATCGTCTCGGCGGTCTGCTGTTCGAGCAGCCGCTCGAGCCGGCGCGCGTGGCGCACCGCAATCGCCTGGTTGCGCCGCGCATAGGATTGCAGCAGCCGTGCGGCCGCCCTCTGCTGCGCCTCCTCGTGGGCCGACCCGGCGATACGCTCGAGTGTGCGGTGATAAAAGCCGAGCTGGCCGTACATGAGCATCTCCATCTCCTGCGAGATCTCGATCAAATGCTTGGACGGCGCCATCGCGTCCGAGGGCGCGAACTCGTACACCTCCGCCTCTTGCCTGAGCACGCGCTCCGCTCGCGTGAGCCTCTCGAGCCAGAGAGGGTCGTCAGGCGGCTCCTGCAGAGCAGCTCCGCCGTCGTCGAAGCTGCCGTCGTAGCCATGTGGCAGATAGATGCCCTCGTCCTCGTCGCCGCCATCCTCGAAGATGTCCGCCTGCGCAAAGTACGCCGCGTACGAGCGCTCGGCCGCGGCGCGCGCGACGGCGCTCTCGACGGCGTAGCACGACGGCCGGAGCCGCTCTGTGGGAAAAGGGGGCGGCGGCTCGTAGAGCGTGCGGAATCGCGGCAATAGGTTTAGGCTGTGCTCTCCGCCGTTGGGATGCCACCACTTGGCATCCTCGCCAAACCACCGCATTAGGAACGGGTCGGACCCGCCAGGCAGAGGCAGATTGATCAGGTCACTCAGGATCTTGAGCAGGTAGTTGACGCCCTCGTGGACGATCGGCTCTGGCACGGAACGGAGCGCCGTGCCGAGCCGCACGAGTCGCATACCGCTCGCCCCACTCGAGCCTCGCCAGGCCTCTCCAGCCTCGACCACCTGCAGCGTCGCGTGCCGGAGTGCCACGAGGCTGTGTGCTAGCCTCCACTGGAAGACAGCACACACGCGCCCGGACATGCGGATCGCCTGCCCACGCACGCGCGCCGTCTGGATGAGAAGCGCCGTGATCGCCCCCAGGCAGCTCTCCCGTTGCGCGATGGCCGCGAGAAGCGCCTCGCTCAGCGGTCGTCCACTCGCGACGGCCACCGACAGCGCCAGCCCGCTCGGCGCCGCCGCTTGCCCGCTCGGTGCCGCCGCTGGCCCGCTCCCGCCGCTGCCAATGGAAGCCGAGGAGCGCGCCCCCGAGGAAGGTCGCGCCGAGAGCGGGCGTGAGGGCGGTACCGAGGCGCCCGCCGCGCGCTGGCCCACGGCGGGCGACGCGCTCGAAGGACGCGCGGAGTGGGGCGCCGCGGCCGCGGAGTGCGAGGAGGGCGGCGCCGCGCTCCGTGGCCGATCGGGATGGCCGATGTTCGCGGACACTCCCTTCATCAGATCTGAGTCTGCAGATCGGATCTCGGATCGGATCTCGTCGATGAGTTTCGTGGGCGGGATGAGCAGGCCGGAGGCGACGGGCTTGTGTGACGGGGCCCCTGTGATGTACGGGTTCATCATCAACACTTGAGAGCGTGGCGATTCGGACTGCCTTGAGGCTTTCATGGCGCGGCGCAGCTGCGCGGCCGCGTCGTCGCCGTCGTCCACCGGCACATACGCTGCCCTGAGCCGCCGCTGGTGCTGGTGCTGGTGCTGGTGCTGGTGCTGGTGCTGGTGCTGCTGGTGCTGCTGCTGGTGCGGCTGTGGCTGCTGCTCCTGGCGCCGGCGTTGACGCGGAGGCTGCTTGGCCGCGCGGTAGTCGCTGCGCAGGAAGGCAAAGAGCGGATTGATGCCCGCCTCAAAGGGTTGGGTTTTCGTAGTCGGCCGGCTGGGAGGGACTGGTGGCGGCCTGTACTCTCGCGCTGTGTGTGTCCGCAGCGCCCACAGTGATGGTGGCTGCGGCTGCTGCGGCTGCTGCGGCTGTTGTGGCTGCTGCGGCTGCTGCGGCCGCTGCGGCTGCTGCGTCGGCCACTGCTGCTGTAGTTCCGGGGCTCGGCGGCGGCGCGGAGACCACGCGTGCTGTGCCGAGCCTGGCCGCCACTTGGGCTGCGGGCCGGCGCTTAGGTGCTCACGGTACCGCCCAATGTAGCCGTCGTCGTGTTCGTTCGCGTTCTCATACTCCGCTCGGATTTTGTCGATGGCCAAGCGGCGGGCTTCATCGGCCTTTTCAGCCTTCTGCCGGGCGCGCTCTTCAATGATCTGCTCATTGATGAGTCGATTTTGCAGCAATACGTCGGTGCGCTCCCGCGCTGCCTGCTTGAGCGAGGACACTTCGCCATAGCGGCGTTTGTTGGCGACAGCATTCGCCAACGACATCGGGGAGCCGGAAGCGTCGCTCATGACAGGACGTTGACAGCAAAACGAAGACTGCGTGAACAGAAAGGGGCTGGGAGTGAACTGGTGTTCGCCGCCGCCTCTGCTCGAAGACAGTCAGCCTGAAAGTCTGTCAGTTTCGTCGCGGTCCCCCCGTGCTCACCACACCTCCAGGCCCCAATGTGATATGAGGGGTGGGGGAGTACGTGCCCGCGCTCACGCGTGCGTTGCCTTGGGCCGGTGTGTGGCCTTCGGTCGGCCGAAGATGAGCGTCTGGGGACACGCTGGTGCACGGAGCCGGACGCCCAAAGTCGCATGCATTTCATTCACCAGAGCCCTTTTTTGGAACCTATTTGATGGATCGGTTTCGATTTTTCTGTTCGAGACGCCGACGGCGTCACCTTTGTCTGCAATACCACGCACGTGCCCACGCTCGGCACGGCAACGCGCTTGTAGGCGACCGGAGCGGTGCGACGTCCGTGCCCACCGTCGACGAGCACGGCTGCCTCATCGAGACGCGCTGCTACGTCGCAGCGCATGCTCGAGGCCATAACTTCGAATTTGGGGCTCCAGTCAAGCGCCAACTCGTTCAGGGTGTGGGCACGACGAGCTCAGAGCGCGCACTGCGAAAAACGGGCGTGCCGCGGCGCTCGTACAGCATGTCGTCTTCCATACTCTTCATCTTCAGCGAGCATGCTCATGGCGTGGTGGAGTCCGTAAGATCAAAGGGCGACGATTCGAATGAGGCTACATCCGACGTACCAATCGCCGTCCTAGACGTGAACGACACTCG
>ENA-UOXG01000067-UOXG01000067.1-mixed-culture-metagenome-genome-assembly--contig:-NODE-67-length-53077-cov-97.742296_pt1 | contig 53077 bp, 22 predicted proteins | sample MGYA00238159_ERZ761634 | MGnify/ENA primary metagenome ERZ761634 (study PRJEB28908, sample SAMN08776845) | mixed culture metagenome | isolation source: Freshwater growth medium | place: USA... | reverse complement strand
CTGGATGTGATCCCGTCAGGTGATGATACAGTCGCCTCATTTGTCGCTCGTCTCTCGTCATCGTCGTTTCTGGAGGACAGCCACGTGCAGAAGTCTGGATGTCTGAAGAAACGTGTGCGGCTCAACGCGACTTCGTACGCGCAGCCGCGACGGCGATCGTGGTCGGTGCAGGTCGGCGAGCAGTACACGGATGACGATGGAGACGTGGTGTCGACGTTGATGAGTTACACGGCTTTCGGTCGGGTTGCGGAAGATTGGGAGGCACACCTCATGCCACGGCCAGTGTTTGACCTTGGAGTTGTACTCTGGCGCATCGCATTCCGATTCCTGACGACGGAGTCGCAGGTGCATCCGCCAACTGCCTGCCAACTCCTGCTCTATTACCGGATCTTTGGTGGGCGCATGGGTCGGCACCGGGACAATTACAATACGCAACAGATGCGGGATGTCGTGGGCGGCAAGCGGTCGCGCGCTTCCTTGGTGGAAGGAACGCCGATGGGTCGTGAAGCCAACTCGCAGTCGCCGAATACATGTGTCCTCATTTGGACCGAGGGAGACGCTGACATGACGTTCTCCCTGTCGTTTCCGCCAACGACTGCGTGGGGCAGCACGAACTTCGAGGCAGGTCGCGATAAGTACGTTACTCATCCAGTATTTTCAACACGGCTAGGTGCAGGAACGTTGCTGGTCTTCACGCCGGAGGACGACCTCTTCTTTTGCCACGAGGCCTACTTCTCAAAAGAAGGACAAAGTCAAGATCACCGCATGGCATTTGTGTTCCGCTGGCTCAGTGCGGAGCGCACATTTAGGGTGGACACTGGCAAGATGAAACCCAAACGGTCTGAAGTACTAGGTCATAAGTGATCTAGCACAGTGTGCCGGACCTTGAACTGACGGACATGTACTGAAGGGGAAATTCCAAATTTTGAAAAAGGTTTTCCGTCTTAAAGTGCATGTGCTACACCCCGCGCCAACTGCGCCACACGATGCGCGGCGAGGGCGATCGGATCGGTGGCCTCCCCGAGAGGCCGCCCCACATCCGCCCCCCAGAAGCACCCCAATAGCACCCCAAGGGCGCGGCGCCGGCGCGCCACAAACACCCCTCGCCGCCCTAACCCTTAACCCTAGCGCACACCCAGCACACCACACCGACTCACCACACGAGTTCACTATACCTCCCTTAGGAGCACTTTGGGCACAGCGAGTGGATGCAGACATCCTTGGTCACTCGGAAGATACGCTAGCAAACATCACACTTGTACCCCCGTTGTCGCCGTCGAGGCGCTCGGTCTTGGCTCTTGAGCGCCTGCTCGACGCTTCGGTACAGCTCGCCACCGTCCGCCTGAAGCTGGAGGCGATCTCCCCTCCCCCATGCGATGTTCATATGTTCTCAGGGTCGCCCCTCAGTCGAGCAGCTGGGTCACAGCTGGGAACACCCCCCCACACATGCTCAGAACAGCTGCGACAGCGTGTTGCGCACAGCGTCCTTTTGTTGGTTCAGCTTCGTCACAGCCTCGTCGAGCTGGCGGAAAGTTGTCGCAGCTTCCTCAAATGCGTTTACGCGCTTGAACTCGGTTAGATTTGCGTTGAGCACGGCGATTTCCTCAACCGTCTGCTTGATTGCGCGTCCTTGGCTCTGGAGCGCCAAAGCGCCATCAAAATTTTGGTTAGCGGAGCACACCTTCATAGCTCGCTCAACTTCCGTTATGAGCTCCTGCACTTCTTGGGCGACGCGAGGAGGCATGGGTGAAGTCTCGTCAGCTGGCCCCTTGAGTTCTTGCAAGGGGCGGTTCCGAGGGGCCATCATCGGCAGCGACGAACCAAAACCTCCTGAAGCGGACTGCGAGCACCCGAGGAGCGCCGCCCAGCCCTGGTGCGCCCCCATGACCTGCTGCGACGACCCACCGGCTCCAAAGCTCGTACACGATTGCATCATCATAGCGCCTCTGAAGCAAGATGCTGTATTCGAAGACTCCAAATGGGCCTGATTTAACTTTGTAAGTTCAACCTGCATCTCGGCCTTAGCAGTAATGCTCGCCTGCATTTTTGCATTCTCCATCTCTACCTGATGAAGTTTCTCCTTCAACTTGTCCTGCTCTGCTTGAAACGAGCTCGCCTGCGCAGCCAATTTCGAGCCATGTTTTGCTTCCGCTTCGTACGTCGCCTTTGTAATATCTAACTCCTTCTGAAGGTCGCGTATCTTTGCGTCCGTCTCCTTGGCTTCAGGCCGTGGCCTCTTTGCTTCTGCTATCGTCTGACCCACCTCTGCGATCTGCTTGAGCACGTCGACCATCTCGCTTGGGAGCGACGGCTGCGACGGAGGCATCAGCGATAGTGCATGCACCGGCGGGGTTCCCCCTCGACTGCGCTTCCTCTCATTCGCTGTCTCTTCCAGTCTAGCCATAACACTCGACACTGCACGCCCAACATTTTCATAATGCGTCTTCAACAGGTTCGACTGTTTCACTTGCGGGGCATAGGAAGCGCTGTACTTCAGGGCCATTGAGTACAACACATTCATAGCGCTGACAAGGTCTTCGTAGTACGACAGTGCCATTCGCTCGACATTTCGTAACTCGTGTAGCGTCGTTGCCTGAAAGGCCTTGGTCTCCATCCTTTGTAGGTTATTTTTCCATGTAGTGTTGACCAGCGTGCTTGTTCTTCCTTTGATATAATCGAATGCCGCTTTCGCACCTCTCTGAGCATTTGCTCGAGCAGCTTGCACATCAATATGCTTCAGGACGCCAGCGACGTCAAGCGCGTCGAACGTCGGAGATCCTCCGAGGCCTAAAGCTTCAGACAACGACTCCACAACTGAAGCGGTGTCCACATCAAGCATGTCCTCTTGAACAGCCATCTTTGGGTACCTTCCAGATGATTGGCCTTGCTTTGGATTCAGTGATGACAGGCCTTGCTTTGGTTTCGCGAGCTGCGTCGACTTTGAGCCAGCGGAGGACTTCGAGCAAGATGAAGCCACTGCTGGCGATGATGCGGCGAGCGCGGCGGCGGGGCGGGCTGCGGCGGGGCGGGCTGCACTCTTCGGGGCGGAAGACAACGCCCCAGCCGCCACAGAGGCGGGCCCTGAGACCTTTGTCGTCTTCCTGCCTCCCTGAGTGGCCGTCACGGCCGGAAGCTGAGAAACCGACTCTGAACCTTGGTGACCACTGTCGCCAGCAGTGAAAGCACTCTCCGCCTTGAAAACGTCAGTCGCCCATCTCATCGTTTTAAGCTGTTGGACGTTCACTATTGGTTGTCCAGATCTGTCGTGATTAAAGAGAAGCCTGGTCCCGTCCTCGCATCGCTTCTCTTGCATATCGATGATTAGATGTCTGGCCTTCTGGAGAAGACTGTTTCTCCCCTTCTGGAAGATTGCCTCTTTGCTTCCAGGAGACATGTCTTCCACGCTCGCTAAAAGGAGTGTATCAGCGAGTGAATTTTCATTGTTTGCCATCACGATCGCTGCTGGCTTGTAAAGTAGAGGTACGAGATGAGGGTAGTTGTCACATAGCCAGGCCTCGTCCTTTTGGAATGTGGCCTCGTGAGTGAAGCACTGGAGGAAGGTGAGCACCACGTAGCCATGGTGGCCTACTGGCTTCAATGTCACCATTTCGTGCATGCCGCGAATCACGCTCGCCAACATAGCGTGGCCCCTCTTCTGTGCCTGGCCATCACACAATATGAGATCGATTTCGTCACCTGGGATGCCCGCCTTACCATTTCGGGCAAGGGCCTCCCTCCGGACACAAATGGGGGCGGAGGCGAGCAACAACGGGCTGACACCTGGTCGGAGCAATCCCACGCCTGCAAAGATCTCCTTCGTGCAGAACGTCGGTTCACCGTGTTCCATGAGGAACAGTCGCCATGCTGATTGCGAAGCGATGTTGACCACGAGGTGGTGATTCTGCAACCACACCACGCTCCGGTCACCCTCTGGATCAGAGGGCGCGACTCGAAGAGCTGGCATCGAACAGTCTTTGGCCAAGATCGCCATTGCAATAACATTCGTTTCCGCGACTTGTTCAAGAGCGTCAGAAGTGCGTTTATGTCCAGCACGTGCTTCGGCTCCCGCGTTTCGCCTCCGCCTTGCGCCATCTTCCTCATCAGAGTCATCTGGCTTGGGGTACGGGTCCACGTGTGAGTCGACCGCCTTGTCTTCGGGAGTCATCTTCTGCTTCCCCTTGCTGGCCGATTTGGCAGTGGCCGTCTTCAAGGCAACGGCCGCCGTCGAGGCGGCGGGCGAGGCAGAGGCGGATGCGACGGCGGCAGACGAGGTAGAGGCGGATGCGATGGCGGCAGCAGCAGACGGGTCGGCAGTCTTTCCTTCCTGTCCCCCGTTTCCTGCCTCGACATTTGCAACCGCTGCCGCTATCACTGCCGCTACAAATGACGCTGCCACAGCCTCTGTCGTTGCCTCTTCCGGGTTCGAGACGCCGTTGCTATTGTCGCTGTCGCATTTTCCCGCATTGCCTCCGTTCTTGTCACCTAGCCATGCTTGCCGGAGACTTTCATTGATAATAATGCCCGTGTCCATCAGCGGCTTCAGCTTGACTTCTATCTCTTGGCCTAATGCTTCCGTCAATCTTGCCTTCTTATGAGATGACGCTAAGAGCTCCTCAAGATTGGTACAGTGACCCACCTGAAAGGCTGGCATCTTCGAGGCCGTTTTTCCTGACTCGATGCTGTACCCCTTCATATCGAAAGTAGCGGTAGTCACGCCGGCAGGCACTTTACCATTCGAGGCGACAGCCGAGGGGGTATTAGCCGAGGCGTGAGCAAAGGAGCTCCACGTAGCAGCCGATGAGCTAGCTGAGGCACCACCTTTCGAGACGGGAAGTACGTTGGTCCCCTGCTCGTGCTCTGCAGCACCCATCGCTTCGTCCATTTCGTCGTCGTCGTCATCATTGCCTGCGAGGTTGTCATCTGCTTCGCTTGGACTCTGCGCTGCTTGAGGCGCGACTGCATTGGTCTCCATCTGTACTAGGCTGTCATCGCCGTTGGCCACACTTGGGCTGTCGTCGTCAATGCCTGAGAGGTTGTCATCTGCTTCGCTGCCACTCTGCGCTGCTTGAGGCGCAACTGCATTGGTCTCCATCTGTACTGAGCTGTCATCGCCGTTGGCCACACTTGGGCTGTCGTCGTCAATGCCTGAGAGGTGGTCATCTGCTTCGCTTCCACTCTGCGCTGCTTGAGGCGCAACTGCACTGGGCCAGGATGCAGCAAACAACCGATCCATCCAGTCTTCACTGCCTCGCTCTTCATAGGTGGCGGACTTGTATGTTTCAACCTTGCTTCTCAAGAGCAGCAGCGTGAGCGAGCCTGTTGTACGAAGGTACCAAGACGCGCGGTCCGTTTCTTCTTGCCAGTCTGCAATCTCGGTCGAGTTAAAGATGAAGTAGTTCATGAGCTTGCGACGGGCGGTAGCAGACTCACCCTGCTCTGCTACCGCCCTATCGAATTCCCCCTCGAGATCGTCCTCGGGTTTCCATAGTACGTCCACCTCACTCTTGGTCATCCACGCCGGGCAACCCTGTGGCGCCCACCAACGCGACTCGCGCCTGGGTCGCCCCGGCATTGTCGCGACGCGCCACGCGACGTTACGATACGACTTTTGATGACACAAGCAACTCGTATGCAACACGCGCGTAACACGCGCCACGCGATTGTAAGGTGATTCAGCGCTTTCACTAGTTGCTGAATAACAGGAACACATAAAATTGTAGTTTCATCGCAAAATAACGAAAAGTCCGCAAAATAACGAGAAAATAACGAGAAGTCCGCAAAATCCCTTACTTTTTTTCCCGTGGCTTCCTCATGGCTTCCTCACGAGCCGTCTCCGACTCCGAAGCTGAGTTCTTGGAGGAACACTTTGACTTTGATGCTGCCAGCAATGACGCAAACCTCAACGCTTTGGCAGTCCTCAAAAGGTCAACACCCTCAGCTTTGGCGTTGACCCTGAAGATGCGCTCGGAACCGCTTCACGTCTCGCTTCAGCCTACATTGACTCCATCATGCTTACTCCGTTCGGACGTCGGAGTATGGTCGTGTAACTGCCAACCGGAAAACGCCAAGGCATTCGCCCAGTACATGCTGAACAAAGAGCATCGCGACGTTTCCGGCTTCCTGAAAGTGCCCGGATTCGGTGAAGGGAGTGTGAGTGGCTACTTCGACTACAAAACGCTCTCTGTGGCTCACAACGCGACGATGCAATCCATCCACACCGTCACCACAAGCACCAAAGAGAAGGCGAAAGACCTCATCAGGAACTTGCCGTGCTTGCAACGCTTGCTGACTGACGTGCTCCTTTGTCTGGGAACGGATCCGAAGGATTGGGAGAAGTACTTGGCGGCATTCCACGGTCTGATCTATTGGAAAGATCGTCAGGTGGAATTCGCATGGCACGAAGATATCAAAGAGACCACCGGGCTCACTTGCGAATGTCGTACCGCCGTGGTGCAGTGCTCCAATGCTATCACGGGAATGCGCGTGTACGGCTTCACTCCCTTTTTGTACGAGGGCGTGGGTCACACGTCGGTGTTTCTCGGCCATTGCATTCATCAAACCCTCCCCTTGAGCGAGGCGGCCTTATCGGCCTTATCCGAGCCAGTGGTGAAGGCCGTTTTCTTCCTGGAACCATGTAAGACCAAGAGTCGGTCACCACTTTTGTCATCACCAGCGCCGCCGCCGCCATCTCAGCAGCCTTTGGTGGAGTTTGTGCTTTGGAACCCCGTGTCCGCCAACTTTAACCTCTGGTTCTCAGACCTCGAAGACTTGATACAAGATCGGAATCATCATGAGCACTCAGTGATCGGCATGTCAGTCGAACATGCAACGCACTCGTTCCTTCGCGAGTCACCACTGAAGTCCCTGATGCACTCAGCAGTGTGTGCTCTGGAGGGAAAGGCGATGGGAGGCGACTACGGCCAGATTGAGTACTATTTCCGTCGAGAGTCCTCCGTTCTGACAGGGGTGGTGTGGCACTCCTGGCATCCTGGAACACATGTTGTGAACGTTTACTGCTATCTAGTACGGAGCGGCTTGCCAAAGGGCTCTGGGACTGCGCTGCACGAGGCGTTTCGACAGCAGATGCTGGATGCGCATCCGACCTTGCTTTCCTTGTGTTGCCCAATGAAAGCGTGCAGGCTGCATGCGGGCGCGTGGCTGGCGCGCTTGGGATACGAGACCGACGTTCTAGCATCATCGTGTGCTCAAGGTCCTCGAGATGGTGATCAACTGGTGCTAAGGGTACGTGCGGCTCCAGATGATGGACTTGGGCGCATGAAACGCCCTCGAACGGTGCCCGCCCTTCCATCACCGCGACCTGCGCCTCCGCCGGCGCCTCAGCCCGACCCGCCGCTGCCACTCTTAGGCGTTACTTTCACAGGGGCATGTCTCGAAGATGCGTTGGCCTCGAGATTCTCATACTCGCTTGCCACAAGCCATGCTGAAGCGAAGGAACTCCTTGCAGAGTGGAGGGAGCATGAGAAGGATCTAGGCGTCGCCGACCTTCGAAAGGATTACGTGCCGGACTGCGGTGGTTCCAAGGCGCTAGACGACGACTCAAACCCTCAAGTCCTCGTATGGTTGCGCGCTACGTCCGCTGCGTATCGCATCGGGTTCGCTGGCGCCACAATTCGTACTGGCCGGACTAGGAAGGTTGCGACGCTGCAGCGCTTCTTCATTGAGCGGAGCTGGCGGAAAAGCAAATTCGGCAACATGCCCTTTGGGCCCCGACCCCCGAGCGAAGTCCTGCTCGGGCAGTTTCTCCTCGAGGCGGCCCGAAATCACGACTGCACGGCGATGGAATTAGGCACAGGACTCAGCCAGTCAAGGTTACATCGAAGGTTCTTCGAAAGGCTGAAGTGCTTCAGTAGCGACATGGTGACAGGCCACATGACTGGCGCGATCGATATTGACGTGCTTCTGAGGACCCTTGGTGAACCATCGTCTCTTCCACTCGGGATTGGGTGGGCGTGCGGCGCATGCACGAATGATAATGCTGACGGTGCCGACCGTTGCACCGTGTGTGAAGCTCTGCGACGCGAAGAGGATCGCTCTGTATCGCTAATTGAGTGGGCGTGCGGCGGATGTACGCTGCTTCAGGCGCCAAGGGCGCTCCAATGCAGTATGTGTGGTAGGAACAGAGAATGTTATGATAGTACATGAGCCACATTCTGTAAGTACATGAGTATGCATGGTCGCATTTCAAACCAGGCGACATACCCTCACCTCGCTCCCAGAGTCTTGCTGAGCTCCAGACATGGGTAGCCGCAGCTTTCCTTGGTCTCCGTCGGTGTCTGCTCCGATTGGTAACCACGACGATGGTACAGTGATCGAGCACGCGTATTATTCGTATGCACGGTGAGGTAGCAGAGGCTGAGGCCCATGGTCCTCAAGTCGTCCTCGGCAGCAACCATTAGTGCTGTCCCGACCCCTTTGCCTCGGAGAGACGCATGAACGTGCAGCTCGTGAATGTAGCCGGCAGGGCTTCCTGCGTACGATGCTTTGCCATAGGCGATGAAGCCTAGCACAGACGACTGTCCTTGTGCAGCCGAAGGTGGACCACGGACCACCATCCACGTCTTTGTCTTCAGACCACTCAGCTTAAGGCGCATGTGGGTCGGGCCGATCATGACCCCACACTCCTGCAATCCCTGATCGACGAGCAATTGGACGTCGCCTTTTAGTTCTTTGTCGCTCACAGCGCTCCCCAGTTCCTTTGTAACGAGAGCTCCTGGGAGGTGCATCAGGACGTAACGTTGCAGCTCCATGACCGCGAGGTTCACAGCGTTGAGCGCGGGCGAGGGCAAGGGTGTTGTGGCAGGGGGTTTAGTGGCAGCAGGCCGTTTTGCCGCGGCATGGTCTGCTGCCGCGCCATCTGCAGGCCTCTTGCCGCCTCCCTCCGCACGCATGGGCTCGCCCTCGGGATCTGTGGCTCGGTGCACGTGATCCGTGGCTCGGTGAGGTGCACGTGGAGCAGCCTGTTGAGCTCCTGTCTGTTGATGTCTCCGATCGAGACCGTCGCCAAACTCCACAGGGTACTCCTCCTTCAGTAGCCGCAGCCTCCTCATGAAGTCCCCTTTGAGGCGCAAGGTGGTGTGCTTGGTCGCAACGGAGCTCTCCGTGAGCCACTGATCATCCACCTCCATCAAGAAGCTTTCAGACGGGACGTATTCCACCGAACGCTGCGATCCAAGCATGTAGTGGACGAAAGTAGGGTTGTCACTCCACGTGTTGCCGTCGCCAGTCTTGGCAAACCAGCGGGCTTCATGCTGGGACTCTTCAGTTCCGTCTCCGTTACCATTATGTGGCTTTCCAGCTTCAGCGAATCCGAGCTTGAAGCCACCTTCCGGGATGGCGAGCTGCATGAGATATAGTGAGTCCTTCTGGATTGGTTTGCTGCGGTTCTTCCCAGCAACCTCTGCAAAATCCTGGACCCATTGCTCATCCGAAACGTCTTTCAGGTGACGAGCCCTCTCCGTGTGCGATAGGTGCAGCCCTGTGACATTGTTAGCTTGTCGCGGGTCGCGCGGGCCGCCTCCTGCACGTGCCGAGTCTTCCGTTACTTCTGAAGCACGATGCGGCAGCCCTCTTTCCTCTCGAGCGGCTGCCGCTGCGACGGGATCAGGCCAGGAGGCGGGTGGCTCGTCCACGAATGGGTCCCAGTATGTCAGAGGCCGATCAAACCGCCGCATGGCTTTGAGAATAGGTAGGAGCTGGACCGGGCAGCCATGAAGTGTAATGCCGCTGTGCGTCACAGGCATGTCAGGCAACGCGCCTGCCCGCTGCCCAGCGTCATACGCAGTCTTCAAGGCGTTCCAATGCGCCACTGCCTTTTCAGTTAATTTCTCTAGCCCCTTGGCACGCTTTGAGACCAGGTCTTGGATGCTCTTGCTTGTGGAGTAAACAGATTTTGTGGAGGCAGCAGAGGAAGCAGATTTTGTGCCTCGTTCACCGTTTGCGTGCTCAGGCTTGTCCACTTCGTCGTCGTCGGCGTCCTTATCCATGTCTCTAAAGTTCTCCCGCTGTGGCTCTCGCATCATGATGCGAGGGGGGCACTCGATGAATGTCACACCAACATCATCCGTCACATTCCGGATCACTCCGTCACTCCCCTTGACCTGGCGTAGTGGTCCCCACTCGCAGTCCAAGCCATCCTTCGATCTCTGACGAGATAGACGGTCTTTGTAGGTCACCTTGACGCATCCATGGGCCCAGGAGCTCGGGTCGTACTTGTACCTGAACACGTTGTCGTACGTAATGCCTGCAAGATGCCTTTTGACACCACAGTCCTTGAGCCAACTGTCAAAGTCCCAGTTAGCAAGCAAGTACTCGAGTTCGACTGTGCTGCTGCTGCTATCCGAGGTCGAAAATAGCGCGCGGAGGTGAGTCTCGAGCTCCTCGAAGCCATCGAGCCGTTGGCAACGCGCTGCCCCGTCAATCTTGAAAAATTTCTTCATCATCGAGAAGAAGCGGTCGGCCATTTCGGTGTGAGAATGACCAGCGTCGAAGCGGAACCACCAGAACTCGTCAAAGATGCCAAGCCACACAAGGAGCCAATGCACGACGTGAGTCACCACCGAAAGGTTGTCGGACCCCCCGTCTGTGTGCCGAAACATTATCCTGCCGCCGTCGCCAGCAAATCGCCCGTTCTTGTACGCGCTATACAAGGTCATCACGAAGCACGTCAGCCCAAAATTGCTGCCTGTCCGAACATGCGCGGGCACGATCATGAAACGATTGCAACCCCCGTTTCCGACCACATGATTGCACTGGATCGCGAAGTCGAACTTAAACTTCGCGAGATCCTTCGTGTCGCGGCCCTCCGACGCCACGGGCAGCATCAGCCATTGGGATCCGCACTTGTCGTCACACTCGTAGCACGTGTCCCGTCCCATTCCTGAAGCATGATCCTTGAACTTCAGTGCGACTGCCCTATCCGTCTGCCATTCATTCATGTGCGCCTTGAGGGCGTCGAGTGCCGAGTCCCTCCTCGTTTGGCTCGATCCTGCAGTGGTCATCACGTCCAAGTATGCGGCCCGGAGTCGCTTGCACTCGTTGCATTCTGGAAAGTTGCTGTGCCGAGCGCTCCTTCGGACTCTGATTTTGGTGCTGTCCTCCAGAGGGGGGTCGAGTTTCTCTGCGAGGAGCTGTGCGCCAGGAATCATCTGCGCCTTCCAGGCTTTATATTTCAGGGGCTTGTAACCCGAATTTGCGGCGGCGGCCTTCCAATAATGCTGCTTGTGCAGGAAGTCCCAGTGAACTCCCTTGAATTGGATGGCAGTTTCGTTTGGCAGCCAATCATGAAGTATCAGCTCATCTGCCCACCAAGTTCTAGCCCAGGCTGCCCTTCGAGTCTTGATCCCCGCACGCGCGGTGAAGGCGCGAAGCTCCACCTTTGCTAGGACTTCGCCTGATAAACTCGTAGGGCCCAAGCCACGCTTGACAAGACTAACCTTCGATCGATGTGCAAAGCGAGAGCCGCCAACAGCCATCTCGAAAGCGCGGCTACACACAGGATGTCGCGTTAATAACATCAACGGCGAGGGAAGCTTGCGTGTACTTCCCTCGCCGTCGGGCCCGAGACTTCTGCCCCCTCTAGACTTCGATATAGGTACAGCTTGATCCCAGTAAAGCCGATGGATATTCGTCAAGACATCAGCCAATTGAACTGTCTTGCCATTGCCATAAGTGTCCCGATGAATGGCACGCAGATCTTCCTTGTTGATACCGTCGAGGCATGAATTGTTCCCTTTGTTATCTGCACGCTTGCATCCACATTTGAAACCAGAAAAACCAGTCTCCACAAGCTTTGCGTGCTCTTCAGCACGCTGCCCCTCGGGCTTCTTCTTGCGACCCGCTGCAAACCTCTTGCTTCCATCTTGAGCTCCTGCTTTGGAACTTCCTGATGGTTGGGGTTCACCGTTCTCTTCATCGCGGACATCATCTTCATCTCCGTCTGATGTGGGCTGCTCGTAAGGATAGTCATAGTAGGTATCATCCTCGTTGTCAAAGTCGCCTTCGAATGCGTCTGATTCATCCGAGCTATCCTCATCCAACTCAGCCGCCAGTGCCTCAGCGTGGAGAATGGATTCGACGTCGCGAGCGTCGTCACTAGTGCGAAGAGCGGCGAGATCCGGAGTGAGCATCTTCGCCCGACGGACAGCGTCCATCTTCACTGGATCTTCAAGCATCACCACGGAGCGTGCTTGGCTCCTCGCTCCGAGCATCGGAGTGAATGCTGGTGTACGTACAGGGATTCGCTGAAGGTGCTCAATGGCCGCACGTTGTTGATCGGCCTGGTCAATGATATTGGATGGCATCGGCGTGAATGCCGGCGTGCACGCGCGACGCCTTCCAAGCGGTAATGCTCGACCCCCATCCTGTTGCTCTAGCGATGGGGTTGATGGTCCTGCAGCTTGTAGACTTTGATCGGTGACGAAATTGAAGGCGGATGTCGTACTGCGTTGCTTCCGCATCGTTGCCGCTGTGACGCTCCTAGCTTGTGGACGCTGTGCGCCTTCAATACACGACACACACGTACCAAGACGCACGACGCCCTTGTCGCGAGACAATGCGCGATTATCGTTCGAAGTCGCACGACCCCCTTTTCTGATTTTCTATTTCGGTTTTGAGGAAATTGCGGAAAAGTTTCGCCGGGGGGTTGTCATCGTCCGTGGCGAGCTCCCACGGCAGCACCGAGTGAGCTTGCTCCCACGCAAGTCTTTCTTGCGCCGCATCCTCGGCGGATTCTTGTGGCTCGTCATCCAGCACTGCTGCGGCTGACACGTAGGTGAGGCAGAGAATGCAAAACAGCATCATCCCAAGACGGGCGAACCTTCACAAAGGCAAGTCTCCAGTCGCTGCAGTCATTCAGACAGAAGTCTTGTACTGTGAAGAAAGGCGTCCGCGAATTGCGCGAAAAGAGGCGGGGATACTTTTGCATGCATGCACACGACACCGGTTTCGTCGAGCGCTTCACACCTTTTTTCACAGTCGGAAACGCCGCCTCGGTAATGGACCAGGGCTGGCAGCGCGTCGAGGACCCGTCCTCGCCAGGGGAATATTACTGGTGGAACACTTCGACCGGTGAGACCACCTGGGATAACCCTCAGTTGGCTTCAGCCGCTAAACCGACACCTTCAGCTCCACCATCATCTGACGAGCCGCCGCCACCGCCGCCTGCCGATCTGCCGCCGGATTGTCCGCCGTCGTCCGCCGGTCTGACCAATGCGCCGCGCATGAGCAAGAAGGATGTGCTCTTCAACCAATTTGCACAACAAGTTGCAGGCGTGGACCCGGCGCCGGCGCCATTCACCTCGCCACCGCCGCCCGCACCTGTCAATCCGTGGCACGTGGCGCATGCGTCGCAGCCGCCTAGCGGACCGCCACCGCTGCCGGCGGGCCCGCCACCAGCGCTGCCAGGCGCGCCTGCCTACTCTCCGCGCCTACCTGCGGTTCCACCCATGAAAATGCTTGGCCCGCCACCGCCCGCGCCCGGTCCGCCGCTGGGCCCGCCACCTCCCATGCCTGCGTCGTCGCCGATGGCAGCGGAGAGGGTGGCGGAGTTGCAGTGGCTAGCGCAGAAGCAGGCAGAGAGGGACGCGCGCGCAGCCTTACCACCGCAGGGGCCGCTGCCACCGCTGCCACCGCTGCCGCCGCTGCCGCCGCTGCCGCCGCTGCCGCCGCTGCCGCCACTGCCAACGATCGGCCTGGCGTCGATAGGCCTAAAGGCCCAGCCGCAAGCAACGAATGACGCGAGCCGCACAATCTCCTTCTCGAGCCGGCGCGCTAAGGTGGGCGGCCTGGGCGACATTATGCCGCGCCCTGGCCCGTCGGCCGGCCTGCCGCCTGGGCCGCCGCCGGGGACGGTGCCAGGGCCGCCGCCAGGGCCGCCGCCCGGCCCGCCAAGTGCAACCACGCTGCCCAAGCCGGAACGGTCGGAGCGGACTGCGGGCTTGCCGAAGGACGAGAGGACCATCTCCGCGGCGACGGAGCGGATGCGGCACCGGCTGCGCGCGGTTCCGCACCTTGCGCGCAATATGGGGCTCATGGCGTCGTTCGTCATGTTCCTATGCGGCTTCATTATCCTCATCTGTGAGCCGTACCGTCAGGGGCTCGACGGTTCCAATGGCGGCCCGCGCCACGGATCGCCCCATGGCGTGCTCATGTTCTTGGTGTGCATCTGCGGCGGGATGGGTATGCTCACTTTTGAGCTGTTCACGTTTGCGCGCGCGACCGTGATGGTGCAGCCGTGGCTGTGGTGGGTACGCGTCATTGGCTACCTTGGGCTCTGCCTGCCGTGCTTCGCGTTCGCAAACGAGCTCATGCCTCCGCTGCTGCCCGGGATCATGTACCTGCTCGTCGGCTGCCTCAACCTGGCCGCCGTCTCGACGCAGGTGCTGCCCAAGACGCCCGAGGAGTGGGAGTGGAAGGTCTTCGGCGATACAAAGGAAAAGGAGAAGATGGAGGAGCAGGGGGCCAAGTACCTCAACTGGAAGGACTACGTGCTCCAGACGCCCAGACGTCTCTGCGACCTGTACAGGCACTTCAGGGAGACCAATCTGCTCGCACGCTACCTCTTCATTGCCGGCTACACGCTGCTCAACTTCATCTTGTACATGGAAGCCATGACACGCCACCGCGACTCGGCCAAAGGGCAGTTGCTTCGCGGTGAGTTCGCGGACGGCATCCCGGTGCTCAAGCAGAACAACGTCGGCAACTGGTACCCCATCGCCAAGGGCTTTGGCCAGATGCTTAACCTCAACTGCGCGGTGCTCGTGCTGCCGGTGGTGCGCTCGCTCGTTATGTACTTGCATGACCTTTCCTCCCTCAACCCGCCGTGGTATCTGCGCTGGATCACGTACGTCTCGGGGCTCCTCGACAAGAACATCGTGTTCCACAAGAGCATCGCCAAGTACTTCATCCTCGTCTCAGTGCTCGGCCACTCTTTTGCGCACTACTACAACTACTCCTCCGCGCCCTATTATGGGCAAGCGCTCGGCGCGAACGAGTACGATCCGTCGCCCACTCACATGGCCTGGGCCTTCATTGTTCCAGGCTCTGACGGGATGGGGCCCGGGCTGAGCGGCCAGCTGCTCTGCCTGGTGATGCTCGTCATCTACGCGGGCGCGCACGAGAAGGTCAGGCGCGTGCACTACGAGACATTTTGGTACTCACATCACTTCTTCATCCTGTTCTTCATCCTCCTGCTGCTGCACGGGCCCGTGTGGAAGTTCTGGTGCCTGCCCGCGCTCGTGCCGTACGTGATCGACCGGCTGATCATTCGCATCTTTTACCGGGGCAATAAGCGCATGTCACTCATGCGCATCTATTTCTGGGGCAAGCCCGACAAGCCCGACGTGATCACTCTGCAGTTCGACAACCGCACCGACCGCAGCGGGATGAAACCGCTGCAGTACCGCGAGGGCCATTACTTGTACCTACAGTGCCCCGCCGTCGAGAGCGGGCGTATGGCATTCCTGAAGGAGTGGCATCCATTCACCATCTCGTCGGCGCCGGACGAGCCGGTGCTCGAGGTCAACATTCGCGTCATGCCCTCGCCTCACGCATGGACGAACAAGGTGATGCGCTACCTACAGCTGTTGGACCCTCACAAGACGGGCGATGTCGAGCTCACGACCCGCAACCCCGAGACGGGCGAGATGGCCGTTGGCAAGGTCTTCGGGCCTGACGGCCAAATGCTCTTCCGCATCGACGCGCCGCACGGCGCGCCCTCGCAGCACGTCTTCCAGTACAATACGTGCGTGCTTGTGGGAGCAGGCATCGGCGTCACGCCGTGCGCTTCAATCATGAAGGGCGTGGTGCATTACCGATGGAAAAAGGGCTACCCGCCTGCGAACCTGCACTTCTATTGGGTCGCGCGCCGTGCCGACCTCGACACGTTCCGATGGCTCATCACGCTCTTGCCCTTGCTCCAAGCAGAGCAGCTCAAGCACAACGGCTACTACGGCGGCGACCTGGTACAGCTGAAGAAGCTCGAGAAGACGCTCCGCTCCGAGGAGACGAATCTCGATCAGCTGGAGGCGGAGTCGAGCACAGTGGATCCGGGCAAGGTGCTGCCCGATGGCACCGTGCCCGCTTCCTCGGCCGACGCACCGCTCCCCGACGGCTGGTGTACGCAGACGACGGCGGAGGGCGAAGTGTACTACTGGAACAAGTACACAAACCTGACGTCGTGGGATCGGCCGCGCGATCTCTACGGCGAGCTGAACGCCAAGCGGCGTGGCGTCGAGCAGCTACGCGGCGTGGTCAAGGAGGCGATCTCCGAGCGGCGTGAGCTCTCGATCACCCTCTTCCTGACCGGCTGCAAGCCCGAGGAGGTCCAAAAGGTGGGCGACGCCAAGAAGGGCTCGCTGGCTGAGCTTGTCAATTTGCTGCTCGACGCGACTGACGAGACCGGCAAGCCGTACATCAAGCTGATTGCGGGCCGTCCCAGGTGGGATAAGGAATTTGCAAATCTCCGGCAGCAGCACAGGCGGGAGACGATCGGCGTTGTCTTCTGCGGCGCACCCATGATTGCCGCCGCACTCAAGGAGCAATGCGAGAAGAACTCAGATGCCTCCGAGGGCACCCTCTTCCGGCTGCACAAGGAGAATTTCTGAGGGGCGCCCGCGCACCGCAGTCGCTGCGTGGCCGCGTGCAAGGGGGCGAGCCGAAGGGCGACGTGGACTGTAGCACTGCAGTGGCCGACTGTTAGCGTGTATGAGGGGTGCGGGTAGCGCGCCCCCCGGAGTGCAGAGAGGTGGAGGCTGCACGCGGCTTGCGCGCCTGCCGCCCAGGCCCCAGCCTGCGCGCGCCCTAGCGGTGTGGCCCCGCGCCGTCCTCGTGTGTATTCTGAATAGCCGGTATCGCTCGCCCGACGGCGCACGACCGCGCACACCGCGCGAGTCTATGTTTTCATGCTCCGTCGGCTTAAAAATAAAATGCGTATAGATTCATCGTAGGGATGTCCTACCATTCGTATGCAGCAAGGGCTACCGCGTGCCGACCGTCTGCGTCTCGAGAGCGGCTGCATGAGCGGCTGCACCACTGGGGCTGCCCCGCGCCTTCGTCCACCTAGCGTCAGAGGAGAAGAGCAGCCCAAAGCCAGCCACGATAAGCACTCCGCCGCCCGCGTCTGCCCAAGTCAGGGGCGCGTGGTGCCAGAGCACGTCGACCACCGAGGCCATCGGGATGGTGAGCATGAAGCCGACGGAAGTGATGAGCGGTGAGAGCCGCGCCACGGACATCATAAAGGAGGCATTGTACACCAGCGCGAGCGACGCATTGAGCGCCAGCCACAACGTGACGGTTACGCTCGGCGGCAGCTCAAACGGCTCCACGCCCAGTGAGTCGAGCACGGGAAAGCCGGGAGCGGCGATCACAATGGAGCAGACGCCCACCAAGCCCGTCGCCACGTTGACGAGCCTCGCGTCGTCGCTGCCGCCGTCACCAAGCCCGCGTTTGTACAACACCTCGTACAGCGCGTACGCCATAGCGGCACCAAGAGCGAAGGCATCGCCGACGAGCCGCGAGCCTCTAAAGCCGTTCGACGGCGGTGCTGGAGACGGCGTTGACGCAGGCGGCATCGAGGGCACGGTGCCGTTTGCAGCTACGCTGTGGCCGTCGCTGCCGCTGTCTGCCCAAGTGGTGATCACGACGATGCCGCCAACAGAGAGTAGCAGCGCGACCACCTTGAGTGTGCGCACCTCTTCACCTAGTAGCAATACCGAGAAGAAGTAGGCCCACACGCTCTGGGAGTTGAAGAGCGCGGTCGCCTCCGTCACGGTCGTGTACGGCAGCGCCAAGTACCAGGCGTAGTCGCCGAAGGTGTACACTAACGCCAGCATGGCCATCAGCGCGATTATATGCCGCATGCGCATTCCGAATACCGTCTCGAGCTTCTCTCGTGTGCCATTGCGCCAGTTCGCTGGTACGAGTAGCGCCATTGTGCTATGATTGATCCATGTGACCATGTACGGCTTGTTGAACCGGAGTGTGGTCTGGATGTATTGAGCGACCTCGGCTTGACCCACCTGCGAGCAGAGTAAGAGCCCCAGAGCGAGGTAGCCGACGAGCCTGCCATCATGCGGCCGTCGCGGCGCCAGCAACTTTGGGCTATTGACAAGCAGCGCGGCGCTGAGCGACTCGCTCCCCTCGCAACTCATCGTTTATGTGGACGACGTCTGTGTGCACAGAGGTGGCCCTTCGACATCGATAAAGTCAAGAAAGGTCAAGTCAAGTCAAGTCAAGTCAAGTCAAGTCAAGTCAAGTCAAGTCAAAGTTCTCGTTTGGTCTGTTCTGCCTCCCCTACTACAACCTCCCCTGGAGCTGGACTCTTAGAGCCGGTTCGGACCCCGAGATTACCAGACCAGCCTCGTGACTCCGTCCTTGGCATACTGCACTTCCTCGACTGGATCCTCGGGATTGTATTGCGCCAGCTTTTTCTCGCCGAAGCCCGGCGCATACACTTCGAGCTCTTCATCGTTGCCCATGGCGGCGAGCAGCCCACCGCTCGCACTGAATGCGAGTGAGACGACTGGGTGGAACGAGTCTTGGTTGGCCAAGAGTTTCGCCTTGGGCGTCGGTCGGCCGGGCACGAAGCGTGCAAGCCCGAAGATACGGATCGCCTGTGGTGCAAACTCGCAGCCGACGGCGACGATCACATCGGCGTCGCACCTGCGCACGGCGAGGCTGGTCACCTCGTACCCCGCCACGTTTGCCGTGAACAGGTGCCTGGCGGTACCACTCCCAAGCTCATAGCATGCAACGGCGCCGTTCCGAAGTCCGAGGTACACGTTGATCCCCTCCACGGCCATCGCATACCCCGAGGCCTCCGGCAGCTTGACGTGCACGGGCTGCGGCCTCTCTTCACAGTCCGATGGTGCCCCCCACAGGCGTAAATCTGTCGAGTTTCGTCCGACGGAGCACGCATCTCCGCTCGCGCACAGGCCCACACAGTACACGGTGGTGGAGTGTTCCTGTCGTCCCAGCATCGAGAGCAGCGGCACCTCGCCGGCCGCTGGAGCCTGCACACCTATCTTCACACCTTCCACCGAATGAGCCTTCTGAGGGTGCTCGTCGAGTTGCCAGAGCGTCGCGTGCTCGCCACCCGTGATCACGTAAGGGCTGCATACTCCGACGGCGCACAGCGCATCAGGGACCGTCGCCATCGCCACGCACTTGCCTGTGCTCAGCTCCCACACGCGCACCGTCCCGTCCGCCCCCGTGCTCGCGAGCAGGTGCGGATTTTCGCGATCGACGGCGAGTGCGGTGACGACATCTGAATGGCCCTTGAGCGCCCTGATCGCATCGCCGCTCGCCACGCTGTACACGCCAATGGTCTCCACGTCGCTCTCGTAAGAGCGCGTCACCGCCAACGCCGCCTCGTCGTCACCTACCAACACGACGCCGGCCGCCCCGGGCTCCTTGCCAGGGGCACGGAAGAAGTTCTGTTTCTCGACCAGTCCAGTGCACCATGCGTCCATCGGCACTGTGGAGATGCTCACCGAGGGAGTCGTCCTCATCCTCGCCGCCGGAGGCGGGGCCGTAGGCGGCGAGGGAGTGGCCCCTTTGCCAAACCAGAAGTCCACAGGAGGCACGAAGTCCACAGGCTCAGGCGGAGGCGCCGCCACTGTCGCCGCCGGAGCCTCGTCGGGCGCTTTTGTCTCGGCAGGAGGCGGCGGTGGCGGTGGCGGTGGCGGTGGCGGTGGCGGTGGCGGTGGCGGCTTCGCCCCATCATAGTCGCCCTCGCTGCTCACCGGCCACAGATTGGCTGGCTTGAGAGCGAAGCTTGCGCCGCTGTCGAGCAGGATGCCCGCGCGCTGCCTCGCCTCATCCCACGAGATGACCGTGCCCAGCTGATCGTTGTATTCTGGCTTGGCTTCCAAGCCGATGATTTGAATGCGCTTGCCCTTCTCTGCGTGCGGCGGCGGCCCACCGACGGGCGGTCTCATCAGCGAGTCGCGGCTCTCCGGGGTATGGACTACTGCCGTCTTGCTCTCAACGTCGCCCTTGACAGCGATCATCTCGAGTTCAAAGATGAGGACGGCACCAGGAGTGATAAACTGTCCTCGCATGGAATCGCCGTAGGCTAACTCTGAGGGTATAGATATGATCCAGAGGTCGCCCTCCGCCATGATCAGCATCGCCTCTCTCCAACCCTTGATAACTTCTGATGGAGCCAGTAGGCTCGGCTGACCACGCGAGTGACTGCTGTCGAACTCGGTTCCATCAATCAGCGTGCCGCGGTAGTGCACGCTGCACGGCGTCGTCTCTAGCGGACTCTTGGCGCCTGGCTCGGCTGCGCGAACGACCTTGTACTGTAGCCCGCTCGGGAGCACCTTGACGCCGTCGAGTTTCGAGTTATTGGCGAGCCAATGCTTGCCTTCGTTCGTCGTCGGCATCAGAACGGCTTACTACCGGGTAGGCAAAAGCACAGCCGTTTTTTTGGCGAATCCGACGCGTCGCCTCGAGCGCTAGGCTTGGTGCTCGATCCAAAAGTCGGCGTTACGCTCGCCGAGATGACCAGCATGTAATAAGAGAGTCCTGTAGTACGCAACGGCTTCCTGAGATTGAACATCCCTTCGCTCCCCTTCGCTCACTTCATGCTCCTGTGTCCTGAACCAGTTCACCTGATGCACACACATAGGATGCACCAGAAGAGATGCACACTGTCATGTCTCATGACTATCCGCGACTCCACCGAGATGACGCGCCAGCTGCTGATGGCGACGGCCGTTGAAAGGTGATCGCGATGGCGCGCGCGCGTGGTGACGTCCGACTCAAACGAACAAACGCGTTCAACGAGATGGAGATCTCCATCTTGGTCAAGCTTCAAGGAATTTCGTATCTCGGACAACTTTCTCGGCAAAACCCAACCTGTTGTCCCGGCTCCACAGCGTCATTTTACGGCGAGCCGGCCGCTCCGATGTAACTTCTCCACACGAGGGCTTCGAACTTTTACATGTAGGAATTACTTATGATATGCGTTTTCGATTTTTTTTGTGATTTGTTTTTGTTACACTCGCCGAAACGGGGCGGTCGGGGCGGTCGGGGTAGTGAATTCCTACTCGATGGTACTCGATATCGGGCGACTGCATCTCTTCCGTCCAGGGCCGCAGCACCATGCGTAGTCTCGCCTTGTCGATCGGCATGAGCATGCTCGCCACCGCAGCCGCCGGTGGTGGCCATGGCCACGGTGGTGGCCATGGCGAGGCCGAGTCCGGCTGGGAATGGGCCGGGAGCTTCGACACGCCTGACAGCCACTACGTATGGCAGGCTCAGGCCGTCGAGGGTGTGGAGGACAACCACGGGTACGTGGACCCGAGCATGAAGATGGTCATCTTCTCGATCCCCGACTCGACCGAGGAGTCGCTCCACGCGGTCGAGGAGGAGGCGGGCCACAGCTTCGGCGTCAACTGCACCGAGGTCGAAGTGAACGAGTACATCCTGCCTACGATCCCCGCGAACCTTCCGGGCGGCGTGGATTATTGCTACGAGCTGCACTTCGCCGTGGGCATCAACCCCACCTCATCCTTCTTCGTCAACACCACGGACGTCGCTGCCATCGCCATCTTCGCCCAGCACGTGCCCGTCGAGTTCGAGCGCGATATGCACTACTTCAAGGACGTGCATGGCGACGACATCGAGCCCGTGCACGAGCTCCCCGAGGAGGTGGAGGCAGAGGTTCCCCGCCCGTGGGGCATCGCCATCGGCGCCGCGATCATCGTCAACCTCATCACGTTCACCGGCGTCGTCTTCGTCGTTCCCGGGTGCAACAACTTGAGGAACAAGTATCCTGCGGGCCTCTTCTCCCTGGCGAACGCCTTCGCCTCGGGCGCGCTGCTCGCCGCGGCCTTCTTCTTGATGCTGCACGAGGCGACGCACTTGCTTACCGATCCGAACGAGTCTTTCTCCGCCTTCATGTGGGGCGCCCTCATCCTGACCGGCTTCATCACGTCCAGCCTTCTGGAGGTCGTTGTCCACTCGATCATGCCGCCGGCCTCCTCACCCGACACGGCGAACACCAAGGACGGCATCCAGATCGAGATCAGCGAAAAGTCGAAGCGCATCCGTGTCCTGAGCGGCGTACTAGTGGGCGACTTTATCCACAACCTCGTCGACGGCATCCTCATCGGCTTCGCGTTCATGTACTGCGATCAGACCGTTGGCTGGAGCATCGCTGCTTCCACAGTGTACCACGAGTTCGCGCAGGAGGTGTCCGACTACCTCGTGCTGACGGACCCGAAGCAGGGCAACCTCTCCACCCCGCTGGCGCTCTTATGGAACTTTTTGTCGGGCACGTCGGTCATCTGGGGCGCGATCATCATGGTCGGGATGGGCGACATCGACATCCGTGCGCAGGGTCTGCTGCTTGCTTTTGGCGGTGGCGTCTACATCCAGATCGGCGCGACGGAGTGCATGAACCGCGTACACGGCTCCGTCAACAGCAACATGCTCCGCATCGCCGCATACCTCGCCTTCGTGGCTGGCGCCATCTCGATCGGCCTCGTCCTCTATGATCACGAGCACTGCGTACCGGCCGGCGCGGAGGACGCTCACGGCCACGGCCACGGCCACGGCCACGGCCACGGCCACTGAAGCTCACCCTTCACACCCGAGGCCCGTGCCGTTTTGTCCCGGCCGTTGCCCCCCCACGAGAGCGAGGGCAGGTCCCGCGGAGATGAATAGGTTGTGGCCAGGGTCTGGGGATCTCCCCGTGTGCAGGTCCCTGCTGCGCTGCCCGCTGCCCTCGCTCAGCCCCGCAACCGGCTGAGAAGTGAGGTGCACACGCCAGATTTAGATGTGACCCCATGCTTACTGTCATTAATCCACAACGCGGAAATTTCGATGCAGAGCAGGAGGGCTCTCAACGACGGAAATCACCGAGTTTACAGTTTTGACTTATTAAAACCCGTGACAAGCGAGTCTGGCGAGAGGGCAGAGGCCGATAGTGAGCGAGCGCGGGAGAGCGTGAGTAGTTCCGTCGTCCGATATCACCGAGAGCGCATTGCGGCCACCGCAAGGACCGCCACGACGAGCCCGGCGACCAGCAAGCCGCGCTCTCCCAGGCCGCTCGCAGCCATGATCACCCCCCTGCCCGCGCTCTTACCCGCGCTCTTCTCCGTCGCGCGCTGCTGCTCGAGCGCCTTGGCAGCCAGCGTGAGCGCGCCAACCATACCAGCGTCGTTGCCCCACGTCGACGGCGTCACGTAGCTCGCGATCCCCTCGGGCGTGAGCACCTGCTCGCACTGGATGTAGCCATTGAGCATGGCCTGCATGCGCGCGCGCACCTTGGGGAAGAGCGACGTGCGCAGCATCACGCCGCCCGACATCACAATCTTCTCGGGCGACGCCAGTAACACCACGTTCGCGCACAGCGCGCCGAGGTAGTGCGCGCACGCGTCCCACTGAGGGTCGTCGTCGCTCAGGTCCTTGAGCGCGTGCACGCCGACGAGAGCGCCGCGCTTGACGAGCGCGACGGAGCACCCCATGTTCTCGGCGCACAGCCCGCCAAACGTATCGTTCGGATTGGGCCCCTCGAAGCCCGCGTCGGCCGCGCGGCGAGGGACGCACATGTGGCCACCTTCGGGGTGCATCATGCCGTGCACGGGCTTCTCGTTGATGACAAGGCCGACACCGATACCCGTGCCGACAGTGATGTAGCAGCACGACGTCGGTGGTGCCACGCCGCGCGCCCTCGCCTCTGCAACCATGTGCTCGTACTCGGCAGCGGCGGGTGCGTTCACGTCAGTGTCGAAGAGGGTCGGCGCGGCTGGGCGCACGGCCTTGAGCGGCCCGAGGATGTTGGTCTGCTGCCAACCGGGCTTGGGCGTCGTGGTGATGTAGCCGAACGTGGGCGAGTCCGGTTTCAGGTCGAGCGGCCCGAAGCACGCGACGCCGAGCGCATCGTAATGGCGACTCGCGAGCCACTCGCAGCACTTGCGCAGCGTGTCCTTGGGCGTCGTCGTCGGGAACTCGGCGCGCTCGAGCACCGTCGTCGGGTCCGACGCGATCGCCACGACAAAGGTCGTTCCGCCGCCCTCGACGGCGGCGAGTCGCGCCATAAGTCCGTGCGTGCGAAGGGCCGTCCGTTTCGGCTTCGTCCAAAGTACGCCCCATTTTGCGGTGACTCGAGGACCAGTCAGACAGTCATCAGTTTGCGTTACTCCATCCGCGGAACGCCGTCGGAGACTGGAAGTTTGCGACGTGCCTCATCAAGTTCTTGCTGCAGAGGCGAATCCATTTCTGCACTGAGACAATGACGACCATGCTGAGCCGTCTTACGGCAGCGATTATCGGAGGCGGCAGCGCAGGAGCCACACCTCCGCAACCTCCGGTCGCACCAGCTCAGGCAGCAGAGCCGCAGCCAGAGCCGTCCCTTGCTGAGGCGGCGCAGATGGCCAAGGATTCCATTGACGGGCTGCAAGATGCGATAAAACAGCTGGATGCCAAAAAGGACCAGCTGCTGAAGAAGCGCCCATCGGTGCGCTTGTGGCCGCGCGGCACCTGGGCCTCTGCGCTACCGCCGCAGCGCGTCAGCCTTGCCCGCCTGCTGCTCTGCCGCAGCAGCACCACGAGTGCTGCAGCTGTGTTGAAGCCATGGGCGCGCCTCACTCCCATTGCTGCCTCGTCGGCTTACTGACGTCGCTTCGCGCCCTTTCGCGACTGCGTTGGTGCTCGCCGCAGAAGAACAAGGACAGCGCTGCCGAGGTCGAGGAGCGCAATCGGCAAAAGGCAAAGAAGATGGAGTCTATGTCGTTGTCGATCAAAGAGGAGAAGGCAGCGCTCGCCGAGATGGCGCGGGCGGCGGCGGAGGCGAAGAAGCTCGAGGCGTGGGACCGCGAGATGGAGGATCTTAAAACCAAGCGCGCCCTGTGCGCGGAGCAGCTGCGCCAGGCGTACGCGTTGGTCGACGCGCACAAGTCAGCGCAATGGCGCGAGCAGACGGCACAGCAGTTCAACCTCGCCCTCGGCGATCTCGTCGAGGTGCGGCTCGCAGCGGAGGAGCCGCTGCAGGAGCTGCTCGCGACGCCGCTTTGGAGGGCGCGCTTGCAGACCGAGTGCCAAGTGAGCGCCAAGATGGATCGCGGCGCGAAGCGCTCCGTCATGCTGTGCGGCTCGGCAGAGGGCGTCGAGGCCGCGAAGCAGCTCATCGGCTCTCTCGGCGAGGTGCGCGTGCTCAAGAAGACGCTCGACGAGGAGCAGCAGGGGCTGCTCATCGGCAAGAAGGGTGTGACTATCGAGAAGCTGCAGGAAGAGACGGGATGCTCGCTCGACGTGCGACGTGCCAACTCGACCCTCACGATCGCGGGTCCCGCGGACGAGGTGGAGAAGGCCGCGATCCTCATCGAGGAGCTGCTCAAGGCGCAGCGGCGCGTCGAGATCACGCTCAAGTTCGACCCGGAGCAGAAGGGCACGCTGCTCGGCAAGGCAGGCTCGACGATCAACCGCATTCAGCAGCAGTCGCAGGGTGCGCTCATGGAGGTCGCCAAAGGCGACGAGTGCACGATCCGCGTCTGGGGCCCGTCGGCGGCGGTGGAGCGCGCGCGCCAGAGCCTCGTCGAGCTTCTCCACCTGGACGCGAAGTCCAAGGAGGTGCTCGAAGTGCCCACGGAGCTGCTCGACCACATTATCGGGCGCGGCGGTGAGCACGTCAAGCGGCTCGAGGCCGAGCAAGGTGTCTCGATCGATATCCTGAAGGCGACGGAGAAGACCGAACCGAGCCGCATCAAGTTCCGCGGCTCTGTCGAGGGAGTCAAGGCTGCGATGAAGGCGATCAAGGAGGTGCTCGAGCGTGAGAAAAAGGTCGAGGAGGTCTTCATGGTCGAGAGCCAGCACATCGGCCAGCTGCTTGGCAAGAGCGGCGAGCGGATCCTGAGCATCCAAAGGGCGACAGGCGCGGTGCTCGGGGTGGCCAAAAAGCCTGAGCAAGGGGTGGGATCGAGTAAGCAGGCGGTCACGGTGAAGGGCAACACGTCGCAGGTGGCTAAGGCGTTTGCGATGCTCGAGGGCGTGCTCCAGTACAATGCCGAATGCATCGAGGAGATGGAGGTGGACGCGAGGATGATGCCGCAGATCATTGGCCAGTCGGGTGCGGAGATCTATCGCATTCGCGCCGAGTCGGGTGCGGCCATCGACGGTATGGAGAAGCCCGAGGGCGCCTCGGAGGCCAAACCTCGGCTCCAGCTGCGCGGCTCGCGTGTGGCCGTCGATAAGGCCAAGCAGCTCATCCAGAAGGTCATCGACTCGAACGCCTTCGTGAGTGAGAACGTCGTGCTGCCCTGGCACGCCATCGATGAGCTCATCGGGCCGAACGCGGTCAACCTTGTCAAGCTGGAGAAGGACTTCAGTGTGCAGATAGAGCTTCCGGGCGAGACCTTGTTCTTGGAGACGGCGCAGGTCGGTACTATGTTCCTCGCCGTCGCCTCCGCCATGACGCTGCGCGGCAAGAAGAAGTTTGTCGACGCGGCCGCGGCGCACGTGGAGGCGCTCGCAGCGGCCAATTCGAGCGACGAGCTCCAGCTGGGCGACGACGACGCGTCGCTGCTGACGAGTATCTGCCTGGACCAGCCCAACTTCCTCGTCGAGTTCGCGAGCCGCATTGGGCGCTGCTCGGTCGACTTCGAGCCTCTCCAGGGGCTGGTGACCACTCGGGGTGAAGCCTCGCTTGACGCGCAGATTGAGCTGCGCGCGACGCTCTCGCGCCGGCGCAAGGCCGAATTGCTGCTCGACTGCCCGCCGACGCAGGCGGCGTTGCTTGGCGCGCCGGACGGCGTGGCGCTCGCACAGCTGCAGGGCATCTGCAACTCGTTCGGCTGCATGGTCGCTCTGCAGGAGGACCTCGGGACTCGTCCCGAAAAGATCTGCCTTTTCGGAGGGAACGGCATGCTCTCTGAGGCGGCCGGGGTCGTCGAGGGCTGGATCGCGGCGCACGCGGCCGCGGATGCTGTGGTCGAAGTGCCGCCCGAGTGCCAGGTGCCCCTCCGGCGCGAGCTGGAGAGCATGCAGCGTCAGTTCAACGTGCAGCTGCGCTTAGAAGATTCAAGTGGCATGCTGCACTTGCACGGCCCTGGAAAGTTGGTTGGGCTCGCGCGCGATGCGGCCTATGCGGTGGTGCGCCTGCATGCGCACGCTGAGCAGGTGCTGCCCCTCTCCGTGGCGGAGGTGCAGTACGTGCGCCTGCTGCTCGAGAACGCCGCCAAACCCGCGGCCACGGCAGCCGCCGCCGCCGCAGCAGCAGCAGAAGCGCCGCCGGCGGCGGAGGCCGCAAATGGCGTGCACATCGAGCTGAGTGGCCTCTTCACGGGGGTCATGCCCTCATTTCGCGAGCTCAAGCCGGCGGAGGCGGTCGAGCTCAAGTCGAGCTCAAGCGGGGCGATCGAGCTCAAGCTGAAGCCCGTCGAGGCGGGCGGGGCGGCGTTCGTCATGCGCGGTACTGCGGCGCCGGTCGAAGCATGCAAGTTTCGTCTCGAGACGCTTCTAGCCGAAGCCAAGGCGGTGAAGGTGGTACTGCCCACGCGCCCGGCGGCGATCGACAAGCTCACGCATGTGCGCCCGGCCGTCAGCCAGAAGCAGTCCCCTCCCACGCTGCACAAGCGATTGCAGGACGCATATCTGGTGGCCATCGTCATCGACCGCACTGAAAACGTGCTCACCTTGCTTGGGAGTGCTGCGGCTGTGGCCAAGGTGGAGAAGGTGCTCGAGGAGGAGCTCGACGTGGACGAGCACATCCGGCTCGTGAGCGAGCGGCTCATCCCGGTCATCATCGGGCGCGGCGGCTCCAACATCAAGAAGCTGCAGGACGACTCTGGAGCCAATGTGAGCCTCGAGCGCGCGGGCAATCGCGTGGTGGTGAGGGGACGCAAGAGCCAGGTCGCCAAGGCCGTGGCCATGCTCGACGAGCTCACCGCCGGCAATGGCGAGAAGGATGTGCACGTCACCTCGCGCCAGATCCCACTGATCATCGGGCGCGGCGGCGAGAAGATCAGGCAGTTGCAGCAGGAGAGCGGCGCGCAGCTCGATGTTCGAAAGGAAGACGGGCTGGTGCGCATCCGTGGCAACGCAGCGGCTGTCGAGAAGGCGACGCAGCTCGTGCAGGCGCTGCTGACCGAGGGCGCCAACGGGCAGGCCAATGGTGCAGCGGCAAAGCTTCCGAAGCCCCCGCCGGGGCTGTCCGGGCCTGCCGCTGCGCCGAGCGGCGGGCCTCCTCCGGGGCTCGCGGGGAAGCTCGAGAAGTGAGGGCGGCGGCTGCTCTGGCTCGATATTGGGTTCTCTAGAGATTTTGCTCAGCATTCTGACGACGAGATCCAGGTGTCGCACGACCGCGAGACTGGGTAGGTCAGCTTGTTTTTGCCGCGACGGCGCGGCGGTGGAAATGGTGCATGCATGGCGGACGGACGACAGGCAGGGTGGACGCCTCGTGAGGAAGTTTATCGTCTTTGGAAATTAGTTAAGGATCATAGCTCTTCGGCTTTCCAGGCTACGAGTGTTCAGAGGCGGGGGTACGAGGCTGAGGGCGGCAACTTAATTAACTTCGTTCGGCATCGATAATTTGATTTCACCGTGATGAGATCGATCTCCACACGCGGAATCCGATAGAAAATGGTGCGTCTTTCGGCCGACGATACCCCGGTCGCTGCCAGCCTGCGGGCCGGCTCGTCGCGAATGCGCTTTCCGCGTGCTGACCCTTGCTCAATGCTGTTGCCCGCAGCTTGCTCTCTGCACCTCGTCGCTCTCGTTCAATGCGCCCATCGTGGCACCGCGCACCGCGGGTGTGTCCATGGACGTTTCTGGCCTCAAAGACCAGGCGAAGAAGCTCAACCCGGTCGTCGGCTTCTGGGATCCTCTCAACCTTTCGGGTGGCGAGTTCTGGGGCGACTCGAACGCGGCGACCATTGGCTTCCTGCGTGAGTCGGAGATCAAGCACGGGCGCGTGGCCATGGCGGCCTTCGTTGGCTACATTGTGCACGCGAACGACATCCGCTTCCCGTGGAAGCCGTTCGCCGGCGTCGACATCGGAAAGTCGCCGCAGGAGGTCTGGGACAACCTGCCGGAGGTCGCCAAATGGCAGATCTTCCTGACGATCGCCTTCTTCGAGTTCTGGCGCGAGAACTCGTTCATCCTTGAGAAGGATGGCCAGACGCACTACATGCGCGGCGGCAAGCCCGGCTACATGCCCACCTTCGATCAGCTCCCGCACCCGGTGCCCTTCAACCTCTTCGACCCCTTCGGCTTCAGCAAGAACGCCTCGCCGGAGAAGAAGGCGAAGGGCCTGCTCGCCGAGATCAACAACGGCCGCCTCGCGCAGATCGGCATCTTTGGCTTTCTCTCCGAGTCCCAGGTGCCGGGCTCAGTGCCGGGCCTCTCGGCCCTTGGCATCCGCCCGTACTCGGGCAACATCATGGCGCCCTTCGATACCAACTTCCACATCTTCTGAAGCGTGCCTTCACCTTGAGTGGTGTCCGGGAGTCCGCGTATACCGTTGCCACAGGCATCACAGCACAAACAGCGGGCTGGGCAGTGCGCGCGATAGTATGATGGCACGTCGATTCGGAGTCGCGCGGATCATGTGTCATGTTTCCATGAGTGCATCGTTCATGATTTTTAAATCTTTGGCTCGCACATAATCCATAAACGATACACGATCGCGTGTTCTCCGGCGCCCTACAGAGTACAGACCCTGGACGGCGCGCCCGGGCGCCGGGGCCGGGCGGTTAAGGGTTATGTTCGTCGAATCCGGTACTCAATCCGGTACTATTTTGCTCAATACATTTCGTGCTGACTCGCAACCGTCCAACAACCGTCCGTTGCAAGATCGCGTCGCGGGCGCGTATCATTTCTGAACGCCAACTGTGTACCGCGACCCTAAGCACCTTTAACGACCGGTTATTAATCGCAAATCGGCGTTACATGATACATCGCGACATCGGCAAATCGGATCCGGTTCATGAACCGTCATGGTTCATGCGTGAACGGATCTGGTCGCGGACATAATCGGGTTTGATATCGCGGCGCGTCGGTCGTCGCCGCCCCGAGCATGCGCTCTCCACCCTGGGTCTGCTCCGGACTCCGCAACCCGCGCCACGAGAGTCTCGCGGTACACCTACAGCGCCGCGCGCTGCTTCCTACAGAGGACGTTCCTGGATCGTCATCCGGTATGCTTGTACAGCATGCGGTAATGGAGACTATGCTCGATCGTTGCTTCCTTCTCATACTCGCGGCGGTCCGCGTGCTGACGCTGGCTGCGCCGCGTGCGGTCGTTGGCCGGCGGCTCTATTAATGGCTCTCGCGTCGCTCTCGGGCAGACGCAGAAACGAGCCGGAGCACGGCAGACGATGACGAATATGCCCTTCGTAACACTCTCTGGCAAGTGGCGATCGGCGCTTCGCGGGGAAAGACGACGACCGATAGGATTGGCGTCGGATGCGCGCGCCCGGGGCCGGCTCTGCTGCGCGCCGGTGTGCCATCCCCTCCTCTGCTCTCCATGGCACTCACTAGAAAGGGATCTGAATCAGCGCGCCGCCAGCTCATATGAGCCGGTTGGCGAGACCAGCTGCGGGTGGCGTCGAGTGTCCCCCTGGGCGCGAGCGGCCCGATGAGCCCTCAGTGACGCGCTCGAATTGAATGGTAAACTGCAGGGTGTCCTCCATTATGTACCCGTGGCTGGGTGAGTTGAGTGACGAGAGCTGGATGAGCTCGGTGAAGCCCCAGTCGAGCACCTGGTTGGAGAGCTCGCCGTGGGTCGACTTGGTCACCGAGCAGAGCGACTCCTTTTGGTCAACTACGCACAGCGTGAAGTGCACCTCGCGCCGCCATCCCGGGTCGAGCTTCGTTTTGTCGACGGATACATAAAGGGAGGCGTACTCGCGCTGCTGGTTGCCGCGCGGGAAGAAGAGGAGCATGAAGGCGATGCCGCTGAAGGTGAAGGGTGGCGAGTAGATGCGCTCCTCGGTCGCCAGGCGCGAAAAGTTCTTGAGCGTCCAGCAGAATTTGCCCTCCCCCTGCAACCGTACCATGTTTGGCGTGCGCGGCCGGTAGCGGCTCGCGACGTCGGGGATCGAATCTCGCACGATGCTCTGCTTACGGTTCGGGGAGGCGGCCTGGTATTTGAGCGCCTCGAGCAGGTGCTCGCGCAGCGGCACGCGCGCCGCTTCGGTCGCGAGCAGCGCGTGAAATTCTTCGATTTCAGCGAGTACCTCGCCCGTGATCATCGGCCAGCGGACGAGGCTGAGCAGCTCGCCTAGAGAGCCCTCGCGGCTCGGCTCATGCGCGGCCCACTTGAGGAGGGCGGCCAGCACCTCGACCTCGCGGTCGACGCTCAGGTCGTCGCGTTGGAGCACCGCGAGCAGCAGCTCAGTAGGGCATGAGAGGAACTTTTCATGCACCGACGCGTCGGAGAAGGAGCGAGCAAGCACCTCGGCACACAACGCGAGCAGCCGCGGCTGCGCGGGCGCCTGCGGAGATAAGGCGTTAGGTGCGAGGTAGAGCGCCACGTCCGCACCCATGCCGTCGGGGACGCCGCCCGTGCCCAGCACGTTCGGCTCCGCAAAGAGCTGGAAGCAGCGCGTAGGCTCCGGGTGTAACACGCGCTCGAGGTAGTCGAGGCAGAGCTCGCCCAGCTTGTCGACACCGTAAAAGTCGGAGAGGCGCAGGAGCGGGTGCGCGCAGTCGAGGGTGAGCTCGACCTCGCGTCCGTACAAGAACTCGAGGAAGGTGCGCACGTGCGCAAGCTTCTCGTCGCAGCGCATGGTGATCTCGGACGGGGCGCCGCCCTGGCCTGTCGTCGGCTGCCACTGCTTGCTAAGCGCGCTCGAGAAGTAGGACGAGGAGACGACGAGAACGAGCCGGTGCCCATAGATGGCGGCGGAGCCGTCCAAGCACTGCAGCCGCAATATGATGTCGCTCAGCGCCTCCTCATTAAAGAGATGCCGCACGTCCAGAGTGAGCCGCGCCCGCTCAGGCACCGACGATGATGGCGTGGTCGCCCGCGGAGGCGTGATTGCCCGAGCCCACTCGGGGTCGGGGTCGCCAGAGGGCGTAGACGACGAGAAGACCAAGGACATGGAGGCTGGAGCCAAAAACTATGTTGAGACGTGAACGGTAAGCTGTGAACTGTGACGCGGGATCTCTAGAGGACGTAGTGCCGGTCAGCAACATTTTAGTAACGTTTAACAACGAGCCTTTCAGCATTAACGATGAGCATTTAAGGCCCATCATTTGATTATTACAGTAGTTAATTACAGCATCACAGTCACTCCCTGAGACTCAACACTCCCTGAGTCCCTAAGTGTGTTGCTCTGTCGTCTATCCAAGGGGTTGTTTCCCCTTGTAGTTGCCCGGTTAGAGGTCTCGCTGACTCGTTCATCAGAGAGCCGTTCATACTGCCGTGTTTTCCATTCCAGAAACCTGCCGACTCTGCTGCTGCTGCTTGCCACCCTGCCACCGCCCCGGTCGAATCAGCGATGTGGGCGAGAGCTCGAGTGGCCCGTCGGTCTGGAAACTCAGCCCCTCAACGGTCTCCTGCATCAGCTCCCGCCTCATCAGCACACCATTGATGTGCTGCGCGACGATGTCGATGCCAACCGCATTCTCTACGCCGTTCGGGATCACAATGTCCGCGTACCGCTTGGTCGGCAGCACAAACTGCTCGGTCGCGGGTTTCACGAAGCGCTCGTACTGCTGCAGCACGCCGTCGAGGCTGCGGCCGCGTGACACCATATCGCGCTTGATGCGGCGCGCGAGCCGCACGTCCGCATCCACGTCCACAAACACCTTGAGGTCGAAGAGGTCGCGCATCTTCTCATCGTAGAGCGCGAGAATGCCCTCGAAGATGACGATCTCAGGATTGCGCACGTGCAGATCATGCTTTGGCGGCAGCCGCGCGTGAGTCACGAAGTCATACGAGGGGATGCTGACGTCCGTTGCGCCTGCACACAGCTGAAGCAGCACGTTACGCTGGCCTTCAAAGTCGAACGCAGTTGGGTGGTCGAAATTGTAGTTCTGCTGATAAGCCTGCTCACGTTCCGTATCATCCAGGTTCTTGTAGAAGCTGTCCTGCGTGATCGAGCACACATCCTCATGGTCGAGCAACCGTACGATCTCTGCAACAACAGAAGACTTGCCCGACGCAGTCGCGCCCGCGACGCCGATGATGAACGGCTGACGCGTGGGCGCCTGCAGGCTGGCGACGAGCGCGTGCAGCAGCAGCGTCACCATATGCGGAGCTCGTTGATTGCGGAGCGTTACATCGGGGTTACGATGTTGATGTGAAGTGACTCTCGGTGTTCTATACTGTGCATCTCGGAGTTCTATACTGACCTCTTAGTGTTTGTGCATCTCGGTTTGGAATCCTTTCGTCACTGTCACCCCCCCCCTGAAAGATTCACAATGTCTTGGTCCATCTCGAACCCGAACGCGCCCCGCGACCCGTCGAAGCCAGTCGAGGCCGGCGACCCGCGCACGCTCGGATACGGCACGGATCAGGGCCGATGGCTCGCTGAGACCATGAAGAAAAGTGCCAACAACAACAACCCGTTCCGCGCCTTCCCAGCAGGCACGCGGGCGAGCGCGCCACCCAGTGCTGTGTCAGCCCACATGGCATCGCAGCAGCCGCCGGCCGCTGCACATTCACGGTCGCCCGCACAGTACGCCGCTGCCGAGATCAGCCATCCCTACACGCCACCGCCGGCACAGAGTCCAGTGAACTACGCGCCAGTGAGCCACGCTCCGGTGAGCCATGCACCGACATCCACGGTCTCGTACACTCAGCAATCACCAGCACCTGCCTTCAACGCGGGCGCCGCCTCGAAACCAGTGGTTGTATCGTGCGCCGTGCCGCCCCGCTGCTCTGCGCGGCCGACCCCCATCGACACCGCTGCATCCACGCTGACCGCGTCTCCTGTGGGCACGCCATACGCAACCGCATCGCTGCCACGGCCCGCTGCGCGGCCTCCGAGCCTGGGCGATGGCTATGACGTTTCGGTCGCGAGCACGCCGCCGCTCTCGTTCGCGCAGCCACCGCCGCAGCCATCGTTTGCGGCTGTTCCTGCTTCTTTGTATTCGTATGCAAGCGCCCCACCGCCACAACCCCCGTACTCCATGGCTCGAGCGCCGCCGCTCTCGTTCGCGCAACCACCGCCGCAGCCATCGTTTGCGGCGGTTCCTGCTTCGCAGTTGTCGTACGCTGCGCCGCCGCCACAGCCATCGTATGTAAGTGCGGCACCGCCGTCGCAGTCGCTCACAATGCGTGCGCCCGCCTTCACACCCGGTGCATCGCCAGCCAAGCCAGTGCCCATCCCCACGACACTTCCGCCGCCGACCCCGTCATACGCCGCACCTCCGCCGCAGCCGTATGCCGCGGTGCCAGCAAAGCCTGCGGGACCTCTCGACCCAGGCGACCCGCGTACCCTCGCATACGGCACTGACAAGGGGCGCTGGCTGCAGGAGCAAGTACGCGCTCAGTCGGCCAGCGGCGCGACGCCCAACCCCTTCAGCGCGCGCGCAGCGCGCCCCTCTTACTGAGTGCGTGCCCGGGGGCGACGCCTCACCAGGAGCACACAGCATCCTCGTCTGGCGCGAGACTGTTAAGCAGCGACGGCTAGAGCTAGGTCTGTGCGGTGTGCGCAACCGCATGAGCATGCAGCAGGGCTCCATGTAGACTGTTGGCTGCGATGTGACTCGACATGTCTTGTGCGTGTGGTGCTTTTCGTCTTTTCATGCTCGTGGTACCTGATTCAACCTGATTCGCGGTTTGCTCTTGTTTCATGTTTGCTCCGCCCTCCGCGTCGCACCCCGCCGGGGGCGCCGGCCGGCGGCCCGCGACGTAGAGCACGCCCGCGGCCCGCCGCCCCGGCGGCACTCACGAGACACGAGTCACGTCACTCTCGACGTCACTCCGAACGGAGTCTCTCACTCGACCGCGGCACACCGCACACCCGCGCGCGGACGCCCGGCCGCGCGTGTCCGCACACCTAACGCCCAACGTTGCCGCAAAGCTGTCCGATCTTCTTTAGTCGATTAAAGTTTTCAGTGCTACCGACGAACCGAACTACCACGTTCGGGTCGTTTTGCTGTAGGCGGTGTACCCTTGTGTCCCTTCTGACAATCTGTGTGTTATCACCTCCGCGCCGCCACATCGATGAGATCGCCGGCAGATGGTCCGAATGCAGCCCAGCCGGGTTGTGCACGGCGCGCGTCGCTACGCCCCCAGCTCTCGTGTGCCCACGCCGCGCCACCGCACGCCACTCATATTCGTAAAGTCGACGAAGTCAAGGCACCCCGAAGTAGTCAAACGAAGCGTTGCGCGTGGCAGCATCGGCCGCGCCCTGGTTGGCTTTCTCGAACGCGTCGAGCAAGAATTGCGACGCCATCGACGACAGCGACGTTTCGAGCCTGCGACGGGGCTGCTGCTCACGCTGCGGCTGCTCGCGCTTCTCCCGCTGCTGCCGCTGCTGCCGCTCGCGCTCCTCGCGCGCTTGCTCGTCGGCCGCCGCCTTGGCCTCTTTCGACCTCTCCGATGCACGTCGCATCAGCTCCTCTGCGTGTCGCTGGCCCATGCCATCTCGAGTTTCGTCATCTCGAGTTTCGTCATCTCGAGTTTCGTCGCTACCGTCGATCGCGACGCTCGGCGATACGGCCACTGGGGTGACGGCCACCGGTGTGGCGGAGATGGGGGCCGCTGGGACCGTTGTTTTCTCGGCTGACTGTGCGTTCTCGGCCGCCGCCTTGTCGGCCGCTGCTTTTGCGAGCCAGGCTGCTTTGTCAGCCGCCGCCTTGTCGGCCGCCGCCATGGCAGAGGGTGAGGGGCTGTTGGACAGCGGGGCAGATGGTGGAGGGGAGGGTGGGTGGGCGGCGGCGTAGGTGGTGAAAGCGAGGTCGGCGCTGAGGACGGCGGTGCTGAGGGAGGATGCGTAATTGGCGGAGGAGAAGACGGTGGAGTAGGAGGCAGCGGCCATGGCGGCTTCGTGCGCCGTCTCGGCTCCGACAGAGCTCGACAGGGAGAGACTCGAGAGCGAGAGACTCGCCTTCTCCGCCTCGGGTGGGCCGAGCTCTGACGCTTCGTGGAGCACCTCGCCCACCTCCGCCTCGGGCGAGGGCACGTAGGCCCAAATCTGGCCCCTGGACGAGGCGAGGCCGGGGCTCTCAATTGGGTCGCGAGCGCTCGGCGGCAGGCGGCGCAGGGCAGGCGGTGGGAGCGTCGGGTCTTGCTCGCGCAGCATCGACGCCATCTCGGCCGCTAGCATCGCGGCCTTCTGGGCAGCCTGCTGGGTCGCCTCATGGGCTGCGCGCGTCGTCGCCGCGCGCCGCTCGAGCGCATCGTGGCGCGTACGGGGACGCGCCACCTCGTCGTCGTCGTGCGCGCTCAGGCTGAGGCTGACAGTCACCTCCGGCACGGGCGCGTCCTCCGAGGCAGCCATGGCCGTCGCCGCTGGCACTGGCGGCGGCGGCGCTGGCGTAGCCACATGGGGCGGGTGTGTGGCGAGGGGGCTCGGGCGGCGGAGGGAGCTAGGTGGAAGCAGTCGGCTGCCCCCCGCGCCGCCACTCTCGCGCCGACCGGACGCTGGGACAAGTGAAGGGCTCGGCGCGAAGGTAGCGGTGCGTGCCGTGGGCTTGCCCTCAGATGGGCGTGCTACTGAGGAGTAGGAGGGCCCGGCCGGGGTAACGGCCGGGGTAACGGCCGGGGTAACGGCCGGGGTAACGGCCGGGGTGGCGCCAGCGCCACGATAGACTGGGAGCGAGGAGCGCCGCTGGCGCTGCTGGGCCTCGTCTGCCCTGCCACCGCCAGCCCCGCCATCCACGCTGCTGCCAGCGACGGCGTCGACGAAGTTGGGGGCGCCTTTGAGCACCTTGTGCATCTGTTGCCGGTAGAGGGCGCTCTGATGGAGCGCAGCGGAGCGCGCATCGAGCTGGCGAAGCTCTTCGTATTCGGCACGCTCGACCTCCTCCGCCTCCGCCGCGCGCGCCTCGGCGGCGCGTGCTGCCCCCTCCACCGCCCGCCGCTCGCTCCGTGCCACCCCCTCGAGGCGCCCTTCGAGCTGTGTGAGCGTCGCCGACGCCTTGAACGCCGTGGCGAGCGCCCTCTCCTCCCACGGCGGAGATTGCTTCTCCGCTTCGGGCGGCGGCGGCGCCTCGGCGTCGTCCGCGGCGACCAAGTATTCCGAGGGGGCCTCCCCTGGGCGCTTCAGGAGCCGCTGGTCTGGGTTGACGCAACGGGCGCTGCTGCTGCTGCTGCCTTTGCTGCCGACGCCAACGGACACCGCGCCGCTCGCGCTCGATACGGCGCGTGGGTGGCTCCTCGCCTGCGCCTTCGCGCGCTCAGCTGCTTCCTCCTCGGCCGCTGCCGTGACCGCCGCTGTGGCCGCCTCCTCCAAGCCCTCGTCCACCTCTTCAAACGCCGTCGCGGGCGCCGTCGCGGGCCGTGAGGACGCGGGCGCCGTCGTGGGCGGCGGGCGCGACAGCGAGAGCCGAGCGAGGGCGGGAGATTGGGACGAGATCTTGACGGCCGCCGCGCGACGGCGCGCCTCCGCTGCATAGAGCTTGAGCTCCTCGGTCGCTGAGAGACGCAGGTCAGTGCTCGCTGGCGAGCGGGAGGGGGCGGTCGCCTCACGACCGGGCGTCGCGATCTGCCTCGAGCGTGCAGCAGCCGGTGCCGCCGTGACCGGTGTGGGCGCCATGGTGGGCGCGAGGGCGACGATGGCAGCCGTGGGCGCCGGAGCGGCCGCTGCGGCGGCGGCGACGGGGTTGGCGGCGGGGTTGGTGGCGGGGTTGGTGGCGTCAGCACGGGCCGCAGCGCCGTATCGGGCGGGATCAGCAGGCTGGGCCACAGCGCCGTATCGGGCGGACGCCATCTTGGTCGCGGCGGCCTGCGCGGCCAGATGTTGTTGCAGACGCTGGCAGCGCTTCTGCTGCACCTCGAGCCGGCTGCTGAGCACCTGCATCGCCGCCAGCATGCCGCGATCGAGCGCACCCACGGCGTGGGCCACAGTGGCCTCCACCTTCGCGGTGGCGCTCTGCACCTTGGACGACGCGTCCGCGAACGCCTCTGCGCGTGCCTCGCGCCTCGCCTCAATGATGGCCGCCTGAGCCTTGACCTCCGCAGCCGCCTGAGCCTTCGCTTCCGCGGCCGCCGTCACACGCGCCTCAACAGCTGCCGTCACGCGCGCCTCAACAGCTGCCGTCACACGCGCCTCTGCGGCCGCCACCGCCTCCGCCACCGCCGCCGCCGTGGCTGCAGCCGTAACCGCCGGATCCGGTGCAGGCGCCGTCGCGGGCGGCCCCATCGCGGGCGGCCCCGTCCTACTACCGCCCTCCTCCTCGGTCGTCCTTTCTGCCCTGCTCGTTGGCCGTGCGCTCCGCCTGAGGCCGCCCGCTGCTCCCAGGTCCCCCGCCGCCGCCAGCCGCTGCTCGATCAGCTGGCGTTCGAACGTGGCCGTCTCGACCGCTTGGCGCGCCGTAGCGAGCTCCGCCTGCAGCGACGCGACGAAGCTCGCCGAGTACTGCTGCGCTGCGCCTGTCTCCTCCGCCGCCACCGCGGGCGCTGGCGCGGTCGCGGGTGCCGCGGGTGTGGCGCGTGCGGCGGGTGCGGCGGGCGCCGTGGGTGCCGCCGCACTGATGCGAGCCGCAGGCTCCTTACCGGTACGCTTGGGGGGCTCCGCTCCGTGTACCGGTAAGGGCTCCGCAGCGGGCGGTGGCGGTGGCGGCTGCGTCTTGGGGGCAGTGGCTGCCGGTGCGGGCGCCGCACACGCTGCCGGCGCAGCCGCCGGGGAGGGATCGCGGTGCGCCCGGGACTGTGCTCTCGCGGCTGACGGGTCGGCGCTCGCCGCGTCGCGACTTGCCACGTCGCGACGGCCGCGCATCAGCGCCCCCCCACCGCCCATCAGCGCCCCCCCACCGCCCATCGGCGCCCCCCCACCGCCCATCTGGAGCCGCGCCTTGAGTTCGGCGACCTGCGCGCGCAGTGAAACCACCTCTGCCTCGGACGCGAGGAGTCCTTGATCGGAGGCGCGAGCACGCGCAACCTTGCCGGCCGCGTCGGCGGCGGCCGACGCGGCGGCGGCGTAAGCGGTCGCGTCGGCCGTCGTGAGCAGCTCGCGCAGCGCCGCCACCTCTGACTTGGCCGCCGCAAGCTCCGAAGCATGCTTGATGGCGGCGAGGGCCAGCTGCGTGCTCGGCAGCTCCCCCGACGCGCCGCCGGAAAAGGATGGCACGAGCGACGCACGCAGCATGTCAGCCTCCGTCCGCGCCGTCATGAGCTCCCTCTCGGCACTCACGCGCGCTTCCTTTTCCAACGCGGCGGCCGCCTCGGCCAAGTCGCGCTCGCGCTCGAGCATCGCCGCTCGCTCGCTCGCCGCCTCGGCCATCGCGACCGCGGACGCCTCCGCCGCCCGAGATAGACGACCATACCGCTCCGCTGGGGCCGTCGCTCCGCCGCTGCCGCCGTCGACCATGCCGCCCTCGCCACCGCCGCCGCCGCCGCCGAAGACGGCCTCTGAGCCGTTCCCGTCTATCCTCAGGTCCTCGACTCCTTCGGCGCCCAGGACGGCGCCCACTCGACCCTCACTCAGCCTCGTCTCAATCATCGCCGAGGTGAGGCTGCGCTTGACCCTTCCGGCCGCTGCCGCACGCTCGACACCCGGTGCGCAAGCAAACGGCTCGGCGGACGGAGCAGCGCCGCGCCCGCCGCCGCCACCGCGCCCGCCGCGCGCCTGCAGAGGCCGCCGCAACGACGAACCGCGGCCAGCGGCGCCGCCGACGCCCAGGACGGCGCCCGGCCGCTCCCCCCCCATCCGTTCGGCAGAGGGTGCTCTCTCTCGCCCGCGGGCGCCAACGGCCGTGCCCGCGGTCACAGCCTCCCCCGCGGGCGCGGCCGTTGCGGGCGTCACGCCGAGGGTGGCGTCGAGCCCACTGTCGGCGTCGGGCGCCAACGCCGTCGTCGCCGGAGTTTCGTTCACCGCGCCGCTGCGTGGCGCCCAGGGCTGCATGCCATGACCCGCGACGCCTCGAGCTCGTTCGCTCGCAAGGAGGCGCGCGAGCTGCTCATGCGAGGAGCGCGCCAGCTCGGCGGCGTCGGCGGCGCCCTCGGCGCGTGCCACCTCAACGGCCGCTCGCGTCGCGTCCAGCTGCGCAGCGAGCGCGGATGAGCGAGCGTTCGAAGCCGCTAGCTCGGCCTGCAGCCTCTCGAGCGCCTCCACGTGGAGTCGCTTCTCGGCGTCGAGCTCGGCCTGCAGCGCCTCCCGCGCCGCGATTGCGACGGCGGCGGCGGTCGACGCGGTGGCGGACGCGAAGGCCGATGAGCCCTCGTCGTACGTCGACGAGTGCCCCGAGATCGTGCGCGTCATCGAGCGCCCAAAGGCGAGCGTCAGCAGCGGCGCCGAGTCGTAGGGATAGGACGGTTGCTGCGTGAGGGCTCGGCTCGTGTACTCGAGGTCGCTTGTGAGGTCAAAGAAGCCGCGCCCGATCGGTGCAAGCGGCGGAGGATTGCCCTCGACCGCGCGCAGCTCTCGGCGCAGGATCCTGATCATCACCTCCGCCTCAGGCATCGTCTGCATCGCGAGTCGCGCGATGGCCGCGCGCTGCTCGTTCATCTCTTCGAGCAGTGCCGCCACCTCATGCGCGCCGGCCGCTTGCGCCTCGGAGGCACGTAGCTCCTCGACGAAAACGGCCTCGCGCACCGATGCGCATCGCTCGTCCTCGCGCGATTGCAACGCACGTAGCGCCGTTCCGTGCGCCGTGCGCTGACGCTGCTCCGCCTCCATGGCAGCGAGCTCGCGCGCCAGCATCTGCTCCTGCACCACGTGCCGCCGCCGCTCGGCATACTCGGACTCGCGTCCATGGATCACCCGTGCGCCCGCGGGGTTTGCGCGCATGCGCGCGGCTGTTGGCGCCGTCGGCGGCTCGCTCCGCAGCGCCGCCGCGTGGCCCAGCCCGGTGCCGAATGTGAAGTGCTTGTACGACGGCCCGACGCCCAGCGCCGACCGCCACAGAAGGAAGCCCTGACGCGTGAGCTCCGTGGCACTTGTTGCGATGCCCTTCTCGAGCGCTAGGCTGCACGACGCCTCGTGCAGCATTCGCCGGGCGCGCGCCGCCGCTCCCGTCATCGGCATCGCTGGCGAAGGGTCGTACACATATGGTGTGAGGAACTGGCCAGCGACCGGGTCCCAGTCACCAGGGAGGGTAGCGGGACCCAAGCTCATGTGAAAATTACGTCCTCGCACTAAGCGTATGGCGCAGTGCAGCGCGTTGGGCGCTGTCAATGGATAGGTAGATGAACTGGTAGGTGGCGGCTCGTCAAGGAGCCGACGTTTCGCAGACGTTTTGTCGTCGAGAAGTGCTGATCAACACAGGCTTCCAGTGAGTGAGTGAGTGAGTGAGTGAGTGAGTGAGTGCTTCCACACACATCCCGAACTGTGTGTATGTATTATTCGCTTTTCTGACCGGGGCATCGAGTGGCAGCCCTTAGGCAGCCCGTTCATGCCCGTCAAGAAGTCGCGGTTCTGCCCACGACAGCGCCGGTGAGCGCGCCAAGGGCGAAGAGAACAATGGCGCCGATGACGAGGGCGGCCTTGCGGCCGAGAAGTGCAGCCTCCGCTGCCGCTGCGACTTTGGAGGTACTCATGGGCTCAAGGAGCTCGTCGCCTTGGCGAAAACTCGTTGGTTGGGCTTTGGGCCGACGACGCAGCAGCTCACCTGCCAGGGGCAGGGGCGGCACCTGCGCGTCGACGTGCACCTTGTTGGGGGCCCGAGACTGCGCCGGCTTGGCTCCCGATCTCACGGGCTGACCCATCGTCACCGTCGTGACCAGCGCGCCGGCGGTGGCGGCGCGCTCTCCGAGACTGACCAGACACGCCTCACGCACCCGCGCGGGGGTGGCGGGCGCCTGTAGCTCAAAGTAGCCATTAGGGTTCGGCACATTCGCCTCCGCACGCGCGGCGTAGATGGCCATCTTGACCGCGAAGAAAGCAGCGGCGCCGAGCAGGTAGGCCGGCTCACCACTCGCCTTGGAGCCTTGGACGGCACCCTGGGCCGTGTTGATATCGTTCGGCATGAGCGACACGTTGAAGGTCTGTGGCACGTCGAGGGGGCACGGAATTTTGTAGTCCCACGTGCCGTTGTTGACCAGCCGGTGGTCGTTCGGAGAGCGCACGAGCTCCTCGGTGAGCAAGCAGCCCATCCCTTGCACGAACGAGCCCTCGATCTGCCCTATGTCGATGACGGGATTGAGCGCGACGCCCGAATCATAGAACATGTCGGTGCGGAGCAGCTCGACCTCGCCGCTGAGCACGTCGATCTCGGCCACACAGATCGCGGACGAGTACTGCAAGTAGCTGCCGCCGTCGATGTTCTGACGCTTAGTCGCGGTCTCGCTCAGCTGCACACCGGCCGCGGCCGCCGCAGCACATATCGCTCTCCAGTCGCCCGCGCCCTTGTACGGCATGAGCCGTGCCTTTAGGGTCTTGCACGCCTCGAGGCAGGCGAAGACGACCGACTCAGAGGTGCCGCTGCCCCACGTGTTGGTCTGAGTGGTCGCTGTGTGACCATCCGTCGTGGTGGGCCGCACTGTCGTCACGAGGGGCAACAGCGTCTCGGGTGCCGCGAGCAGGCCGGAGCCGAGCTCGAAGGCGACGGACTGCACCGCCTTCGTGTTCAGACCCTGCCCCATCTCGAGCCCAGTGTGGATCAGCGCGATGCTGCCGTCTGAGTGCACGGTGACTGTCGCCTGCTGGCCATACCCTTGGTTCGAGAGCGAGTACTTAACGGCCATCGTCCACACGCCCCGCTTGCGCCACCGGTTGGCCGCATTGAACGAGCGCGCGTCGGCGAGGAACGCGTCGCCGAGGGCCTTGCACTTTGCCCATACGTCCGCGCAGCCCGGGTCGAGGTTTGCCTCTTGCACGGGCCGCGCATCGTCGAGGGGCAAGACGTTTTGTAGGAGGCAGGTGCGCGCAGCAGCCTCCATGGCACCCTCCATGAAGAATGCACCCTGGAAGTCTCCAGGCGCGCGCATGATCGTGTTGACCGGCGTTGGCGTGATCAGATTCTTCTTGGAAAGCCTCGCGCCCGGCACCACGTAGCAATTGAGCGAGGTGGTGTTCACGCTGCCCGAGGAGTTGCAGCCGCAGTCGACGGTCGCGGTCAGCACGAGGCTCGAGAGCTTCTTGGAGCCCGTGTCGATGCTCAGGCTGAAGTCGGCTGAGGCTGGCGCCCTCCCACCGAGCGAGAGCATGTCGATGTTGCGGTCGAGCTGGCAGAGCACCGGCCTGTTCACCTTGATCGCTGCCACCGAGACGGCGCATGCCACTGTGACGGGGAGGAACGCCTTCCCGCCGTACGCGCCGCCAATCTGCGTCGTGGTCACCGTCACTTTGGCCAAGTCCTTGTTGAGCGTGGTCGCGACCGTCTTCTTGAGTGCCTGGATGGCCTGCGAGGCGCACTGCACGGTGAGCTGCCCGTCGGCACCGGGGACCGCGAAGGTCACCTGCGTCTCGAGGAAGAAATGCTTCTGCCCCGTGGTCGAGATAGTGCCGCTCACGTCGGCGAGTGGCTGGCCCGTCGGCGGCGCCCGGACGGGTAGGCCGTGCTCGGGCCCCGCCACCTTGGTGTACGCCATCGTGGGCACATGGTAGCCCTTGTGCGACACATCAGGTGCCTCTGCGCTGTAGTGCACCACAACGAGCTTGGCCGCACGGTTGGCCACGTCGAACTTGTTGGCGAGCACTAGCCCGACGAACTGGCCCACGTACTCGGTCACGCCTGCCGCAAAGATGTGGCCAAGAGGCATCGCCGCGCCGACAGCGACAAAGTTGGACGCGCCAACGGAGGCCACGTCCTCGGCCGCAATAAAGCCAAAGACGCCGGGCACCGCAGTGGCAGCGCTCGCATCGATGCTGACGATCGTCTTGCCCACGTCGCCGGGGCCCACAACCGCAGGCGCCGCGTGCAGCGTGTCGGAGGGCTTGGGCAGGTCCGCCGTGTACAGCACCTCCCCGCTTGCCTGCACCGCTCCCTCGACCTTCTCAATCGGGTCACCGAGCGGCGACTCAGCCTCGAAGCCGGCCGGAAGCGGGGGGAAGGAGGGCTGACCTGCCGAGATTGGGCGCTCGTAGTGCGCGGCGGCCGAGAGCCAGCGTCTGTCCACATCTGGGGGCAGCGTCGGGTACGTGCGCACGACCGCGGCGAGCATAAACTTAAAGAGCAGCGCCTCGGCGAGCGACTGGCGGTACTCTGCGGACTCGACGACGAAGTGACCCGACCCGTCGGCAGGGCCGTTGTCCATGGCCGCTGCGAGCTCGGCCGAGAAGATCGAGAGCACGTTAGTGAAGGAGGCCATGCTCACCGGCTGACCCACGAGCGACTGAGCAGTCTGCACGCACAAGAGAGGCCGTTGCGAGATGTTGCCCACGAGCACGGTGGCGAGCCCAATCGTCGGCGTGCCCGCGCCATCGGGGTGGACCTCGAGTCGGAAGGCGGCGTTGACGAGCGCGTGAGAGTTGGCGTGGCGGCTCATCACTTTGAAGGAATCGAGCACCGTGCCCTCGGGGGCTATCGGAAAGGTGGCGCTCAACACCACCAAGTCTGGCTGGAGAGCGTACCGCTCGTCCAAAAAGTCGAGCACGTTCATGGTCGTCCGAACGCCTGTGATTGCCGAGATCACTGTCAGCGAGACGCCCGCGATGCCGAAGACGAGCGCGACATCGGATGGGAAGTACGGGTGGCTCTTGGCGAGGATCAGGTTGCCTGCCCAGGAGGCCACGTCGCGCACCTGGTAGTGTGCGACGAGCATCAGGTGGCGCACGGCGCTCTCAAGAGCGACACGGTCGGCCTCGGCGGGCCCGAGGGTGGCGGCCGAGGCCTTGAGAACCTCAATGATCGTTGAGAGCGTGACAGCCGCCCCAAATTCGATCTGGCCCGCCCCAAATTCGATCCGGCCCGCCCCCGACGAAAGCGCCGCGACCTTGTTCAGCTCTGGGAGCCGCGCGATGTTAATGAAGGTCGTCGGGTTGTCCCAGTCGATGTTATGCTCTTTGTCCCGCACGCTCGGATAGTATTTGATGACGCCGGTGCTTGTGCTGCCGACGACCAGACGGTACGTTTCGCCCCTTTTCAAGCACTCGTTCACCTCCGCGATCGCATCGCCCAGAGATTTCGTCTCGATCCACGTGACGCCGTTGGCCGTCATCGGATTCATCCTCGAAGTGCCGTGCGTCTTGCCGTGGCAGCCGCCCTTCTCGTCGCCATGCGTCTTGCTGTGGCAGCCGCCCTCCTCGTGTTCGGGATGCTTGCGGGAATGACAGTCCTGCGCGCCCTTGCGCAACAGGTCTTCGATATCTGCGATCGCCTCCGAGCAAAGGGCCTTCGCCTCTGGCGTGGGCTGGCCCTCCGCGTCCGTGGCCGCGAATGAGTGCATCGCCTCGTAGATCGACCGGTAGCCAGTGCACCTGCACAGATTGCCCTGGAAACGAGCCTCCACCTCCTCTAGGGTGGGCGTCAGAGTCTCCGCGAGCAGCCCAGTCATCGCAAGCGTGAAGCCGGGCGTGCAGTAGCCGCACTGTGTTCCGTTGCACTCCGCAATCTTGCGCTGCACAGGTCCGAAGCCCTTGACTGATGAGCCGAGCCCCTCGGTGGTGATGACGTGCGCGCCATCAAGAGAGAAGAGAGGACGCAAGCAGGCATTTGCGATCGTGGATTCGAATTGGCTGGTAGAGGGGTTCTGCCGGCCGATCATGACCGTGCATGCACCGCAGCCGCCCTCGTTGCACCCAATCTTCGTGCCGGTCAGATTGAGCGTCTCGCGCAAGTAGGAGGCCAGCGTCGTGCGCGCGTCAAGGTCCGATCCGGCTTGGACGGTTTGCAACTCGCCGTTAATCGTGAACGTGATGGCGCCACCCGCAGGCAAGGGCATCACCGGAGGCTCGCTCTTAGTGACAGGGGGTGCATCCACTGCTTTCATTGGTGTTGAGCGCGGGTTGCCCTCGTACTTGATGGGCTGGTGCGCCTTGCGCGTATGGATGCCGGGGATCACACCCAGGAGCGGATGAGTGGACATGGCGACGATCCCAGGTCCCAGGTTCGCCTAGGCGGGGGGGTTTATCGCGGGGGCTATCCGGATACTTACGCCCTCGACTCAACAACGGAGATTCCGGCATTCCGCAAGTATTTCAACCGAACAAGGGGCTTCCGCCGCCCCTTGAACCGACCCTGCACACCAACAATTTGACTATCTCATTCACATGTTTGAGCTCCCTTCAGCGAGATTGAGAAAATTTGCAGCACTTCCCAGAACCTCCATGGCTTGGATCTCTTGGTTGTCGGCGGCTGCCGTCTCGTGGCAAGGCGGTGGCGCAGTCGCGCGCGTCCACGCGCCGCACCCGCTGCCCTTAGGCCTCCGGCGTCACACTGCCATCGTCGCCAACTTGCCGGCGATCGTCAACGACGACGAGTTTGAGGTGACTATTGCTCGACCTCTTGGCATCACACTGAAGCAGCAAGAGGGCATGGGGCCAGTCGTCGCGACGGTGTACGAAGGAAGTAATGCTGCACTCAACGGCGTCGCTCCGGGCGATATCGTCATCGCCACGTCCGCCTCGATTGGTGAGAGCATGTGGCCGAAGATGACAGTCGCAGGTGTGGAGTCGGCAATCCAGACACGTCTCGACGGACGAGTGCGGCTGCGGCTGCGGCGCCCGGGCACTAAGCCGAAACGGCGCATCCTGCCGTGGGAGGGCACACTTCTGCACACTTACGAGGTCGAGCTGTCCCGGCCGCTCGGTATGGTGCTTCGGCAACGGGAGGTCGCAAGCAGTCGCAGTGGTGGCGGAAGCGGGAACGCGAGCTCGAGCGGCAGCAGCCGCAACGGGATGAGCAGCGGCAGCAGCAGCAGCAGCAATGGGGCCAGTGTCAGTGCCAGTGTCAGTGTTAGCCGAGACGGCGCGCCGCCGGCTAGCGGCGGCGGCAGCGGTCGTATGGGCTCATGCGTCGAGGTTGCCGATGTGTCGGCCGGCGGCTCCGCGCATGCAAGTGGGCTAGTACAGCCGGGCGACGTGGTGCTCGCCACCTCGGGCACCGTGGGCGACGCGCTCTGGGAGAAGTCTTCGCTCGAGGGCGTGCTCGCTGCTCTCTCGACACGCCTCGCATTGCAGCAGACCGTCACCGTGCGCCTGCAGCGCGCCCAGACCCTCGGGCCTTGGGCGCGCGAATTCTGGGAGATTGCACGAGGCCAACGCACGGCGCTCTCGGCAGGCGCACGCGTCGCACTGCGCGCCCAGTGGCGCGCGCGGCGGCGTGGCATCCTTGTCGGCACCGCGGTCGACGAGGCGCTGCGTGATCTAGCCGTCCAGGCGGTGCTCGCTTTCGGCCGGCGTGCCAAGGGTAGTGAAGCCACAGCCTCGAGCTCGGACGAGGCACGGCGTCTCGAGAGGTTGCTGCGCCGGATGCGCGCGGCGTCGGTGCCGCTGAACTCGCGGCTCGCCACCGCCGCAATGAGCGCCGCGCTGCGCGTGCGCCGCCCTGACATGGCCCTTCGTCTCTTTGAGCAGCTGGACGGGGACGGCCTCGCACCGGACGCGCAGGTGTATACCACCCTGATCAAGACGCATGGGGCTGCGGGCTCGCTGCCCGAGGCGCTCGCCGTCGAGCAGCGAATGAGCGCCGAACGCGTTGAGCCGACGCTCAACACGTACATCACGCTCATGTCCGTGTGCGCGCGCGCGGGCGACCGGCGCGGCATGCTCAAATACTTTGGGCGCATCACCGAGCGAGGCATGAAGCCGTCGGTGGAGGCTTGGAATGTGGTGCTCTCGTACTGCGCGCAGATGGAGGGGCCCTCGCGCGTGGCCCAGGCCGAGGATGTGATGCGCCGGATGCGCGAGCAGGGCCTCGCGCCCGACGCGGTCTCGTACTCGAGCCTCGCGCAAGCATGCGTTCGCAACGGCGAGGCCGAGCGTTTCGACGAGCTAATCGAGCGGATGCGGGGGGACGGCGTGCTGCCCGATCTCGTGCTGCTCAACACGCTGCTCAACGGCTACGGGCGCACGCTGCGCTGGGAGCGTGCCTTTGAGCTGCTCCGCGCTTGGGAGCGTGATGGCGTGCGTCCCGATGCCACCTCGTACACACACGTGCTGCGCGCGTGCGTAGGCGCGCGCCTCCCTGAGCGCGCGGCCTCGGCGGTGGAGATGATGCGCCAGGCGGGGCTCACACCGGACGTGCGCACATACTCGATGCTGCTCTCCGCGTACGCCAAGGCGGGCATGCTGCGCGCCTCGCTCGCCACACTCAAGACGATGCGTTCCGAGGGAGTGCGCCCTAATCGGTACATTTACGCCGGCCTCATGGACGTGTGCCTTGTGGCTGGCCAGCCCGAGACGGCGGCGCAGCTCTTCGAGCAGATGAAAGGGCAAGGCGTGCCCGCGGACGCGACATCGTACACGCTGCTCATCCGGGCGCTCCTCGCGCCCTCGACGCGCGCCACGTCCGAGGACGGCACTTCCCCTTCACAGCTCGCTCTCGGAGTCTTCTCGGAGATGCAAAGCCTTGGGGGCGACTGCACGCCAAACCGGCTCACGTACAATGCCCTCCTCGACGGCTTCCTTGACTATGGCGAGGACGATCTCGCGCTCGAGGTGTTGGGCAAAATGCTCGACGCGCGCATCTCGCCCGACCGGCTCTCCTACGCTGTGCTCGCGGGCTCAGCGGAGCCGCCGCAGCGGCGGCGGCAGCAGCAGCAACAGAAGGGCGCGCAGTCGCCGCCGCAGCGAGGCGAGCAGGGCGGACCGGTGCGCGTGCCGCGCCCGCCCGCCCCCACCGTGGCCGTGCTGTTGCGTGTGGGCAAGCTTTTCGCGCAGCGGCGGCAGCGCCTCGGCGGCGATGTGTACCTGGCGGCACTCGCTGCGGCCGAGCAAACGGGCGACGGGCCTGCCGCACGACAGTTCATCCACTGGCGCCAGCAGGGCGTCTTCCAGCTGCGCCGGCAGGACGAGCGGCGTGCGGCCGCGGCGGAGGCGAGCGCGAGTGTGGGCGGCGCCGCCGCGGTCCGGGTGGAGGAGGAGGAGTGGGTGGAGCGCACCGCCGAGGACGCCGAGGCCATGGGCATCGATGGGAACCCCGTGCCGGCGCGGCTCAAGCGCGGCAGTACGCGCTCATAAGCCATCTGATAGCGGTGTGTCCGTGCTGATTTGTTTCGAATGGTATTCGTTGTGTTCTATCTTTGTCGGGCTGCGCGATCTCTGAGGGCGCGGGCATGCGTGTGTATCTTGGTAAATCTTGGTCCTGCTCCTGCTCCGTCCTGGCGGTCGGTCACGTTTCGATTTTGATTTATTTTGTGATAATCGGGGCAGCGGCTCGCGTCTCGGGTTCGTCTCGCGTCTCGGGTGCACATGCGCGGCTTTTCGGATATCGCCGATCTCGCGGGATACTCAAGACTCGGATACACAGAAGCGCGGACACGGATTCGCATTCGGATAAATGTCCAAAGAGAAAGTAGGCGCGCGCCGGAGTGACGGCCCGACGCGCGACGGCGCTGAGCCTGAGGTGTGTATGAGGCGGACCCGGACGGGCCGGTGGGACGCGGGCACGCGCGGCGGCCGCGCCCACGCTCCGTCGCCCCGTTCAGATGCGAACCTTCCCCTCATCCTCGACTTCGGGACTGTTTATGCAAGATGTATCTCTTCTCGAGAGATTGCTGTAACTTCATCACGATTCACGATTCGCGAGAAAAGTAACGCGCCGCTCGGAGGCGACCGACATTGGCAAGACGCTTGGAGCGCCTGGCCCGTTCTTATGCGCGTCATCTTCCTTGACATTGACGGAGTCATCTGCTGCAACCAGCTGGGCAGGCTGGAGGATAAGAAACTTCGTGCGCGCCACCGCCAATGACTTTGTTGCGTGAGCCGCGCTCCCTTCTCTTGAGAAAAATGAACCGACACAAGTTCGCGGTGCCTGTGCAGATCTGCTGCGATCCGTGGTCCTGGCGACCGGCGCCAAGATAGTTTTGTCGACTGATTGGCGTCGCATCCCGAAGCTCAAGCAGCAGCTCGTGCAGACGCTGCATGAGTATGGCTGCGAGGTGATCGGGGCCACCCCCATGCGCGCTCCATGGCACCCGGTGCGGCCCGTGGAGATTATCGACTGGCTGCGGGCGTACAACGAGGCCGCCGTGCAGCGCGCTGATACCGAGCCCATCACCTCCTTTGTCGCCGTCGACGACCGCGCGCTCCTGCAGGAATCTGGCGGCGATGAGCTGATCGGTGCGCACCGGAGCGCAATGAGCTGGGCCGCCAGGCAACGAGCTTCGCGCACCCGCCGGCGGTCGATCGCACGCATCTCGAGGCCGCGTGCTGCCGGCCATACCACTCGGGCGCGCTCGGCCTATCGGGACCCGCCGACTGCGTTGGATTCCCCTCGCTTGCACTGCCGAGCGGCTGACAACTCTCTCCCCCCTGACGACTCTCCTCCCTCTCCCCCACACCCCTGCAGGGCGCTTCGTGCACACGCGCAATATGACGGGGCTGACGGACAAGGCAGCTGAGCGCATGAAGCAGGTGCTTCTCAGCGGCGGCGATCGTGACGCCCCCTCAGTCCCTGGCTTGGGAGTGATGAGCCCCGGAAGCGCAGGGCGCGCGAGCTTCTCTTCGAGCGTAGGAGGCTCTGGCGCGACGATGTCTGTTGAGGTTCCGATGGCAGCGGAGATCCACTCGTCGAACGGCGTCGGCCTAGGGACCCCGTTCAAGGACTCGATGATGTCCGCCCTCAGCGCGGCCGGTGGTCTCCCGCGCGGCCGGCCAGCTCCGCTGGTCACCTCCGCTATGCCCTTTCGCAGGGATGCGACCGAAGTGGGCTCGCCTGAGCCGCGGGCCGAGCCCAAGTCTTCGATGAGTACCTACGATGCGCTCGGCATGGGCGGCACGCCCGGCAGTCCCCTCCGCGTTGGCGGAAGCGTGTCTATCTTCGCGGGCGCTTCGCCAACCAGCAACCGCATCGCGCCGACCCCTGCGTTCAACACCTTGCGTGGTCACACTGCGGGGCGCTCTCCACTTTCGCCCTTCGGCGCGCCCGTGCGCGGCGCGAACGTGGATAACAGCCGCATGCTTCCTAATTTGGACGGCACGCGTGCCACTGTTCAGGCTCGCTCGATCCGCAGTCAGACGGCGAACGTCAACGGCTTCGGTGCGCGCGGCGGGGGCAACACGTCGCAACTTCAAGCCTACGGCAGTTCCTACCGTGCGCCGACGACGCTTCGCCCTGGGGGCGCCTACTGAGAGAGAGAGAGGCATCTCCTTCAGGTGGACAGCCAGGCCGGGTGCACCGGCCTGCCGCACCGTTCGCCTGCCGCACCGCGCGCGCGCGTGCGTGCGTGCGTGCGTACGTGCGTGCGTGCGTGCGTGCGTGCGTGCGTGCGTGCGTGCGTGGGCGAGGCGCGGCAAGGACCCCCGTGCACCGAAGAGAGGCCCACACAGAGACGGAGACAGAGAGAGCGAGAGCAGTTACTGCAGCGCTGGTCGGTGAGACCTGGGAGCGAGAGGAGCGCGCTCAGGACCCTCAGAGCAGCCTGACAGGAAAGTCAGAAGGATGGTGGACGGTGGAGGACCGTCAGAGACGATTCAACGCGAAGAGCAGGCATCGGCCATGATTCATTAAGCATGCTGATTGTAGATTCGATCCCCGCCCCGCGGGATCCCCGCAATGCGGTCCGAAGCGCGGTCGGATGGCGCGATACGGTCGTGCGCGCCTAATCGGAATTCGCGCGCGAGCCGATTGATGCAACGTCCGATCGGTTCCGTCGGTTCAGCGTAATCTCTTGTTAATAATTTCTTGCCCGAACGAATAATATTATCGGCCGGCAGACCATGCGTCACGAACCTGCACCAACACGTGAAGCGGACTCTGAAAATGCATTTAAGTCGCGGTGCACATTGATTTCATGTCACGCTCCCAGTGAGCGCCGCAAAGCCTCGACTTGTGCTCGCTGCTCCGCTGGCAAGCCCTCGACTTGTTCAGGTGTGAGCTGCATCAGCTGGGCGATCAGCGCCTGCTGCTCATGCGCGTGCTGCTGCTCCTGCTGTGATCGAACGGCATGCGGTGCCGCCATCGTCGGCTGCTGCTGCTGAGGCGGCGGCGGCGGTGGCGCAATAATCGGCGGCGGCGGCGGCAGCGGCGGCGGCGGCGGCGGCGGCGGCGGCGGGGCGGCAGCTGCCGCCATCAGTTTGTTGATGGACTCCGCCGTCACCATCCCGAGGCGGTACTGCGCCTTGAGAATGGCGAGGCCTACGGCCGGGCTGGCAACGAGCATGCTGAACGCCTGCTCGGCATCTTGCTCAATGACGCCTTTCATCTGGCTCACGATTTCCCAAAGCTGCGCATCCGAGAGCTTCATGATCTGTGCTCCGTCCAGCGACGGCGGCAGCATCGGCACGGCGGGCGTGCCGCCGCCCACCTTACGCTTGCGGCTGGGCGCGGGTTCGGAAGTGCGCGTGTCCTGTTCTGCCAGGCTCACGCGCATGGACCGGCCGCGGACCTCGAAGTCATTGAAGTTGCGAACCGCCATCGCCGCGCCTGCGGAAGTGTTGAACTCAACGAAACCAAAGCCCTTGCGCTTTCCACTGTCGCGGTCGGTGACGAGACGGATCGAGTGGATCTGGTCACACGTGCTGAGGAGCGAACGCAGCTCATCCTCGGAGACGTCGAAGGCGATGTTGCCCACGAAAACAGTTCGGCCCTCGGAGACGGGCGGCATTTGACAGAAAGTGACTAAACTCCCTGCCGCTTTCAACAACATTCACACCGAGAAAACCACACACCTGTTGTCGTGTCTGTCGTGCTACATGTAACATTCACACCGACTCTCAGAGCGCACGGGGCCCCGAAATGTGCAAACAAAGATGTAAATTCGTTTCCCCTTACTTCCCAAGCGCATTTACATCCCTCATCAAGGAGGCACCCGCGCGCGCCGCGTGATGCATCTACAGCTCGCCCCGACCCGCGCTGTGGGGAAATGTTATGAGTGAGGCCAGAAAAGGATGAAAGTACTCGGGATTCCGAATAGGTGGGTGTCAGGGTATGATCGTCTGACCGAAATTTTGGTATG